>Ga0068714_10003608_pt1 | contig 18156 bp, 13 predicted proteins | sample MTBNYHSulfiMetaG_FD_62988 | JGI IMG/M metagenome (GOLD analysis project Ga0068714, IMG submission 62988) | Enrichment culture microbial communities from rom New York Harbor, USA that are MTBE-degrading - MTBE-NYH (New York Harbor Sulfidogenic)... | ecosystem: Environmental > Aquatic > Marine >... | reverse complement strand
TACTAAAAATTGCTGCACGGGTGGGGGCACCGACCTACGCAGGGCTATACAATGGGGTGTGGAAACATCCGAGATCGACGCGGTTGAATAGACTTGTGTGCAACATCCGGATAGGCATGGTTGTAAACTACTGATTGGCAACGCTGCGCTTTTGCTCACCCTCCAAGATGTGGACCGCGTCGTAAGTAGTTCGGCGGCCAGGTTATACACACAACACGTGAACCGTACCGTATGGCACAGCTTGCTCGCATAGGGATTTGCATTGCTTGTTTGCGGACCCCAGCGTAATTTGGGTTGTGCCAACCATTCGTCACACGATTCCCGCTGCCGTCATCTGATGGGTAGAGTCACATCACTGTGGCATTGGGGTTCGACGAGTGGTGGGCCGCTGGGCACGATAATGCCTTGCTCATTCTGCATGACTGCCACAAAAGGAAACAAGGCACAACTTCGAGCTCGGCATTAGTTGGCAAATCAGCCCCGACTTACAATGCCGCCAGGAATTGCGCAACGGTCTGGACGACAGTGGAACAGGTCACATCCGGCCGGTTCATGAAAGGCCCAAAGTGATGCAGGTCGCCGGTGAGGAAATGGGTGGCCCGGCAGGCCACAGCTGCCTGGAAGATGACGGCGTCTTTTGTTGGAAGCCCATCGGGAAAAGGAGCGGAAAGGTCCGCTGTAACCGGAATGATTCGGCCCAGCAGGGCCAAAAAGAGAGGGAGGGATTCTGGATATTTGACGACAAGATTGCGCTCGGCTTCCTCGCGGGCGGCGTCACTGGTGAACACCGAAAAATGTCCCGCTGCGGCCAGTTCAATAACGAACGCGGCTTTCCCCCGGGGATTGTGCGCGGCGGTGAAAAGCACGTTGGCGTCGAGAAAAACGCGCATCACTTTTTCGCCGCCAGCCTTTGCAGCACACTCTGCCGTTCGGCGTCGTCAAGACGGTCCGCTTCATCCCACGCCGACACTTGGGCATCGGTATACATCTCAATCTCCAGCACGATGGCTGGCTTGAGAACTAACTCGTTGTCGCGCTCTTCCAGGATGATGGCGCCGCCCTCCTTGATACCAAAGCGCTTGCGCACGTTCGCCGGCAAGGTCAACTGTCCTCGGTTCGATACGATAATGGTTTGCCTCATGGCTGATATCTCCTATCCTTGGCATTTTTCAATTTAACGGAAATTCAGAAAATCATCAATACTGATTACGTAGTCGAGTTTGGAAATCCAAGGTTGAATCTTTGAAGAACCTTTTCAACGAAGTGCCCTGTATTATCAGGCTACCCTACGCTTAATGCTCGAGCGGCTGTGCTCCTGATCTGACAGCTGTCGCTGTCCGGGGTTCCAGCTTCCTTTGTAAAGTTTCCTTTGTGGTTGAGTAGCCGTGATGGTTCTGCTAATCTCCGGCTTAAACTCAACCATAGGGAAAGCGATGAAGATCCAGGTCATCAAATTCGGCATGTCAGCCGAAACTGTGAAAATAGATCAAGACGGGCTGGAGTTGGATGGGCCTGCTTCTCTTGAGCTCCTTCGCAAAGAGCACTCCCCGGCTGCCTTCCTGGTTCGCCTAAGCGATTTAGCAGCTTTCCGCGCCTATGATAACTCGGTAACGGATCGCAAGGTCAAACACAAGGCCAAAGGTCTTTCCCAGTTGCTGCTTGGCCGGGACAAGGTCCCTCTCATTGACGGCAATTTCAGTGATGCCGGCCAGGCCGGGAGGAGCGCCTCGACTCTTCTGACCAATGCCCGCAAGAGAGCGGAGTCCAACGTATACATCATCGGGGTGCGCGACGACATCTTCGAAGAGCTCTGGAGTAAAGCGGGGATGTCGAGACAAAGGGTAGATCCGGTCAAGCAGCGATCACCGGAACGGCATGAGGTTCAAGCATCTGAAGGGACCGACATGTCCACCTGGCTTTTGCGGGAGTTGGGCCGTCAATGTCCGGCGCCCCCGGAGCTCAGCCGGATATTTGTGGGAGAATCGGAGGCGGCGATTGTTGTTCGATCACTGATCATGCTGGCGGCCCAGACCGGCAGTCCGGTGCTGATCCTTGGCGATACCGGGACGGGCAAGGAAGTCGTTGCCCGGGAAATCCACAACAACAGCAACAGAAAAGATCATCCGTTTATCCCCGTCAACTGCGGTGGAATTCCCAGCGAACTGCTGGAATCAGAGCTGTTCGGCCACAAGCGCGGGGCCTTCACCGATGCAAAGTTCGACAAACGGGGGCTGTGGCAGATTGCCGGCCAGGGGACCTTGTTTCTGGATGAAATCGGAGAGCTCCGCCCCGATCATCAGGCAAAGGTTTTGCGCGTGCTGGATAAGGGAGAAATCCGGCCAGTCGGGGAAACGAAGGCTTTTCCGGTCGAGGCCCAGGTGATTGCGGCCACCAATAGAGACCTGTTTTCCATGGTCCAAACCCAGGAGTTTAGAGAAGACCTCTATTATCGGCTGCGCGGCTTGATCATTCGCACACCGTCCCTGCGGGACCACCCTCAAGACATTCCACTTTTGGCTGAGCACTTGTGGAATAAGATATGCAAAGAGTCATCTCAGCACCTCCCCCAGGACATTCTCGACGAGCTCAAACTCTACGGCTGGCCGGGGAATGTGAGGGAGTTGAAAATGGTGCTGAGCAACCTGCACACTCTATTCGGGGATCAGACTTTGACAGCAGAACATCTATGGGCCGTTTTCTACCTGGAGGGGCAAGGCATTGCGGCCGGCAGCAGCAAGGTGACCGAGCGGGAAATAGCCCTGCACCGCGCCCAGTGTCTGCGGCATTTGAAAAGAGCTTACGAACTGTTGCATGCGGTTCAGTTTGCCATGAATCCGCTTGCTGAAAAAACGAAGATTGATAAGGCAGTTGTTCGGACCGTGCAGTCATCGTTGAGATTGCGCTTGCAGGAGTTGGAAATGCTCTGCCGGTACCCGCTCTTTTTCCATAGCGAAGCGACCTTTGCTGCGGCATACGGATTCAAAGGCAAGATGACTTATCTGTTGAGCCTGTTTCAACGGAGTGCGAAAGAGGCCGCAACATACTGGGAAATGGAAGTTGCTGAGACTCTAAAGGATGTACAATCCGTCGTTTTCAAAGAAATCGAGAGCGTATTGGGAAATGCCTGATAAATTCCATTTGATATTGCATGGCGGCGGGACATCACCGCCACAGGCAAGGAGAGCTGTCATCCAAAAGTTGTTTTGATGGCGCGCTGCGGTTGAACTGAGTTGTCATAAACAGACCATGGATCGACAATACTTTAAGGACTGCAATGAACCCTGCCCCTCAAAATCATACTGCACATTACCCCATACCTATCGTCCGACTGATCGTTTTGGATGAGCGCAACCGCGTATTGATACTGAAAAGAAAGAACACGACTCACTCTCCGGGCGAGTGGTGCCTTCCCGGCGGTAAAGTGGATTATGGCCGGACCGTCGAAGAAGCAGCCATGGATGAATTGTTCGAGGAGACCTCACTTGCCTGCACCTCCCTGACCTTCCTCTTCTACCAGGACAGTCTGCCGCTGCAACCGGGAGGAATGCATTGCATCAATCTGTATTTTGCGACGTCGGTGAAGGGGGCGGTAGTCTTGAACGAAGAATCCAGCGAGTACGCCTGGATTGGGCCAGAGGACCTTCCCCACTACCCGCTTGCATTTCGCAATGAACCCGCTCTGCGGCAATACTGGCGGGACAAGGCGGAAGAAACAGGGCGGTGAATGCAGATGCCTTTGAGATCGGAGGCCGAGGACAGAGGACAGAAGACAGAGGACAGCGCGGCCGCCCCATCTTTCGAAGGGGTTTGAACTCGTCTGAAACTTTATGAAGTTTCACAAGAGAGGACAGGGGCCTTTGATGTTTTGTTGTGACATCCGCTTCGTGGCGGCCAGTAACCCTTGATGCTGGTCCGTGCAGCGTCGGTTAGAGGAGGACAAAATGGCTGATCAATCTGAAGTGGAAGAGCAGATGGCCAGGCTCGAAGAGCACATGGAACGGTACTTTCGAGCAGATCCCATTGCCGAAGCCAACGCTTTGGTGCGCGCGGCAGTGGAGAGCCACAATGCATTCCTGGAGCGGGGCGGTGCGGAAATAGAAGCCGAACGGGCGACGCTCTCCGAGCATCTTCAGCGTCTGCGTGCAATGGAAGACCGAATTGACCGATCACGCGGCGAGCTCGCAAAGGAGAAGGCCGATTCATCCAGCGCGGAACGGATTGCCCGATTCAACGAGAAAGTCGCAAGGCACAACGCCCTGGTGGCTGAGCACCGGGAACTGGCGGAAGAATACCAGAGAAGACAGGATTCATACAACAGACGGGTTGAGTCCTTCAATAGTGAAGTGGCCGGGCGCAGAGCGGAGGTCGAAGCAGTCAAGGCAAAGGCCGCGGAAAGGGCCGAAGAGTATCGCCGCTGGCTGGATCAACATGGTCCGGATGATTTGTCGGGGACATTGAACAGGTTGTATGTTTCCCTATGCCGCCAAAAGACGGACGGCGGCGAGCATACGAAGGAGTTGGACGGCCGGCTTTCCAGGCTGAGAAGACTGCGCGGCGAGCTTGCCGCCCATGCGGTGGAAAAGCAGCAGACCGCCGACAACGGCTTGCTCATCGTCGAAGCCCTGCTCTGTTCCATGGAAACCTGTCATCTGTTGGTTGACACCGGCGCCTCGGTCACCAGCATCAGTCCCGAAATGGCACAAGTACTTGGAATTGAAAAACATGTGGGGGAGGAAATCGAGCTTTCCCTACCGAACGGCATCCGCATCATGGCCCCGCAATTGCTTATTCCGCAGATCTCGGTCGCTGGCTATTCGGCAGAGTACGTGAAAGCGGTGTTGCTCAAGGAGTCCATGCCGGGAGTTGACGGATGCCTCGGAGTGAGCTTCCTGAATCGTTTCGATTGGGCCATCGAACGGCAGACCGCAGGCCAGAGGTTGAAGTTGAGAACACGGCAGGAGACGGAGGAAAGCATCTCTTTTGACGTGTTCATCTCGCATAAGTCGCAGGATGCCGCTTATGCCGAGCAGGTTTTCCAAGCGCTGCAAAAAATGGGGCACAAGCCTTTTTTGAGCAGTAAATCCATCGGACGAGTGGGCAGCACCGAGTACCAGAAGACCATCGATAGGGTGCTCGAAGAGAGCAAGCATCTGGTGATCGTGTGTTCCTGCAAGGCAAACCTGGACGCCCCCTGGGTGGAAGCCGAGTGGCGCCTTTTCGACAGCCTGAAAAGGTCGGGGAAGAAGCGCGGCAACATCATTCCCATCCTTTGCGGCGACATGACCGCAGAAGATCTTCCGCTGGCGCTCAGCCGCTACCACGCAATATCCATGTCCGACCCGGAATGGCTGGAAGCCCTGGCGGATTTCCTGCCGGATCAGGAGGATACAGCTAAGTAGTTGACCGCGTAGGGTGGGCACGGCTTTTTCGTGCCCACCATCTGGGTTCGCACGGCAAACAACCTTTGACCCAAGCGCAATGGCTGCTGCCACCATTCGGCAGCTACAGCTCGGCCCGGATGGCGACATGGCTTTTGCTGCATATTGTGCTTTACCCGGGTTCGCCCAATTGCGGGAAGGTGAGCACGACAAAGCCTTTGCCCACCCTGCGAGCTTGCATGCGATCCTGAGGCAGTGCTTGCAAGCCAGCTTCGACGCTATGATGATTTTAAATGGATTTTGTTTTTTGTGTTGAAAATGAAAGTGAGCTATTTTTGCTCACAACGAGCGGACCGTCAATCTCTTGCACCAACAGCAACCGTCAGGAGAAACCATGAACAATGACCGCCAGATTCGTATTTTCATTTCCTCCACCTTCCGCGATATGCAAGTCGAGCGCGAACTGCTGATCAAAAACGTGTTTCCCGAACTGCGACGGTTGTGCTCGGAGCGTTTTGTGACCTTCACCGAAGTGGACCTGCGCTGGGGGATCACCGAAGAGCAGGCGGCCGAAGGGAAGGTCCTGCCCATCTGCCTGGAGGAGATCCACCGGAGCCGGCCGTATTTTATCGGCCTCTTGGGCGAGCGCTACGGCTGGATTCCGGAGAGTGTGCCGCAGGAGGTGATCGAGCGTGAGCCGTGGCTCAAGGAGCACGTCGGCGGGCGCACATCGGTGACCGAACTGGAGATCCTGCACGGGGTGCTGAACAACCCGGAGATGGCCGGCCACGCCTTCTTCTATTTCCGCGACCCGGCTTATGTCGAGGCGCTGCCGGAAGAGGCTCGACGCGACCTGGTGGAGCGGCCCATCCCCGAAGACATCCAAAACTCCGGGGAAGCCGAGGCCCTCCGCCGCACCGAGGAGCGCAAGACAAAGCTAGCCGATCTCAAAGAGCGCATTCGCCAAAGCGAGCTCCCGGTTCTCGAAAACTACCCCAACCCCGAAGTGCTTGCCGATGCCGTAGGCAAACAGCTTGTTGATATGATCGAAATCCTCTACCCCAAGGAAGAAGTGCCGGATCCTCTGGACCAGGAAGCCATGGGCCATGAAGCCTACGCCCGGGGCAAACTGCATGCCTATGTGGAGCGGCCGGCCCACATTGGAGCTCTAAACGCCTTTGCAGCCGCCGAGCCGACCGGCCAGGGGCTGGTGGTGACCGGTGACAGCGGCGGCGGCAAGACCGCACTGCTGGCTTCCTGGGTGAGCCAGTGGCGTGCGGACCATTCCACTGATTTTGTGTTCGTGCACTATTTTGGCGCCACGCCGGACAGCGCCTCGGTTCCGGGCTTTCTTCTCCGTCTTTTGGGTGAGCTCAAACGCCGCTATGAGATCACCGAGGAAATCCCGACAGAGCCCGACAAGATGCGCGAGGCGCTCCCCCTGTGGCTGGCGCAAACCACGGGCAGGGGGCGCATGGTGCTGGTGCTGGACGGCCTCAACCAGGTGGAAGGCGGTGAGCCCGACCGCAGGATGGGCTTTCTGCCTCGCTACTTCCCTCCCCATGTGCGGGTGTTGGCTTCGGCACTGCCTGGCCCCGCCCTGGATGCCCTGCGCGAGCGCGGCTGGTCCGAGCATGCTCTCCCACTTTGTGATGCCGCCGAACGCAGCCAAATGATCGAAGCCTTCCTCGGCGGTTACCGCAAGACCCTGCGCGGCGACCTGAGCAGAAGTGTGGCCGATGCCCCCGGCGCGGCCAACCCTCTTTTTCTCCGCACCGTGCTGGAGGAACTGCGCCAATTCGGGAGCTTCGAGCAACTGCCGGAGCGAGTAGCCCATTATCTGGAGGCCCACACTCCCGACGAGCTGTTTCACCGGGTGATCAGTCGTTGGCAGGAAGACTTTGACGGTGGTCGCGACCTGGTCGGGCGAACGCTCCGTCCCCTGTGGGCCGCCCGCAAGGGCCTGGCCGAAGCCGAATGGCTGGAAATACTCTCGGCGCAAGGGGACCCCGTGTCCCGCCCGGAGTGGCGGCCGCTTTTCCTGGCCATGGAGCCCCATCTGGCGCAACGCTCCAGTATTCACGCCTTCGGCCACGATTTCCTGCGGCAGGCGGTGGAGGGAGAGATGCTCTCCTCGGAGGACGATCAGCGCGCCGCCCACCTCGCCGTTGCTGACTATTTTGAGGCACAGCCGGGAATGAGTCCCCGAAAAACAGAAGAATGGCCCTGGCAGCTCCACGCAGCGCAGGCGTGGGAGCGGCTCGAGGGCGCCCTCACGGGCCGCCGGCTCTTCCTTGCCCTCTATAACGAACGCACCCAATGGGAACTCACAGGCTACTGGCACACTTTGCGCGCTCAGGGGACTGACCTGGGACAAAGATACACCAAGGCCTTCTATCGTTGTTGGTTGCAAGAAGAACCCGAACTTGCCGACCAAACCATGCTGTCACACGAACTCGGTACTTTCCTGAAGGAGAACGCTTGTTATCTAGACGCCAAGCAGCTGCTTCGCCGCGCCCTGGAAGGCCGCGAACAAGTGCTTGGCAGCGAGCATCCCGATACGCTTTCGAGCGTGAACAACCTAGCATTAACGCTTAGGATCAAGGGAGAATACGGAGAGGCGGAGCTCCTATATCGGCGGGCCCTGGACAACCGCGAGCGTGTTCTCGGAGAGAAGCATCCCGATACGCTTCAAAGTGTGAGCAACTTGGCGGTATTGCTATTGATGAAGGGAGACTACGAGCAGGCGGAACTCGTGCTTCGGCGCACCTTGGTGGACCGAATGCTTGTGCTTGGACCGGAGCATCGCCTTACCCTCAAGAGCATGAATCACCTAGCTGTGACGCTGACACAGAAGGGGAATTACGGAGAGGCGGAGCCACTCTATCGCCGTGCACTAGAAAACAGCCAGCGAGTGGTTGGACCGGAGCATCCCGATACGCTTCAAATTGTGGCCAACCTAGCTGGAGTGCTGCAAGAGAAGGGGGATTACGAGCAAGCGGAGCGGCTGCATCGGCTGGCCTTGCTGGGCCTTGATCGTGTGCTTGGTCCTGAACATCCTCATACCGTTCAGCAAATGATCAATCTGGCGTTATTGTTGGTTATCAACAGTGACTACGAGCAAGCGGAGCCACTGCTTCGGCTGGCTCTGAAGCGCCTGCGGGCGCTTGGCGCAGAGCATCCAGATTTTAAGTATTTGCTGGAAATCTACCAAATTAGTCTTTCTAGAATGGGATTCAGCGGACGAGAGACTCTCATAAGGTTCAACGAAATACTAGGCGGGAGCATCCCCGAATTCTTGATAGGACCTCGATAACCGAGTCATACTTACGTTTAGCGATTATCTCCACGCTGTCATTCCGAGGAGCCTTTAGGCGACGAGGAATCTAAATTGAAACCTATACCCAATAGATTCCTCGCTAGCGCTCGGAATGACAGGTGACACTTAGGGACTTGGCAAATACTAAATTACCGGTTATGATGTTTTCATTCATGTAACCAATCAGGAGGTGTTACACATGAAGACATCGATACTTGCACAAAATAGAGTTCCCGAACAGGTTGTGGCCTTGATTTCACGTTTGGTTGACCTAATCCCCTGGCCCCTGCGGCGGCAAGCAATGGCGGATGTAACAATATCGCTTCTCAAGAGCAAGCCTCGTGTCGCCGAAGACGTCTTTGGCTGGGGGCGCTCCACAGTCGAACTGGGCATGAATGAGCTTCGAACCGGACTATCGTGCTTGCATGACCTCTCAACTCGGCAAAAGCCCAGGGCAGAGGAGAAAGACCCGGAATTGCTGGCTGATATTCGTGAAATCATGGAGCCACACTGCCAATCAGAATCACACCTGCGAACAACGCTGTTGTACACGAACATGACGGCAAAAGCGGTATATAATGCGCTATTGCAGAAGGGATGGTCCGAGGAAAGATTGCCGACCATGAGGACGATTTCTAACATTTTGGAGCGCCACGATTACCGGTTACGCACAGTTGCAAAGACGAAGGTCCAAAAAAAACGGCGGACACCGATGCGATCTTCGAAAACGTCAGAGAGGTGAACATGATGGCCGACGCGGACCCGGCAACCCTGCGAGTCAGTATGGATACGAAAGCGACTGTCCATGTTGGCGAATATTCAAGGGGTGGCCAGTCGCGAGGTCTTGAGTCCGTCAAGGCGTGGGATCATGACATGCGCCCCAAGGAAAAACTTGTCTCTGGCGGTATTCTGGAGCCAGTGACTGGTAAAGCCTTCGTCTTTTACACTGACAGCAACAAAACCAGCGATTTTATGGTTGATGGTCTCCTGCTTTGGTGGAACGAAAACAAACAGCATTTTTCAACCGTGACGAATCTTGTTGTCAACATGGACAATGGACCGGAGTGCAGCGGGCGCCGCAGTCAGTTCTTGTTGCGCATGGTTGAGTTTGCTGACATGACGCAACTCACCATCCGGCTCACCTATTATCCACCTTATCATAGCAAGTACAATGCGATTGAGCGCTATTGGGCTGGGCTTGAAAAATCATGGAATGGGTACCTGTTGGATACGACAATCGCTGTTTTGAACAGAACCGCCAATTTTGTCTGGAAAGGTATTCGTGCCACTGTGAACCTTATGGATGCCATTTATGAAAAAGGGGTCAAGCTTTGCGGTAAGGAGAAAATGGCACTCGAACAACGATTGCAGCGCTCCCCAAAGCTTCCATTGTATGACATCATTATTCATCCTAAAATGGTAAATTAATATTTTCTGTATCCCTTAGATGAGTGACCGCTCATCCGAGCGAATCACCAAATTTAGGTTATAATCTTGGCGTCCAATTGGCTACTTGCGACGTTTTGCGGATGCACTTAACTATGAGAGTCTCCGTTAAAGAAGTTTGACTGCAAGTTCGGTGAAATCAAAAGCGCCCATGAATAGTTTCCTCACAAGCGGCTCAAACCTCCCTGGTGCATGTGGGCATCCAGAATCAGTCGATGCGCTTCTGGGCATTGCGCGTACTCAGAACTAATGGGTTGTGGGATCATTTCTGGAATACCCTAACCCGGCAAAGCCGGAACCAAAAAGGTCATAGCCAATGATCGGCTATTGTTCTATATCCACTCCAAGTGTCTCAGAATACGAAGGAGTTGGATATCCATGATGCTTCTCACTGACCGTTACTCTGATAAGATTCGCGGAGTTCTCTCCTGTTTTGATCGCGTGGTGATCCAGGGAACTCTACCCACATTCTGCTATGCTCAAGGGATGGCTGGCTTCTTGAGCTACAAGAATATCCGCATTTTTGACTACCCACGTTTCGCAGAACCCCTTCGAGATGAGCTACGCAAGAATGCCGAACGGGTTGCCTCGGAAAATGGTCTTGAGATCGAGTTCATCCGAAAGAAGAATTTCAGAAAAGAAAAGCGCATACAGGATATCCTCAAACAGAGGGGCAATCACCCCGGGCTCGTTCATATCTTCTCGGCTATGGAGCCATGTCAGACCTACAAGCCATGGCACGACAAACAAACCCGCAAGACCTTCCTTAAACCTGATAATAGCAAGTGCTTACACTACTACTTCTATCTTATCGATGAGGAGCTTGGCCTTGGCTATGTACGCCTCCCGACCTGGTGTCCTTTTCGCCTTCAAATCTATTTCAACGGACATGGCTGGTTGGCGCTATCGCTGGCTAAGTCCGGTATTCATCACAGCCTCATGGACAATGCCTTTTCCGAGATAGCCGATTTCAGCCGGGCTCAGAGCCTCAGCAATTCATTCAAGGTGGACATGCTTCATACAAGGCTCGACCTTTTTGCAGAGCGGTTCTGTCCCATTATCAAAGAATTCGACCTGCGCTATCACTGGAGCATCATGCAGACTGAGTATGCAACAGATATCGTGTTCAAACGCCAGCAGGACCTCCAGTCCATATATGGACATCTCACCCGCACCGCCATCCACAGCGTAAAGCCGGAAAACATCGCAACCTTCCTTGGGAAAAAGCTTCACGAGAGCTATGAAGGTGAGATGGGCAATAACTTCAACACACGAATCCAGGGAACCCGGATCAAACATACCATGGGTCCGGTTTCCATCAAGATGTACGATAAGTTCGGTCTCATTCTTAGAATCGAGACCACCGTCAATGACGTCTCCTTCTTCAAGCACTACCGTTTGGTGCAACATCGCGATGGCAGCGAGTCAAAAAAACTTGCGCAGATGAAGAAGGGAATCTACTCCCTTCCGGCCCTTGCCCAACTTCTTGTTGCCGCCAATCGCAGATACATGGAGCTCATCTCGGCCATCGATGATCCAAGCGCCGGAGTAAAAAAACTGGAAAGAATCTCCAGAACAGTTGTTAAGAGTGACCGTTCGTACAAGGGCTTCAACCTCTTTAACGATGACGATCAGCTCCTCTTCGAAGCCATAGCAAGCGGAGAGTACACGATTAGTGGCTTTCAGAACAAACACCTGAGGTGCAAGCTTGCAGAAAAGACCAGCGCCCAAATCTCCCGCACAATCAAACGGCTTCATGTTCATGGACTCATCAGAAAAATCGGCCACACGTACAAATACTATCTTACAAAGTTCGGAACCCAAGTGGTCACGATGGGGTTGAAACTCAAAGAGCTTGTCATCATTCCCCATCTTGCCGGACACCTTAACCTGGCATGAGAAGCTTCATTTTCTGCCAGAAAAACGATGAACTTTGAGATTAACACTAATAACGGGCATCTACCCTGATAAAACGTGGACGTCTCAGTGTACAAATTGTTCGAGTCTCACTGGAAGTGCATCACAGCGTGATGAGCATTTTATTTGAGACGTCTTCCCTCGAACCGACATTTTTGCAAGACCAATCAAATCTTATCAAAATTTTTCTAATTGCTGCCCAGTGACCGAGTTTCGTGCCTCGGCCTCTGGGCCTTCATGAAATGCAAAATGGCTATTGCAATGTTCAAAATGAAATTACTATCGCAATTGTTGATAGTAATCGATTCGTCCTTTTTGCAGTCCAATGAAAAGCAAAAAAGCCATACGGGAGATCAATTAATGAGGGCAGTAAATTTTCGTCCAAACGAATCCTTTCCGCTTTCACTGGAATGAATCAAAATCGAATACCAAATGTGAAACGCTCCGCAGTTCCGCTTTTACAGACATAGAGCTAAAGCTTTTTGCTAATCCTTATTCAACGCAGGATCATAGGATGGGAGCTACATTTGTCAAGAGCGACCGCCTGATTTTGAGTCTTATCGGTGAATGTGGAATTTTGACAGTAAGTCAAATTGCTGCTTTCAGCGGAAGAACTCGCCAGGTTATTAGGAGACGACTTCGGGCTTTGAGAAGCAAAAATCTTGTTGCAACGGCAATACGTGGTTACGGACGTGCAAAGGGACGACCCGAGGAACTGATATCTTTGACTGAGGGAGGAAAGCGTTTTTTGTCGGAAGCAGGACTTCTTCCGAGCAACGATGTCACGCGAGGTCACAGGCAGATAGAGTCTATTTGCGTTGATCATGAACTTCTCGTGAACTGGTTCCGGATCCACCTGCTTCAAATTGAAAAAGTGAAACAGAATCTATCCGCAAAATACCTCTTCCCGAGTAACAGTGTCTCTCTGGTTAGAGATAATGAAGATCCATTTACTTGTTGCGTTTCATCGAATGATCACCAGAATAAGCTTATACAGTTCGTCCCGGACGGAATTTTCTCCATAAGTCTCACTCAATCAGAAAACAAGACAACTCTGCTTTTCTTTCTTGAAGTGGATATGGGCACCGAGACCATGGCCAGAACTGACCGCGACTCCAAGGACGTGCGGCAGAAGATTCTCAACTACCAAACCTTATTCCGTGGCGGCCGTTACAAGAAATATGAGAGGATTTTCGATGCCACCTTCAACGGGTTTCGTTTACTATTCCTGGCCAAAACTAATGCAAGATTCACCGCTCTTTGCAGGCTCGTCCGAGAGATGCCACCTTCTGACTTTATCTGGCTGACTGATCAAGAGAAGATGTTTTCTCGGGGCATCTTTGCGGATATTTGGGCTAAAGGTGGTCGAGGTGGTGACGTGCCGCGATCTATACTCGGCCCAAGGCTTTCCTGTGAGATGCCCGTCCTGCCAATTATTCGGTAGCATTAGTCCAGCAAATTGCATAGGAGGCAGAAGACACTCTGCCAATCCCATTAAGCTGCTTTCGCACATCTTTACAGAAATTTAGCCTGTAACAAAATTCCAGCGCAGCTGTAACGTAAATCCTTGCCGCAGATTGTGCAAACCTTCTGGGAAAAAGGGGGCCAGAGTTCGATTCTCAATGACAGTAAGCCACATTGCCGAACATCTGCCACTTTGTCAGGCCCATAACATAATTCACCCCGAGTGTCTCATAAATAACAGAAAATGCGCCTTCAACATGCAATTATATTAAAATGGATTTTTGTTACTTAGTAAGCATTTCAGCTACTTATAGAGTGTAACAAAAGCCGACTACAACAATATGCACAGGGATCAACTGGTTGAAAAGTCCATCAATCTGTAAAGTTCGCAGCCAAAGAGAACGACCATTGCCTAATAGCACCGAAATCTATTTCTGGAGTAAGCTCTCTGAGCTGGGTGATGATTTCCATATGCGAAATTTGCTTGCTTTGCCCAGTAGGGTTTGGCCATGAGGTTTCTGTAACGGCGGATAGAAGTTTTTTCGAGCTCGTTCATGATATATGACTCCCAGTCTTCAGCGAACAATCTCGGATAGAATTTAATCACATCCAGTCCCATTTTTTCGTATGCGAGTTCCTTTTTCCTGATCCCTTCGTCGTAGTCCTGTCTACCAGCCAAACCAAAATATTCGATATAGGTTGCAAACTCAGGGAGATAAAAATCCGGATACCAAATGCGTTGTTTGTCGTCGTATGTGGAGACGAGAAGAGGGGGCTCATATTGGTATTTGATGGAATTGCACTCATAAACAGAGTAAGAAGAGAATTAGAGCTATGTGTGACCTCCTGAGAGAAGAGCTTGGACGTCCTTTGTCACCTCAAGAACCTTCCGGATATTTAGGGGTTGACCCTGATTTTGTCAGGAAGCATTATAAGTTCTTCGGTGGGATTCGCCCTTCCGAGCGGGGACGTGTTCTGTTCTTTGAAAACCTGGTGGCGGAAGCCATAAGGAGGGCGAGTCATGGCGACGAAAATCAAGAAACGTGGGAAAATTCGTTGGATGGCCAGAGTTCAAAAGAATGGTCAGATCCGACAAAAGATCTGCAGCACCAAAGCCAAGGCACTAGGAGCCTGTCCGAGAATTTGACTCCTGGCACTTTCTCGTCATTCCGGCGGACGCTAGAATCCAGAGCTTATACTGTTTTTTGGACCCCGATTTGCGCCGGGGTGACGGGAGAAGCTAATTCTCGGCGATTGTGAGCATGTAAATCGGCTAACTGTTCTCCAATTTTGATAATCTGTGAGATCAGAGCAAAAAGTTGGTGTTTGGGGGAGTATAAAAAAGGGATACTCCCCTTTTTATACTCCTGCAGGCTCCATTTTGCCTGTTTCAATGCATACCTCACCCCTGAGAACTGCTGTTGCGATCTTTTTGAAGTTGTGTACAGCGCAGACCAGTGAGAACTCTGCGCTAACTTTCCTGAAGCCCCGCAACAGGAAGCCTCGAAAACCACTGTTCTTGATCTGACCAAAGACTGGCTCAACGATCTGCTTGCGTTTTTTGTAGACCTCTTTTGAGCTTTCCTGCTCCATTTTTTCATTCATTTGCTGTCGCAACGGTTCCTTGTCATCGGTGTTGATGGTCCGGGGCTCTCCCTTTTGCGACTTGCAGCACCGCTCTTTATATGAGCACTGATCGCAAGCTTGCCGTTGTGCCTGGTATACCCGCTTGCCGTCTCCACTTTCACGTTTAAGTTCCAGGCTGTGCCCACCAGGACAGGTAAAACAATCTCTCTCATTGTCATAGTCAAAGTCAGCTTTCTTGATCTCCCGGTTACATTCCCCCAGAGGCCTGACGTCCTTCTTGTCTTCCCGGCCAGTGGCGACGTATGCATCCACTTCCGCTTCAGCAAACTTCTCCAGGTTGGCTCCGGACAGATACCCATTATCCTGGCTCATTTTCTCCGGCAGCTCTCCCATTGTCTCCTGGATCTGCTCCAGTGCGGGTCCCACTTCCTGTTTGTCATTGGCATTCTGGCTAACGTGCTCTCCCACGATGATCTGCGCCTTTTCATCCACGCTGATCTGGCCATTGTACGCATACTCATAGTGGCCCTTCTTGCCCATGATTTTCGCTTCTTTATCCGCAAAGCTGATCTGCTTCTTCCCGGCTATCTCCTTGCCCGGCTCCAGCTCCTTTTCCCTCGTTTCCAACGCTTCCCTGGCGGCTTGTATCTTTTCCAATCGCTTTTGCTTAATTTTCAATTCATCTGGAATCTCAAAGCCGGTTGCATCTTGAAGTTGCTCGTCTTCTGTCTCGTCACAATGCTCGCTTTGCCCCATCAATTCATTGATTTGATTGATTAATTCTTCTTCTCGAAGCTTCAGATACTCGTAGCTCATGGCTTTATGTTTCGAGGTATTGGCCTTGAATTTCGAACCATCCAGACTCACATGACCAAACGATACCATGCCAAGTTCCTTGGCCAACAACACACTCTGGATGAAGCATTCTTTCAGAAAATCCGAATGATCTTTCCTGAAGTCACTCAATACTCTGAAGTTCGGACAATTCATGTGCGATATATACATAAAACTCAGATCTTCTCGGCATCTGCGCTCAATCTGGCGAGAACTGAACACCCCACGGCTATATGCATAAATCAGGATACCAATGACCAGTCTGGGATCATAGGCTCTCTGTCCCAAGTAACTGTACTTTTTCTCGATGCTGGAGATGTCGAGCTGCCTGAAAATGTCGTCGTAAACGAAGCACTCGTGGCCCTTCGGCAACAAATCGAACACGCTCGAAGGAAACAGCAGCCTCTGATTGAACCTTGCAGGATCATTCTTGAACGGAACTCGCATATTGACATCCTCTCTATTTTTGACCGATACCATCCTATAGATATGCGAGCAAACTGTCAAGTAACTTATATTGTTTATTAACATATTACATTATAATGTTAGTGTCATCTATTCTCGGACAAGCTCCTAGAATGGGAAGCAGAACAGCGCGCGGCAGACTGGACGACCCCCACCGACTCCTCGATTCTTCTTGAGTGGGCTAACCGTTATCTGCATTACGCTAAGACCAAGTTCAGCAAACAGACTTATAGTGAAAAGGCTTCGGTGTTTCGCCGATTTTTCAAAACAATCAACCCGGAGATGGAGCCTGGCCAATTGAAGCCCGGCCAAGTTCTTGACTATCTTCAGAGCCAAGCTGAAGGTCGTTCGGGTTACGCGGCGAACAAAGATCGCAAGAATCTCGTTGCCGCGTGGAATTGGGGCATCAAATACCTGGGGTTGCCACAACCCAATCCTTGTTTGGTTGACCGGTTCCCGGAGGAGCGTCATCCGCGGTATGTTCCACCTGAAGAGGATTTTTGGGCGGTATGGGAGGTTGCTGAAGACCAAGACAAAGTAATTCTGGCAGTGGCATTGTACCTTGGTGCAAGGCGAGGAGAAATCTTTCGCCTCACCTGGGCAGATATAGACTTCGGTCAGCGCCGAGCTAGACTGGGGACACGCAAAAGGCAAGACGGAAGTCTCGAATACGATTGGTTACCGATGACCGACGAACTGGCATCACAACTCTCTTGGTGGAGAGAAAACCGACCAATCAGGAACACGGTTCATGTATTCGTTTGCAGTGAAGAAACGCCGTTTTGCCAGAGTTACTACGGTCAACCATTTCAATATCGGCAACATTTCATGCGGAAACTCTGCGAACGAGCTGGAGTTAAGGCTTTCGGACTTCACGCTATCCGCCATCTTACCGCGTCGATTCTCTATCAGCAAGGCCAACCCGTGAGCATAATTCAGGCGGTTCTGCGGCACAAATCGCCGAACACAACGACTCGATACTTGCGGAGCCTTGGCGTGGAGGAAACGAGGAGCGCTTTGGAAGGTCTGAATCGTTCAGCTAAGGTTGTGGAGTTCAGAAAAAAACCCTCTAAGGTGTCTACCTCAGAGGGCTAGATGGTGGTGGCGTCGGAAACCGTTTCCGCAACCGTTTCCGCGCTTATGATCAGGTTAGCCTGTCCCGCTAACCTACTGATTTTCTTGGCGTCCCCAACCGGATTTGAACCGGTGTTGCCGGCGTGAAAGCGTGGTGTCACCCAGCGCCAGCCAATAAAATCGCGCTCTTAGCTCCGCAACAAAGGGGCCGAAATACACTGGAATACATACCGAAGGATATCCAAAAGGTTATCCACCAGCTTACCTGAGGCAAGCCGTGCATAGCCCGCAAATCTTAACACCCGGGAGACTTTTTGGCGGCCATAAAGGAGGATCGATCGGATCAACGGTGGCGGGCACTTCCAAAATGCGGCATTGTCCGGGAAACCATACACCGGCGTATTCTTTCGCCTGCACATGGCGCACATGTGGCGCCTGCGCTACGGGAGCGCGTCGAACAGCCATTCGCAGGTGCTCCCCTATTCGAGCTTTTTTAAAAATTCCACCTCATTGCGCAGCTTTTCAGCGGCAGGTCCACCACGCTCGATCATCTCCATAATGTCGAGCAGCAATTGCTGGTTCTCCTCTCTAAGCTCTAAAATGCGAGCCACCTTCTCAAACCCCAATTCGCGAGCGAGCTCCACCAGATCACCTCCGAGTGTTGCGATAATC
>Ga0068714_10003607_pt1 | contig 18162 bp, 8 predicted proteins | sample MTBNYHSulfiMetaG_FD_62988 | JGI IMG/M metagenome (GOLD analysis project Ga0068714, IMG submission 62988) | Enrichment culture microbial communities from rom New York Harbor, USA that are MTBE-degrading - MTBE-NYH (New York Harbor Sulfidogenic)... | ecosystem: Environmental > Aquatic > Marine >... | reverse complement strand
ATTCAATCTCTGATGAGATATGTCCCCAGACAATATACCGTACATTCAGGGCAACAGATCAGTGCGGCAACTTCGCAGAATGTATTCAGGTAATAACCATAAACGATACCATTGCTCCGTCAGTTACCTGTCCGCCGGAGATATTCGTGCCAATTGGACAAGCTGTGCCTGATCCGTACTCTTCATATGCAGAATTCACCTCTGAAGGAGGAATTGCAGATGATAACTGCGGTATTGATGAAGAGTCGCTGATCCTTGTAAATGAATACACCGTTAACGGCGGGTCGGCTGATACCATATACCGCACATACAGCATAGCCGATATCTGCGGAAACACAAATACATGCGAGCAGGTGATAATTGTTGAAACAGATGCCGCAACTGAGATCCTTTGTCCTGATGCAGTGATATCAGTAGAATGCTTCAGCGATGTTCCCGCGCCTTTTGCCACACTTGAGGAGTTCATCAGTGCCGGGGGAGAGGTGACAAGCAAGTGCTATATTGATACTCTCAGCTTCACTCTTGTCTCCCAGGTCTCCGACGGAAATAAATGTCCTGAAACCTTAACACGCACATATGAGATCTCAGACACCTGCGGAAACACCGTTACCTGCTCATACCAGATAATAATCAACGACTCCATACCTCCTGAGATCAACTGTCCGCCTGATATCGTCGTTCAACCCGGCGAAGCTGTCCCTGCTGCTTATCCTGATTACAGTGCATTTACCGGTGCAGGAGGCTCAGCCTCCGATAACTGCGGTATCGTTGAGGAGTCATTTGCCCTTATCGACCAGCAAAGTGTAACCGGGGTGGTTGCAGACACGCTGACAAGAACATACACAATTGCCGACTCATGTTTGAATACCGATATATGCACCCAGAGAATCATTATCCTGCACGACCTGCAGCTCGAGATCATCTGTCCGCCCGACACAATTGTAGAGTGCAGGGTGGATGTCCCGCCGGTACTGGGATCATACGCCGACTTCCTCGATGCAGGAGGATATGCTTTCAGTGTCTGCGGAATAGACCGGTCAACATTTAAATTTGAAGGCCAGAGCTCGGATAACCTCACATGTCCCGAGACAATAACACGGGAGTACTCGGTAACTGATTCATGCGGCAATAAGCTTACCTGCCAGCACCTGATCATTGTCCATGATGTAACTCCGCCCTCAATGGCCTGTCCGCCCGATGTAAATGTTGCCCCGTCAGAAGAGGTGCCCCTGCCGTTTGACTCTTACCTGCAGTTTGTTGCCGCAGGAGGAAGTGCTGCAGACAACTGCGGTATTGTCGAGTCATCATTTGCATGGGTCAGCGATGTCTCCGACGGAAATTCATTCCCCGAAACAATAACCAGAACTTACGAGGTGTTTGACTCCTGCGGACTAAGGGCTGTGTGCAGCCACCTGATCATTGTCCAGGGTGATGCACAGCTGCTGATGGAGTGCCCGCCAAGAGTTGAAGTTGAATGTTACGGGGATGTGCCGCCTGTGTTTGCCGACTTCTATGAGTATGAAGCTGCCGGAGGCTCGGCCTTCAGTGCATGCGGAACAGATACCCTGAGCTTTGCATTTGACGGTGAGACTGTCTCTTACGATAACTGCCCGACCACAATTACACGCATATACTCAATAAAGGATTCATGCGGCAATACAATGACATGCGAACATATAATAATTGTACACGACAAGACCCCGCCGGTGATGAGCTGTCCCGATACAATCACCGTGCTCCCCCACCAGGATGTGCCGCTGCCTTATGTATACCTGAGCCAGTTCAGGGCAGACGGAGGGTTTGCCGATGATAACTGCGGACTCGTGGAGACCTCATTCGACCTGTTTGATGAGGTATCCGACGGAAATGAGATGCCCGAGATCATTAAGCGTACATACGAAGTATTCGACTCATGTGATAACAGGGCCGTCTGTACACAGGTAATAATAGTCTACCGGAATGCACAGATACAGATGACATGTCCCGATCCGCTGCTCTTTGACTGCGGCATTGACAGGATACCTGCCCCGTTTGCCTCATATGCCGCATACGTGGCTGCAGGAGGTCATGCCGAGAGTACATTCTATGAGATTGATCCCGCCTCATTCAGGTTCCTGGGCCAGGTGTCTGACGGAAATCACTGTCCGGAGACAATAACCCGCACATACTCAGTTAAAAATACAAACGGCGACTCGGCAACATGCCGCCACCTGATAATCATTCAGGATGTCACACCGCCTGACATGTTCATCTTCGGAAAGGCATTCGAGTGTATCGAAGACATTCCGCCGATATATACATCTTATGAGCAGTTCACACAGAACGGAGGCCGCGCTGAGGATGAGTGCCTGCTTGATGAGTCAAGCTTCAAATTCCTCTATGAAACACCCGATAATAACCAGTGCCCGCATATTATCCGAAGGTTCTACGAGATAAAAGACATGTGCGGAAACCGTGCACAGGCAACAGAGAGAATAGTGGTCGATGACACTACCCCGCCGCAGTTCATTAAAATTCCAAATGACACTACTGCAGAGTGCGCTCCTTCAACATTCATGGCAACATTCGCCGACTTCATATCCTTTGGCGGGGAGGTCGATGACAACTGCTCAGTGGATCCATCATCTTTCTCAATGATCCGCCAGGTTGTAACTGATCCCGATGCATGTCCCGCCACATACATCATGACTTACCGGATTGCTGATTACTGCGGTAATATTGATACATTCACATGGAGGGTAACGGTCAACGATACAACACCTCCTGTCATGGGCTGTCCGCCCGATGAGGCCATTGCCTTTGAGTCACCCACACCGGCTGCCTTTACATCTCTTGCCCAGTTCATTGCTGCAGGAGGAAGCGCATCGGATAACTGCGAGCTGGATGAGAGCTCATTCACACTTGTCTCAATGGTTGAGTCAGAGGGAACCTGTGCGGCTACTGTCACATACACCTATCTTGTTGCAGACTTCTGCGGAAACACAGACACCTGCTCGCATACAATATTCAAGGGAGACATCTCCCCGCCGCAGCTCTCATGTCCGCCCGATATCACGGTGCTCTGTCCGGAAGACGCGCCTGAACCGTTTGAAACACTGCAGGAGCTTATCTCAGCAGGAGGCACATTCGTCGACAACGGGAAAACAGACCGGTCCACATTTGCAATGTCCGAGGTTATCATCGGCGAGGGCTGCCCCATGGATATTGTCCGCACATACCAGGTAAGCGACTCATGCGGGTTCACCGTTGAGTGCACACACACGATAACGGTAAACGACACTGTGCCGCCGGTGATGACCTGTCCGCCCGACAGCAGCTACCAATGTCTGACAAGCGAGTCAAGACCGTTTGATTCCCTTGAGGCATTCCTGGCCGGGGGAGGTTCGGTCTCAGATAACTGTGCAATCGATTCCTCTTCGTTTGTGATGTTTGAAGAGTCAAAGGTCACAACTCAAACCAGCATTGAAATAACACGACGCTACAGCATCAGCGATCTATGCGGTAATATGGCACAGTGCACACACATGATCAGCTCCTCCGACACGATTCCGCCCGAGGTGGTGTGTGCAGACCTTATTGTTCAGCCCGACGGGAGCGGAACATATGTGCTTGTGACTGCAGAGCTACACTCATCAAGCTTTGATGAGTGCGGAATAGATACAATGTACCTGGAAAGGTATATCCTGGACTGCGACGATCTGGGTGAGAACCTTATTAAACTGTATGTCGTGGATGTAAGCGGAAACATCGACAGCTGCACGGCTACAGTCACCGTGCTTGGCAATACCCCGCCGGTGGCAGTGGATGATACCTCCTCTACCATGCCGGAGATGCCGGTGGATATAGATATAACTGCCAATGATTACGACCCGGGCGGAAGCATAGATCCCACTACAGTCACACTGGTGCAGGGGCCATTACACGGAACAGCGGTTGTAAACAGCTCAACAGGAGTGGTTACCTATACCCCGGAGACAGGGTTCTCGGGTATTGACACATTCATCTACTCTGTCTGCGACGACGGAGTGCCATGCGAAGTAATGTGCGACACGGCACGTGTCCTTGTCACTGTGGGTACTTACAACAATCCTCCCGTGGCACGAAACGACACATTCACCGTTATGTGCTACCCACTGACAGGAAACCTTCTGGAAAATGATGATGATCCTGACGGGGATGAGATAGTCATGGGGACAATACCTGTCAGGGAGCCTGCCAACGGAACAGTGCTGCTCGACAGTGACGGATCGTTCCACTATATGCCCGATGCAGGATTCCTGGGAGTTGACAGCTTTGTATATATGATATGCGATAAGGGAATACCGTCACTGTGCGATACCGCCAAAGTCATTATAACAGTTCTTCCGGATACTGACTGCGACGGCGTGCCCGATTATGATGATGTGGATACTGACTGCTCACTGCTGATCCCCGATGGATTCTCACCTAACGGCGACGGTATACACGACTTCTTCCAGGTATTCTGCATTGAGAAGTATCCCGATGCAATAATGAGGATATTTGACAGGGCTGGGAACAAACTCTTTGAAAAACACCATTACGGAAACCTACAGTATTGGGGGTCTGACCAGGATGCTTGGTGGTGGGGTACATCAGAGCATAAATGGATCATAGGAACAGGAAGACTGCCTGCAGGGAATTACCTGTATATACTTGAACTGGGGACCGGTGAAGTACGTACCGGAACAGTGATGATAGCATATTAAATTATTCATCTCCCGGATCATATTCGGGAGATGAATGATTTACCCTAAATATTATTTTTCTCCAATGCAGAAAAGATGTTCGTAGCCCCTGATATATATCTTGCCGTCGCTAATAGCAGGAGAGGCGTTCATCTTCTCTCCTATCTCATTTTTGGCAACATATTCGAATGTGGGACCAGGTTTTACAACGGTTATGACGCCTTCATCATTTGGAATATAAACAAGTCCGTTTACCACTATGGGCGATGAATACTGCGGTCCGTGTTCTTCGATCCACAAAATATTACCGGTGGCCACGTCAATACAATGTAATCTGCCGTTTGTCATTGTAGTATAAAGATAATCGCCCACGGTAATTGGTGAAGGCACATAAACTGCCCCCTCGGTTGTACTCCAGACGACATGACTGTTGGTTACATTACCTTGTCCGTCGGGCCTTATTGCCATCAAAACACGTCTTGGCCAGGCTGTGCTGGCAATTACCAGGTTATGTTTTTCATTATAAACCGGACTCGAAGTGAAATCGGATGCAGGGCCATCCACTACCCAATACTGACTGCCATCATCCGGATTTAAAGAGGCAATCTCCTGGTTACCCAAAAAGATCATCTGCGTTTTTCCTCCTATCTCCTTAATAATAGGTGTGCTGAAATTATTCGCTGCCTTTTCATGGTCCACCTTCCAGACAATTTTACCATCTGTTTTATTTAATGCAGTAACAAAAGGCTCTCCACCCGGACTGTTACCATTGATTATTACCATATCTTTATAGAGTCGCGGAGAACAACTGTAACCCCAGCCACTGTAAAATTTCCCGGGACGTGTTTCCCAGACCTTGTTGCCGGAATAATCATATGCTGCCACAACAGCTTCTTTCCCGTCAAGATAGGATATATAAACCAGTTTCCCGTCTGTTGCAGGGGTTCCTGAAGCATAACTGTTATCCTTATGTTTGGCTTCCAGCGGAGCAGTAAGGAATGTCTTCTGCCATAATAAATTACCATTGTTTTTATCGTAACACAAAAGTATCCTTTCCTCAGTATCCGGTAAAGCAGTCATAGTAAAAAGCCTGTCTCCCCAGATAGACGGAGAAGAGTATCCGATACCAGGCACCTTTACTTTCCATATAACATTAGTAATTGAATCCCACTTAACAGGTATATTTGTTACATTACTGGTACCATCCTGTTCAGGCCCGCGCCAGCAGGGCCAGTTCTGTGCCAGAGTTACGGTACCGGAACTAATTATAAGCAAAAGTATGCTTAAGCTGAGTGACTTGATAATTTTCATACTTAATAATTTTACAATATTTATAAACGAACTAATTAATATCTAATTTTAATTGATCAATCACTTTATCATTAATGATCTTAATTACAATTATTTTGTAAGACTGCTCAAAACCCGAAATGCCATGATTATTAAAAGTTTATTACCCAGTCTCTACTCAAATAAAGGCAGACATATGTCCACAGCGTAAAACCTAAACATTTCCCTGTTTTTTACACTATTTTACTCCGTAAATCTAATATTATTTTTCATACGCAAATATTTTGTTGTTAATTTCTTCTAAACAGTTAACATACAATGTTTTATGTATATGCACTTTTATTTTAGACAAAACCTTTAAAAGCATACATTAAAAAATGAATGCAGGGATTTTGGAAAGAATGTAAGTTTTCATGCATTTGCCCTGCTGATCTGTTATTAGTTTTTGCAAAAACCATTTATTTCTATTAATCTTGCATTTAATTCAACACATACAATACATAACTAATATTCAAAATATGGTACCACTTTCATTCCGGGAAATATCAGAACGGCTCAAAAAAACAGAACTTCCTGAAACAGATTTAGTAATAGGAATAGGTTCAGGAGGTATTGTACCTGCCGGCATTGTAGCTTTTCATCTGAATGCTGAACTGGAGTTGATGGTACTGAATTACCGGGACGCACAAAATAATCCACTTTATGAAAAACCACGGATCCTGCAGAAACCGGAATTACATTTAGAGGGAAAAAGGATTTTACTGGTCGATGATGTCTCAGTTTCAGGAAAAACCATGAATACAGCCCTTGAACAGTTGAAAGGTTATAATGTTAAAACACTGACTATGAAAGGCAAGGCTGACTATGTTCTTTTCCCTGAAATAAAAGATTGTGTAAAGTGGCCCTGGAAACCATGACAGGTTAAACCCGATCCAATACATTCAGCCACACTATTCCCCGGTTCAAAATATATAGCTGATAAGATTCAAAAATCAAAATACATATTTAGTCCGAGTATATCAACAGAATCCCATCCGGGATTCATCTTATTCTTTTCCAGCATATAATATAATTTCATCTCAAAAGTACTATTATACTTAATCCTGGTACCTACACTTAATCTTGACCTGTTAAATCTCTCACTGTTGAACAGATAAAAACCCTCCTCAGCAGCAAACAGGATTAACCATGAAAAGTTAAAGGGTATGACTTCCATGGACAAAACTTGTTTATACCTTATATAATCATTCAAATCTTTTATTATTCTGTATTCAAACCTGTTTGCTAATTCAATTTCAGCCTTTCCCAACATAGCTGTCAGGTTACCAAATATCATTGGTCTCTGTTCCATTTCCCATCCATAATCTCTCTTATAACCCATAACACGCCCTGCTGCGCCAACTTCCAGCCACTTGTTAACATCAAATTCCCCTGAAAAATCCCCAAAAAAAGCTAAATTGTTGTATCCCGTTCTCGGTGTGTAATAATCGCGTGAATATAGCGCAACGGAAGTAACTTTACCCGTTTTCACCTCAACATTATTAATATTCCGAATTTGAAACTCCCTCTCCTGTGTCCATCCCGAAAATGACAGCAGAAAAAATAATATTACGACCAAATACCTTTTCAAAGCAACCAATCTTATGAAATTTTTAACAATTGATGATTTAAAAATCAATCCTGTTTTAATATTTAGTCTGACTCCTGAAATATATTCACCCGCAGTAAATAATCAACAATCTCCACCCAACACAATCTGCCGGTTTCTAACAGGGTTATTTTCAATACTATAAACAGCAATAATATTTTTTGTTAAGTATACCCGGTTTATTTTCAGAAAACAGAGCCCCAAAAATAAAAAAATTCTTATCGATTGATTAAGCGATCCAAATAATAATTTTCGCATCAGCATCAGAAATATAACCAGTTTGTACAGTAATGGAATTAGCTGAACTATATAATTGACAAACAACGAAATCTGAACTTGCTATTAATTGTTAATTTAATGATGAACCCGGCTCACGCGTAACTTTGAATCAATAATTAATTATATCACAAATACCGTGAATAATCTTATCCCGGCAAATTCAATCTTGAAAAAGTATTTTACTTTTACCGGTATCAGTTCAATTAATTTAGCTTTGTTAAATATGGCTTTCCGGCATTGCCGGCATACAATTTTTGTGTTGAATCAGGAAAATTATTAAATTTCACATGATTAAAGTTGATTATTTTTAAAATGTCATATAGCTTTCCCGGACTGAAGCCGGGGGAACTTATATATATTATATTTTTGCTTTTATATGATCCTGCATAGCCGGATAAATGTTTGTTTCATTAAAAACTATAACTATGACTTCATTAAAAAACTTTCTAAGCCTTGTTTTTTGTTTCATTCTTATACTTTTTATCCCTTTTAACGGAGCTGGTCAGACCTCCGGATATGACATTGTCATTTATGGCGGAACCTCAGCAGGAGTTGCCGCGGGTATACAAAGTTCACGAATGGGAAAATCTGTTGTGATCATTGAGCCTTCATCCCGCATCGGCGGACTTACAACAGGGGGACTCGGAGCAACTGATATAGGTAACAAACAGGCCATCGGAGGCATCTCTCGTGAATTCTACCAAAATATTAAAAGGTATTACGACAAACCTGAAAACTGGAAGTGGCAAAAGCCGGAAGAGTACAGACAGGACAGAAACAGGAACCTGGAAGATGCCATGTGGACATTCGAACCTTCAGCAGCATTAAAGGTATATCAGGAGATGCTGGCTCCTGAAAACGTAGATATCGTTTACAACCAGCGCCTAAACAGGAATAACGGAGTTAAGAAGCAAGGACATAAGATAGTTGAAATTGAAATGGAAAACGGTCAGGTTTACCGCGGAAAGATGTTTATCGATGCCACTTACGAAGGAGACCTGATGGCTACAGCAGGTGTCACATATACATACGGACGTGAATCAAACAAAGAGTACGGAGAATCGTTAAATGGTGTCCAGGCGAATAAAGTGTCCCTTACTCTTAAAGGAAGAGTATCCCGGAATGCCATTCACCATAATTTTATTGACGGAGTAGATCCATACATCGTAAAAGGTGATCCGTCGAGCGGTTTTCTTCCTTTCATAACTGAAGGAGGTCCGGGAATAGACGGCCGGGGGGATAAAAAAATCCAGGCTTACTGTTTCAGGATGACAATGACCGACCATCCTGACAACCGTATCCCTTTTAAAAAGCCGGATAATTATAATGAGATCGAATACGAGCTTCTCTTCAGGAATTATGAAGCTGCTGAAGGTCCGGTTGAAGAGATGTACTCATACGGAGATCCGCTGGTGCCATGGATAAACACCCCCATGCCCAACCGCAAAACAGATACCAATAACCAGAAAGGCTACTCCACCGACTTTATCGGCCAGAATTATGAATATCCGGAAGCGGGCTACGAAGAGCGTGAAAAAATTATTGAACGACACCGCGAATATCAGCAGGGACTGATGTGGACACTGGCCTATCATCCGCGCATTCCTCAAAAAGTGAGAGATGTAGTTTCAAAATGGGGAACCTGTAAAGATGAATATGAACGCGAAGACGGCTGGCAGCAGCAACTTTATATCCGGGAAGCAAGGAGAATGATAGGCGATTATGTGATGACACAGAGGAACTGTGAAGGACTTGACGTAGCTGAAGACCCTGTCAGTCTTGCTGCGTACGGCATGGACTCACACCATATCCAAAGGTATGTTGATGCTAACGGATATGTTCAGAATGAAGGAAATGTGGAAGCTCACGGATTTCCTCCCTACCCTGTCAGTTACAGATCAATAATACCTAAAAAAGGAGAAGTCAGCAATCTGCTTGTACCTGTTTGTGTGAGTTCAACCCATATTGCATTCGGATCAATAAGGATGGAGCCGGTTTTCATGATCCTGGGACAATCGGCAGCAACAGCAGCAGCGCTTGCAATTGAAAACAAAACTGATCTGCACTCCCTTGATTATAACTTGCTTAAAACACAGCTAATGAAGGACAAACAGATTTTGGATAATAAATAAAATGAATATTACTCACATCAGGCATTTATTTCAAAACAACATCGTAATTCTAACACAGATATGATAGGAAAAGTCCCTGAATCAAAAGAATTAATACAAGTGCCGGCAAAAGCTATATGTTATTTGAGAGATAAATTCATTTGGAAGGATAATATTATTAACTAACATGTTTATCATTTTGAATAGTTAATGCAGGTAAAATTCCTTATTGCGCCCAGAAAAAACCGGAGTAACAGGCTTAAAAACCAGCTTTGAAATATTAAATTAGCAGATAAATGATCCGCCTAAGAAAAAATGCGTATAGAAAATTATGCAAAGAAGCGTTTAAAAATCAAATCTGTCTGACGAACATCAGGCATGAGGAACGAATGCCTGAAGTGAGGAGTTATTTGATTTTAGCTTAGTGGAATAATTTTTAGCAATTTTTTCTTCAGCGGTGAATTTTTTTGCTAATTTTTTTACAGTCAAAATAAAAACCGGGATGGATTAAAGGGGAAAAACGATCAAGTATTAACTCTTATGAATTTTCAAACTTACAATTAAAAGTTCTTTTTTATACCTTTTAGATTAACAATTTAATGACTAAAAAATCGCATAATACAAAAAATTGATTATAAACTGTTTAACCAAATTATAAATGAAAATAAAATTTATAAGGATTGCAGTAACTGCAATAATTCTGTCAGCATTTTCCTTTACGGGATGTCAAAGACAACACCCGGAACACTATCAGGCTGATGTGATTATTTACGGTGGTACTTCTGCCGCTGTTATTTCTGCTGTTGAAGTTGTACAGTCGGACAAATCGGTCATAATCGTTTCGCCTGATATTCATGTTGGCGGACTTACAGCAGGCGGACTTGGCTTTACCGATACAGGCAAAAAAGAGACAATAGGCGGTCTGGCCCGTAACTTTTATCACAGGCTATACAACCGTTATCAAAACGATGAGACCTGGCGGTGGATGAAAAAGGAGGAGTACGGGAACAGGGGTCAGGGTACACCTGCCATAGATGGTGATATGCGTACCATGTGGATATTTGAACCTCGTGTTGCGGAAAGTGTCCTTGAAGAGCTGATACAGGAGAATAATATTGAAATTTTCCGTGATGAGTGGCTTGACAGGGATGGCGGCGTGATAACAAAAAACGGCAGGATAACTTCAATAAAAACCCTGTCGGGAAAAACATTTAAAGGAAAGATGTTCATTGATGCCACCTATGAAGGCGACCTGATGGCGTCGGCAGGTGTCAGTTATATAGTGGGCCGCGAAGGTAATGATGTCTACGGTGAAGAGTGGAACGGAGTGCAAACCGGAGTTTATCACCATGGACATCATTTCAAAGTCCTTGAAAAGCCAATAGATCCCTACCGTATCCCCGGAGATACTTCCAGCGGACTTCTTCCCGGGATAAGTCCTGAGCCACCCGGAGAAAAAGGAGAAGGAGATCACCGTGTGCAGGCATACTGTTTCAGAGTATGTATGACTAACCATCCTGATAACCGGATCCCTTTCCCCAAACCTGAAGGATATGACTCAACACAATATGAACTGCTGGTACGTATTTTTGATGCAGGCTGGCGTGAATGGTTCAGAAAATTTGATATTATTCCCAACCGCAAAACCGACACCAATAACCACGGTCCGTTCAGCAGCGACAATATCGGAATGAACTACGACTATCCGGAAGCAGATTATGAGCGCAGGAGAGAGATCATTAAAGAGCACGAAACATACCAGAAAGGTCTGTTATGGTTTGTAGCAAATGACCCGCGGGTCCCTGAAGAGATTCAGTCACGCATGAAAGAGTACGGTCTGCCGAAAGATGAATTCACCGATAACGGAAACTGGCCTCATCAGATATATGTTCGCGAAGCACGCAGGATGACCGGCAGCTTTGTGATGACAGAAAACGAACTGCTGAAGCGTAAACCAACTCCGGAATCGGTTGGCATGGGTTCATACACCATCGACTCGCACAATGTGCAGAGGTATGTCGATGAAGAAGGACATGTCCAGAACGAAGGCGATATCGGCGTGTCTCTTCCAGGTCCGTATGAAATTGCATACGGCGCACTGATTCCAAAGAAGGAAGAGTGCAGAAATATTCTTGTCCCTGTATGTGCTTCAGCCTCCCACATAGCATACGGATCGATAAGGATGGAACCGGTTTTCATGATTTTAGGTCAGTCGGCCGCCGTTGCCGCCTGCATGGCCATCGATGGAAAAATTGCAATTCAGGATGTGGAATACGAAAAATTAAAAAAAGTCCTTCTCGACAAGGGCCAGGTATTGACATTGGAGAATACAATAAAATAAATAAAAAGGATGACTTATAAAATATTGTGTCTCCTGCAGGCGGTTATCTTTACATCCGGACTTTTTGCACAGGACGAAATAAAAATAAAACCACTGAGATCAGAAATTATTTTTGATGGCATTCCATCGGAGCCGGCATGGAAATTAAGCAAACCGATTCCACTGGTAATGCACTACCCCGTATTCAATAATAAACCAACCGAGAAAAGCGAAGTTTACATGACCTTCGACGACCATTATCTGTGGATTGGGGCCAGTCTTTATTATGAAAATATTTCTGAAATTGTCTCCACCAGCAAAAAACGTGATGAGATATCGGAAAATTCCGATTCATTCGGCTTACTGCTCGATTCATATAATGATAACGAAAACGGAATGGCCTTTTTCACCATGCCGTCGGGACTGAAGATTGACTATACCGTCTCAAACGATGCTACCATAAAGGTCCCGGGCAGTGAGATCCGCAACTATACATGGAACACCTTCTGGGATATAAAGACAGTGACAGACAGCAACGCCTGGTACATAGAGATCCGTATTCCATTCTCCAGTCTGCGCTTTCAAACCGTGAATGATATCACCCGGATGGGGTTAATTATCACCCGCAAGATCAGCCACTCCAATGAAATAAATACATTCCCGCCCATAGATACTAAATACGGAGAAAATGCGACAATTAAGCCCTCTCTCGCCAAAACCATCATATTTGAATCCATTAAACCGCATAATCCCCTGTACATGTCCCCTTACCTGATAGGAGGGATATCAGGTGCTCACGAAGAAAATGAAAACGGGATTTATGAAAAATCTGAAGATCCTGAATTTTCAGGCGGTCTTGATGTAAAATACAATCTAAACAATAATCTGACACTCGATTTTACGGTCAATACCGATTTTGCGCAGGTAGAAGCTGACGATGAACAGATCAATCTGACACGATACTCACTTTTCTTCCCCGAGAAGAGACTCTTTTTCCAGGAGCGCTCCGGCATTTTCAGCTATGACCTGGTGGGCACGCAAAACCTTTTTTACAGTCGTAATATAGGCATCTCCGACGGAAATCCCGTAAATATTCCGGGGGGAGTCCGCCTTGTCGGCCGGTTAAACAAGTGGGACATAGGATTTCTGAACATGAACACAGCCAAATTTGATGGCAATCCGGCCGAAAACTTTGGTGTTGCCAGGTTGCGGAAACAGGTATTTAATGAAAACTCCTATTTGGGAGGAATGCTCACATCACGGATTGGCTTTGACGGTAATTATAATGTTGCATACGGGCTCGACGGTATATTCAAAGTGATAAACGATGATTTCATCGATATCAAGATAGCCGGCACACGCGATAAAAATATCTCCGGCGATCCTCTCTCTCTGCATTCAGCCTTTATCTCCCTGGGCATAGAGAGACGGTCGGAAGAGGGATTCAGCTATGACGCAAAATATGCATACTGGGGAAAGGATTTCCATCCCGCCTCCGGATTCCTGTTCATGAGTAATATTCATCAGGTTGTAGGGAATGTCGTGTACGGTATCTATCCCGGTGAAAAATCAAAGGTGTTTAGTTACTCCGGAGGAATTGATTATGAAATGATCAGCAGAATAGCAGACGGGAAAATTGAAAATATGGAGATATCCCCTGAATTTGACATTAATTTTAAAAATGGGTATGCTTTTTTTTCAGCCTTCACATATCGTGAGGAGGGAGTCTTAAACGAGTTTTATCTTACAAAAGATGTAACAGTACCACCCGGCACATATAAATTTACAGGCATTCATGGTCATATGAATTCACCGCGGACAAAAAAATTTGTAGCTGAAATAGAATATGAGACGGGTGGTTTTTTCGACGGATCAAGGTATTCGCTTAAATTAAATCCAGAACTCAATGTATCATCAAGTTTGCAACTCTCTGCCGGTTACCAGATCGACCATGTAGACTTTTCAGAAAGATCACAAAGCTTTACAAACAACATTGGAAGGGTAAAAGCTATATATATGGTTAACACCAAACTATCGCTCAGTACATTTATGCAGTACAATCAGATAGATAATATACTGATTACAAATTTCAGGCTGCATTATAATCCTCACGACGGGAATAATTTCTACCTTGTTTTCAATGATGTCAGGAATGCAGAAAAACAAATTGCCGGAGTTGACTTACCTCCTTACCTGAACCTTACTCTGCTGCTTAAATACACCTACACCTTCCAACTGTGATGGAAGCAGGATAATCAATTATGTTTGAAAAGACATAATAATCAATCTTCAACCCGGAACCATCAACCGGTCCCGAAATTTCAACCGGATAACTGTTGGATATTGCATAAATTATTATCTTTACATATCCATATTATTAACTAACTATAACTAAGAGGCTTAATGAGGGAAAAACCATCTATTGTCCAATCCGTTAACTTACTGGTAATAATACCATTAAAACAATTTCATGCCTCCTTACCTGTACCATTTATCCAACCTTGAACGGAGAATAAAGTCTTATGAAACTGAAATGTGCAAAATATCTGTCATGCGATCCGGATAACCAGGAAATCTATTCAACCAGCAAAAATTTACAATTTATAAAATGTAATGACTGCGGATTGATATGGCGTTCGCCTGAATCATTGGATATGAGCAAAGAGTATGATAAAAAATATATCGAATCAAATAAGTATCTGAAAAACAGGCAACACAAAATAAAAAAAGCATCCTGGATCCTGAAGATAGCTCTTGATATAAAACCGGATCTGAAATCCCTGTTAGAGATAGGATCATCGATAGGAAGCACCCTTGAAGCAGCAAAAAAGCTGGGAATGGATCATCTGGGAATTGAGATCAACAGATATGCAGTCGACTATTGCAAAAACTTAGGACTCAATGCGAAAATCAGCACAGTAGAGGATTTGATTGAGGGACATCAAAAATATGATGTAATATACATGCAGCATGTATTGGAGCATTTTGAGGATCCCTTTCTGTTGTTACACAAATGTAAAAAACTATTGAATGAAGGCGGACTCATTGTTATTCTTGTTCCCAACTCTGAGTACCGGAGTGCCCGGAATAAGCGTGAAAAGCACAGATTCTACAACATTGACGGAGTCGGGAAAGAGCATTACGTATATTTCAACTACACTTCTCTGAACAAAGTACTTGAATCACAAGGGTACACAGTAATTCAGAAGAATTATCCGGTATGGGTAAAAAACTCATTTTCACCAAAGTTCTTTTTAAACAGACTTGTCAGAAGAAGTCTCTCTTTTATTGATGCCGACCAGGAGATCCTTGTGATTGCCTTCTCAAACAGAAATACTCCGTCTCAAAGTTTTTTAAGTCTTGATAATTAAATACCTGCTCCAAATCAGGCATACATTCAGCACTATTCCCTCACATCTTATAAATGTTATTCATTGCAACCGGAAGTACTTATATTCAAACTTAAAAATCCATATCCTTTGGGTGTGGTTATGTTCTTGCGGGGCTATGACCGAAAAGCTTGTGCGGTTGAAAAAAATTGCGAATAGTATCATCACAAACCAAAAGATGGTTTCCTGTTAATCCACCGTCCTTTTGTAAAGTCAGGAAAAAATACCGGCTCACTCCCGCCAGCAACAGACTGTTCCGAGAGAGGAACAATTGAGCTCCAGGTAGCAGCATCATAAACATCAATAGGTGGATAGAGATTTTGGCTTACACAATCCACAAAAGCCTGAATCATGAAGTAATCAATTCCTCCGTGACCTGAATTTTTGGCATCAGCTTCATGATTTTTCCATAACGGATGATCATATTTTTTCATGTATACATCATAAGCTTCACCCATCTCCCACTGGTGAGGTACAGGAGATTTTCCCTCAACATATATGCCTCTGCGCATATATTCACCACTCCATAATCCCTTTGTACCATTAAGACTGTAGTCACGCGAATACGGCCTGGGCAGGTGCGATTCATAATTAATAATAATGCTCTCTCCGTTGGATGTTTTGATAATAGTGGTAACAATATCCCCCTGTTTCCAGTCCAGTTTCGCATTAGGGTGATCCCTTCCCCCTTCCGGATGATTCTCTAAATATTCATAAATCCCTTTTGATTTTGTTGCCACAGAGGTGAGGTAGTCAAAACGGTTGCCCCTGTTAATATTGAACCAGTTAGCAACGGGTCCTATGCCATGGGTCGGATAGAGATCAGCATTACGTTTAAGATAGTGCCGGTTTCTCCAGTGTTTATTATCGGCTGAATCTTCTCTGAATTCAATAAATGAATTGGAGCCCCAATAGTTATGACGGTATCCGCATGTTGCATGCACAGGTATGCCAAACAGACCATCCCTCAGCATCTGCAAAACTGCCATAGTTTCCCTGTCATAGCAGCAATTTTCCAGGAACATCAGGTTAGTCCCCGTTTCTTCATGAACATCAACAAGTTCCCAGCACTCCTCTGTCGTAATAGCTGCCGGAACTTCCAGTCCGACATACTTCCTGTTTTTCATAGCAAATACTGCAACCGGGACGTGCCACTCCCACGGGGTGGCGACAATTACGCCGTCAATATCAGTCCTTACCAGCAACTCCTTGTAAGAATAGTCACTTCCCGTATATTCATCAGCCTTTCCCCTGTCGTTATTTTGCAGTATTTTTTGTGCCTGAGCAAGAGCATTGTCATCTACGTCACAAATAGCAGGAATTCTGACACTGGTATTTTTTACAAGAAGGTTTAACAGGCTTCTGCCCCTGTTTCCTGTACCAATAACTGCTACAGACACCTCATCCTTGCCGCTGAACATATTTTTACCTGCAATTACACCGGGACTGCAAGCCAGTCCCACTCCGGCAGCAGTTGCCGACTTTATAAAATTTCTCCTTTTTATATTTGTCATCCGTTTAAAATTTTATAATTATTGAAAAGTAAAATTAATTAATAACCTGAGAACGAATGAACCCCTTCCCGAGCGGGTCAGACCGGCGAAACACTTCATTACCGTATATTCTTATTTTGACAATCTATCTTTCCCATCACGTCGAATTTATCACAAACACTTCATTACCGCATATCCTTTTTTTAGTCATATTTCTTTGTCCCGCCTTATTTCGGGTTGCTTCCTTCATAGAGTAATATTTTTATTCAAGTCCCGGAAATCTTTCAATACTTGCTAATCCACTATATATTGATCTTCTGTTTAGGTTAAAGCAATCAATATTTACAAAATGATACTAATTTAATACAAATAATGAATCCTCCCCGAGAAATCTTTGACAGATAACTTTTATACGTATCTGTATGTAAATCAAATTTTACTTTTTAAATTAGCTACAATTATTAAATACTTAAAAAGTGATACTATGAATAAGCCTGTCAGACTTAAATTATTGCTAACCTTATCATTAATTACGCTAATCACATCTGTAACTGTTTGCTTTGCAGAAGACGGTTCTTCAAAGGACATTTTAAAGATATCAACTTTTGATGTTGATGCCACTCCTCCGGTTGGCACAAATCTCGCATACCAGCCAATGATCAACAGTTGGGATTTGGGTCTCAGGGCAAGAGGGATTGTGATACAGGGTCGGGGACTACCCATTGTATTGTGTTCGGTCGATTGGATATGTATTAATAATGACAGTCATGATGCCTTCAGGGAAGCCCTTTCGGGAGCAGCAGAAACAGTTCCGGAACGCGTGACGATTCATACAGTGCACCAGCATGATGCTCCCATGAGTGATTTTGGTGCCGAGAGGTATTTAAAAGATGCAGGCATGGATCCGATGGCATATGATGGCACTT
>Ga0068714_10003606_pt1 | contig 18162 bp, 18 predicted proteins | sample MTBNYHSulfiMetaG_FD_62988 | JGI IMG/M metagenome (GOLD analysis project Ga0068714, IMG submission 62988) | Enrichment culture microbial communities from rom New York Harbor, USA that are MTBE-degrading - MTBE-NYH (New York Harbor Sulfidogenic)... | ecosystem: Environmental > Aquatic > Marine >... | reverse complement strand
AGAGAATTGTCAATCGACCGGAAAGAAATGTTGGATGAAGCATTTCGACGTTTCGTATAGGCAGCGGTCTGTGAGGACAACGGTGAGAGGATGAGAAGATGCCCCTGAACGCTCGATTCACGCACACCAATATAGTAGCCGGAAGCTGGAAAAAACTGGCTCGATTTTACCAAGAAGTATTCGGATGCATTCCGGTTCCTCCCGAGCGGGATCTTTCCGGGAAATGGCTCGAAAAAGCCACCGGAATATCAACGGCCCACATCCGGGGCATGCATCTGAGGCTTCCAGGCCATGGACCCGAAGGTCCAACCTTGGAGATCTTTCAGTACAACGAGGAAGAGGAAAGACCGGCAACCGCCGTCAATCGACCGGGCTTTGCCCACATCGCCTTTGCGGTGGAAGATGTCGCAGCAGCTCTCGATGCCGTGAAGGCCGCAGGCGGCGGCGCCATTGGAGAGATCGCCTCACTGGAGATCCCAAGCGCCGGGATCGTTACGATTGTTTATGCAACCGATCCGGAAGGAAATATCATAGAATTGCAGACTTGGTCTAAATAGAAGGATGGGCGGCACATTTTTCGTAAGTTCCGTAGAATTGAACGAAATGATAGGCAAATTCCATTTCATTGGAGGGCGACGTGGCGGAAATCATTATCGAAGCCTTCGGTCAAACGCCTTTGGAAGATCAGCGCATCGAGATCGTAGAGCGCAAGGGCGGCGGGCATCCCGACTCGATTTGTGACGGCATCATGGAGCAGGTTTCATTGGCATTGTGTCGTGAGTACCTTTCGACTTTCGGCCGCATTCTGCACCACAACATCGACAAAGGACTGCTGGTTGCCGGCCGCACCGAACCACGTCCGGGCGGCGGTAGAGTACTGGAGCCGATGTGTCTGGTGTTCGGAGATCGTGCAACCGCGGAATATGGCGGGAAGAAGATAGACATTCGCGCCGTTGCCGAAAAGAGCGCAAAGGAATGGCTGCGCAGCCACCTTCGGTTTGTCGACCCGGAAAAGCACATGAGGTACCAGGTTGAACTGAAAGAAGGCTCGCCGGAGCTCACCGATCTGTTCGAGAGGGGGACTATAGGGGCCAACGACACATCGGCCGCCGTTGGATATGCTCCCCTGACCGAAACCGAGCGAATGGTCCTGGCTGCCGAACATTACTTGAATTCGCCAGCGTTCAAGGAAATGTTTCCGGAAGCGGGAGAAGATGTCAAGGTGATGGGTTACCGACGCGATCGGGAGCTCATTTTAACCATTGCGGTGGCCTTTGTAGATCGTTTTGTGCAGAATTCCGCGGCATATTTCGATCGCAAGCGGGACATCAGCCTCTCAATCCAACAATACCTGCAGTCACGGCAAAAAACATTGGACCGGATCAGCGTGGTGCTCAACGCTTTGGATGATCCGGACCGGGGCGAGCGAGGCATGTACCTGACGGTGCTCGGCACCTCGGCTGAAGGCGGAGACTGCGGGCAAGTGGGACGCGGCAACAAGGTGAACGGGGTGATCGCTCTCAACCGCCCACTGGGCACGGAGGCGGCGGCAGGCAAGAACCCGGTGAGCCACGTGGGCAAAATCTACACTCTGTTGACGCATCGCATGGCTTCTCAGGTATACGTGAAAGTTCCCGGCTTGCGCGAGGTATATGTATGGCTGTGTAGCCAGATCGGACGACCGATCGATCAGCCCATGATTGCTTCGGCTCATCTGATTTTACAGCAGGGAGTGGAGCTGGCAGATGTCGAGGAAGCCGTCACTCAGAGCCTCTCTGAGGAACTTGCCGCAATCGAACAGTTTACCGCCCGGCTAGCCAGAGGTGAGCTGCCGGTCTGGTGAAAGTATCGGTTTAGTTTTTGTTTTGCTTTGACCTGAGGGAGCTCAAATCCACAGGAGGAATGAATGGCGCCGAACATACATGGATGGTGTGGAAAAATACTCATGGTGGAGCTTTCACAACCGAGAATAAGAGAGCTCAACACCATAGACTATGCGGATCGGTTCCTCGGCGGGCGCGGCATCGCCACGCGAATCTACTGGGATCTGGTTGAACCGCACGTGAGCGCCTTTGACCCGGGAAATTGTCTGATTTTCATGACCGGCCCTCTGGGAGCCAGCGGTGCTCAAGGCGCTTCCCGGTTCGAAGTGGTGGGCAAGTCTCCCATGCTGATGCCGGAAGGGTTTTGCTATGGGAACCTGGGAGGATTTTTCGGACCCTATCTCAAGCGCGCAGGCTACGACGGCATCGTAGTCACGGGGCGATCTGAAAAACCGGTTTATCTCTTCGTCCGGAACGGAGAGGCACAGGTTGTGGACGCGTCCTCGCTCTGGGGGAAGGGCACCTATAAGGTGCGCGACATTTTGAAGGAAAAGCACGGTCGGAATGTCCGCTTCGTAACCACCGGCCCGGCGGGTGAGAACATGTGCCGCAGTGCCAATCTCATAACCGACAATGAGGGAAGCGCAACCGGCGGATTTGGTGCGGTGATGGGATCCAAGAAGCTCAAGGCCATTGCCGTAGTGGGCACAGGAGGCCCGTCAGTGGCACATCCTGAGGACCTGAAAGAGCTGAACAAGCTTGCCATCCGGCTAAATAAGCGCGATCCGCTCGTACCTCCTTTTCCCGCAGAGCAAGTCCGTCGAGTCGGACAGTCATCCTGCCATCAATGCGGACTCGACTGCAAGTATAGAAACTTCTATCGAACCGCCTCCGGCAAGGAGGTCTTGCGCAAATGTCAATCCATGTTCGTCTATTTCCCGTGGGTTATGAGGAAGCCCGGAGAGTCCGCTGAGACTGCTCTTGATGCGACCGGGATCTGCAACGATTTATCGATCTGCACCATGGAAATGGCTAACGTTGTCGATTGGCTGGAGCGCTGTTACAAGGCCGGTTACCTTACCGATAAGGAAACCGGGCTGGAGATTTCAAAACTCGGCACGCTGGAGTTTTTCCAGCAGCTTGCCGATATGATTGCACGCCGCGAAGGATTTGGCGATCTGCTGGCTGAAGGTCTCCTGCGAGCCGGCGAAAGACTTGGCGAAGCAGCTAAAACCTATTTTTCCAACGAAGTATCGGGGGTCGGGGCCGGTGCCACTTATTCCGCACGCGAGTATTTGACCAACGGTTTGCTGTATGCGCTGGAGCCGAGGCAGCCCATTGCCATGCTGCATGAGATAAGCTGGCTGATCGGTCAGTGGGTCATGCATCACGACAATCCAAAATCCTCACCGGTCTCTTCCGATGTCTTTCGGGCTGCCGCCGTCAGGTTTTGGGGACATGAACGGGCATGGGATCTGAATACCGAGCAAGGAAAAGCAATGGCGGCAGCCAGAATCATCGATCGAACCTATGCCAAGGACAGCCTCCTGCTGTGTGATTCCGCATGGCCGATCATGGTTTCCTGGAATACTCCCGACAAGGTTGGAGATCCCACCCTTGAGAGTCGCATCCTGGCCGCAGTAACCGGAATCGAAATGGATGAAGCGGGGCTGCGCGAATGTGGCGAACGGATTTTTAATCTGCAAAGGGGCATTCTGCTGCGGGAAGGACGAAGGCCTAAAACAGATGACGTTCCGAAAGAGTTCAATTTTGTCGATCCGGTTGAAACGGTCTTTATGAACCCCGAAGTGATCGTACCCGGCCCGGGAGAGGAAGTGGTGAGCAGGAAGGGGAAAATCCTGGAGCGGGACGTGTTTGAGCGCATGCGGAAGGAATTCTATGAGCTAAGGGGCTGGGACGCTGAGTCAGGCCTGCAAAAATTGGAGACACTGGAGCGGCTCGGCCTGACCGATGTTGCACAAACTTTGCGCGGAGCCGGGTTGATCAAGGACTTTGCGCTCTGACGCGCTCAACCGATGCGCTCCCCGCCATCGACCACAGAATACCGTGCTCAAATGAAACGACAGCCGGCGTTGCGGTATCGGGATCAAACTGCACTTTTGCCGGGAGCTTCGTGCTCGTGTAGCGCATAATGTCCGGAGGATTAGCCCATAGCTTCACACGCCAGCCAATCTCCTCTACTTCACGGCTCTGCTCGAGCGGATAGAGGCAAGCATAAAACTCGATAGCGCCGGGAGAGCCCTCGATCACTTCAACGGTCAAGCCCATGGATTTCGGTGCAACGTTCTCGCGTATCCACAAAAGCCGCCTGGTCCACTGCGTAACCACGGTATAAAAGAAGCAAGCGACAACCAGCAAGCCGATTCCACAAAGAAGCCAAATCACGTTACCCCGCCATACCTGGCCTGCTTCCATTGGAGCTCTTGCCCAAGGCGCATGAAGGTAGATACAGACCGCAACCACCCCGAACATCCCCATCAGACTCGAAGCGCATCGAGCGACAAGGCTTCGTCGTCGGAGCCTCTTTATGCTTTCCCTTTCAACCTCTTTCCTCATAGGTTGCCGCCCCGATGCACAAATGAGAAGCTTTCTTCAGGCTGTTCCAGATTGCCGCCTACCTGGCCCGGCCGCTAGCCGTAGCGGCCTTCGATGTAATCGGCGGCTCGAGGGTCTCTCGGGGTCAGAAAAAGGTCTGCAGTGCGCGAATGCTCAATGATTTCACCCAACAGCATGAAAATGCACTCGTCACTGATGCGGCGGGCCTGCGCCATATTGTGGGTAACGATAACGATCGTGTAGCTCCCTGCCAGACTGAGCATGAGCTCCTCTACAGCCCGTGTGGATTCGGCGTCCAACGCGGAACACGGCTCGTCCATGAGAATCAACTTGGGCTTTAGCGGCAACAGTCTGGCAATGCAGAGTTTTTGCTGCTGTTCCAGCTGTAGGGTGGTGGCCTTCGTTTTCAACCTGTCTTTTAGATGTTCCCAAAGAAAGACCTCGCGCAGCGCTTCTTCTACAATTCTGTCGTTCTCCGAGCTTCTTAGCGAGCCCCGACGGGAATGAATCCGCAGGCCGAACAGAATATTATCGTAAACCGAGACCGGCATTGGGTTGGGGCGCTGAAAAACCATGCCCACCGCCTTTCGCAGCTCCGTCAGAGAAACATCCGCATCGTAGATGTTCTTTCCCAGAATCTTGATGCATCCCGTGGTGGTCACGTTTCCGTAGCGCTCGTTTACCCGGTTAAAGCAGCGCAGCAGAGTGGTCTTGCCACAGCCGGAAGGACCGATTAGTCCGGTGATAAAGCCGTTTTTAACTCTCAGGCTAACATCAAGGAGCGCCTGAAAATCATCATACCAAAGATTAAGATGGTCCGTTTCGATGCTGAACTTGCGGGGCTCACTCATCCAAAACTTCCCGTCACGTAATCGTAAGTCAGCTTGTTGGCCGGTGAATCGGAAAAGATGACTTCATTGGAGTCGATTTCGACGAGGTTTCCATTGTACAGGAAGGCGGTGCGGTTTGCCAGGCGGCGTGCCTGGTGCACTAAGTTGGTGACCAGGATAATAGTCATTTGAGAGCGCAATTCCTTGAGTACATCTTCAATACGCATGGTGGTCACCGGGTCGACCGCGATAGAGAATTCGTCGAGGCAGAGGATCTCCGGATCATGGGAAAGCGCCCGGGCAATGGTCAGTCGTTGTTGTTGCCCTCCCGAGAGTTTGGTACCGAGACTGTTGAGACGATCCTTGACCTCATCCCACAAGGCCGCCTGCCGAAGCGAACGCTCCACAATCCAATCCAGCTCCGAGCGATTGCGAGATCCGGCTGCACGTGGCGCGAAAGCGACATTGTCATAGATGGAAAGAGGCAATCCGACCGGCATGGGGAAGACCATCCCTATTTTGCGGCGCAGCTCGTACACATTCTTCACATCCCTTACATCGAAGTCATCGACCTTGACTGTTCCTTCCACTCGAGAGTGGGGGATGAATTCGATGGTGCGATTGATGGCCTTGAGAAGAGTCGTCTTGCCGGACTGTGCCGGTCCGATGACAGCCAGGATCTCGTTTTCATGAACATCCAGGGAGATACCTCGGATGGCTTCCCTGCTTCCGTACCAAACTTTAAGGTTGGAGATTTGAATCTTTTTGGCCACACTTTGCATGCCGGTGACTCACTTTTCTGCTCTTCAAACAAACTGACAGCGGCAAGCACGCTCGCAAACCTGAAAAGGTTAAGGCTACCACTTTTTTCGAGAGCGCAGGGCCGTCCGAAGAACGATGGAAACTGCATTGACGACCAGCACGGTGCCGAGCAGGACAACTGCAATGCCGTAGGGCAGCGCTTCAGGCACATCCGGAACCTGCGTGGAAATGGTGAAAAGGTGCATGGACAGGGCCATACACTGATCGAACAGGCCATAGGGAAGAATGTCGCCCGCTGCTATGGCTTTGTAAAAAACCGCACCGGTAAACATAATGGGAGCGGTCTCGCCGGCTGCCCGCGAAACCTGCAAAATGATGCCGGTCAAAATGCCGCCGACAGAGTTCGGCAGGACGATGTGCCGTATTGTCTGCCAGCGGGTTGCACCAACATTCCAGCAGGCTTCGCGAAAGGCCATGGGGACCGCACTCAGTGATTCCTTGGTGGCCGCTATGATGACCGGCAGGGTCATTACCGCCAGAGTCAGCGACGCGGCAATCACGGAGCGACCCATTTTGGCAAACAAAACAAAGGCGCCGAGCCCGAACAGCGCATGGACAATGCTTGGAATGCCGGCAAGATTGACCACGGCAAGATTGATGAATCGTGTCAGCCAGTTGTCGCGCGCATATTCATTAAGGTAAACGGCGGCAAACACCCCAATGGGCGCGGAGACCAGAAGGGAGATGATAACCAGGTAGATGGTACCGATCAAGGGAGCCCAGATACCGCCCTCGCGCATGCCGCGAGCGGGATTGGCGAGCAGAAAATCGAGCGATAAAACCGGCAGCGCCTTATAGAAAAGGTAGCACACTATGAATATGAGCGGACAGATCATTAGGAGCGCCATCAGGAGGAAAACGCTTCGGGCAACCCATTCGGTTCGCATCTTTCTGCGAACGAACGGCGTCTCCACAAACAGCTTCTCACTATCGTGCAGCGCTTCTTGATTGGTGGCTTCCACGGTGCGTACTCCGTATCACTGCCTGCCAACGCCTTTAACGATCAAATCGGCGGTGAGATTCACTACGAAAGTAATAGTAAAGAGCAATACACCAATGAGGAACAGCACCTGGTAGTGGTCCGAGTGTACCGGTGCCTCGCCCAGCTCGGCTGCAATCGTGGCCGTGAGTGTTCTGACGGGTTCCAGCAGGCTGTGCGGGATTCTTACGGAATGGCCGGTTGCCATGAGTACCGCCATGGTTTCACCGATGGATCGAGCAACGCCCAACAGCACAGCGGCCAGCAAGCCGTTTTTGGCCGCCGGTAGCAATACCTTGTAAGTCATCTGCCAGCGAGTCGCCCCGAGCGCTTCGGCGGCCTCGCGATAAGAATCGGGTACGGCCTTCAGAGCATCTTCACCTATGGATACGATCACCGGGACACTCATGAGGGCCAGGATCGCTCCGCCGTTCAAAACGGTAAGTCCGATGGGTGCATCGAACAACTCGATGATCAGCTCGTTCATCAGAGTCAATCCGATAAAGCCCCACACTACGGAAGGGATGGCTGCCAACAACTCGATGACGATTTTTAAGGTCTCTTTGAGCTTCGGTCCGCAGAACTCGGATATGAAGATTGCCGCTCCGAGGCCGAACGGCACGGCGATGAGCATCGCCAATGCAGTAACGCTGAAGGTGCCGGCGATCAAGGCTAGAGCCCCGTACCTTTTGTGACTGACCGAAGTCGGGTACCATTCGGGACTGGTGAAGAACTCGACGATGTTAAGCTTGTGAAAGAGGAAGTCCGAGCCTTCCCGGAAGACAAAGAAGAAGATGCCGAAGACGAAAACAATCGCGCTGATCCCGCACAACCGAATGAGCAGCTCGATCAGATGCTCACTGATGAACACCAAGCGCCTTCTATCTCTCATTTACCCTCTTGCTCCAATCGATCGAGCGCCTTCTTCCGTTTCGTTTCAGCAAGCGGTACAAAGCCGCTTTCTTCGACAATCGCCTGCCCGGTGTCAGAGAAAACCCACCGCAGGTACTCTCTCACCTCTCCCGCCGGCCGGCCGAGAGTATACATGTAAAGCGGTCTGGCAATCGGATAGGAGCCGCTGATGGCGGTCTCAAGAGTGGGCCGGTAGGCAGGCTCACCTGCCTTGCGGCCAATCTTGAGCAATTTGACTCGATCGCTGGCGTAGCCCATGCCGCTGTAACCTATTGCACAGGGTGTTCTCCCGACCAGCTCCACTACATCCTTAGAGCCGTGCAAATCGATGGAGCCCAACCGGAAATCGCGCTTCTCCCCCAGCAGCGCCTCGCGGAAATAGTGATACGTTCCCGAATTGGATTGCCGGCTAACCCGGATGATCTCATCTTTCTTGCACCCCGCATTGTCAATGCCCAACTGCGTCCACTTATCAATCTTTCCCCCTTCGCCGTAGATTTCCGCCAACTGATCAATGTCGGCTTCGTTTAAGGGGTTGTCTTTGTGCACATATACGGCCAATGCATCGTAGCCTGCAATGAGCTCGTATGGATCGCGGCCGGTGTTTTGCTTCGCCCTCACGATTTCTTCCTGCTCCATCTGCCGACTGCAATTGGCAATATCGGCTGTGCCATTGATAAGCGCCGCGATTCCGGTCCCGGAGCCACCTCCCGATACTTCCACCGAGACTGTCGGAGCGAGCTCCGAATATTGTTCAGCCCACTGTTGGGCCAGATTGACCATCGTATCGGAACCGATATTCTGAACAACGACTTTCCCGCTTACAGGGGCAACATCCTGTTCATCTTCCCTCGAACATGCCGCCGACACCAGGATCGCCACAGCGAAAAGTGCAGCAGGCAGCATGCGGCAGCTAGACTTCCTCTGGAAAGCCATCAGCGACCCTCGCCCACATCGATGTCGCTGCCCGAAATTGCCTCGACGAGATCGCGAATATGCGCTTCCAAAATTTCATAAGTCTTTTCATAGGCGGCGTTGATCTCTTCTTCCGTCCCTCTAAATCGAGAAGGATCCTCTATCTCCCAATCGATGCTGATCATCTTGGTCGGCGGGGGTGGGAAAGCCTCCTCGGCTTCTTTGCAGAGGGATACGAAGACTTGATACTCTTCGAGGTCCAGAATCTGGTTGAGGTACTTTGAAGTCTGGCCGGAAATATCGATCCCTTTTTCCGCCATGAACCTCACGGTTCTTGGATCGATGGTGCGAGGAGCAATACCGGCGCTGTAGAATTTGAATCTCTCCAATTTCAAGGAATTGCCGATGGCCTTTGCCATCTGTCCTCGACAGGCGTCACGCTCATCCACGAAAAGCACGCGGAAGATTCCCTTGCCTTTGTGCTTGACATCTTCGCCCGTGCACATGTACAGGACCTCTTCGCAAATATTGCAGGCCCGATCCGCCACCCGCTCGAAGCGGTTGGCAATGTTCATGAGCGACGGTAGGGCCTTTAACGGCAACTTGTCCTCTTCGAGAAGTTTTCTGAATCGGTGAGTAATGCTCCAGCGCAGCCCGTCAACTTTATCCTCCATAGCCAAGGTCGCCCTTGCCAGATCCGGGTTTCTATCGGAGAATGCCTGAATGGCGTAGCGCAGCATCGGAATAGATTGACCGGCGATCTCCACGATGCTTTCATACGAGAGCGGAGGATCGATGGAGCTGAGGGTCAGGTAGTGTCGAGCGATACTTTCCGCATAATCGCCGATGCGCTCCAGCTCATTGTTAATCTTGATCACCGCGTAAACGAAGCGCAAGTGGCCCGCCGCAGGATGCTGCCGGATGATGAACTCCTGACAAAGCCGATCCAACTCCTTTTCGCATTCGTCGATGTAGCGGTCCCCCAAAATAACCGAATATGCCAGTTGACGATCCGAGGCGGTCAGGGCATGGAGACTTTTCCTCAACGAACCTTCAGCTAAAGCTGCCATAGTGATGATCTTTGAGCGGATTCGATCGATGTCTCGTCTAAGACTTTCTTCCAGGCGGGAATTCATTTAGGCCTCCTTCATCAACCAGCCTGAATTTGCAGCCACGAATGGAACATGCCCGGCATTTGTAAAGATTCCTCTCTGCTGCTGCTTCGCTCGTGAATCCGACAAAAAAAGAGAGTGACTTGCTTGGCTTCATGATCATGCGGGCGTTCAGGCGCACCCCGATAGCTCCCCCATCGACCAGGCTGAAGAGAAGAGACTGAGTCGACATCGGCATTGTTCCGTAACCGGGCGCAAAACGACATCCCGCGAAAAGACCCAATGACTGTGCCCGCATCGAGAGAACTTCGTAGGATCTTTCGCCAAGCGCTTCTAGGGTTGCGACACCCGCAGCATCCAGAAACAAGCTCTTGAGCAAGTCTCCATGGTCGGCAAACTGTCGGCAGTTCGTCTCCAGCGCCGCACCGATGCTACAGACGACAGCTGTCAGGTATTCCGTAGCAGAATCCAACGCATGGCCGGGCAAGTTGAGGCAGGCGCCATTTTTCAAGGAAATTCTCTCCCGAGAGATCCTTAGCACTGGATACACGGCATAGATCATGGCCGGAGCGATGAGACCTTTCGCCAGATCAATGACGACCGTCGCCACCTCGGCGGTCAAACCGTCTAACCTGTACCGGCTTCCGCCTGCGTACCGGGCAACCTGTTCCGGTGTGACGGCAACCGCTTCGGGCGCAAAGCGAACAACGGCCGGCTGAATATCGTTGGGGGAGCTTGAATGACAACCGGACTGCCTCATTTGATCGGTCTCTTCACCTCTAAGAAGGATCGCTTGCAGCAAGAAGGTGCTTGATCTTTCGTTTTAGTTTGCGAAACACAAGCCAGAAATAGATTTCCTGAAAAAGATCGGTGCGCGCCCGCTTTAGGCACCGGATCCCCTGGGCGCAGTAATTCATCGCCTCCTGCAGCCTGCCGGCATCCATATGCAGGCACGCCAGGCGCTGGTAGCAGAAGGGAGTGACGGAGCCCTCCTTTGCGCCTTCTTCGTATACCGCTATCGCCTGCGCGAACTTCTCCATCTTTTCATAGACGATGCCGAGCTTGTTATAAATCAGAAAGCGACCGCCGCTTCCAGCTGGAAATTCCTGCAGAGCTTCCAGGTACTTTGCTTCAGCCTCCTGATACCGTTCGTGCTTGCACAGGATCTCAGCCTCAAATACCGGATTCAGCATTTGCAGGGTCTCGTCAGACACCTTGCCTGGTGACAAAAGCTTGCGGAAATTCATGCCGGAAAAGCCATCCCTTTCATAAACTCCTGGTGAAAGTTGGGCGCTTTGGCCAGTTCAACGTACTCTATTCGCTTGGCTATATGGGCCGCTTTTTTATGGGCTCTGACCGAGAGCAGCGCCATTTTGGCTCCACTGCCGGCGGCGTTGCCAACCTGCGTGATTGACGCATTTTTAAATGCGGGCAAAAGTCCGATGGCCAGCGCACTTGCCGGCCTGACATAGTTGCCGAAGGCCCCGGCGAGGTAAACTTCCTTGATATCCTGCTCCCGCAGACCCAGCTTTTCCATTAGAATTTTTATTCCTGCCATCATGGCGGCTTTGGCCAGCTGAAGCTCGCGGATATCTTTCTGAGTGATGACTACTTCCATATCACTGCCGGCAAGCTTTCGTCCAGTCAATATGAGCTGGTTGTACTTGTCCTTGGTCAGCATCGAAGCATATGGCGATTCGGGAATTTCTTCTCTGCTCAACAGCCTGCCGTCGCTGCCTATCAAGCCTGCCTTCAGCATGCCCGCGACGGCATCGACCAACCCCGAGCCACAGATGCCTTTAGGCCGCGCTTCGTCAATCACGTGATAGCGAATGGTGTCCTCTTCAAAATCGACCCGATCTATAGCACCACCGGCGCCCCGCATGCCGCATTGCAGGTGAGCCCCCTCAAATGCCGGTCCGGCGGCACACGAGCAGGCGATCATCACTTTGCTGTCGGTTAGCACAATTTCCCCGTTGGTACCGATATCGATGGCCATCTTAGGCGTTCTGCTTCGGTCCAGACCGGTTGACAGCACCACGGCCACTGTATCGGAGCCAATGAATCCGGAAACAAGAGGAAGCGAAAATACTTTGCCGCAATGATTCATTGCTATCCCCAGCTCTTGCGCCGTAACACAAAGCTGCCCGGTGGTGACAGGATTGTAGGGGAACCGGGAGAGAAACCGCGGAGAAATTCCCCAGAATAGATGATTCATGGTGGTATTGCCGACTACGGTCAAGCTGTAGATGTGTTCGTTTGATACGCTCGCGCACCGGCACAGGTTACCGATAATGAAATTAATAGTCTCCGTCACTCGATTCTGCAGACGACTGAGGCCATCGGGAGTATTCACGGCAAAATCGATGCGGGAGATTACATCGCTTCCGTGCACCGATTGTCCGTTTAGAGCTGAGCTGACGGCCAGCAGTATCCCCCGGTTGAGGTCGAACAAGTACCCGACTACCGTGGTGGTACCGATATCGACTGCCAATCCGTAATTTTGGCCGGCGGTATTGCCCGGTTCAAATCCCAGCACTTCTTCATTCGCTAACAGGGCGGTCACGCCGGGTGGATTTTGGCATAGCAGGGCAGGCAAATCTCTCAGGGATGAAAGGCCGATAAGCGGTTTTCGAACTCCGTAATCAAGCAGCAGATTCCCGATAATTGCAGCAATCGAGATCTCTTTTTTCAAGTCGTCGGATGTGATGTTAAGAAAGCATTTCCTGATATGCGGTTGCAGTGAAACAGCCCGGCTGATTCCCTCCTCCAGAATGTGTTCCGTGCCGGACGGGATGGCCAACAAGAAAACGGTGGTCGGCCCCGTGACAAAGGCCTGACAGGCGAGGCGAACATTATTGCCTATTTCATAGGGGGTGAGGTATTCCCGTTCGAGGGGAGTGGGCAGGCTAACTCCTCGCGAGACAACCACTTTGCATTTTCCGCAGCGGCCCAGACCCCCACAATCGGACTCAAGGTGGACTCCTGCCTTCTCTGCCGCCCGCAGCAAAGAAGTACCGCCTTCGATCTCCACTTTGTAGTCGAGAGGTTTGAATATAACTCGCATTCCCACTGTCACTCCCTCGCCTCAAGGCTAAAAACATAAAGGGTGGAGAACTGTCCCACCCTTTATGTTACTATGACTGACGTTCACTTTCACACCTAATCGTACTCAACTTCATGCACCGGGACACTCCACAGGGCCAGCATAATGAAGGCTGCCACCAAAGCGGCGATGATCCAATAATAGAAGCCTGCGGTCCAGCCGAAATGCTCGACCAGCCAGCCGGTGAACACACCGGTCATGGCGGCCCCGATATAGCCGAAGCCATCGATAAAGCCGGCAGCGGACGCCGCGGCCTTCCTCCCTGCAAAATCTTGTGCCGCGTGCCCGACCATGAGCACATGCGGCCCATAGGTGCAAAAGCCGACCACAGCCAGACATATCAGGCTCCAGACCCAGGCTCCCGGCGGTGCTGTATAAAAGAGATAGGAGAACAGAGCCAATCCGAACAGGCAAATACAGATCACCGGGGCACGTCGATCCTGAAAGAACCGGGCGGTTGCCCAACCGCAGATAATGGCTCCCGCCGAGCCGGCCAGAGGGAGCACCGCTACTGTGAGGCCGGCGCTGGTTATGGCAGCCCCCTGAGCCTCAATCAGGAAGGTCGGAGCCCAGTAGAAGAAGCCGTAACGGATGATGTCCAGACAGAAAAACGCCAGAGATACTCCCCAGATGCGTGGATTGGTGAGACATACTTTACAGGTGTAGACAAACCCCAAATGCTCATCTTTAACCACCTTGCAGACCGGAGCGGCGGTGGGGTCGGCGCCCTTTCTCGGGTCCTCGCCTTTTTCCAGCATGACGCGCAGTCGCTCTATGGGGGGCAGTCCAACTTCCTCGGGTGCATTGCGCAGTCGGGTCACGAAATGAATCGAAGAGAACAGGAAGATGATCGCAGGGACCCAAAAAAGCGAGCGCCAGCCGTAGTGGGCCGCAAGATAGGAGGCAAGCAGCCAGGAATACGCATTTCCTATCTGGTAGCAAGAGCCCATCAGCCCCATCCACTTGCCCCGCTGTTTCACGGTGAACCAGTTGGCCATGGTCTTAACTTGAGGGGCCCAGCCCATGGACTGGAAATAGCCGTTCAGCCCCCAGATGATGAGCATGAAGGTAAAGGCGGTTGTAAAACTAAAGGCAATGTTCAGCAGGGCCGAACAGACCATACCCACAAACACCAGCTTCCTGGCGCCGTACTTGTCTCCCAGCTGGCCGTTGATGAATTGCCCCAAAGAGTACATGATGAAAAGTGCTGTGCCGAGCAAGCCGAGCATGGTCTTGGAATAACCGAACTCCTGCGTCAGGCCGGGCAGAGCAAAAGAGATGTTGGCACGGCACAGATAGAATGAGCCGTAGGTGATCCAGATGGTTACAAAGGTCCTCAGTTGCCAGCTCTTCCATGCGGCCATGATATCCGCCTGGCTCATCCTCGATGCGTCGTAGGTTGCATGGGTTGCCATGACTGCCTCCTTTCGCGTTTCCTCGAACGATGAATGGTTTTAAAGCTCTCCCTATCTCAATTTACCTTCAAGGACCATGGTGGGCAGCGTAGGCTTGATCAACGCACCCAAGGCGGCCTTTACTCCCACAGGATTCTCAATGGGCTTGCCGCCGGGATTCGAATATATCCCGATCCTGACGAATTTCTTGTACACATTCTTTTCCATTGCTGCCTGCAGGTTGGCTGTTCCGCTCTCATCCACGGCCAGAACGTAGGGCGGCTTGCCGATGCCTTGAAACATCTGGCTTTTCACATTTACGAAAAACGCCGTGTATAATTCCTTCGGATCGAGCCCGGTAATGTTTATGGTAATGTCGGTGCCCGTTTTGGTGTCGATCACAGCGGTTCCCTTTGCTTCTCCCTTGTAACCGCTGGCCGGAACCAAAGCGATTTCCAGTTTCTCGGGCGAGCCGTTTTCACCCCCGCAGCCCGCCATTGCCGCAATCATCAAAATGACACCTGTAATGGCTATGGCTCTTTTCATTGCATTACCCCCTTTAACCTTGTTCTTCTTAAGTACATCTGTTCTACTTCCACCACCCTCTTTCTTCCGCACTGCCTAATTAGCTCAGTCTTCCTTCCCTGAAGGCCTTCAGATAGCCGGCACAAAAAGGATCCCTTCCCATTACCGCTTCTGTAGCCTGCACCAGCGCCATGATCGATTTGTCGGTCGGATCCATGATTGCGGCATCCATTCCGGCCCCCAGGGCCAAAACCAGAAAGGCGTGATTGAGTAGTTTGCGCTTGGGCAGGCCAAAAGAGATGTTGCTCAGGCCCGAAACGGTTTTTGCTTCGCCAAGAGATCTTTTGATTTCTCTCAGAGTTTCCAGAAACAAGAGGCCACTGCCTTGATCGGTTCCCACTGAGAAGACCAGCGGGTCAAAGTAGATATCTTCGAGAGAAATTCCGTACTCTTGCGACTTCTTGGCAATACTTTCCGCGATTTTGACCCGCTCTGCGCTGGTTGCCGGGATGCCTCCTTTCTTGCTCGAGGTCAGGGCTATGACTTTGCACCGGAATTGCGCAGCCAGCGGAAGGATGGCTCCTATCTGCTCGGGATCGCCATTAACTGAATTGATCATGGCCCTCCCCTTATGGAGCTTGAGGGCGGTCTCGATCGCCGGGGCTCGCGCGGAATCAATGCACAGCGGCAGATCCACCGCTGCCTGAATGACCGGCACGAGCCATGCGAAGTCTTCCGCTTCCTCTTCCGGGTAGAGAGCCAAACCGGAATTCACGTCCAGATAAGTGGCACCAGCCTCAGCCTGTCTTTCGGCCAAATCCCGGATAAAGGCCGCATCACGCTCGCGCACCGCTCGCTCCACGCCCTTTCTGCTGGTATTTATCTTTTCGCCGATGATTTCCATACGAGTCTCCCTAATAGACTCCATATTCGTGATAAGCCTCAAATAGGGCAGCCACATTCTCAATTGGAGTATCCGCCTGGATGTTATGGGCTGTGCCGAAAATATATCCGCCCCCGCGCTTGGCACTGTCCGCTGCATACTGCACCATTTTTCTGACATCCTCCGTAGTGCCGAGCGGCAATACCTGTTGAATGCTCATACCACCCTGGAAAGAGAGGTCCTTGCCGAATTCCTGCTTCAACCGCTTGATATCCATGTTGGTGGCCTCGGGCTGGACGGACTGCAGCATATCGAGACCGTTTGCAATGAAGTCCGGTATCAGCTGATAAACATCCCCGCAGGTGTGATACATCACTTTGAGGCCATACTTGTGCGCTATGTCGCAGTACTTCCTGAATGCTTCGCCGAAATACTTGCGCCACATGTCCACGCTGATCAACGGGCCTCGCTGACCGCCCATATCATCGCCCATCATGAACATGTCTATTTCGCCGCCGCCGGCCTCGAAAACCTTCGGATTGTACTCGACGAAATAGTTGACAATATGATCGCGGATACACACCACAATCTCCGGATTCCTGATCAGATCGATAAAGGTCTGTTGTATGCCGCGCAGATACATCATCGGCTTCAGCTGAGCGGTTCTATCCAACCGGTCCCCTTTGTTGAGGACGAAGTACTGCGGATGCCAATAGGCACATTCGGCCTTCACCTTGGAATAATCCCACCAATCGGGGGATGGCCAGCTCTCGTAGGATTCTATCTCCTCCACCGTGGTCATGTGCTCCAGAGGAGACCAGGCCACCTCTTTGAATGTTCCCTCGTGCGGGGTTCCCTTTCCATAGGTCACAACCTTTCTTCTCACACCCCACAAATCGGCCACGGTGCCGTCATCAAAAGTTTTGAATTCCTGTCCCACGTAGCTCGGGCCGTAATTGTCCCGCACGTCAACACCCAGAAACGCCAGCAATTCCTCCTCGTTCTCACACCCCCAGTATTCCATGCACCGTTTCTTGATCTCGGGCACCATCCAGTTGTCAATGGGGACCCGATCCGGCTCCTCAAAGTTGATCGCCTTAAGGCACCGCTCACGAGAGGTCATCTTCTCATTCTTTGCCCGCAGCTCATTGATCCTGTATCTTCGATCCTTGTAGATTTGAGCTTCTTTCATGTCTTCCTCCTGACATCTGCAACCGGCATCCGCAACGATCACCCGATCAGATTCTTGGCCAGCTTTACCGCCTGGGGCGCATCCGGCGCATACCCGTCAGCACCGATTAAATCTGCGAAAGCCTGGTCGATTGGGGCGCCACCCACCATGACTTTGACCTTGTCTCGAATGCCTTCGTCTTTGAGCGCCTGGATAGTTTCCTTCATAGCCAGACGCGTCGGACTGTAGAGCGCGGAAAGAGCGAGAATGTCCGCCTCCTGGTACTTGACCTCCTTTAGGAACTTGGCCACCGGAACGTCCACTCCCAAATCGATCACCTTAAAGCCGCCGCCCTCCAGCATCATTGCTACAATGTTCTTGCCCACATCATGGACATCTCCTTCCACGGTCCCCAGCACCACCGTGCCGGAAGTCTTATGAAGGGTTCCGTGTGTCATCTTGGGTCGCAGCACCTCTAGAACTTCCTGGGCCGCCATGCCCGCGACCATCAATTCGGGAACGAAGGCCTCAAATCGTGAATATCGTTCCCCGATAGCGTCCAGCCCAGCAATGAGCCCTTCCTGAACAATTCTGTCGGCACTGATATTTTCCCCCAGAAGCTTTTGTGCCAACGCCCTCGCCTCCTTACCTTTGCCCTGCTCCACATACTCGCTCAGCGTCTTCAATGTAGACATTTGTCGACCTCCTCATAGTCTTGGGGTTACAATGCCCGCCACGTTACCTGCAGAAAAGACCGGGCCCCATCGATCGAACAAGACTCAGTCGTGCATCTGTTGCGATACCGCTTCCATGTTAGAATCAGATGAAAAGTCACGAAGACTACGGGATTTCTGCCGAATGAATCGTAATGATCTTTGTCAGTTCAGTTCACAAAGTTACGCAAATTCAAGGTGCAGAGATGATGCGCTGCAGAATCATACGATCCTCTGGTCGCAGCGGCTAGCTCGGAAATGTTCGTAAGGCGATCATGGATCACCTCCGTTATGATGGACAGGTACCAGACTCGTACCAGGAGACTGTCCGACAAATACGTAGCGCAGGGCTTTAGACCTGCCTGGAGTGGCAACCCTAAAGGGCTGCGCTACATGAAGA
>Ga0068714_10003605_pt1 | contig 18163 bp, 17 predicted proteins | sample MTBNYHSulfiMetaG_FD_62988 | JGI IMG/M metagenome (GOLD analysis project Ga0068714, IMG submission 62988) | Enrichment culture microbial communities from rom New York Harbor, USA that are MTBE-degrading - MTBE-NYH (New York Harbor Sulfidogenic)... | ecosystem: Environmental > Aquatic > Marine >... | reverse complement strand
AGGGGTTGGAAGCATTTTACTTTTCGGAAACACGCTCCCTCCTGGAAGATATCGTTAGAACGAGCCGGGAGGGTGACGTTGTCCTGATTATGTCCAACGGCTCATTCGACAACCTGCCCGCGAACTTGCTGAAAGCCTTGTGAGAAGAAAACCGAACCTCATCGTTTTTTGACAGGAAAGCGGGTATCCTCTATTTATGATTTTCAGAAATCGGAAACCTTTTCCCGGCAGTCCGTCCTGAGCGTGGAGGAATGGAGCCGAATGACACCACCAGCCGCAGTGTTCCGGAAGTGTCGAGGCTTCCCCCCCTACAATTTCCTTGCGTTCAACACCGGGGGACCCTATGGAAGGCAAAACTTTGAGCCGGTGTTTCGAAAAGGCTTGTTCGGAGTTCCAGGAAAAGACAGCCCTCGCTTTTTACCGGAAGGTAACGCCTGAAACGGAGATATCCTATCACGCGCTGGACCGTGACGCCAATCGCATGGCCAACACCTTTCAAAGCAGAGGGGTCGGGAAGGGCGATAGGGTCATTCTCTTCTTCCCCAAGTCGGTTCTCTTCGTGGTGGCCCATCTCGGCCTGCAGAAAATCGGCGCCGTCACCGTACCCCTGAACACGGGCTTCAAGAAATCGGAGATGGAATACTTTGTTCAGGACGCCACTCCGAAACTGATCCTTGCAGGAACGGAGCAGGAGGCCTTGATCAGGGAAACAGCTCCCGGAGTGCCGGCAATCATCGTCGATACGCACAGGCCTTACGAAAAGAACGATTTTTTCCGGAAGGCGCCGGAAGCCGGGCCGGATGTCCAAATCAACGCCGATGATCCTGCGCTCATCATCTACACCTCCGGCACGACTGGCAAACCCAAGGGGGCGGTATTGACGCAGGGGAACCTGGCGCATGATGCGATGAATATAATGAACATATGGGAGATCAGGGAGACGGATGTCCTGTGCCACGCACTTCCCCTCTTCCATGTTCACGGCCTTTGTTTCGCGTTGCACACCTGCCTGCTGGCCGGTTCCCGGGTGCTCCTGCTCGATGCTTTTGCCCCCGAAACAGTCGTAAATTTTCTTGCGGGCAGGGCAGGAAAACCGGCTCCCACCGTGTTCATGGCCGTCCCATCCATGTACGCGAGGATGATGGACTATGCGGAAGGCAAAAAACTCGCGTTCGAAACGGTCCGGCTGTGGACTTCAGGGTCGGCTCCGCTTCTGCCCAAGGATTTTGAAAGAATAAATAGGATCTTCGGCAAGGAACCCGTGGAGAGGGAAGGAATGTCGGAGACGGGAATGAACTTCTCAAACCCGCTGAGGGGCGTCAGAAAGCCGGGGTCCATCGGGTTGCCTTTGCCGGGCCTTGAAGTGAGAATCGTCAATCCTGAAAGCTTTCAGGATGTTGTCCCAGGTGAAATCGGAGAGATATGGCTCAAGGGTCCCGCTGTTACGCCCGGATACTGGCAGAAACCAGAAGAAACGGCCAAGACCTTTGCAGACGGCTGGTTCAGAAGCGGCGACCTGGGGAGAGTCGACGAAGAGGGTTACTATTTTCTCACGGACCGGCTCAAGCACATCATTATTTCTGGCGGCGAAAACATCTCGCCCAAAGAAATTGAAGCGGTGATTAACCGGATGGACGGCGTCAGTGAATCTTGCGTCGTGGGCGTCCCCGACGAGCAGTGGGGAGAGAAGGTGGTTGCCGCCGTGGTGCCCAGGAAGGGAGTCCCCCTGGCCCCGCAAGCCATTCTTTCCTTCTGCAAGGAGAGCCTCCATAGCTGGAAATGCCCCAAAGACATCCATTTCCTGGAAGCTCTCCCCAGGAACACTATGGGGAAGGTGCTGAAGAAGGAGGTGGAAAAACTTTTCTTACCGTGAACAGGATCGCTTCATGCCGAACCTTTGACCCCACGAGAAGGGTCGCCAAGAGATACATTCGAAGTCGCGTTTTCCTGAAGGGCTCGATCCCCTTTATCCTTCTCCTGTTCCTGGGCATGGTGATTCTTTGTTTTTTTCCCGGGCTTGCGACCTGGCTTCCGGCCAAGATGATCTTGTGAAAAATTTCCTTTGACTGTGACCGCGATATTTGCTAATCCTTGACCCCAAATTCAGGACAGGAGGTGTTCGAAACCATGGCTGAATCCCCATTAAAGGGCAAGACCGTTCTCGTGGTTGACGATGAGCCTGATGTTCTCGACACGGTCGCCGAAGAACTGGACATGTGCATCGTTGACAAGGCACAGGATTACAACACCGCCGTGCAGTACCTTGCAAGCTACACCTATGATATCGTCATCCTCGACATCATGGGGGTCAATGGTTTCGAACTGCTTCAGAACTCCGTGGACCGGGGCTTTCCTACGGTCATGCTCACGGCCCACGCCCTGACCCCGGATGCACTGAAAAAGTCCATCAAGCTTGGGGCGGTTTCATTTCTGCCCAAGGACAAGATGCCGGAACTCCGTTCTTTTCTCGAAGATGTGGTGCTGGGAGAAGGCAAGCCGGTCTGGGAGAAATTCTTCGAAAAACTGGGAGCATACTTCAACAAGCATTTCGGTCCGGACTGGGTTGAAAAGGACAAGTTTTTCAAGGAATTCAAAGAGGAAGTCCTGAAACACGGTTGATCCTGAAAAAGTGGCACGAGACGTCCCCGCCGGGGACGTCTTCCTTTTCCTGCCAATCCATTGATCTCGGAATCCGCCTGCGATCGTTTTTGCCCTCCCATCTCCCCCTTGTGTGTTTCCTCAAATTTATATACATTTCAGGCATCCTGTGCTAACTGTCTCTCACTTTTCGCTTCGCTTTAGGGGACGCAGTCTTGAACCACGATTATCGCTTGGCCAGAGAAAGGATGGTCAAGAACCAACTTATTCCCCGAGGAATCTCAGATAAGGCGGTCATTGACGCGATGGAGAGGATACACAGGCACCTCTTCGTGGAAGAAGCGCTCGAAGGCGAAGCATACAACGATCATCCTTTGCCCATCGGATACAATCAAACCATATCTCAGCCGTACATCGTGGCGTTGATGACAGAAGCCCTCGAACTTACTGGTGAGGAAAAGGTGCTGGAAATAGGCACGGGGAGCGGTTACCAGACAGCAATCCTGGCCGAACTGGCCAGGGCGGTTTACACCGTGGAGAGGGTTGCCCCCCTCTTGGAGAAAAGCAAGAAGCGGCTGCAGGATCTCGGCTATAAAAATATTCGATTCAAGGTCTCGGACGGCACCCTCGGGTGGGAGGAGTTCTCCCCCTATGACGCAGTGATTGTCACTGCCGGTGCTCCCAGGATTCCGCGCCCCCTTCTGGACCAGCTCGGAGAGGGCGGGAGGCTCGTCATTCCCATCGGCAATCGATTCAACCAGGATTTGACGAGGGTGAAAAAAACAAAGAGCCGGTTTGTCGAAAAAAGCCTTGGGAGCTGCCGATTCGTGGACCTCATCGGAGACGAGGGGTGGAAGGAGGGAAGTTGAGCCTCCGAGATCACCGATTCATCAAACAACTCCAGTCAGTTACCCTGCCCATAGCCGCGCTCAAAGGCGTAGGCCCGAAACGGGCGGTCCATTTCCTCCGAAAGGGCATCCACACCATCCTGGACCTCTTTTTCTTCACCCCCTTGCGCTATGAGGACCGCACTTGCGTCCGGCCCATCGGCGCATGCAGGCAGGGGATACCGTCCATGGTTCGAGGCAGAGTCGTCTCCGGCGGGGAGGAGAGGTTTTTCCCCGGCGGTACCCGGGCCTTCAAGATCCGGTTAAAAGACGAATCCGGAGGAATGGAGCTTCTCTGGTTCAACTACCGGAAGCCTCATCTCGCCCGTTTCACCGCCCCCGGCACAGAGCTTTGTGCCTTCGGCACGGTGAAGCTGAACCGGGGCCGGCTTCAGATGGTGCACCCTGAAGTCCGGCCTTACGAGAGCCGGGAACACAGCCTGGGATTTTTCCCTGTGTATTCCGCCTTGCCGGGGATATCTACCCCTCTTCTGCGCGCACTCGTCAGGAGAGCACTGGACGAGTATCTGGGCACCATAACGGATCCCGTTCCTGCGCACATCCTGGAACGCCTCGGCCTTCCTCCCCTGGAAGAGGCCGTGCGAAACGTTCATTTCCCGCCCGGGGAATCGCTTTTATCAGACCTCGATCAGCACCGCACCCCATTTCACCGGCGGCTTCTCTTCGACCGCTTTTTCCTCCTCATGCTCACTATCGCATTCAGGAGAAAGGCAAGAAAGGGCCGGGAAGGGCCGGTCTGGCGTTGCCCTCCGGAGATCGAAAACGACTTCTCCATGTACTTCCCCTTCTCTCTCACGTCGGAGCAGGCCGGGGCCTTCCGGGACATCCTGAACGACCTACGATCAGGGAAACCCATGAATCGTCTCCTCCTGGGGGATGTGGGGTGCGGTAAAACGGCAGTGGCGGCTTTGTCGGCCTTTGTGGCCGTAACTAACAAGTCCCAGGTTGCACTCATGGCTCCCACCCAGGTTCTGGCGAATCAGCATTTCCACTATTTTTGCTCCCTTCCCGGCGAAATGGGATTCCGGCCCATTCTCATCACGAGCGCGCTGAACAGGGCTGAAAGACAAAAAGCGTACAGGAGAATTTTTGACGGTTCCTCCAACCTGGTCATCGGAACCCAGTCCCTGATCCGGGATGAAGTGCGCTTCGCCAACCTCGGTCTCGTTATCATTGACGAGCAGCAGCGCTTCGGCGTGAGGGAGCGCACTCTCGTGGACCGTAAGGCCAGAAACCCTCATCAGCTTGTCATGACCGCAACACCGATCCCAAGGACGCTGGCGATGACTGTTTACGGTGACATGGACATCTCTCTGATCAGAGAATACCCCTCGGGTCACCGGCCTGTGCTCACCCGGCTAGTAGAGAGAGGGGAGAAAAAGAAGGTCTTCGATTTTCTGACCAGGCGTCTTGCGCTTGGGCAACGAGCCTTCGTCATCTGCCCGGTCATCGAGGGAACGGAGGAGACCGATCTAAAGAGCGCCGTTGAGATGGCGGAGGGGCTGCGGAAGATACTCTATCCTCCTTTTCGAATCGGGCTGATGCACGGCCGCCTGGCCGCCCGAGAAAAGGAGGCGGTGATGGACGATTTCCGCCGTGGAAAAATCCACGTGCTTGTCGGCACGACGGTAGTCGAAGTGGGCGTCCATGTGCCGTCGGCCACGGTCATGATAATCGAGCACCCGGAGCGCTTCGGCCTGGCCCAGCTACATCAGTTGAGGGGTCGGGTCGGAAGAGGCGCCGAAAGGGGAGTTTGCGTGCTTATGTTTTCTCAAGGTCTTTCGGAAAAATCGCTTTCCAGGCTGCAGGTTATGACGGAATGCAGCGACGGTTTCGAAATCGCCCGGAAAGACCTCGAGCATCGAGGGCAGGGAGAACTCATCGGCATGAGACAAGCCGGACTCGGAGAATTGGAACTGTCCGAGATTCTGAACGAGCCTGAGCTTCTACTCATGGCAAAAGAAGAGGCCGACCTCCTGCTGGAGTCCGACCCGCAACTCACGGGCCCTACCCACCGCGGTCTCAGGGAATTCGTCGAGTCCGTCCTGTCGCGCCCCATCGATATTTAGTTGTATTAACGGTCCCATAATTGAATTGACACTCCAAGCGTTCGCTGGAACACGACCCATCGGGAAGTCTCTTCAGAGCCGCAACCACTCTTACCGAGGTATCAACCGGCGCCGAAAAGTCAGTGGGTCATGGTGGCAGCCCCAAAGGAAGCCGGCTCCGGCAAGCTTGGACGTATGCGCCTACCCCGAAAAAGACTTCAGTGTAGTATATGAACCCTGGTCCTCAGGGCCAGGTCAGAGACAATCGGCTATGCCTACGGAAGAGCGAAGGCTCCAAATTCGAAGCACGAAATTCGAAATCCTAACCAATGTCAAAACAACAATGACCGAAATCTGAAACAAACCGCAAATAAACCCGGTCCTCTCTTGTTTTGGTCATTCGTATTTTGAGCGTTTGGATTTTTTTCTTATTTCGTGCTTCGGATTTCGAATTTTGTGATTACATCAGCGTAAATCATGCTTTCTGGGCTTAGCTCAAAGCCGGGCCCTCTGGACCCGGATGTTTACTATGGGGTCCCAATAAGTCTTTCCTGAACGCTGAACACTGGATACTTCTTTTCTTATGTGTTTGACCCGGTGGCGTTTCTGGTGTATATATTTAAATTTATACCATTTCTATGACTCAGGGGGTCGAGCAATGCAGGCATTTAGGAGAATGGACCGTCTGCCTCCATACATGTTCAAGGTGGTGGACAAGCTCAAGATGGATCTGAGGCGTGACGGGGTGGATATAGTGGATCTGGGAATGGGGAATCCCGATCTTTCCACACCCCGCCACATTGTGGAAAAGCTGATGGAGGCCGCTCAGAAGTCACAAAATCACCGGTATTCGGCCTCCGCCGGTATCACCAAGCTGCGGCACGCAATCGCGGACTGGTATAAGCGGCGCTGGGGTGTGGATATCGACCCGGAAGAAGAAGCCATCGCCACCATAGGCGCCAAAGAAGGGCTTTCCCACCTGGTCCTGGCTACCATCAGCCCCGGAGACGTGGTCTTTGCACCCAACCCCACCTATCCGATTCATCCTTACTCGGTCATCATCGCCGGCGGCGACCTTCGAAGTATTCCCATTTCTCCGGACAGGGATTTCTTCGAGGACCTGCTCACGGCCACCAAACAGACCTGGCCCGCTCCTAAAATGCTCATAATATCGTTTCCCCATAACCCGACCACGGCGGTGGTGGACCGGAAGTTCTTCGAAAAGATCGTGGACTTTTGCCGCGAGCACGACATGATCGTCATTCACGATTTTGCTTATGCGGATCTTGTTTTCGACGGGTACACGCCGCCCAGTTTTCTTCAGATCCCGGGAGCAAAAGAAATCGGCGTAGAGTTCTTCACCCTTTCGAAGAGCTACTCCATGGCTGGATGGCGTGTCGGGTTCTGCGTGGGGAACCCCCATCTCGTCTCGGCGCTTAGAAGGATAAAGAGCTATCTCGACTACGGCATGTTTCAGCCCATCCAGATAGCGGCGATCATCGCCCTCAACGGCCCCGACGATTGCGTGAAGGAGATCGTGGAGATATACCGCCAGCGGCGGGACGCACTGGTGGATGGATTGAACCGCGTAGGATGGCCCATTGAAAAGCCCAAAGGGACCATGTTCGTGTGGGCCAAGATCCCGGAGCAGTACGTGAAAATGGGCTCCATAGAGTTTGCCAAGATGCTAATGGTGAAAGCCAAGGTGGCTGTTTCCCCGGGCATAGGCTTCGGCCAATACGGGGATGACCATGTGCGATTCGCGTTGATAGAGAATCCCCACCGGATCGGCCAGGGGATACGGGGAATAAAGCAAATACTTTAGGAAAACATTATGGATCAAATAAACGTCGGCATTATCGGGTTCGGAACCGTCGGATCCGGAACCGTGGAAATCCTGATGAACAATCGGGACATCATCACCGCCAGGGTGGGCGCTGAGGTGGTTGTCAAGAAAATCGCGGATATCGACCTCTCTCGCGACAGGGGGATCCCCGTCGCCCCCGGCCTGCTGACGACAGACGCGATGGAAATCATCCGGGACCCGCATATCCAAATTGTCGTGGAACTCATCGGAGGCATCACCCATGCCAAGGCATTCATACTCAGGGCCATGGAAGCCGGAAAACACGTGGTAACGGCCAACAAGGCACTTCTCGCCGAACAGGGAAGGGAGATTTACAACGCAGCGGAAAGGCACGGCGTGAGCCTCGCTTTCGAGGCAAGTGTGGGCGGCGGCATTCCGGTCATCCGTTCCCTGCGCGAAGGGCTTTCCGCGAATCGCATCAAGACCATTATGGGCATCCTGAATGGAACATCCAATTATATTCTAACCAGGATGACCCAGGACGGACTTCCCTATGAGAAAGCCGTCCAGGAGGCGATAAAGCTCGGTTACGCGGAGGATCCGCCGACCCTGGATGTGGACGGCACGGACGCTGCGCACAAGCTGGCCATTCTCGTCTCCATCGCCTTCGGGGTGCCGGTGCCTTTTGAGGGCATTTCCCGGGAGGGCATAGACCTTCTTACCCCCGACGATATCCGTTTTGCAGGCGAGTTCGGGTACTGCGTCAAGCTTCTCGCCATTTCCAGGAATGTGGGGGACAGGGTCGAGGCAAGGGTGCACCCGGCCATGGTGCCCCTCGGCCACATCATGGCCAATGTAAACGGTGTTTACAACGCTATCTACCTGGACGGCGACTTTGTGGGGCCGAACCTCTATTACGGCCACGGAGCGGGCAGGAAAGCCACAGGAAGCGCGGTCGTTTCGGACCTGATGCACCTCGCCCGGCAGATTCGGTGCGGGGTCAGGACCCTCATTCCTCCCCTTGCCCACGTTCGCCCCCTCAGCAGGGAGATCGCCATTCAGCCCATGGAGGAGCTCCACACGTCCTATTACTTCAGGTTTTCGGCTGTGGACAGACCCGGCGTGCTGTCAAAAATATCCGGTGTTCTCGGCGAGAACGACATAAGCATATACTCGGTGATCCAGAAGGGGAGAGAAATGGACGGGTCCGTGCCGGTTGTCATGCTGACCCACGAGGCCAAGGAAAGAAGCGCCCGGAAAGCTTTGGAGCAGTTGGAGCACCTCGACGTGCTGACGGACAAGACCGTGACGATCAGGGTGGAAGGCAGTATGCAGTAAGCACTAGGCAGTAGGCAGCAATAGCACCCCGGCTTCGTTGCGGGGGCGTTTATGAAAAAAACCATGGTGCGTGTTGCGCGTTACGAGTTGCGCGTCGGGAATTGGTTAAACCCGCAACCTGCAACTCGCAACCCGAAACGGGAAGTTTCTTAGGAGTAAGCAGTGGAGAGCTGGCGGATGGAGTTATGACCAAAAGAAAATACATCGTCCTGATCGGAGACGGCATGGCCGACTACCCATTAGAGGAACTAGGGGGAAGGACGCCGCTCGAGGTTGCCGAGACGCCCCACATGGACCGTATTGCAGCCTCGCGAATAGGACTCGCCAGGACAATTCCCTCGGGCATGGAGCCTGGAAGCGACGTGGCGAACCTGTCTCTGCTGGGCTACGATCCCCGGATGTATCACACCCGCCGAGGCCCCTTCGAAGCAGCAAGCATGGGAGTGGAATTGAAGCCGGGAGAAGTTGCGTTCCGTATGAATCTCGTCACCCTGGATCATCGGCCCGGCAGAGAGATCATCATGGTCAGCCACAGCTCTGGGGACATCTCCGCGGAAGATGCGGCGCAGATTGTCCGGCACTTGAAAGAGCACCTCCGTTACCCCGGAATCCATCTTTACCAGGGCGTTGGTTATCGTCACCTTCTGGTGTGGGAAAATGGGCCCGAGAACGTGTTGACGATACCTCCTCACGATGTGCTCGGGCAGGACATGGCTCCCTATCTCAGGGACTCCGTCCGAAATCCGGTCCCCGCGTTGATTCAGAGCTCCTGGCCTTTTCTTCGGGACCACCCCATAAACCGCCTTCGCAGGCGGAAAGGCGTGAGCGAGTCCAATTCCATCTGGCTCTGGGGCCAGGGAAAGGCGCCGAGGATGCCCAAGTTCGATGACAAGTACGGTCTCAGGGGGAGAGTTATCTCCGCCGTGGATCTCATTCGGGGCATAGGAATTTACGCCGGCTTCCAGCCGATCTATGTCGAAGGTGCCACGGGCTATCTCAACACCAACTATATGGGAAAGGCGGAAGCCGCGATTCGGGGGCTCGAAGATTCGGATTTCGTTTTTCTGCACGTGGAAGCACCGGACGAGGCCGGCCACGCCGGTAGTTGCAGGGAAAAGGTCGAAGCCATCGAACGTTTCGACCGAGGCGTGGTGAAGACGGTCCTCAAAGGCTTGAAGCAGTTCGAAGATTACCGCGTTATGGTGGCGAGCGATCACCTGACTCCTATTGTCAGGAGGACTCACACGGCCGAACCGACTCCATTCGCCTGGGCGACCAAAGAGGAATTGGAGGGATTGCGTCAGGGCCCTCCGTTTACGGAGAAGGCCGCAATGGGGAGCGGCCTCCTGTTCGAGAAGGGCCACGAGCTCATTGACGCATTCATCAAGGGCTCTTGAGCCGTGAGGAAAAGATTTGTCTCACACAGAGCACGCAGGGATCGCAGCGCATGCAGGCTAGGAGGCCAGGAAGCGAGAAAGCCGGAAAGCTTTATAGCCTTCAAGCCTCCCAGCTTTCCAGCTTCCTAGCTTCTCGTGCGTGCTCTAGCGACCGGAGGAGAGCCCCGCGACAGGCTCGGGACAGGCGAGCATGAGAAAATGAACTTATGAAGGGAGAGAGTAGATCATGAACATCTTGTTTTTCGGTCCAAACGGCAGCGGCAAAGGTACTCAGGGTGCAATCGTTAAGGAAAAGTTCAACATCCCTCACATCGAGACCGGAGTCATTTTCAGAGACAACATCTCCCGGGGCACGGCCCTCGGCAAGGAGGCGAAGGGTTACATCGATCGTGGAGAGCTGGTCCCTGACACCATCACCATTCCCATGATCCTCGACCGCATCAAGGAGGCTGATTGCAGGCAAGGCTGGCTCCTGGACGGGTTCCCGAGAAACCTGCCTCAGGCTGAAGCCCTGGATAAAGCCCTCGGCAAGGAAGGCATCAAGCTCGACATCGTTATCGAAATCGTTCTTGACAGAGAGATTGCAAAGAGACGCATCATGGGTCGACGCCTGTGCGTGAACGATAACAACCACCCGAACAACATTTACATCGATGCAATCAAGCCCAACGGCGATAAGTGCAGGGTTTGCGGCGGCGAACTCAAGACCCGTTCCGACGACCAGGATGAGGCGGCGATCGACAAGCGCCACAAGATTTACTATGACGCCGGGACCGGCACCGTGGCCGCGATCAACTACTTCAAGAGCCTTTCGTCGAAGAACAACGGCGCGCCGAAAATCATCGAACTGGACGGCAGGCCCGGAGTCAAGGAAGTGTCGACGGAACTCCTGGACAAACTGAAATAATGGGTTATGCAGACTGGGTAAGAACCGAGCTTCAATCTTTGATGGCCTCCCACGGCTTCCTCCTCACCCCGGCGGAGGAGATAGAACGCCGCATCGCCGGACTGAGGCGCCGGATGAACGAGGAGGGAGTGGAAGCCCTGCTTGTGGCGCTGAAGACGGACACCTTCTACCTGTCAGGGACTTCGCAGGATGCGCTCCTTTACTTGGCTTTGCAGGGCGAACCCCTTCTCATGGTTAAGAGGGAACTGGAGCGGGCGAAAGCCGAATCTCCTTTGCGAGCGGATATTCGTGAACACCATCCGAGTCGCTGAAAAGCTCGGTTATCGCGACGGCTATCTCGGCCCTCCGGGTCTTCAGACCCGCTTCGTCGGCCACGGGATAGGTTTGGAACTCAACGAGTTTCCCTTTTTGGCCCAGGGCCAGGCTTATCCCTTGGAAGAAGGCATGACTTTCGCAGTGGAGCCCAAAATAGTTTTTCCCGGTGAAGGTTCAGTGGGAATTGAGAATACGGTTTTGGTCACAAGGAGCGGATGCGAAATTCTCACTCCCCTGGAGCAGGAAATATTTGAGGTATAATATGTGGCTTGCGATCTTTTTGATCCTTTGTGCTGCGGTCGCTGTCATTGTGCTTTTCAGGAAAAAGAAGGCGGCGAACCCTTCGCGGGACGTTTACGTTTGCGACGTATGCGGAGAAGAGGAGTGCATCTGCCATAAGGAAGGAAAGAAGCCATGACGAATTCAAAGCCTGTGGTCGCTTTGAAGCGCTACGAGCGCTCCCCGGATTCGCTCAGGGAGTTGATCGGACTGTGCGGAGGATTTGACCGCCTCAAACCCGAACACAGGGTCTTCATCAAGCCCAACCTTGTGGCTTTGGACGACCGTTACCCCATGGCCCTTTACGGAGTCTTCTCCACCACGCGACTCGTCCACGACATGGTTGTTTTGCTGAAGGAGTTAGGGGTCAGCGATATCACCATTGGAGAGGGCTCTGCGCGGGGCAAGGACTACGGGATGCCTACCGCAGGAATATTCCGGGTTCTGGGCTATCCCTTGCTTGAAGAGCGCTACGGCGTGAAACTTGTGGATCTCTTGGAAGGCCCTTTCGAGGACGTGCACTTCGAGGACTTTGCCCTCCAGGTCTCCCGGCCAATACTCGAAACGGATTTTCTCATCAACATGCCGGCGCTGAAAACACACAACCAGGCAAAGTTGTCTCTGGGGCTCAAGAACCTCAAGGGGAGCCTTTCCCTTAAGTCGCGCAAGTTCTGCCACGGCCGCGGTCGCGCTCTCGATCACCATCTTTCCCTGTTCGTAGAGAAAATAAGGCCGGCCCTGACTGTCATTGACGGCATCTACGGCCTTGAAAAAGGCCCTTTCTATCTCGGAAAGGCCGTCGCCATGAATGCCCTGGCCGCATCCCGCGACCCCCTCGGTGCCGATGCGGCAGGTTCGGCATTGGCGGGCATCGATCCAGAAACCGTGCCCCACATCAAGGAATATGCAGACCGCCACGGCCTGTCTTTGGACCTTGACGACTTTGATTTCCGGGGCACTCCCATCCAGGAATTGCGCAGGCCTCTGAGGTGGGACAGCACGTGGAGAGAGGACGACACAGGACCCAGGGCGTGGGACCGGTTGGGAATTTTCGGCGTTTCTATGCCGAAGTATGATCAAACCGTCTGCACAGGGTGCTCGGGCCTCTACGGCACGATCCTCACCATGGTTATGGCCTCTTACACAGGCGCGCCTTCCACTGAGATTGAAATCCTCACGGGAAAGATGATGAAACCCTCGGGGAAGGCCGGAAAGACGATGCTCCTGGGCAATTGCATGATCAAGGAAAACCGGAAGGATCCATCGATCAGGGAAGCGGTATTGGTCAAAGGCTGCCCCCCTTCTCTCCAATCGGTCTTCGACGCGTTGACTCGATGCGGCATACGGGTCCGTGAAGACATCTACGCCGGTTTTCGGCAAACCCTGTTCGATCAGTACAAGGGCAAGGAGGGTTTTGACGAGAGCTTTTTCTATCTTTAGTCTCGGGCCCGCCTGTGCCGAGCCTGTCGCGGGGCTCCCCTCGGTCGCTGGAGCACGCATGGGCGGCTGGAAAGCTGGAATGCTTGAAGGCTAAAAAGCTTTCCGGCTTTTCCGCTTCCTGGCCTCCCAGCCTGAATGCTCTGCGTTCCCTGCGCACTGCGTGAGATAAATCTTTTTCTTCGACACTCGCCGTCGACTTCACCCTGTCACCCCGTGCTCACGGCAGAATTGCCTGAAATAATCCAGACTTTCACTGATAAGCTCGGGAACGGGCAAATCGTACGGGCATTTCTCCTCACACTCGCCGCACTGGACACAGCCCTCGGCCTGCCTCATAACTTCTTTTGCCATCGCGATGGCTGAATGCGCTGGAAAGCGTTTGACCTGCGCTTTGAAAAGGAGAACTTTCCAAACCTCGATCCCCTGAGCGCAGGGCTGGCAATACCCGCACCGGCGACAGAAACGAGTGCCCACCTCGCTGCGGATTCTCTCGATCTCGGCACGGTCCTCTTCGCTGAGCGAGCGGAGTTCTGAGTAGTACGCGATGTTTTCATCCACCTCCGCCGTGTTTTCAACTCCGGCGATGGGAACCACGTCCCGGTATTGCTGCAGGAACCTGAAGCAGAGATCCGGGCGCTCCAGCATGCCGCCGCCCAGCGGTTTCATGGCTATGATTCCCATATCGTTCTCACGGGCAACAGGAAAAAGCTTCTCCGCGGGATCGTGCTCGATCATGCTGAAAGGAATCTGGATAGTGCTGAAAAGACCCGTTTTGCAGGCTCTCACGGCCACGTCTATGTTGTGGGAAGTCAGGCCGATCTCTCTCACTTTTCCTGCTTCTCGAGCACGAAGCGCGGCCTCATAGGCTCCTTCGGGCCCCAGAACCTCGTCCAGGGTCTCCCTGTCCGCCACGTTGTGAAACTGATAGAGATCGATCCAGTCCGTCTCCAGTCGCGACAGGCTTTTCTCCAAATCCTTCTCGGCTTCGGACTTGCGGCGCTTGAAGGTTTTGGTGGCTACGATCACCCGGTCACGCACTCCCTTGAGCCCGGCTCCGACTTTGACTTCACTGTCGCCATAAAGGGGCGCCGTGTCAAAAAAGTCGATGCCTTTGCCGAAGCAGTGTTTGACAAGGTTTGCGCCATCGTCCACGGAGAGACGGGTGATGGGAATGCCGCCGAAACCGATTGCGGAAACGAGAAACCCCGTCCTGCCTAGCCTGACCTTTTCCATGATACGAGTTCCTCTCTATTTGCGCCTTCAATGTGTGCCGGTTTGAGATATCAACCTTACTTGAGAAAACTCGCGTTGGCAACCCTCCCATTTTTGCCCCTTGCCTTTCTTTCTGAATTCGGCCATAAGATGGTCAGGTAAAGGCGGACAGACTCTTTGAACGACGACAAACCACTCCACAAGAGAAGGAAAGGAGGTGCGCAAATGAGAGGACTTATCGTGCTGGTTGGGTCATTGTTCTTGATGGTGCTTACGGGAGGAACTGGTGTGGCAAAAGATGAAGGAAACATAGGTATCATTGTCGTGGACGTGCAGGGAGACTTCACCAAGGCGAAAAACGGTTCCCTGGCAGTGGAAGGAACCGACGAAGCCTATGTCAAGTCGGTTGAAGAAACCACAAAGAAACTCAAAGAGGCGGGTTATCCCATCTATGCAACCCAGGACTGGCATCCTGCCGATCATGCCTCCTTCTTCACCAGCCACAAGGGCAAAAATCCATTTGACGTTATCAAGCTTCACGGCAAGGACCAGGTCCTTTGGCCGCCTCACTGCGTTCAAAACACGGCCGGAGCCTCGATTCTACTGGATAAGGCCCTGTTCAAAACCGTGGTTCAAAAAGGCATGGACACGAACTACGACAGCTACTCGGGATTCCAGGACGACGGCGGGAAAAAGACCGCAATGGACGAAACCCTGAAAAAGGACGGGATAAAGAAACTCGTGGTCTACGGGATCGCCACAGACTATTGCGTACATGCTACGGCGGTGGATGGAGCTGCCGCAGGATACAAAGTGATCATGATCAACGGGCTCAGCCGGGGTGTTGCTCCGGACACATCCAAGAAGGCCATAGAGGACATGAAAGCCAAGGGCATTCTCGTGCTGGATGGCCTGGACATGGAAAAGATCAAGAAGTTTTAAGGAAATCAGGGAACGGGAGAGGTTCTCTGAAATACCGAAAGCCCGTCTACGTCATTCCGGTGAAGCTTGTCCCCGAAGGTAGTAATCGGGGAACCGGAATCCAGGAAAAAAAGAGAAATCGGAAGTGGATAAGCAGCCCGCCGTCTACATGTTAGCCAGCAAAAGAAACGGGACCCTGTATATCGGTGTGACCTCGAATCTCGTCAAGAGAGTATGGGAACACAAGAACGATATGGTAGAAGGATTTACTAAGCGTTACATCGTCCTCCGATTGGTTTGGTTCGAGCTGCACGAGACCATGGAGTCCGCTATTAAGAGGGAGAAGAACATGAAGGAATGGAAGCGGGCTTGGAAACTCGAATTGATTGAAAGAGCTAATCCTGATTGGCGGGACTTGTACTATACGATTATTTAATGGGTCCCGGTTTCCACCGGGAACCCTGGATTCCCCGGTCGAATCCATGCCGTTGACTCAAGGGGAATGCGATGACTATGCCGTCACCCCGGCGAAAGCCGGGGTCCAGACGTCGTTCCGGCGAAAGCTGAGAACCCTAGATTCCGGCTTTCGCCGGAATGACGAAAAAAGGCTGCCTATAGATTAAAATACCTTGAATGGGAATGCAGATGAGGGAGTTACTCTTCCCCGGATTTTCTGGTGGAGAAGAGGCCGTGCTGTATTTCCCCGTCTTTGGGAACCGAATCAAGGTTTTCTTCTGAAGTGCTCCGTATTGCGCCCTTAAGAAAGTACCGTTCGAACAGCCTGTTGAACTCCGTCCAGTTGCCTTCCTGCCTGTCCCTGTCCATGAAACGTTTAAGCCCGTTCATCTTGGCGTCCAGGTCGTCTATAAGGTGAAGGGCGAAAGCCTCGAGGAATTTGGGCCTCTTGGGGGAGCCGAAGGCGTATTCTCCGTGGTGGCTGAGGATCAGGTGTTTCAGGCGGAAGCCGATCTCCTCCGGAAAACCCTTGAGCCCTGCAAGTTTCTCATCCACCATCGACACACCCAGCGACAGATGACCCAGCAGCCTCCCCTCGTCGGTGTATTCGATAAGGCCGCCGAATGAAAGTTCCTTCACCTTGCCAATGTCGTGAAGAAAGGCTCCTGCAACCAGCAGATCCTTGTCGAGGTCCGGATAGTGCTCCGCAACCATTCGTGCCATCCGGCACAGGGACAGCGTGTGTTCGAGCAAACCCCCGATGTAGCTGTGATGAAAGCTCTTGGCCGCAGGAGCCTTCTTGAAAAGAGCCATGAAGTGGCGGTCGCCGAGAAAGCACTCCACGAGTTCCCTCATCCTCGGGTGTTCGATCCCTCTCAGGATATCCCTTAAGTGGTTCGTCATCCTGGTCACATCCTGCGTGGTGACTTCGAGGAACAGGTCCGGCTCATCTATGCCCTCAACGGGCCTCAGATCCGAAAGGGTCAACTGAAGCTGGCCTCGATAAGAGCTTGCATACCCCTCGATTTCGAGGATGTCTCCTTCGTTGAAAAGGCGGGAGAGTTCTCCCGCTCTCTCCCACACCTTCGCTTCCAACTCCCCGGTTCGATCGCAAAGGGTCAGGCTGAGAAAAGGGTCGCCCTTCTTGGTCGACCCCGTTCGTTTCACTTTGACGAGGTATTGGCCCCTGACCTGGTCATCTTCCCTGATTTCACTGATCCAAAGATGGGGGTCAGTCATCAAAATCTCCTTCCGGTCCTTTGTCCCCTTTCAGTTTGGAGGCCCTCTTCCTTATCTTCTCTTCGGTCCACCGTCCTGGATCTTCGAGCCGCTCCGCCTTCGGCCCCAAGTCGTAGGAGCCTGCCTTCAAGATGGCGTCAACGGCGATGTCTGCGGTGTCTTTGGCATTGAACACGTCGACGAGCAGTTCGTAAACGAAATCCTCCACTCCCTTGCACATCCTCTCCCTGATCTGCCGGGGCAGAGACAGGAGCTTGTTTTCGAAAGGCAGATTCAATTTCTTGTAGTCCCCTGCCTTGAGGTTCTTGGATTTTGCGTAGGCGACCATCTCAGCCCAGAGTTCATCGGTGACACCCTGGTCGGAAACCTTGATGAACTCGCCTTTTTCATCGAGGAACGCGTTGCCGTACTCGTTCACCCTCACGCCCCAGGTGATCATTTGAAGCGCGGTGGCCACGTTGGCCTTGGTAGTTCTAGTTTCCCCGGCGATCCTCCGGAGCCTCTCCGAACTGTTGCCCGAAGTGCCGTGCTGCGCGCCGGAAATTCCGTATTTCGCCAGGGCATTGTGGATGTCCCTGGTCAGTTCCACCTGTATCCCCGCATCGCTCGCCTCGATCCCGTGGGTCGTACCGTTGTTAAGCGCGATCCAGTCCGGGAAAATATCGTGGGCATTGAGCCCCTGGATCAGGAACAATGCCTCCTCGACGCTGGACAAGCCTTCTTTACCCTTGATCTCCCCCACCTCCGTTTCATAGCCGGCCCACTTGGGTATGTAAGGGTTGACCGCCATATTGGCGAGAAGGTTCCGGTCATCGGGGAGGTGGGAGGCGTCTACGGCGATGGAGGTTATCCCCCCTTCGAACATGGTCGGGATTTCCATTTTGGCCTCTTCCAGGTCCTTTTCACTCTTGATTCCGTAATGGTCCGCGTGAACGGCTACGGGAACCGTTACACCCAACTCGTTGCAAACCGCGTCCACCTGTCTTGCCATGTTCCAGTAGTTAACCGCACAGTAGGCGTTCCGCCCCCCTTCGGACTTGGCGATTTCAATAATGACGGCCGCGTTGGCTTTCTGCGCCGCGGCAAGAGCCCCCCGGATCACGAAATGGTTTCTGCCGTTTGCGGCTATGGCCATGGCCTTCCCCTTGCCGATCATGGCCCGATCAATCACCTTCCCGCTGACGAGCAGCGCCCGGGAGTGGGGGAAGAGCTTCGCGATGTTGGGCGGACGACCGATCTCCAGCACTTTTTCAAAATCTGAATTCTTGGGTGACATGCCGTTCTCCTTTCTGCTCTAA
>Ga0068714_10003604_pt1 | contig 18168 bp, 14 predicted proteins | sample MTBNYHSulfiMetaG_FD_62988 | JGI IMG/M metagenome (GOLD analysis project Ga0068714, IMG submission 62988) | Enrichment culture microbial communities from rom New York Harbor, USA that are MTBE-degrading - MTBE-NYH (New York Harbor Sulfidogenic)... | ecosystem: Environmental > Aquatic > Marine >... | reverse complement strand
CGTCCGGGCCGTCGGGCCTCGGGTCCAGGCCCACGCACAGCAGGCTTCCCGCCTCCCGGCAGCGGCGTTCGAGCCGCGTGAAAAAACTCTCCCTCATCGTTCCCCTCCTGGTTCGCTGGATTTGGCACCCGCGCGGGCTGCACCCGCCTGGGCTGCAGGCAAAAAAAAGGAGAGCCAATGGCTCTCCTGGTTTTCCTCATTGCCCGCCCCTGCTATGGGGGCGGTTAAAAAAAAACTCCGGCGGTACCGGAGTCTGGTTCGGGTTCGCTGCTTCCTGTCTCGAATCGCCCGTGCTGTCGTCAATTCCCTGGCCTAAATTGCAGGGAGGATGACACAGGCGCCGTGGGGTTGTCAAGACTCGAAGGGCCTTTTTTTTTGAGCTACCGCCCTCGGCCCGGCCGATGTATACTCTGCCCCGAAACTGGTGCCGGGTCATGCTGAAGAAGAATCGCGTCGAGGCCCGGGGAGCCCTGGAGTACCAGGCTCCCCGCTTCGTTGCCTGGGTGTACGTCCTGATGCGCCTGGGTTCCCCGATCTACCTGCGCCTGGTCGAGGGCATCGAGGACCTCCAGGCCGTGGGGATCGAGCGCCTGGTCGACGCCTACCGGGAGTTCTACCGGGGCTCGGCCCGCCTGCTCATCGCCTATCGCCATGCCTCGGTCCACGACCCACCCGTGATGAGCTGCCTGCTCAGCCGCTTGCTCCCCAGGGCCGCGCGGCGGGCGCACCGGAGGCTCGGCGGGCTGGCTCACGCCCACTACGTGTATGGCCGAGGTGTCACCATCTGGGCGGGCGGAGGCGCCGCCTTCCTGATCCCGCGCATTGGAGCCCTGTCCGTGATGAATCGCCGCAGCGACTCCCAGGGCGTGCGGGCCGTCCGGGAGTTCCTGCTGGACGGCCCCTTTCCCATGGCACTGGCCCCGGAAGGGCAGGTCAGCTACCACAACCACGCCCTCGGCCCCATGGAGGCGGGGGTCGCCCGCCTCGGTCTCTGGTGCGCGGAGGAGCTCGAGCGGCGGGGGCGGGAGGAATCGGTCCTGCTCCTGCCTCTGGCCATCCACTATCGCTACCCTCGGCATCCGGGGAAGACTCTGCAGGGGATCGTGGAACGAACCGCATCCCTGGCGGGGCTGGAGCTTCCGAGCGCAGGGAGCGACTACGAGCGGCTCATGGGCCTGACCGAGCAGCTGGTTTCCAGGATCGAGGCCTTCTATACCCGGTTCTATCCCCAGCACCCGGGGATCGTGGCCGCAGGATCCCTCCAGGAGCGAATCCGAGGGATCTGCGAAACGGCCCTCCGTGTCCCTGAGCACTTCATGGGGCTGAAGCCCGAGGGGGACCTGCTGTCCCGGGTGTTCACGGTCCGGCAGAGAGGGTGGGACTACCTGTTCCGGGGGGACCTGGGGCCCCCGGGGCATCGGTTCCGGGCGCAGGCCGCGCCGCTGGAGCGGGCGCTCGCCGACCGGGTCGCCGACGAAGCCTACCTGCAGCTGCGGCACAACGAGCTGGTGGACGTACTGGAATACGTGCGCACCGACTATATCGCTCCCGGGGCCTCGCAGAACCGCCTGATCGAGTACGCCCTGAACCTCGCCGACGTGGTGAACCGCCTGATGGGCGGGGACATATCCCATCGCTACAGTCCTCGCCACAAGCGGGTGGAGGTGCGGGTCGGCGAGCCCCTGGAGCTGCGGGCGCTGCGCCACAGCCTCGGGGGCGGGACCCGCGAGAAGGCCGAGAGGCTCATGGAAGCCCTGGGGCAGAGCTTCGATGCCCTTTCCGGGGAGTCGGTGCCATGAGAGCGACAGCACGCACAACGCTCAGGGGCGACGGCCGGCAGCGCTCGGCCGCGTCTGCCTGCCGCATGGCCCCGGCCACCTGCTCTCGCTCGATCACGGCCCAGAAGCACCGCCGGGTCCTGGAGGAAATCCAGGATCCGCTGTCTGCTCGTCCCGGTACGCCATGACCCGGCCGGACTGCATCGTCCTCGCCGCCGGACGCTCCCGGAGGATGGAAAGGTGGAAGATGACCCTGCCTCTGGGAGGGACCAGCATGGTCGAGCGGTCCGTGGGTACCGCCCTGGAGGTCTGCGGGCGGGTCATCCTGGTGGCCGGCTACCGGGCCGAAGAGCTGGGGGAGCTGTTCCGGGGGCGCGAGCGCGTCGAGGTCACGGTGAATCCCGGCTACGAAGAGGGGATGTTCAGCTCCGTGCGCTGCGGCTGCGGCCGGATCCGGACGCCCTGGTTCTTCCTGGCTCTCGGGGACATGCCCCTGGTGGATCCGAACACATACCGCCTGATGTTGCGCCTCGCCGAAGGGCTCCCGGACGGGGCGGCCGCGGGGATTCCGACGCTGATTCCCCGTTTCCGGGGAAAGAAGGGCCACCCCCTGCTCCTGTCCGGGGAGGTCCGGGAGCGCATCCTCTCGGCACCCCCGACCGCGACGCTGCGGGAGGTCCTGGCGGAGGTGCCGAACCTGCTGGTCCCGGTGGAGGATCCCCGCGTTCTCCAGGACGTCGACACCCCGGAAGATTATCGCGGCCTTCTGCGTGGGGAATCCTGACACGCGGCGGCGAAGGCGTGCCACGGCGCGGCGTCCGCGTTGACAGCTCCGGTGCCAATCCCTATGATGGGAATCCCCGAGCCAGGGGCCGTACTCCAAGGAGGCCAAGCATGAGCCACGAACTGGTGATTACCGGCGGCCGGGTGCTGTACCCGGAGAAGACCCTTCGAGCCGACGTTGCGGTGGACAGGGGCAGGATCGCGGCGGTCCAGCCGCCCGGCAGCCTCAAGGGCAAGCGGGAGATCGACGCGTCGGGCTGCTACGTCCTGCCCGGGCTCATCGACCCGCACACCCACCCTGTCTACATGGATACCATCGCCGACCTTTCGCGAACCGCGGCCTTCGGGGGGGTGACCACGGTCGTGCACTACGCCTATGCCCGACCCGGCGACAGCCTGATCCAGAAGCTCCGGGAGTACAAGAAGGAAGGGGAGGGCACGGCCTTCACCGACTTCGCTCTCCACGGGGGTCTGTTCGAGACCCTCAAGCAGGCGGACGAGATCCCCGAAGCCTTCGAGATGGGTGTGACCTCCTTCAAGGTGTTCATGGCCTATGCCAAGCTGGGATGGATGACCGATGACTACGCGATGGCCAAGGTCATGGATGTCGTGGGGCGCCTGGGCGGCCTGGTGGCGGTGCACGCCGAGACCGGCCTGGCCATCGACTACATCATGGACAAGCTCCTGGCCGAGAAGGCCGATTTTGCCCGGCGCTTCCTGGAGACCAGCCCGGACATCGCCGAGGCCGAAGGGATCTTCCGGGCCGTGCACGTGGGCCGCCTGATGGGCTGCCCGGTGTACATCCCCCACGTCTCTTCCGAGGAAGGGGTGCGGATCATCCGCTTCATGAAGAGCCAGGGCTACCCGGTGCTCGCGGAAACCTGCCCGCAGTACCTGGGCCTGACCTGGGACGAGCTGAAATCCCGGGGGCCTCTGGGCAAGGTCGGCCCCTCCATCAAGACCGAGAGGGACCAGAGCGCCCTCTGGGAGGCGGTTCGCGAGGGGGTCTTCGATACCTTCGGCAGCGACCACGCACCCAAGGACAAGAAGGTGGATGACGACTTCTTCGAGGCCCCTTATGGATCTCCGGAAGTCGAGACCATGCTGCCGGTGATCTGGGACCGCGGGGTCAACGCCGGGATCATCACCCCCAACGAGGTGGTCGGGCTCCTGGCGGAAAACTCCGCCCGCATCCTGGGCCTGCTCCCGCGCAAGGGGCGGGTCGAGCCCGGCGCCGACGCGGACCTGGTGGTGTTCGACCCGGCTGAAAGCTGGACGATCAGCGCCTCGAACCAGCACACCAACGCCCGCTACAGTCTCTTCGAGGGGCGCGAGGTCCTGGGCCGGGTCAGGAAGGTCCTCAGCGCCGGCGAGCTTCTCGTGGACGGCATGGATTTCCTGGGCAAGGCAGGGACGGCACGCTTTCTGCCCACCCGGGCGAGGCATCCCGGCGGAGCGTGAAGCCGCGAATCGTCCCCGTTGGCCTGCCGCCCGCGGCGGTGCCGCGGCTGATGCCCGGGTTGGTGTTGCCGGTACTGGTGGCGGTGCTGCTGGCCATGAGCGCGCCGGCCTTCGCCCAGGAGCACTGGCGGCAGCTGGTGATCTCGGACGTGGTCGGGCCCGTCGGCGCAGGAGCCTCTTCCTGGCTCGTGGAGAACGACGACTGGGGCAAGTACGCCCCGGGCAATCTCTTCGACGGAAGCAAGGACACCGCCTGGGTGGAAGGGGTGGACGGCGACGGGCTGGGGGAGCAGGTATGGTTCACCGTGGACCGGGAGACCGATGACCTGATCGTGACCAACGGCTTCGCCAGGACGCAGGCCCTCTTCCATAAGAACAACCGGCTCAAGCGGCTGGAGGCCACACTGTGGGTCGGGGCGACCGCCGAGATCATGGTGACCGAGCTGGGGCGTATCTACCAGGCAAGGCCGGCCTCCGGCAGGATAACCCTGTTTCTGGCTGACTCGCCCTCGCCGCAGACCCTCGCGCTGCCCCTCGACTGGGATGCGGTGCCGGAGGACCCGGGGCCGATGATCGAGGAATACCGTGCGGTATTCGAGGTGCCCGACGGCGAGGACTGCTGGGTCGAGTACCTCGTGTGTCTGGAGATCCTGGAGGTGTACCCCGGTACGGTCTATCGAGATACCTGCATCGCCGAAATCTCCTGGACCCTCCCTTCGGAGCTGACCGGACCTGGAGGGCGGCGGGCGGCGGAGCTGGCAGGCATCTGGATGGCCGAGTCGGGCGCGGAGTGGGAGCAGCTGCGCCTGGAGATCCAGTCCGGTGTCAGGCTTTTCGAAACCTACCGCGGCGGGAGCCTGCACGACGCCGGGCTGTGGTACGTGGGCGAAGGGCATCTGGCCCTCGAGTCGGACGCCGGGGCCTCGTGGACCTATGTCGACGGCACGCTGACCGGCGACTCGCTCGTGTTGATCGAGGAGGACGGCCACCGGGAGCGCTACGTCCGGGCGGGGGAGTGAGCTTTCCGCGGCCGGGCATCCGGCGCTCTTGACAGTCTGGCGAGCCTCCCCGTATACTTCCATTATCACGAGTTACGAGATAATTGGGCGCCGCCGGCTCCGTTCACGCAAGGCGGCGGTGGGCCGGAGCTGCAAGCGGGTGGAGAGGTGGATGTGAGCGCCAGGGTCCTGCGCACGATGTCGGATCACGAAGCCATGAAGCTGAACAATCAGCTCACGGTGCTCAAGCAGATTCGCGAGTCGGGGCCGGTCACCCGCGTCGACCTCCAGAAGCGCACCAAGCTCAGCTGGGGTACCATCACCTCCTCGATCAAGGAGCTCCTGCAGAGGGAGCTCATCGTCGAGCTCGGCTCGGTCACCACCGGGGTGGGGCGCCGGCCGGTGGAGCTGGACATGAACCTTGCGAAGAATCTGGTCCTTGGACTGGACCTGGGCAGCTCCTTCATCCGTTCGATCCTGATCGATGTGAAGGGGCGGGTTCTCGGCACGCGAGAGATCCCGGTGGACGCCGAGGGCACCCGGGACGGGATTCTCCGCCGGCTGCGGGAGGCCGGAAAGATCCTGCTGGAGGAGCACTCCGTCGACCCGCACTGCCTGGCGGGAATCGGGATTGCTGCGCCGGGGGCGGTGGATTTCCGCAACGGCATCTGCCACTACGCGCCCCATCACCCGAACTGGAGAAATGTGCCCCTGAAAGATATCTTCTCCGGGGAGTTCGGGGTCCCTTGCTTCGTGGATCACGTGAGCAACTGCTTCGCCCTGAGCGAGAAGCTGTTCGGCCACGGCCGGGGCCTGGACAGCTTCGTGTGCGTGCTTCTGGGTACCGGTGTGAGCGCCGGCATCGTGATCCACGGCGAGGTGTATCGCGGCGCCGACAACTTCTCGGGGGAGTTCGGACACACCTGCGTCGACGTCGACGGCCCGCGCTGCGCCTGCGGCAATCGGGGCTGCCTGGAGGTCTACACCTCCGGCTCGGCACTGGCACGCCAGGGGGCCGAGGAGGCCAGGAAGAACAAGGGCGGCGTGCTGGCAGCCCTTTCCCGTGCAGCGGGGGGAGCGGTCACCGGAGAGATGGTGTACGAAGCCGCCCTCAACAAGGATCCGGGTTCCCAGGAGATATTCCGGAGGATGGGGAGGTATCTCGGGGTCGGGGTCTGCAACCTCGTCAATCTGCTCAACCCTCAGGCCATCATCCTGGGAGGCCAGGTATCGAAAGCCAGCCGCTTCTTTCTGCCGCCCTTCACCAGGGTGCTCGAGCGGTGCGCCTGGCACGGCTCGCAGAAGGACGTGCGGGTGTCGGCCCTCGAGAACGGGACCGTCCTGGGTGCGGCGGCCATCGTCTTCCAGGAGGTCATCAACAACGGGCGAGTCGTCAGTCTGGGGGCCGAGCTCCCGCCCCGGGGAAATTCCGCTTGACAAGAGAGGATTCTTGATGGAGAATTATCTCGTATCTCGTGATTTATTACTTCGAGACTCATGTTAATGGGCTCACGAGGGCATGACCGGGATGGTCGTGTGGCGTCACAAGCGGGTCGCCCGGACGCGGCCCGACCTGTCGTCGCGGCAGCGCGGCGGACCGGACAAAGGAGGAAGGCGGGAAAGGAGGAAGGCGGGATAGAACAGAGCACCAGGGTTCGAATCAGACAGACGGATCGAATTGCTAATGGAGGAAAGGAGAAGTACTATGAAAACCAAGCTGTGGCTCAGCATTTTGCTGGTAGCCCTCCTTGCCGCCGGCGGGCTGTTCGCCGCGGGCAAGCAGGAGGCCGAAACGGCGCCCGCGGGGGAGGCAGTCGGAGAGCTGGTCAACTGGACCTGGACTTACAAGTGCATCGATGAGTGGCTGGTGCCTGGATTCAACAAGGTGTACCCCAACATCAAGATCACGACCGTGCCGATGGCCTTCGACGAGACCCACGACAAGATCTTTGCAGCGATCGCCGCGGGATCCGGGGCTCCCGATTTCGCGACCATCGTCAGCGACTACGTCCAGAAATTCATCGAGCAGGGCGGCCTGGTCGACATGACCGACTACATGAACAAGCATGAGGGGGAGTTCCCCAAGTACAAGGTGGACATGAACTCCGACAAGAACGGCCGCATCTTCGGAGTCCCCTTCAACAGCGCCCCCGTGGGCCTGTGGTACCGGAAGGACATCTACGACAAGTTCGGGATCGCGGAGCAGAAGACCTGGGACGAGTACCTGGCCAACGCCAGCAAGATGATCAACAGCGGAGTGTACGCCACCTCGATCTCGGTGGCGGCCAAGGGGATGGACAAGTCGATGCACGGCGAAGTCGGCCTCCACGCCCTGCTCACCCAGCAGCAGGCGGGCAGCTACTTCGACTCAAGTGACAAGCCGACCCTCAACACCCGGGAGTCCAGGCGATCGATGGAGCTGATGAACACCATGGTGCAGGAGAAGCTGGCCGCCAACGTGGGTCAAGGGTCCCCTGCCTACTGGCAGCTGTTCGAAGAGAGCAAGCTGGCTTCGGTGGTCTCCGCTGCCTGGTACATCAACGTGATGGTCAATTTCATCCAGGAAGGCTCCCCCGCCTTCGGGAACTTCCGCTTCGCAATGCTCCCGGCCTTCGACAAGGGCGGTTCCCGGGCCTCCAACCTGGGCGGCGCCGAGCTGTGCATCTTCAAGCAGACCCCTGCCAAGAAGCAGGAGCTGGCCATGCTGTTCATCGACTGGAAGAGCACGACAATCGAAGGCAACCGCATCCACGCCCAGTACGGGGAGTTTCCGTCGTGGATCCCCTCCTGGACCCACCCGGACGTCGTGAACATGACCTGGCCGATGACCGGTGATCAGAAGCTCAACGCCGTGTTCGCGGAGATCGAGCCCAAGGTCCCGGCCTGGAAGCAGCCGGCCCGGTACACCGAGATCCAGAGGATTCTCCAGGCGAAGATGAACGAGATCTTCACCGGCGAGAAGACGGTCCAGCAGGCTCTCGAGGAAGCTCAGAGGGAAGCCAGCCGCTGAAGCGTGTCGTGAGCGGCTGACACACAAGCGTGATTTCTGCTCCTGGCGCCTGAGCTCGAGCGCGGGTCTCCTGTTCTCGAGCAAGGGCGCCGGGATCTTCATCATCACCAGGGAGGCTCCAGGGAGCGAACGCCATGGCCCGAACCAGACTCACCCGGGGAATCCGGCACTACCGCCAGGCCTATCTGTTCATCAGTCCGTTTTTCATCCTCTTCGCGGTGTTCGGGCTGTACCCGATCATCTACTCGTTCGTCCTGAGCCTGCACCAGTGGCACGCCCAGAACCCCTGGCAGTTCGTGGGCTTCAAACACTACGGGAATCTCCTGTTCAACGACCCGGTGTTCTGGACCTCCCTCTGGAACGTGATCTTCATCTTTCTGATCAACGTACCTCCGATGATCATGCTGTCCCTGATCATCGCCGTGGTGCTGAACAACCCGGCCCAGCGGGGCAAGGACTTCTTCCGGATCACCTATCTACTGCCCTACGTCACCTCCGTGGTCTCGATCTCGGTGGTGTTCTACGTGCTCTTCGATGATTCCCTGGGCTTCGTGAACCTCCTGCTCCAGGCAATCCGCCTGAACCCCGTGAACTGGCTCACCTCCGCCAAGGTCTCCAAGTTCTCGATCGACATCCTGGTGACGTGGAAGTGGACGGGGTACAACATGATCATCGCCCTGGCGGGGCTGCAGAGCATCTCGCCGGAGATCTACGACGCCGCCCGCATCGACGGTGCGGGCAGCGGCAGGACCTTCTTCCGGATCACCCTGCCGCTCCTGCGCCCGGTGATCGGCTTCCAGTTCATCATGGCCACCATCGGGACCTTCAACATGTTCACCGAGCCGTATTTCCTGACCGACGGCGGACCGGGATACTCCTCCCTGACCCTGGTGCTGTACCTGTACCGGTCGGCCTTCAAGTTCTTCAAGCTGGACTACGGCGCGGCGATCGCCTTCCTGACCTTCGTTCTCGTGCTCATCCCGTCCGTGCTCCAGGTGCGGATGTGGGCCGAGCGCGAGCAGTCCTACTCTCCGGTTTGAAAGGCGCAGGAATGGCCAGGCGAATCGTGACAACCGCGGCCCTGGCGCTCGGGGCGGTGATCTTCCTGTTTCCCTTCTACTTCATGTTCATCGGTTCCTTCAAGACGACCAACGAGATCTTCTCGATGGCTATCTTGAGCCTGCCGAAGCAGGGCTTCCGGCTGACCAACTACGTGGGGCTGTTCGTGATGTCCGCCTTCGGGCGCTCGCTCCTGAACTCCAGTATCGTGTCCGTGTGGTACATCGCCCTGATCCTGTTCTTCTCGTCGCTGGCCGGCTTCGCCTTCGCCAAGTACAGGTTCCCGGGCAGGGACGTTCTGTTCGTGGCTCTCCTGGCCACGATCATGCTTCCGCCGCAGGTTACGTACATCCCGCTGTTCATCTTCATGTCCAGGCTGAGGTGGGTCAGCACTTATCAGGCCCTGGTGCTGCCCCGGCTGCTGCACGGCTTCGGCCTGGCCTTCACTATCTTCCTGATGCGCCAGTACGTGAGCTACGTCCCCAACGAGATCCTGGACTCGGCGCGCGTGGACGGCTGCAGGGAGTTCCGGATCTACTGGAGCGTGGTGAATCCGATGGTCAAGGCGGGGCTGCTGGTCGTGGGCATGATCGTGTTCATGGACATCTGGAACGACTTCATGTGGCCGCTGATCGCGGTGAGCAAGCTGGAGATGTACACGGTGTCCCTGAACATCGCCCGGCTGTTCGGGACCCAGCGGGAGGTACAGTGGGGGCAGATCATGGCGGCCTGCTTCATGAGCTCCCTGCCCCTGATCGTGATCTTCCTGGTCTTCCGCAGGAGCTTCGTCACCGGGATCACGGCCGGAGCCTTCAAGTGAGCCCCGGGCGCCTGTACCCGTACATCCCCTTTGCCAGCTCGCTGGTGTGGAACCGCGGCAGCGCAAGGCACGCGACCAAGGTCCACCTCAGCTTCTCCCCCGACTGGTTCTGCCGGCGCATGGACCTGGACTACGGCGAGCGCTGGCACCGGGACCCGGTGTACCGGCGGGAGTCCTTCGTGGCCATGGCCCGGGTCCTCAACGCAGAGTTCCCGGAGCTGTGTCTGGGGGGGGAGCCGGAAGCGATCCGGGGCGGTCTCTCCCAGATCAACACCTGCGCGCTCGTGGCCGCCCTGTTCGGCCAGGAGATCCTCTTTGCTCGGGACCAGTGGCCGGACAACCGCAGGCGCCTCCTCGACGACCCTGCGGCGGATCGCCTGGAGGTCCCGGGCATCACCGCCCACCCGGTCTTCGAGGATCTGGTGCGGCAGATCGAGCTGATCGAGCGGGAATGGGGAGCCGTCGACGGGGAGCTCAACTACCAGGGGGTGCTGAACACCGCTTTCCGGCTGCGGGGCGAGCAGATCTTCCTCGACATGGCGGCCGAGCCGCAGCGGGCCCACCGGGTGCTGGAGGTGGTCTGCCGGACCATGATCGACCTGGCGGATGCCGTGTATGCCCGGCAGGCGCAGACAGGTGTGCGCAAGGACTACTTCGTGACGTCCAACTGCGTGGTCAACATGATCTCCGAGGCCCACTACCGGCAGTTCGTGATGCCTTACGATCGCAGGCTGGCCAGGCATTTCCGCTGCTTCGGCATCCACAACTGCGGTTGGAGCGTGGACGCGTATGCGAGGGCCTACGCCGAGATCGGCGGCATGGGATACCTCGATTTCGGCCTCCGTTCGGACCTGGGGCTGCTCAAGGAGCTGTTCCCTGAGACCGTACTGACCGTGATCCTGAACCCCGACGATGTCCTGGGCAGGAGCCCCCTGGCGGTCGAGGGGGACCTGCGGCGGATCCGCCAGAGCCTGGGAGACTGCCGCGTGATCGTGGGCTCACTGGACGGTGCGACCGACTCGGAGGAGGTTCGGCGTTTCTTCGGGGCTGCCGCCAGGGTGTGGGGGCTGCCCGTTCAGGAGCTGGTGCCTGTAGCCCATTTCGGCTGAGGCTGGCAAGTCTGGAGTGAGAAAGAGGAGCAGATGAGCACAACCAATTCGGATTCCGTCCGCGATCAGGCCGAGCAGCTGCCCAAGGTCGGGGTAGTGTTCAACTCCAACGGCGTGTTCAACGAGGAGGGCAAGCTCTACGGGGAGAAGGTGATGAGCGGCCTGCTCGAGAAGCTGCGCGCCCAGGGGGCCGTTCACCCGGAGTCGTTCGTCCATCGGGGACGGATCTTCGGGTACCACGAAGCGCGTCGGGTGGCCGACGAGTTCGCCGGCGCGCAGGTGGACGTGATCGTGGTCTTCAACTCCTCGTTCCCGAACGGGTTCGTCTTCCCCGTCATCGCCATGCACCCGCACCTTCTGGGCATCCCGGTCATCGTGGCGGCCGGCGTGGAGCCGAACCAGGCGATCGGCAGCGCCGAGTGGGCGACCAACAGCATCTGCGGCAACGACATGAACAACTACGTGGCCCGGTACATCGGGCGGCACGTACGCTTCCTCGACGGGGATCCGGAAAGCGGGGAGTTCGAATCCGAGCTCCGCATGCTGATCCGGAGCTTCGGCGTGGTCAAGAGCCTGCGCCGGGAATACCACGGCCGCTTCGGGGACGCACCCGCGGGTTTCCACTCCGCCACGGGGGACCAGCTGCTGTTCTTCAAGACCTTTGGTGTGATCCTCGAGACGGTGGAGCTCCTCAGGGTCAAGGAGGTGTACGACAGCATGCGCACCCGCGGCCAGGTCGCCGAGGTCTCATTCACCGAGAAGGACATCCAGGACACCATTCAGGAGATGCAGGCCGGGCGCCTGAATCTGCTGGGAAACCCCGAGACCCTGTACGCCGGGGCGCGGTTGTACCACGCCTTGAGGGCGATCATCCGCGCCGAAGGCTTCACCTCGGCCTCCCTGAAATGCTGGCCCGAAATCCCCGGGGCCTCGATTCCGGCTCACCCCTGCCTGCCAATGGGGTGGGCTCTGTCCAAGGGTGACGTGACGGCCTTTGGCTGCGAATCCGACTGGCCCATGGCCATCGTGCAGTCCATCGCCACCCGCCTGTCCGGAAAGCCCGCGGCCTTCCTGGACTTCGTGAACTGGACGGGGGGAAGCGAGATCGTCCAGCTCGGTCACTGCGGCGTCGGCATTGCCTCGATCATGGAGCCCAACCCGCCAGAGCTCGTGGGGCGGGTCCAGAAGGAGGGGGTCACCGAGAAGCTCAAGGGGGAGGTGCTGGCCGGAACGGTGCGGGTGAGCGACGCGATCATCGAGCATGGAGTGCAGCGGCAGGCAGGCGGGCAGTCGGGGCCCACCCACATCGGGCAGTTCCAGTACGGGGTCAAGACCGGGGCCTGCATCACCAAGACCCCCGACGGGAGGCTCAAGATGCTCGTGTTCACCGGGGAGAGCAGCCCGAAGACGGCGCGAGGGATCCTGTATTCCGGAACGGACGTGCGCGTGAAGAACTACCGAAGGCTTGACCGGCTCAAGCGCGAGCACGGGTTCCCCCATCACCTGGCGGTGGCCATGGCGGACATCTCCCGGGAGCTCCGGGAGCTGTGCGCGTTCTACGGCATCGAGTTCGTCAGCCCGGACGACGGTGGCGCATGATCGAGATCCTCTGCATAGGCCAGCTGGTGGCGGACATCCTGGTGCGGCCGGTGGAGCGCGTCGACTTTGGCATCGACACCCAGCGGGTCGAGCTGATCGAGCTCAGAAACGGCGGGGACAGCCTGAATGCGGCGATCGGCCTGAGCCGGCTCGGCTGCCGGGTGGGCTTCGTCGGCAGGATCGGCACGGACCACTGGGGAGATTTTCTCGCCTCGGTGATCCTCGGCGAAGGCATCGACGCAAGGGGGCTGAAGCGGACCGCGGAGGCCTCCACCTGCTCCGTGGTGGTGCTGATCAACTCCTCCGGGGAGCGGATCTTCTTCTACCACGGGGGGGCGAACGACCTGTTCGGGCCCGACGACGTGGACCCGGTCCTCGTGGCGGAGGCTTCCCTCGTCCACGTGGGCGGTACCTACCTGCTGCCCCGTTTCGACGGCCCCGGGGCCGCGGAGCTGTTCGCAGCGGCGCGAAAGCAGGGCAAGCTGACCTCCATGGACGTGACCTGGGACACCCAAGGGAGGTGGCTCGCCACGATCGAGCCTTGCCTGCCCCACTTGAGCTACTTCCTGCCCAGCGTGAAGGAGGCCCGGGAGATCACGGGGCGGGAGAGGGCCGAGGAGATGGCGGAGTTCCTGCAGGCCCGGGGGGTGCAAACCGTGGTCATCAAGCTGGGCGCCCGGGGGTGCTACGTGAAGCCGCCTGCGGGGGAAGGCTTCTATATCCCCGCACTCACCACCGAAGCGGTGGACACCACCGGCGCGGGTGACGCCTTCGTGGCGGGGTTTCTGGCCGGGGTCCTGCGGGGGCAGGACCTCGCCGCCTGCGCCCGCCTGGCCTGCGCGGTGGCGGCCCTGAACATCCGGAAAGTGGGCGCCACCGCCGGCATGCCGGGCATGGAGGAAGCCTTGAGCTTCATGAAATCGGAAGGATGGGCGGGATGAGTACCCTGAGCCCCACACCACGGAGCGTCGTGACCCGCCTGCTCGCCCGGGCCGACGCCGAGGGCTTCGCGGTCCCGGCCTTCAACTATTCCGACATCTGGGACTTCCTGGGCATCATCGACGCCGCCGAGGAGCTGCGGGCGCCGGTCTTCCTCTCCTCGAACCAGTGGGTCGTCACTCACATCGGCATCGAGCTCTGCGGCGCCTTCGGCCGCGCCGCCATGCGGAAGGCAGAGGTGCCCCTGATTCATCACCTGGACCACAGCACCCGCGTGGAGATCTGCCGTGCCGCGGTGGACAACGGGTACCCGTCGGTCATGATCGACGCCTCCATGCAGCCCCTGGAGGAGAACATCCGACTCGTGCGGGGAGTCGTCGAGTACGCCCACGCTCAGGAGGTCATGGTCGAGGGAGAGGTGGGAAGGATCAAGGGTATGGGCATGGAAGGAGAGTACGCGGGTGAGGATTTCCTGGCCCGGGTCGACGAGGTCGCCCGCTTCGTGGAGGAGACCGGGGTGGACAGCCTGGCCGTCGGGATCGGCACCGCTCACGGCTTCTACCAGGGCAAGCCCGAGATCCACTTCGACCGCCTCCGGGAGATCGACGCGGCGGTGACCACGCCCCTGGTGCTCCATGGCGGGACCGGCATTCCCGAGGAAGACATCCGCCGGGGGGTCCGGGAGGGGATCGCCAAGGTCAACGTGGGCACCATCATACACTGCACCTATATGAACACGGTGCGCGCGGAGCTGGAGCGCCGCGGCCCCAACGCCTATACCCTGGACGTCATGGCCCCCGCCCGGGCGGCCGTGCGCGAGGAGGTCAAGAAGTGGATCCGGGTCTGCATGGCCGACGGCAAGGCCTGAATCCCCGACAGACAGCGACAAGGAGGAACGAATGCGCAAGATTGCCCTGATCGGAGCGGGTAGCATCGTCTTCAGCACCACGCTTCTCAACGATATGCTGGCCACCGCCGCCTTGAGCGATTCGGAGTTCGCCCTGATGGGTCCCCACCTCCCCAAGGTCCAGCGGGTGGAGAGGTACATCCGGAAGATCATTTCCCGGAACAAGCTGAAGGCCCGGGTCTATTCCACCACCGATCGCCGCGAGGCGGTCAAGGGGGCCGACTACGTCGTGACCATGTTCCAGGTCGGCGGCACGGATGCCTACAGGGTCGACTACGAAATCCCTCGCAAGTACGGGATCGACGTGTGCGTCGGCCAGTGCGTGGGCCCGGGCGGGGTGTTCCGGGCCCTGCGCAGCATCCCGGTCATGGTGGACCTAATCCGGGACATGGAGGAGCTTTGCCCCCAGGCCTATCTCCTGAACTACGTCAATCCCATGGCCATGCTCTGCATGGCCGTCGGGTTGTCGAGCAGGGTCCCGTTCGTGGGGCTGTGCCACGGGGTGCAGACCACCCTGGATCTGATCTCCCGGTACGTGGACGTCCCGAAAGAGTCGATCGACTATGTGGCCGCCGGGATCAACCACATGGCCTGGTTTCTGAAGCTCCAGAGGGACGGGCAGGACCTGTACCCAACCCTGCGGGAAAACCTGGAAAAGCCGGAGTACTACGTCAACGAGAAGGTGCGCGGGGAGGTCGCCCGGCACTTCGGCTACTTCATGACCGAGTCCAGCGGCCATCTGTCGGACTACCTTCCCTGGTTCAGGAAGAACGAGAAGGCCGTCGAGCTGTACTGCGACCAGCCCGGCCTGGGAGGCGAGTCCGGGTTCTCCTACGCGGTCAGCTGCGCGATGGCGGAGAAGTACGGCAACACGGACTTCCTCCAGTACGAGAGCGGGGAGCTGGAACCCCGGAGCGTCGAGTACTGCTCCTACATCGTCGAAGCGCTGGAGACCGGCAGGAGCTTCCGCTTCAACGGCAACGTCATGAACGAGGGCTACATCGCGAACCTGCCCCGGGAAGCCTGCGTGGAGGTGCCGGTCTATGCCGACAGGATGGGGCTCCACCCCTGGGCGGTGGGGAGGCTGCCCGCCCCCCTGGCTGCCATGAACCAGTCGAACATCACGGTCCAGCAGCTGGCCACCGAGGCGGCTCTCCGGGGAGACCCCGAGCTGGCGGTGGCGGCGATCGCCATGGATCCACTTGCTTCGGCGGTCCTGACCCTCGCGGAGATTCGCGAAATGACCGTGGAGATGTTCGAGGCCCAAGGACGGTACCTGACCCAGTTCGGCAAGCGAAAACCTCGACGCCTGCCCGTGGTGCAGGTCCCCGCCGGCACCGTCGGGGTGGACGTGCCCCTGGATCCGGCCCTGGCCGTGGCCAATCGCTTCGGCAAGCTCTTCGACAATCCCTAGCCGCCCCCGGGAGCCGCATGTGGCAACAGGATGGAGCGGCCGGGAACGGGTCCTGGCGGCGCTGGCCCACGAGCAGCCGGACCGGGTGCCGGTGGATCTCTGGGCCGAGCCCTCGGTCTGGCTGAGGCTGCAGCAGGCGCTGGGATGCGATGTTCCGGCTGAGGTCTGCGCCGCGCTGGAGGTGGACGTCCGCTACGTGGAGCCCGTCTATCCGGCGGATGTGGTCCGCGCCGGGGTCCGCCAGAACATGTGGGGCGAGCGCTGGCGGGAGGCGGACACCGCCATGGGACGGGAGTGGCAGCACATCGATGGGGCCCTGGTCGGGGCGGGCAGCCTCGAGGAGCTGGAGTGCTTCCCCTGGCCGGCCTGCGACCAGGCGGACTACTCGGGCCTCGTCGCTCAGGTCGATGCCGCCGGTGACTGCGCGGTCTTCTACGGGAATGCCGACTTCTTCGAGCGCCCGGCCCTGGTCCGGGGCATCGAGCAGTTCCTGGTCGACACGGTGGAGCACCCGGACTGGGTGGAGTACCTGCAGGGGAAGTTCCTGGAGTTCTTCGTCGAGGACTTCCACCGGGCCATGGAAGCTTCCCGCGGCCGGATCGATGCCTTCCTGGCGCTCACGGACCTGGGCTCGCAGGAGCGCATACTCCTCGGCCCCGAGGCCAGGCGTCGCTTCATCCATCCGGCGCTCCGGATCCTGGCAGAGGCCGTGCACCGCGAGGGGGTGCGGCTGCTGTTTCATTCCTGCGGGGCGGTCCGGGAGCTCGTCCCGGAGCTGATCGACTGCGGGGTGGACATCCTGAACCCGCTGCAGCCGGCAGCCAGGGGGATGGACCCCGAGGGCCTGAAGCGGGAGTTCGGGGGGAGGCTTTCGTTCCACGGTGGAATCGACGTCCAGTACCTGCTGCCCCTGGAGGCTCCCGAGACGGTACGCGGCGAGGTGCGCCGGCGCGTGGGCATCCTCGGCGCGGGAGGCGGCTACATCCTGGCGCCGTCCCACAATCTTCAGGCGGACATCCCCGTGGAGAATATCCGGGCCATGTACGACACCGGGCTGAGGGCCTGAGCCAGGGACGGCCCGGTCCGAGAAGGGCTCGAGCACAGGAGGCAGAGCCATGAAGCAGGACATTCGGTCGCTCAACCAGGGGATCACCGTCGCCGGGCTCCTGCAGAGGCTGCAGGAGCTGCAGCTGCGGATCACGCTGCTCGGGGTCGGCCCCGTGTCCGAGCTGACGGTGCGGGCGACCCTCGAGCTGGCCAGGGAAAAGGGCTTCCCACCCGTGTTCATCGCTTCCCGCAACCAGGTGGACGGCGCACAATTCGGCGGTGGCTACCTGATGGGTGGCATGGACCAGCAGGGGTTCGTGTCCATGATCCTGACATACTCGGATCGGGCGGGCTACGACGGCCCGATATACGTGTGCCGGGATCACGGCGGGCCGTGGCAGCGCAACGCGGAGCTGGACGATCGCTACCCGGTGGAGCAGGCCATGCGTCTGGCCCGGGACTCCTTTGCCGCCGACCTCGACGCCGGCTTCAACTATCTACACGTGGACCCGACCAAGTGCCCGCACCCCTATACCCTGGAAGATCTTTGCCGGTGGACCGTCGAGCTGGTCGGACACTGCGAGGTGCACCGCCGGAGGATCGGACAGGGCCCGGTGGACTACGAGATCGGGGCCGAGGACATCCAGGGGGGGGAAACCTCCCCGGAGGCCTTCGAGCGGTTCCTCGAGCGGGCCACCCGGGCGCTGGAGGCTGCCGGCCTGCCACGGCCGACCTGCATCGTGGGCCAGACCGGCACGCTGACCCGGGTGGACCGCAACGTCGGGCGGTTCAGGCTCGACGCGGCCCGCCGGCTGGCCGAAGTGGCCGCCGTGTACGGGGTCGGTTTCAAGGAGCACAACGGGGACTACCTGAGCGCCGCCACCTGCCGGGTTCACCCGGAGATCGGGATCGCGGGCATGAACGTGGCGCCGGAGTTCGGCCTGGTGGAGACCGACGCGCTCCTCGAGCTGGACGCTCTGGAGCAGAAGCTGGTTCGCGAGGGCTGGCTTTCCCAGGACGAGGCTTCCGGCCTGGCGGGACTCCTCGAGGCCCTGAGCTTCGCACAGGCTCCCTGGAAGAAATGGATGACCGACGAAGTACGCAGGCTGCCCAGGGAGCAGGTCGAAGGGGATGGCACCCTGCGGCGGCTGATCGCCAGGGTCTGCGGTCATTACCTCTATCACGAGCCGCGCATCCTGAAGGCGCGGCGGCGCCTGCTGGACAACGTCGACCGCCATCGGCTG
>Ga0068714_10003602_pt1 | contig 18179 bp, 16 predicted proteins | sample MTBNYHSulfiMetaG_FD_62988 | JGI IMG/M metagenome (GOLD analysis project Ga0068714, IMG submission 62988) | Enrichment culture microbial communities from rom New York Harbor, USA that are MTBE-degrading - MTBE-NYH (New York Harbor Sulfidogenic)... | ecosystem: Environmental > Aquatic > Marine >... | reverse complement strand
CGAGGATAGGCTCGAACTGGTCGATCTTCGTGGCGATGGAGCAGACCACGCTGGTCTCGATCTCGGCGGCGTCCATCGATTTGAGCAGCGCGCCGATGGTGCCATCGGCGTAGGCCTGAATCCCCGGCGCCTCGCTCAGAAGCGTTTGCATGGCCCGCGGCGCCAGCGCGTCCGGGAAGGCATGGGCATGGAAGTCAATGACCCTTTGTGACACGATTGCGAGTTCTCCAATGGCACCATGGCGCCCCCAGGCCGGATATGCCGCCGCCCGGTCACGCCGGCAGAGATCTTAGTCGCCCCAGCCGATTGCTGCCAAGGAATTCCCTGTCTGCCTCGCGCCGGGCCGCAACGTTGATATGGCGACCCGCTTGCGATAGGATGCTGGCGGACAGACGCACGTTGTCCCGTCACCGCGTTCGATTTGGGAGGTTCGCCATGCGCGCGATCAAGGAGTTCTTCAAGAACGACCGGTTTGCTGAGCACTGCGGTATTGAGCTGGTGGAAGTCGGAGAGGGACGAGCCAAGACTCGGATGAAGATCGAGGACCGTCACCTCAACGGCATCAACGTCGTCCACGGAGGCGCGATCTTCTCACTGGCCGATCTGGCCTTCGCCGCGGCCTCGAACTCACACGGGACCGTCGCGGTCGCCATCAACGCCAGCATCTGGTACGTCAAGGCCGGACTGTCCGGGACTCTCTTCGCCAACGCACGCGAAGTTTCACTGAACCCGAAACTCGCCACCTACTCGATCGAGGTGACCGACGACGCCGGCGAGATCATCGCCGTCTTCGAGGGAATGGTCTACCGCAAGAAACAGACGATCTCTCCCGACGCCGCTTGAGTCACAGTGCAATCTGAAGTCCTTGGCGAGATTCACCCGACCGTGAAACGCGATCCACAGCCCACCCAGACAGGCATTACGAAAACGGCGATCACGCGCCCCCTGCTGCAATGGTACCGCAGGAGGGCCCGCGACCTTCCCTGGCGGAGAACGCGCGATCCCTACGCCATCTGGGTGTCGGAAATCATGCTTCAGCAGACCCGCGTCCGGGCGGCGGTCCCCTACTATGAGCGGTTCATGCGACGCTTCCCGACGGTACAAAAGCTGGCCAAGGCACACATCGACTCGGTCCTGAAGCTTTGGGAAGGACTTGGCTACTACTCGCGGGCCCGGAATCTGCACGAAGCGGCCAAGCACATCGTCTCCCGATTTAACGGCCGCCTGCCCGACACGCGGTCGGAACTGCTGTCACTGCCGGGAATCGGCGCCTATACCGCCGGCGCGGTGGCCAGCATCGCGTTCGGCAGGCAGGAGCCTCTCGTCGACGGCAACGTAATCCGCGTGCTTTGCCGGGTCTTCCGCATCCGAAAGGACCCCAAGCAGGCGGCGACCCGCAAGCAGATCTGGTCCATCGCCCGCGACCTGCTACCGGTCACGACGCCCGGCGACTTCAATCAGGCCCTTATGGAACTCGGGTCAGAGGTCTGCCTGCCGAGGACGCCGAAATGCGTAGCGTGCCCGCTCCGGCGGGCCTGCCTGGCGCGACGGCACGGAGAACAGGCCGGACTGCCGGTCCGCAGCCGGAAGAAGCCGATTCCATGTTATCCGGTCGTCGTGGGCGTGATCGAGCGTGGCGGCCGGGTCCTGATCGACAAACGCAAGCCTGAAGGCCTGTTGGGCGGCCTGTGGGAGTTCCCGGGAGGCAAGAAGCGGCCGGGCGAGTCTCTCCAGGAGGCCCTTCATCGCGAGGTGCGGGAGGAGATCGGTATCCGCATCCGCGTGAACAGCCTGATCGCAACCGTCGATCACGCCTATTCTCACTTTCGGATCCGGCTGCATGCCTTCCGCTGCACCTATGTCTCGGGGACGCCGCGATGCCTCGGCAGCGACGATGTCAGATGGGTTCGACCGGGCGATCTGAGCCGATATGCCTTTCCGGCTGCCAACAACAGGATTATCCAGGCCCTGCGAGAGCAGAAGAAGCCTGCAAGGCTCTGACGACGGTCCAGGCCTGCCCTTGCCCTCGGCGTCAGACATCCTTATCATCACGTTGGTTGGCCAGGAGAAAGGAGAACGCACCATGGGCAAAACCGATCCCGTGTGCTGCATAACAGCCGCTATCACGCTGGTCTTGCTCGCCGGCTGCGGACGGGAGCGACCCCGCGAGGCTACCGGCCCGGCGCACATACCCAAAGTCCTGATCATCGGCGACTCTATCTCCATCGGCTATTTCGAGCCAACGCAGGAACTGCTCCGAGGCCGGGCAGAAGTCCTTCACAATCCGGGAAATGCTGCGCATACCGCCAACGGCCTGGCGAGGCTCGACGAGTGGCTGGGCGACACCCGCTGGGACGTCATTCACTTCAACCACGGCCTGCACGACCTGAAGTACATGGACGAGAAGGGCGACCTGACGGAGACAGCCAGCGGCACCCAGCAGATTCCGATCGAGCAGTACGCGCGGAACCTGGAGGAGCTGACGAAGCGGCTCAAGAACACGGGGGCTACGCTGATCTTCGCGACCACGACGCCTGTTCCCGAAGGCTCTCTCGGCCGAATCCAGGGAGACGCGAAGCGATACAACGAGGCAGCGCTGAAGGTCATGAAGAAACACCGCGTCCGAATCAACGATCTGTACGCCTTCGCGCTGCCCCAACTCGATTCGATTCAGCAGCCGCATAACGTGCATTTCACCGAAGAGGGGTCCCGCCTGCTGGCCGGGCAGGTGGCCGCAAGTATTCTTGAAGCAATCGAGAAATGACGGCGTACCGGCCGTCGGTGGTCCACAGAGGAGTGCGATATGAAGTTGCGAAAAGCAGGTGCATTCGTCGTTGTCGTCAGTTCCTTGCTGATGGTCACTGTCGCCGTCGCAGAGGAGGTGCCGGGAGTCGTGATCAACCACATTCCGGCGTCATCGCAAATCTACATCGGCTCGCCCGGTATTGCCGTTCTGCCGAACGGTGACTACATCACCAAGCACGATCAGTTCGGGCCCCGTTCGACCGAGCACGGCCACGCTGTCACAGAGGTGTTCGGGTCCTCCGACCGCGGGGCCTCGTGGTCGCGCCGAGCGGTCGTGCAGGACATGTACTGGGCCAGCGTGTTCACCCACGAAGATGCTCTATACCTTCTGGGGACCAGCCGATACCACGGCGATGTGGTGATCCGCCGCTCCACCGATGGAGGGCGGACCTGGACACAAGCCAAAGACAAGCGTTCCGGCCTGTTGATCGACGGGGGCAAGTACCATTGCGCGCCGGTGCCCGTGGCAATCCACAACGGCCGGCTCTGGCGGGCCATGGAGGACGCGATGGGCCCCGGCGGGTGGGGCGGGCATTTCAACTCCTTCATGATGTCAGCCCCGACAGACGCCGATCTGCTGAACGCCGACAATTGGATCGCAAGCAAACGGATCGGCCGCGACTCCACCTGGCTTGACGGCAAGTTCGGCGGCTGGCTCGAGGGCAATGCGGTCGTGACGCGGGATGGTCACATCGTCAATGTCCTGCGTGTGGAAACCAAGCCCGAAGGCGGAAAGGCCGCGATCATCGAGGTCAGCGACGACGGAAAGACCGCCACCTTCGACCCCCAGACCGGATTCATCGACTTCCCCGGCGGAGCCAAGAAGTTCACGATTCGCTTCGACCCGCTCTCAGAACGCTACTGGACGCTGTCGAATCCGATCCTGCCCAGGCACAAGGACCCCAACCCAGGCCGTGTTCGTAATGCGCTGGCGCTAATGTGCAGCGAGAACCTGCGGGATTGGACCATCCGCTCTATCGTGCTGTACCATCCCGACATCGACAAGCACGGGTTTCAGTACGTCGACTGGCTGTTCGAAGGCGACGATATCATCGCGGCCTCGCGGACCGCTTACGGCCAGGGAGACGACGCGGCACATAATCAACACGACGCCAATTATCTCACCTTTCACCGGTTTGAGGGATTTCGCGACCTGACGATGGCGGACTCGGCGCCGGGCGCGCGCCCGGGCGAAGTCGCGTGGCGCTCGCCTGATCGCGGTGATTAGCCGTTGTTGCCGGAGTCCAGGAACCGACAGACCGTCCGTCTTTCATCTGGGTCGGGCCGACGCACCTGCGAGAAGCCGGATGTTGTCGATATACAGCGTGTCTCGGTCTTCGTCCGGCTGGCCCGAGGTTTCTCCATCTCCGATGCCGATGGTCAGCGCATCGACCGTCGCCAGATCAACGCCGGCAAACTCACTCACCGGGATCTCCCAGGTGCGCCACGGCTCGGATTGAACGGCGTACTCGAGCGGATGAGCGACCGTCGCCTCGTTGCCGGCGACATCGCGGATTCGCACGTACATCGGCTGTTCCAGGTTGTCCCTCCGGCCTCGGAAGCTCAGAGAAAGCACGGTCGGATTGGTGACGGTCCAGTCCTGCGGCTGCTCAAACCGGCGCGTGGCCTCGGTCAGGAACGGCTCGTATTGATTCTGGCACTCGAACCGCATCGCTTTGGCGCCCTGATGGACCGTGCCGGTATCGAGGAAGACGTAGCTGAAATCGGGGCCGATATTGTGCACCCACGTCGCCGCAATGGCATCGCTGTCGGCATAGGCCTCGAAATCCTCGACGGAAGCCGAGTTTCCCGTCGTGAATTGCCAGGTATGACCTGTGACGGCCCCGCTTGCACCGATCTGGTCGACTCGCCATTCGTAGGCGGTCCCGGGCTGGAGCATCCCCGGGTCGTAGCTGGTACCGGTCGGAGCAGGCTCAACTGCCGCCATGTTGCCGGCCAATCCAAACCACACCTGGCGTCCGGTCGCGAAGGCGCCTTCCACCCAGCGGAGCTGCGCGAGCACGGAAACGTCGGTCGCTCCGTCGGCCGGGCTAATGGCCACCCCGGCCGGGCCGTCGGAAACAGACGAAACGTCGTCGAAGGTGGTGTAGAAACCCGCCGGCTCGGAGTTCTCGTTCTGGGCGAAGATGCCGCTGACGCCGGTCTTGAAGACCTCATCTCGCTCGTTCGCCTCTTCCCACGGATCGTTGCCGTTCGTATCCACCATCGTCCCGGTACTGGCCACCAGGGGTCCGCCCTGGTACTCGTACAGCCGACCCGTGACGTAGACCGGTCCGGCCCCGACTGCCTCCAGTTCGGCGTAGAAGCTTCGGGCGTTGTCCAGCGTCGGAACGACAACCTCGAAGTCGGTCTTCATGATGTTCGACAGGAGCACGACCTTCTCGATGTCGATGCGGAGGTTGGCCGGGCCGTTTTCCCAGTTGATGTGCATCACGTACCCACTGGCCACCAGTCCGGGGGGGCTGTCATTGATAAAATACGTCATCCGAACGCCGAGGCCGTGGTGGTTGTGCGATGCATCGCCGGCTACGTTGACCACCGCCCCCATCCGCACATCGGCAAAGACTTCGGCCGACGCGAATCCGGCGCCGAACGCGGCGCCGCCCTTGCCGATCGAACTGGTCTCTCTCAGGGCGAGGTAGCTGTCCCCGTCTGCCCCAGGCACGAGGGTCTGCGTGTACGTGCCGGCCACCTGCGGATAGGCGAGGAATTGCCATGTCGCCAGATCGTAACCGCCCCCACTGAAGGTCTCGGACCAACTGCCGTAACCTGCTCCCGCAAACAACAAGAGTACTGCAACTGCCTGAAGTGTTTTGCCTGGCGTGCTCATCTGCTTTCTCCTCTTCCACAATACGTGCGCATGACCCGATCCGCCTGCCTTAGCAGCATCGGACCGTCGATTGTCGGATTTGCATGCCCGGTCCTCCGTGTCTGCTCGCAATCGGAACACAGACGATTCTATTATATTCCGGCGCGGGCTCTCATGCAAGCGGGCGCAGGACATCAGCCTGATCTATGACCGATTCTGTCACGAAAAAGGGCTTCTCCTGCGGCTTCAGTCCGCGGGAAAAGCCCTGTGTGGGTGCGTTTACGCGACCGTGAATTCACGGCATGTCGTTGGGCTCAGGGGGCGTCTGGAGCGGCCCGGGCCCCTCGTCCATCCGGAGCGGCGGAGCATCGTTTGCGTCCGGCCTGGGCTTTCGCATCCAGGGTCTGTCATTCGGATCGGCTCCTTCGGGCCTGGGACCCGGTCCCCACGGCCTGCCTTCCTCGCCCGGGCCAAATCGTTCCGGCCTGCGCGGCCAGTCGCCACGGCCTCCTCGGGGTCCTTCTCCCGGTCGTCCCGGCCCGCCGGGACCACCCGGCCCGCGGCGCATGCCCCGGTGAAACTCCCTTTCGAGTCGGTCGGTCAATTTCTGCCAGTCCGTCTGCTGCTGCTCGGTCAGCACGGCACTGACCTGCGTCTTCATCTCGCCGAGCAACTGCTCGATCTTGGGCCGGGCCTCCCGACGCAAGGCCTCCAACTGCTGAAAATGCTCCCGCAGAATCGTTTCAATCTTCTCGACCTGCTCCGTGCTCAGATTCAGTTCTTTGGTGAACCTCATCAGCGTCATGACGACCGCGTCGTCAATATCCGGCGGACGCGGCCCGGCCGGCCTGACCACGAGCAGGGTCCCCGCTACGCCCAGGGTGATACCGGCCGCCAGGATTACCAGGCCTGACAGCGCCATGCGCCAGCGGTGCATCCGCCGCAAAGCGACAGTCGGATTCACATTCGGATCAAGCTGCTCCATCACATTGCCCAAGAAATGCTGTTCACGATTTCCCGCAGCGGTCCCATGCTGGCGTTATACACGGAGATCGCGACAACCGCCGCCGGGACGGCGACCGCCGAAGCGCCCGCCGCCAGCCACATCCACAGGTTCTCCGCGACCGTCAGAGGTTCCGCCTGGCCGCTGCTCAGCAGCGTCAGCACCTCCGGCACCACGTTGACCTGGGGAACCTCTTCGGTTCGGGCACGAGCGGCCAACAACATGAACTTCTCTTCCCAGTTCATCAGATCAACTCCATTCCGCTGCGCTCCACCAACTTCTTCAGCTTGTCACGAGCGCGTAGCGATTGAACTTTTACCATGGTCCGGGTCCAGCCGGTCCGTCGGGCCGTCTCGGCCACATCACATCCCTCGATATATCGCAGCATCAGCACCAGTCTGTCTCGCGGCGGCAACTGCTCAAGCATGCCATGCAGGAGCCCCGCCGCCTGGTCGGCATCGATGCGCTCGATAGCCTCCCTCTCGTCGGCGATCTGATCCCATTCGGCCAGACTGAACGGCTCCACGTCTTTCTGCCGGGCTTTCTCCTTCCAGTATCGGTACCCGACTCGCGTGGCGATGCGTGCCAGCCAGTGGCTGAAGGGAGCGTTGCCTCGAAAGGAATTCAGACTCAGGTAGGCCTCCACGAAGACGTCCTGCACCAGCTCTTCGTGGATCGCCCGGTCGCGACTGAATCGCCAGAGGATCTTGGCCACATGGGCCTGGTGCCGCTCGATCAGGCGACGATAGGCGTCCGAATCCCCCCGCCGCGTCTGACGAATGTCCTCGCAATCCGCCGCCACCGGCTCGGTGCGGGGCGCGTCGGCGTCCAGCGAATCGGCGACGCCTCGGACCAGCGCGTCCGAGAGGACTCCCGATCCCATCAGCAAGCCGGAGATGGACTGCAACACACCGTTCATATGTGAAAGAATACGAGAAACCCAAAGCGACCAGCAAGGCAATTCCCGGCTCCCGGCGCCTTCCGCGTCGCAGGAGGCGGCAAACCGATCCGGCAGGACGCGGATCGGCCGGCATCGTGGCTGCAAGACACAACTACATCCACTGCGGCAACCATCCATATCCCACACAGCGCCTTCATTCTCTACTCCGTCCGGTCCGTCCATGCTTTCGCAAGCCGGCCCTCTTATGGCCTTCTGACGGGACAGTGCAGGACGACGCGAAATGGTTACACCCGTGAACGGGTATTTCTGTGGCCGTCTTCACCCGCGGGCAGCCCTGGACGGCAGAAATGCGTCCCGGCGATATTCCAGGGCCGCAGCGGGAGCCGATGGACCGATAGAAACGGCGATTCTGCGCCGGTTCCGCCCTCTGCCGAGCGGGTCCATGACGCCCTGCCGACGCCGCGTCAGGCCTCGCCGCCCGGGCCCGCCGAACCGTCCATATCGAACAGCCCCATGAGCGCGGCGCGACGTAGCAATTCGACGATATTACTGGCCCCCATCTTGCGCATCACGTGGCTGCGATGCACCTCGATGGTCCGGGGCGATCGGTGCAGCGCCGAGGCGATCTCCCGATTGTTCTTGCCTTCCAGGATCAGGTGGAGGATCCGCAACTCCGTCTTGGTCAGGGCGTGGTCATGACCGGACGCCGGCGGATTGTTCTGAGCCAGCAAGGACTGAACCGTTTTGAGGAACGCCTCCCGGTCGAGGGGTTTCTCGATGAAATCGGCGGCACCCAGCTTCAGGGCCTTGACGGCCATGGGTACGTCCCCAAAACCGGTCACGACGAGCACCGGAAGCCAGGGGACCTTCGCCTTCACGGCTTTGAGCAATTCGATCCCATCTTTTCCCGGCATCTTCACATCGGTGATCAACAGGTCACAGGGGGTCGCTTCCAGGCAGGCCAGGCAGTCGTCGGCGCCGGCGAAGCATGTGACGCTCACCCCGACGCGCTCGAGCGTCTTGCGCACGACCAAGCGCACCGTGGGCTCGTCATCGACAAAGAAGATCCGATCCAGCGTCTTGTTCTCCATCGGCGAATCCTCCCTTTGCAGCCTCATGCTCCCGGAATGGGCAGCGACACACCAAAGGTGGTGCCACTCCCACAGTTACTCTCGACCGACATCCGACCCTGTGCCTGAGCAACCACGCGTTGGACGATGCAGAGCCCCAATCCGGTCCCTTCTCCCGCAGGTTTTGTCGTGAAGAACGGCTCGAAAATATGGGGCAGGATTTCCGGTGCGATCCCCCCGCAGTCGTCGGAGAATTGCAGCTCGATCTGGTCCCCCTCCCGGCGGCCGAGGATCGTGAAATGCCGTGCCCGGCGCCCGTCGGCCGCCTGAATGGCGTTCTGCGCCAGTGCGAAGAACAACTGCTCAAGGTCCTTCTCGTGGATGCAGACCGCCGGCAGGGCATCCAAGCCCTGCATCTCCAGCACCATGCTCGCTCGCCGCGCGCTCTCGTGTAGCAGTCGCATCACTCGGCCGGCGGTCTCCGGAATCGAGGTCTCCCGGGCCACCTTTTCCGACGAGCGGCGGGCGAAACTGCGGAATCGCTCGGCAATGGCCGTTACGCTCGCCACCTCCGCCAGCCCGTCCCTCAGGTCTTCCACGACTCTCGGTGGACAGGGCATCTTCTCCAGATCGTTCAGGGAGTTCTGAATCGACAGCCGGATGACCGTCAGCGGTTGGGTCAACTCGTGAGACAGCGTCGCACTGAGCGTCCCCAGGGACGCCAGTTGTTCGGCGCGGATCATGCGTTCGCTGTAGGCCGCAAGCTCATCCTGGGCTTTCTTGAACTCGTGGATATCTCTCGCGATGACCAGACCGGCGGTAATGTTCCCTTCACTGTCGCGCAGCGGCTGGATCGTCGTGTTATACCAGCGCATCTCGCCGCCGACGCACGAGAGACTCACCGTATTGCTGCCTTCCGCCGTGGAGATAACCCGCCTGATGCTGGCGACTTGGCGATCAGCCACCTCCTCCGGAAATAGATCCCACATCGTTTTTCCCTCGAAGTCCTCCGCGCGCCCGCCAAGTCTCTGAGCGGCGGTGTTGTTCATGAAGAGGAACGTGCCGTTCTCGTCCACCGTGGCGATGGCCTCGCCGGCGCTCTCGACCAGCGCACGATACCTCTCTTCGCTCGCCTTCAACTGGCGCTCGAGCCGCTTGCGCTTCGTGATATCCCACGCGATGCACCGTCCTCCCACGATCCGTCCATGTTCCACGAGGGGGCTAGCGCTGTATTCGACATACACCCAGCGATTCTCCCGGTCCGCCAGGACGGTTTCGGATCGGACACTATGGCCGCGCAGCACGCGCTGGACCTGGGACATAATGTCCGCCTGGTGCTCCGGCAGCACAAGCATGGTGCTGGGTTGGCCCACCACCTGATCCGCCTCGAATCCCAGCATCGTCTGAATGGCACGATTGACCGAACACACTTTTGCGTCCATATCGAAGGTGACGATGAGATCCCCCACCGTCTCGACAATCTCTCGATACCTCCGTTCACTCTCGATCAGAGAAGATTCCGCCGCCTCCAAGGCCGTCGTCTCCCGAACCACCGCCACGATGTGCGACGGCCCCCCGGCGTCATCGCGCAGCAGGGTAAGATCGACCAGCACTGTGGACCGGGAACCGTCCGAGTTGACCGCCGGAGCTTCCACCTCCCGAACGGTGCCTTCCGCCATCAACAGCGGCAGCATGCGCTGGTGCAGCGTGCGGAATCGCTCCGCGTCCACCAGATGGGTCTCGGGGAAAGTCCTTCCGACGACCTCCTCCTCGCGCCGGCCCGAGTTCTTGAGAAACGCGCGGTTGACGTAACAAATGCGACCATCCAGGTCCGTCATGGATACCGCTTCCGGCAGCACGTCGAGAAGCCTCTGGGCATATAAGGCTCGCGTGTTCGCTGTCTCAGCTGGTTCGCTTCTCGCCGCGCTGGCCCCCGGACTGTCGTGAACGCACGCAGAGGGCTCGCCGCCGCCGGGACACTGGTGCAACTGAGGCCCCTTGGCCAAGAGCCCATCCCTTGTTTTCCCCTGATCCGGCACTTCCGTCTCCACCGTGTCCGTATGCCCGGCTCTTCTCTCGCGTCGGACGCGCGACAAAAGCCCCCCGTGACCAGAAGACATAGCCTCAGTCGACCTATGGTATGCCGCTGCCGTGCTGGATGCAAGCGGAAGTTATAGAAGCTGAGGAACTTTGTCCTCGTTAGGAGGTGTGATGGCCCGACCGGACCGAGAAACACCATCGTTCAAGTCGGATTTGAATCGTCTTGTCAATCCGCTACGAACGCCAGTGGAAGAACACCCCACGTTCAGACCTCGCGCTGCCGCACCTCTTGTTGCAGCGTGGCTTCCAGACGCTCGTCTGCTTGGGGCGCCAGGGGCGCCGCTGGCACACGCGGCTGGATCGGCAGCAAAACCGTGAACGTCGTGCCCTTGTTTACTTCGCTCTCGACGTCGATTCGGCCTCCGTGGGCGGCCACGATCTTGGTAACGATGGCCAACCCGAGCCCCGTCCCCTTGATCTCCTTGCCCGGGCGGTGCACTCGATAGAATCGTTCGAAGATGCGTGGTAACGCCTCTCGTGGAATGCCCATCCCCGTATCACTGACCTTGACCAGGAGGTGCTCGTCTCGGCGGCCGACACAGACCCGGATATTGCCTCCCTCGGGGGTGAACTTGATGGCGTTGCTCAGCAGATTTGTGACAACCTGAACGATTCGGTCGCTGTCAAACGGAATGGGCGGAAGATGGGGCTCGATCTCGGCGCTCAGATGGACCCCTCGCTTGCCTGCAAAGGGCAGCATCGTGTGGTAGGCCTCTTCCACCACCCGGTCGAGGGCGCCGTCCTGCATGTTGAACGTCATCTTTCCGGCGTCCAGTCTCTGGAAGTCCAGAACATCGTTGATCAATCGGCCCAGTCTCTCGATATTCCGCTTCGCGACGTCCAGGAAATGCGTCTGATCCTTGTTGATCTTTCCGGCCTCTCCGTTCAGCAAAATTGTCACCGCCTCGTTGATGGAGGTCATAGGCGTCCGTAATTCGTGCGAGACGGTCGCGACAAACTGCGACTTCATCTCCACCGCCTCCTTCAATTCCTCTTCCGCACGTCGGCGATCTGTGATGTCGTCGATGGCTACCACCACATGCTTACCGGAGTCTATGCTGACCGGCTCGACGCTCGCCAGCAGCCAAGGCAACACCATCTCGCCATTGTCGTTCCAGGCCGGTCGGATCTCCAGACCACGAATGGGCTTGTCGGACTCCAAGGACACCTGGATCATTGTCCGCAACGAACACTCTTCCTCCTGCCCAGCGCCCCGGCGGCAATCCGGGAGGTTACCGCAGTGCATGCAACTGAGAGCCTCGCAGGGCTCCTTCCCAATGATCTCGCGATAGTCTCTTCCTGAGATGTGACGGATCGTCTCGTTGGCGCGCACCACGGTCATTTGTTCGTTCACCAGCAGCATGCCGACGGGCGCCGCGTCGAAGATGGCCTCCAGGTTCTTCTGCTTTCGATCGAGGATCTCATGAATGCGCGTGCGCTCCGTCACATCGGCATCGGCTCCTCGATATCCGATCAACTTATGGTTCTCATCGAGAATCGGAACGCCGCTGCGCAGCAGAAACACGACCCGGCCGTCCTTGTGAACGTTGCGCGTCTGGAATTCCGTGAACACATCGTTCCGGCTGAAGATCTCAAAGGCCTGCGCTTTCAGCAGCTCCGCATCGTCCGGATGAAAGAAGTCATAGAAGTGCTTCTTGCCAAGCATCTCCTCGGGCTTGTACCCGAGAATCCTCTCAATGATCGGACTGGCATAGGTGTAAAGGCCGTTGGCGTCCACCTCCCAGATCCATTCCCGCGCGTTCTCGACGACCTGACGAAACCGCTCCTCCGACTGGCGCAGCGCCTGCTCCACGCGCCGGCGTTCCGTGATATCTCGAACCACTCCGATCGAACCGGTGGCCACACCGTCCGAGTCCTTCAGGACGCTGAGCGAGATGTCCACGTCGATCAGATCGCCTCCCTGACGATACATCTGCGTTTCCAGATGATGCTGCATGCCCTTCTGGCGAACACTCAGGGTGCGAATCCGCTGCCATTCCGCGTCCGGATAGAGGCTGCGCACCGAGCGGCCCAGCAAATCCGCCTCGGTCATTCCCAGCAGTTGCTCGGTGAATTTGTTCCACGAGACGAGTCGCTCCTCTTTGTCCACCATCATGATGGCCACGGCGGAGTTGTCGAAGATCATGCGGTAGCGGTGCTCGGCCGCCTGGAGCTGACGCTCGGCCTTCTTGCGCTCCAGCGCGTAGCGAATCGACCGCATCAGCAGCGTGCTGTCCACCTGCCCCTTGATCAGGTAGTCCTGCACGCCCTTCTGCACCGCGGACGTCGCGGTGAGCTCGTCGTCCAATCCGCTCAGCACGATGACGGGCACATGGGGAGCGCGGCTCTGAATGTTGATCACCGATTCCGTTCCGCGGCTGTCGGGCAACCCCAGATCCAGCAGAACCACGTCGAACGCAGATTCCTTCAGACACTCCAGAGCCGTCGACAGACGGTCGGCATACCGGACCTCCGCGACGTCGAGAGACGACTTCGCCAGGAGTCTCTCCAGCAACTTGCGATCGACGACATCATCTTCTACGATGAGAATTCGCAGTGCCTTGGCGGTAGTCAATGGTGTTCTCCTTTGCGGCCGTCGGCGGAAACCACCCTGGTCCATCGCGGCGTCGGTCAATGGCTCCCGTGGCTCTTCAGAATGGCCTGGATCTTGGCCATGAGCTGGGCAAAATCAAATGGCTTGGTCACGTAGTCCGACACCCCGTGCGCCGAGGCGGCCGCGATATCCTGGGATTCACACCGGGCCGTCAGCATGATGACCGGGATGTGTTTCAGGGCGGCGTCGGCCCGGAGTTCTTCGAGCATTTCGTGCCCGTTCATAATGGGCATATTCGTGTCGAGAAGGATCAGATCCGGCTTCTCCGCCGCGGCTCGCTCCAGACCTTCTCGTCCATTGGAAGCCGTGAAGGTCTGGAAGTCGGCGAACTTCAGGCGGTATTCGACCGTGCTGACCAGGTCAGGCTCATCATCCACGATCAGGATCTTCATCTGAGATGTCTGTTTCTTTGCCTTGAACAATCCTAACACGTTCCGTTCTCCTTTCATCAGGCGCGGCTCAATGCCTTCCCTTCGCCTTGGCACAGGAGCAGAGACAACTCGGCTCCCGCATCTGTTTCTGTCCACGGATCACTGACGTTCCGGCAGTGGGGTTGACGACGTCTCGGACACGTCGCCCGGCTCCTGCTGGTTCGAATCGCCCGCCGGCAGCAGAGAAGCTCCGCGCAGGGCCTCATATCGCGCCGCGACAGGATCCGGCAAGGGCTCATTTTCGTGAATGTGCGGCGACAGCAACACGACCAGCTCCGACCGGCTCGTGACCGTTCGGCGGCTCTTGAAGAAGTAGCCGATCAGCGGAAGGTCTCCCAGCAGCGGGACTTGGCTTACTTCCTCCGTCTTCTCCTGACGCCGCAGCCCGCCCATGACCACGATCTGCCCGTCCTCGAGCAACAGAGAGGTGTTGGCTCTTCGCGTGTCCACCACCGGCACGCCCTGGTCGCTCACTCCCGTGCGGACGTTCTGTTCGGCCGTCACCGTCACGAGGATGTCGTTCCCGTCGGTGACTGTCGCCGTAACCTGAAGCGTGACGCCCACCTCCTTGAATTGGGTTGTGCTCAGCGCTTCCTGACCGCCGGTGGCGGAATCGATCAGTTCCTTGTACGGGATTTCCTCAACGGCCTGAATGGTCGCCGACTGCCCGCTGACCACCAGCGTGCTCGGGCTCGCCAGGATATCCACATCCCTCTTCTGCTGAAGGACGTGGAGCACGTGCCGGATGGTCCCGCTGACCACGCTGAAGTCCCCGCCGAGTCCCACGGTGTTGAAGGCCGTGGCATTGCCGACCGTCTCAGCGTCCTCAATCGTGGAGCGGAGCCGCGAGCTGCTGAAGTTCTGCCGGTAGATCACATCGTATCCATTGTCGCTCAGAAGGTCCCAATTGATCCCGATCTCCGTATCGTCCTTGAGCTGAACGTCGAGGATCACCACCTCCACCATCACCTGCTGTGGAATGCGATCCGCCTTCTTGATTTCGGCCAGGATCTTCGCCAGATTCTCGGCCGTATCGCAGACGACCACGGAATTGTTCTGCTTGTTGACCGCCACCATGCCGAATGATGTCACCATTTTGTCCAGGACGGTCTTGAGACTTGTGGCGTCGAGGAACTTCAGCACGACGGTCTCCAGCAAAAGGTCGGGTTTTTCCTCCGGCACCTCCTCGGGTTTTTCTTCCGGTGGTTTGGCATCTGCCTGAACCGATACCGCGCGCATCGCCTCGATTTCCGCGAAGGGGTTCTCGCGTCCGATGGCCTCGTCTCGGACACCCGACTGCATGGCCCGGCTGTCGACGGGTCCCAATATCACCCAGGGAAGGAACAGACCCATCCCAAGGCCAATCATCCATCTGGAGCTACTCATCGTGTTCCATCTCTTTCCCAGTGGTCACGTAGATCGTTATCACCAGTTCACAGGCCACATTCTCCGCGTCCGCTTGCAGCGAGGTCATCTGGCATCGATCAATCCAGACCTTCTTGCTGTGGGACTGAAGAATTCCAATGAGCCTGACGACACTCCTGTAGGAGCCATGGACCGTGATTAGCGCCCACCTGGCGAGGAGCGACGTCACCGGCGGCGGTGTCTCAGAGTCGTCAGAGTCCGCCGACGACGGCACTTCGCGTGCTTTCAGTCTTTCGGCGGGGAGGTAACTCAGCGAAATGAGACGGCAGCCCGCCTCATGGCACGGTTCCTGCAAATTGCGCAGGAATTCCTCGGCGCCGGTCACATCGAACGTCATCTGCGACCACGCGGCATGTTGCGCGAGCAGCTCCTCTAGTTCCTCTTGCCTCTGCCGTACTTCGTCGTTTACGGTCTCACTGGTCTCGATCCGTCGGCTGGCGGCCTGCTCATAGCGCTGCGATGCGACCAGCAGAGTCACGTGAGGACGGACGACCCAGTTGTAGATGCCGATGACACCGATCAGGAACACGGCCCCGATGGCGGCTCTGTCGTGCCTTCGTGTGAAGGTATGGAAGTTCAGAAGCTGCATATTCACCGTATCTCTTTCGACGCGAGGGTACAGGTGATCGCGTACCGAATGGCTCCGTTTTGTCCGTCGATGCGCCTGGATTCCAGCAATTCCGCATGCGCGATGGCATCCGAACGGTTCAACATCGAAACCAGCGCGGCTACGGCTTCGTCGGACTCGCACACCCCTTCCACCTGCATGATGGATGTGCCATCCACCGTCAAATCGGTCAAGCGCGCCTGTCTCGGGACGGCCGCGCCCACGTCGTCGAGCAGTTGCACCCAATCGACATCAGGATGCGACTGGGACGCCTGCGCCAGGCAGTCCAGCTCGCCCGTTATGGCGGCAATCTGCTCTTCCGTCGCGGCCCGTTCCACCACGGCAATTGCAAGACTCTGATCGCCCCGCTCCAACTCCGCCCGCCTCATCACAGCAATGTTCTTCTGCATGCGTGCGACCGTCCAGCGCACGGCCCCCGTCACCAGAATGACCGCAAGCAGCAGAGCGGCCAGGCCAATAGCCGTCAGGATCAGATTCCGCTGCACGACGGTGGCCCGGTCGGCCTCCTTGGGAAGCAGGTTCACGCCCACCGCCTCCGGCTCATCCATGAGAAACCTCATGGCCAGGCCGAACGCGGTGATGGAGCCCTTTCCCGAAAGCCCCGGTTCGATGCCCACGCGATCGGACAGAGTGCCTCTCGTCCAGACCTCCACGGCCTCGCAGGCAACTTTCGAGCGGACCGATTCTTCAGCCTCCACCGGCCCCAGGTCGTGCTCGTCGTCGATCACGACCACGCTGCGGATTGCCATCCCCTCGATCATGTAGAACTGAAGTACGGCATTGATCTCATCCGCCAACCGATCGTATCTGTCCACGGAAGCCACGTCGGCTGTCGGGAGAGTGCGCGACCGTGTGAAATCCACGGTCCCCTTCTTTAGGACGGTCACGGTCAGGACGCCTCCTTTGAGCAGGGCCAGCAGGACATTCGGACCGAGTTTCTCACGAGACGTCGCCGCCTGAAACGCTCTGACACAGGCCAGCACGGCCGGCTCGGCCGCATCGGCGCCGACGCCGACACTTCCACAGGCACGTACCAAGGCCTCCACGCTGGCCTGATCGGCCGCCGCCAGCAGGGCCCTGCCGGAAGCGTTTTTTCGGGAAGACGCCATTACGTGGTAGTCGGAGGAAGTCTTTCTTCCGGAGAACGCTGCATACTGCGCGATCTCGTCGCGAATAAAACCGGCAATGGCCTGAGGGTCCTCTTTATCCAGCGGAACCACGCGGAACAGCGTACCGGACGGCGGCAGAGACAGCGCCGTGTGTACTTGTCTCCTGCGGCATTCTCTGACGACCTTCAAGGCCTTCGACAGACCCGTGACATCGACAATGCGACCGCCCTCGATGGTTCCCTCGGGCAGAGACGCACGGGACGTCCCCAGCACGCGAAGCCCGTCGCGAGTCTTCCTGAGCAGTACGGCGTTGACTTCGTCGCCGACGATGTCGATGCCCAACGATGTCGTCGCAGCAGATTTCATTCGTTCACCCGGATCCGATCGATAGCCACACGGTGGGGAGGTCCGGCCGGCGCCACGGTGACATCGGCCTTCACCCGTGCGATATATCCCTGGGAAGACGTTCCGACGGAGGTGATCTGCGATCCATCCATGGTTACCGTATAGGCGCCGCCGACGAAGGGCTTGGCCGCAAAGCCGGCGTGCCATGCCGCATTCGCCCGAAGTTGCGCCAGCGCGTCGTTCAATCCGGCCTCCGCGATCGCTAACGCTTCGGCCGCACCAATGTGATTCCGCATAATCTGGACATCCTCTGTGTTCAGTTGAAGCATGCCTATCACTATCGCGGAAACCAACGCGACGACGAAGACAACCATCAGCAGTACCACACCTTGATTTTTCGGGTTCTTACTCATATCTCATAGCTGGACCGTTAACGTCTGCGGGACTGCCCTCTCTGGCTGCCCCTGCCTCCCGCCGACGGCCTCGATGTATTCCAGAGGACCGGAGTAACACGTCTGTCCCCAGAACTGAAACTGCAATCCAGATCCACGTGGATTTGGCCTCCTCCGAACAGGTATTCAGCCTTGACCTTCCCAAAGAGTTGGGCGGCATTCCAGAGGCTGATTCTCCCGTCGGGGTTTTCCACGACACCGTGGAGTACGGCATCGTTGGCCATGTCCAATGCCTTGTTTCTTCCAATGACGTATACGCGAAGCCTTGATGGATCTCTGGTGGAATCGTTGAGTTTGGCGGAACCCCAGATCCCAATGCTGTTCCTGGCGTACACGGTCAGAGTCGAGTTGTGGAGGATCTTGATTTCTGAACTGTCACCCATGTTGAACACGTCATTCACCAGGAGAGTGACATGGCCACTGACAATGAGCTTCGCGCGTCCCCGGAGTTCGACCCTGTTGAAGT
>Ga0068714_10003601_pt1 | contig 18181 bp, 15 predicted proteins | sample MTBNYHSulfiMetaG_FD_62988 | JGI IMG/M metagenome (GOLD analysis project Ga0068714, IMG submission 62988) | Enrichment culture microbial communities from rom New York Harbor, USA that are MTBE-degrading - MTBE-NYH (New York Harbor Sulfidogenic)... | ecosystem: Environmental > Aquatic > Marine >... | reverse complement strand
GAGCACTGACGCCACCGCTGCCAACAGCCAGTAGGTCAGGGGGGCCGAGGGGTCCAGCACGAGCCAGCCGCCCAACCCGATGGAGCCCGCGAACAGGGCCGCGTTGAGCACCTGGTTGCCGGGGAAGCGGACCGCGTTCTCGGTGAGCAGCCCCTGCAGCTTGCCGAACGCCACCAGGCTGCCCCAGAACGTCACCGCCCCCACCAGCCCGGACGCTGCCGTGGCCACGGTGAGCTGGGCTCCGAAGGCATCGCCCGCCCGGGTCGCCTCCAGCAAGGCGGCGCCGGCCACGAGGACCGACGCGACCCCGCCGAAACCGTTCAGCAGCGCCACCAGCTGCGGCATGGCGGTCATCTCGATCCTGACCGCGAGCACCACGCCCGCCAGCCCGCCGAGGAGCACTCCGGCCAGGATCCACTCGAAGCTCAGAATGCTGCGGTCGAGGAGGGTGACCACCACCGCCATCAGCATTCCGGCCGAGCCGAGCAGGTTGCCGCGCACCGCCCGGCGCGGGTGGGTGAGCCCTTTCAGACCGAGGATGAAAAGGACCGCGGCGGCCAGGTAGACGAGGTTGACGGTGGACTCCGACATGGCCGACCTACCGCTTGGGCCGGAACATCGCCAGCATGCGGTGGGTAACGAGGAACCCGCCCACCACGTTGACGGTGGCGAACACCACCGCGGCGAAGCCGAGCCACTTGGTGAGCTCGGTGTGTTGGCTGCCGGCGGACAGGACCGCGCCGACCAGGGTGATCCCCGAGATCGCGTTCGACCCCGACATGAGCGGCGTGTGCAGCGTCGGCGGGACCTTGGTGATGACCTCGAAGCCGACGAAGATGGCGAGCACGAACACAGTCAGCGCACCGACAAAGAGCTCCATCAGTTCACGCCTCCTTCTTCCGCGGCCCGTGCGAGCGTCGGGGCCTGCGCGGGTGCGCCGGCCGACCCGGACGCCGCCATCGCCTCCCGCACCGCCGGGTGGAGGACCATCCCCTCCCTGCACACCAGCGTCCCGCGGGTGATCTCGTCCTCGGGGTCGACCTCGAGCGCGCCGTCTCGGACCAGGTGGGCGAGGAACGAGACCACGTTGCGGGAGAACATCTGGCTCGCGTGGTAGGGCACCGAGCTGGCCAGGTCGAGGGGCCCGTCGACGGTGACCCCTCCCACTTCGACGGTCTCCCCGGGGCGGGTGAGCTCGCAGTTGCCGCCGCGTTCGGCCGCCAGGTCCACCACCACCGAGCCCGGGCGCATCGCCGCCACCATGTCGGCGGTGAGGAGGACCGGCGCCTTCTTGCCCGGGACCGCGGCGGTGGTGATGACCACGTCGCTCGCGCTCACGGCGCGCGCCATCATTTCGCGCTGCCGGCGGTAGAACTCCTCGCCCAGCGCCCGGGCGTACCCGCCGGCGCCCTCGGCGCCGCTCTCTTCGAGCGGCAGGTCGAGGAACCTGGCCCCGAGGCTCTCCACCTGCTCCCTCACCGCCGGCCGGACGTCGTACGCTTCCACCACGGCGCCGAGGCGGCGTGCGGTGGCGATGGCCTGCAGCCCGGCGACGCCGGCTCCCACCACCAGCACTCGGGCCGGTTTCACGGTGCCCGCGGCGGTCATCAACAGGGGGAACATGCGCGGCAGCCGGTTCGCGGCCAGGAGCAACGCCTTGTAGCCGGCCACGGTGGCCATGGACGAGAGCACGTCCATGCTTTGCGCGCGGGTGATCCGGGGCATCAGCTCGAGGGAGAAGAGGGTCACCCCCCGCTCGGCCAGGGCGGTGGTCGCCTCGTGGGCGACGAAGGGCTCGCACAGCCCGACCACGACCTGCTGCGGTCGCAGCAGGGGGAGATCGGCGCGGCCGGCGTCCGGGTTGGCGCCCAGGGCTCGCACCTGGGCGACGACGTCCGCGGCCTCGAACACCTGCGCCCGGCTCGCAACGGTGGCGCCCGCGGTCCGGTACTCGTCGTCCGAGAATCCCGCGGCGACCCCGGCGCCGCGTTCGACGACCGAGTCGAGCCCCGCCTTGGCAAGGAGCGGCACCGAGTCCGGGGTGACCGCAACCCGGCGCTCGTTGGGGAATGTCTCGCGGGGCACGCCGACCAGCATCTCGCCTCCATTCGGGCACCCTCGGGCGAGTGCGCGACCCGCCTCCCCCTCGGCACCCGGCTCCCCCAGGGGAGCAACTCGGACGCTGCCGGTATTCCTTCGCGGGACCCGACGGGGTCAGACCCGGGCTCGGGATCGGGATCGGGATCGGGATCGGGATCGGGTGAAGACGCTACACTCCCGACATGCTCCGGGTGGTGCTGGTCGCCGACACCCACCTCGGGTTCGACCTCCCCGTTCGCCCGCGCAGCGACCGCCCGCGCCGGGGAGAGGATTTCTTCGCCAACTTCCGGCGGGCGCTGGAGCCGGCCCACCGGGGCGAGGTCGACCTGGTGGTCCACGGCGGCGACCTGCTCTACCGCAGCCGGGTTCCGCCCCGGCTGGTGACCCAGGCCCTCGAGCCGCTGCTCGAGGTGGCCGACCGAGGGGTCCCGGTGGTGCTGGTGCCGGGAAACCACGAGCGGTCGACCCTCCCCTATCCCCTCTTCGCCGCCCACCCCCACCTCCACGTGCTCGACCGGCCCCGCACGGTCCGGCTCGAGGTGCGCGGCCTCGACCTCGCCGTGGCCGGGTTCCCGTGCGAGCGGGACCGCGTGGCCGAGAGCTTCCCCCAGCGGGTGGCGGCCTGCAACGCGCAGGGGGAGGCCGACGTGCGGCTGCTGTGCCTCCACCAGACCGTCGAGGGGGCGCGGGTGGGACCCGCCGGCTACACCTTCCGAAACGAGCCGGACGTGATCCCCGGCCGGCTCATCCCCGGCGGGTTCGCCGTCGTGCTTGCCGGTCACATCCACCACCACCAGGTCCTCACCAGCGGCCTCGCCGGCCAACCCCTGGCCGCGCCGGTGGTCTACCCCGGAGCGGTGGAGCGGACCAGCTTCGCCGAGCGGAACGAGCCCAAGGGCTTCGTGCTCCTCGAGGTCGAGCCCGACCGCACCCGCGGCGGACGGCTGGCGGCGGTTCGGTTCGTCGAGCTCCCCACCCGCCCGATGCATCTGCTCGAGCTCGACCCCCGCGGGCTCACCGTCGGCGCACTGGCACAACACGTCGCGACCCTGCTCTCACGGCTACCCGCCAACGCGGTGGTCAGCCTCCGCCTGCTCGCCCCACCCGAGCCGGGGGCCGACTCGACGCTACGGGTCGCCACTCTGCGCCGGCTGCATCAACCAACCATGATCGTCACGCTGCGCCGGCCCCCTCCGGAGGTCTCCCACCGCGCGGCGTGTCGCCCACCGGCCAACCCTGCAAGCTCACCGTGACTCCACCGCGGTCCACGACCCCTGACCGCCGGGAAGAACGGGGGCTCCCCTGGAGTTGTACCGGTTCGGTTGCCACGGCAATGAACGTCCACCGTCCGCACCTGCCCCCGTCGGGTCCGCTCGGGTCCACCTCGGAACCGGTGGAGGAGCCCGTGGCCGATCGCCGCAGCGTCGTCGGAGACCACCACCCGACGCGCGAGCTCCTGATCTCCGCGCTGCACAGCCTCGTCGACGGGGTGGTGGTCGCGGACCGCGGCGGTTCGATCGTCATGGTCAACCAGGCCGCCCGGCGGTTCCTGGGGAACACCTCCGCCAACGTTCCCCTGGACCGCTGGCCGGCAGAGTACGGGCTTTACGTCCCGGACTCGCAGGCCCCGTTCCCGGCGGACGACCTGCCTCTGGCCCGCGCGATTCGCGGCGAGGTGGTGACCGACGTCGAAGTCTACGTCCGCAACCTCGCGGTCCCCTCCGGGGCCTGGGTGAGCGTCAGCGGAGTTCCCCTCGAAAACCGCGACGGGCGGGTCCTCGGGGGGGTCGTGGTGTTCAAGGACGTCTCCGCCCGCAGGCGAGCCGACGAGCTCTCCCGTCGCCTGTCCAGCGCGGTGGAGCAGACGGCCGACGCCGTGGTCATCACCAACCGGGCGGGGGTCATCGAGTACGTCAACCCGGCCTTCGAGCGGATCACCGGCCACCCGCGTGACGAGGTGATGGGGCAGACCCCCCGGCTCCTGAAGTCCGGCCACCAGGGGCTCGACTACTACACCGAGCTGTGGGCCACGATCCTCGCGGGGTCCCCGTTTTCGGCGACAGTGGTCAACCGCCGCAAGAACGGCGAGCTGTTCCACGCCGAGCAGACCATCACCCCGATGCGGGACGACAGCAGCGGCCGGATCAGCCACTTCGTGTCCGTGATGAGGGACATCACGGACCGGCTTCGGCAGCGCGAGCAGCAAGCCGAGATGCAGGTCGCGGGGAGGATACAGCAGCGGCTGTTCCCCCGGTCGCCACCGCAGCTCGAGGGGTACGACATCGCCGGGACCGTCGCCCCGGCTCTGGACGCCGGCGGGGACTACTTCGACTTCATACCCCTGCCCAACGGCAGCCTGATGCTCGCCGTGGCCGACGCGTGCGGCCACGGTGTCGGCCCCGCCCTGATCATGGCCCAGACCCGCTCTCACCTGCGCTCGCTGGCGCGGGCACGCCGCAATCTGAAGACGATTGTCGAGGAGATCAACACGTCGCTGCTGGCCGACCTCGCGGAAGAGCATTTCGTCACCATGCTGCTGGCCTCGATCGACCCTCGGACCGGGGTCGTGCAGTGGGCCAGCGCGGGCCACCCGTCGGGCTTCATCCTGGACCGTTCGGGCGGGGTCAAGACGGCCCTGGCCAGCACCGGCATCCCCCTCGGCCTGTTCCCCGGGCCGGTGGGCCGCGCCGGCCCGCGGGCGATCCTCGGGCCCGGCGAGGTGCTGGTGATCCCCACCGACGGGTTTGCCGAGACCACGTCGCCCGGGGGGGCGGAGCTCGGGTTCGGGCCCGTGCTCGAGGTGGTCGCGGCACATCGCGAGCGACCCGCCGCCGAGATTCTCGACCGGGCCCTCGAGGTCGCGCGGTCGTTCCGCGCCGGTCTCCCCCAGGGGGATGACCTCACCCTGGTGGTGTGCAAGCGCGACGCGGTGCCTTGAGCGGCCGTCTCAGCGGCCGTCGAACGCGGCCGCGACGGCCACGGTCTGGAGGTGGAGCGCCGCCACCTCTTCCGGACGCCGGGAGTAGCCGCCGGACATCGTCACCACCACCGGCAGGCCAAGGCCGCGGCAAGCCTCGAGCACCATCCGGTCCCGGCGGCGGAGCCCGTCGCGGGTCAGGGAGAGCCGGCTCGTCTGGTCTCCCACGTAGGGGTCGACCCCGGCGACGTGAACGACGAGGTCGGCGCGGGCGGCCTCCAGCGCACGGGCGAGACCGCCGGCGAGAGCCGCGAGGTAGGGTTCGTCGCCGGTGCGGTCGGCCAGGGCGAGGTCGAGCGAGCTCGCCTCCTTGCGGAGGGGGAAAGCGGTGGCGGAGTGGATCGAGAAGGTGAAGATCGAAGGGTCGTCGGCGGTGATCGAGGCCGTCCCGTCCCCCTGGTGCATGTCGGTGTCCACCACCAGCACCCGCCGGACGAGCCCCTCCTGCTGAGCCACGCGCGACGCCACCACGATGTCGTTGAACACGCAGTAGCCGGCACCGGCGTCCCGGCGAGCGTGGTGGAGCCCACCTCCGAGGCTGACCCCGACCCCCTCCTCGACAGCGGCGCGGGTCGCGCAGATGGTGGCGCCGACGGTGTCGCAGGCCCGCAGGTAGAGCTCCGGGCACCAGGGGAACCCGATCCGGCGCAGCGCGAGCGCCTCGAGGGTGCCGTGGCGCACCCGCTCGACGTATGCCGGGTCGTGGGCAAGGCTGAGCTCCGCCGGTGTCGCCGGCTCCGGGTCGCAGAGCTCCGCCGCCCCCGCCGCCCTCACCCCGTCGACCAGGAGATCGTACTTGACCATCGGGAACGGGTGCCCCGACGGCAGGGGCAACGGCACACGGTTGGTGACGTAGGCGCGCATCGGCTCCGGCAGGGTAACCCGCCCCCACCCGTTTCCGCTCCCGACGGGGTCGCGGTGACATCCGGTCGCGTCGCCAGGGCTCACCCCGACCGTGCCGACGACCCCGCGGGAGGGGCTCCCTCACCCCCCAGCGTGGCGCTGGGCCGACGGCACGGCGGCCCGCCGCACCTCCTCGAGACTGGGGTTCAACAGCGCCGGCACCGGCCGCGCCTCGAGGTCCACCCAGCTCGGGCAGGTCGACTCGGCGTCACCAAACGGTGCCTGACGACGGAGATGGCAGCCCAGGAAGGCCACCGCCCTCTCCCAGGCGTCCCGGGCGGCGGCCCCGTCCGCCCCGCCGCGGCTGTTGAGGCCGAAGCCGTGGCGGACATGGGGGTACACCAGCACGTCGGACGCGCAGCCGGCGGAGCGCAGCATCTCGGCGGCGTCCACCGAGCGCCACACCGGCACCACCCGATCCGCACCGCCGTGGACGAGCAGCGTCGGCGGCATCGCCGCCTCGACCCCCTCGACCATTCCCCGCGACAGCCCCCCGTAAAACGCCACCACCGCGTCCACCCGGTGGTCCCTGGGGGCCTGCTCCAGGGCCAGGAACGCGCCGAGGGAAAACCCCACCACCCCCACCCGCTCGGGGTCGGCGCCGCTGATGGAGGAGGCAAAGGTGATCGCGTCGCTGAGACTGCGCCGCCAGTCCGCCCGCACCCCCCTCCCCGGCGCGCCCCGCTCGTAGTAGCGCACGAACGCGGTCACGAAGCCGCGCCGGGCGAGGTCCTCGGCCAGGTTGCGGTAGTGGGGCATGGCCCGGTTGGGGCGGGCGCCGTGGAGGAGGACGACCACCGGGTGGGGGCCCGGCCCCTGCGGGGTGTAGACCTCCACCGCCACCTGGCTGCGCCCGCTCGGGAACCGGGTGCGGGTCGCCTGGACGGGCGACGCGGTCGTGGCCGGGCGGTCCCCTTCGGGCGCCGCAACGAGCTCGACCGTCCTCCCGGTGCCGCTCGCAATCGCGGCCGACACCCGCCCCCCCGGCGCAGTGGACAACGGCGGGTCCGCCGCGACCAGCCCCGCGCCCAGGCCGACGAGGGCTGAAATCGCGAGGCGACGGGCTTCGAGACAAGGGATACGCCACTTCGGCCGAGCCACCACGTAATCTCTCCTCGCACCGCGGCGGGGTCCGGGCCGCGCGCCGGTCTAGCAACGAACATCGGGAGCAACACTTCGCCGTCGTCTCAGATTTCGACCCCGCCCACCAGCTCGAGGTAGCGGGCCAGCGCCTCGAGATCGGGCAACGCCAGGTCCGCCTCGCGGCCCCACCGTTCGGCGCCGCCGTGGACCAGGCACACCGCCCGGCATCCCGCTGCCCGGGCGGCGGTGAGGTCCTGGTGCGAGTCCCCGACCGCCAGGGTCGCGGCCGGCACCACCCCGAGACGACGTGCCGCCTCCTCGAAGGGCGCCGCCCACGGCTTCCAGAGCCCGGAGTCCCGGGTGAGGACGTGGTCGAAGCGGAGGCCGAAGCGCTCGAGAAGCGCCGACGCGTTGGCGTCGGTGTTGTTGGTCACCAGGGCGGTCCGGAGCCCGCGCCGTCGGACCCCCTCCAGCACCTCCCACGCGCCGGGAAGCAGCGTCGCCGCAGAGGTCGCCCGGTCCTCGATCTCGCACAGCAGCCTCCAGCGAGCCTCCCGCTGGTCGTGGGGGAGGCCGTTGAGACCGTCGATGAGCGACTCGTCGAACACCCCCAGCTGGTGCCGGATCGCCGGCCAGTCGTAGTGGGACGACACCAGGGTGCCGTCCATGTCGAAGACCACCGCCTCGACCCCCCTCATCAGGCACATCTTGAGGAGCTCGTCACGGGGGAAGCGGGGGAGGCGGCGGACCGCGGATCCGGGCGCCGCCGCACGACCGATCCAGGTGAGCGGCACGTCGACGGCCCCACAGGCGTCCTCGAGGTCGCCGACGCTCCCTTCGCCGCATCCCACCAGCAGCGCCCCGGAGCCGATCAGACCGAAGGGGTCCATGCCGAGGGCCGCGCACAGCACCCGGGTCTCGGGCTGCACCGGCACGGCCCCGGGGTCCACCTCGACGTCCAGCCCCGACGCCCGCTCGAGCTCGTACAGGGCCTCCCCCACCCCACCCTCGGTGACGTCGTGAAGGCAGGACACGCCGGGAACCGCCGCCGCCGCCAGCGCCGCCGCCACCACCGACAGCCACGCGCGGGGGCAGACCTCCTGCCGGGGCCGGAAGAGGTCTGCCCCTGGGACCAGCGCCACCCTCTCGCCGAGCTCGTCGAGCAGGATCGAGGTCCCCTCGAGCCCGGCCCAGCGGGTCAGCCCCACCCGGTCCCCGGGCCGCAGACCGCTGGTGGTGACCGGTCGACCCTCGACCCGGCCGAGCATGGTCCCCACCACGAGACTGTGGCCGAGGCCGGGGGCGACCTCGGTGTGGCCGCCCACCAGCGCCACCCCCAGCTCCGAGCACGCGTCGCGGACCTGACCGACCAGCTCCCGCGCCCGCTCGAGGGTCGCCTCCCCCGGGGCGAGGAGGACGGCGGCGAGGAAGAATCGCGGCCGCGCCCCACGAACCGCCACGTCGTTGGCGTTGACCACCACCGCCAGACGACCGGCGTCGTGAGCAGTGAAGGAGACCGGGTCCGAGGACAGCGCCCAGAGCTCGCCGCCGAGCTCGACCAGCGATGCGTCCTCGCCGGCGGCCGGCCCCAGGACCACCTCCGGCGGCAGGTCGGCCTGTACCAGGTCGGCGATCAGGTCCCACGGGACCTTGCCCTCGGGGAGCCGGCCGCTCACGACCCTGCCCCGTCCAGCCGCACCACCGCGCCCCCCTCGACCTCGGCGTCGGTCAGGTCCAGCCGCCACTCTCGCCCGCCGGAGCGCAACCGCCAGGGTCCCAGCGGCCGGACGGGGAGCACCGTGCGGGTGGCGTAGGACAGCCGCATCCGCGCGAAGCCGTCCTCCCCCGCTTCCGCCTCGACACGCACCAGGAACCGCCTCCCGAGGGGAGTCTGGACCTGGAGCAACCCCTCCACCCGGTCGCCATCCGCGCACGGCACCTCCGCGGTCGCCCCTGCCACGACCTCGAACAGCTTGTAGCAGGCCCGCTCGCGGCGCGCCGGGGTGCCCAGCAGGTCCCCGATCGGCCGCCCGCCGGCAGGGCCCTCGGTGACCAGGCGGAAGCGCTCGAGGGGCTGCTCGCCCGCCGGGCCGGCACCGTCGAACCGCTGCAGGCGGTCGCCGATCGACCCGGGCCGGCCTCGGCCCGCCGCCGTCACCAGGTACCGCACCTCCAGCTCGCGGGCGGTGGCGACCGCCCGCGCCTCGTCGTCGAGCCGGAGCAGGCCCGCCGCCCGCTCGAAGGTCGGAAACTTGTCCCAGAAGTTGTCCGCCGCCACCGGACGCCTGGCGTAGTGACGCAGAGCGTGCCCCAGGTCGGGCTCGCAGAGCAGGCCGTAGGACGGGGCGGCGCCGGCCGCGAGGTAACCCGGCGTGGGCGGGGTGGCCGCCCGCACCTGGAGGGCGAAGCGCACCAGGGTGCCCATCGGGGTGGCCACCAGCGGGTCGCGGCCTGGGCCCCGGTCGCCGCGGAGCCAGCGCCCGGAAGCGACGCCCTCCACCCACAGCACGTCGGCGTTGGGCGCCACCAGCAGCGCCACCCCCACCGCCACCCCCGCCCCGACGGCCACGCCGCGACGCAGGCGCAGACGCTCGTGCAGTCCCGCCGCCAGCCCTCCGAGGAGCAGGGCGATGCAGATCGACGCCGAGGGCGCCAGGTCGCACCCGTAGCGCATCTGGGTCATGGTGAGGAGGGCGAAGGCCCCGGCCCAGCCCGCCAGAAGGAGCGCCACCGGCCGGCGCGACCGGTCGCGGGCGGCCGCCAGCGGGGCAAGCGGCAGCAGGAGCAGCACGTAGGACAGGTACCCGAACATCCGCCGCGGCGCCTCCACCGGCTGCCGGCCCATGAGGGTCAGCAGCGGCTGCTGCTCGAAGGTGACCGACCCCACCGCGTCCCGCATGGTCAGGAAGCGCAGGCCGCCGGAGACCCCCTCCGCCACCGGCAGGGCAACCGCCGCCAGGAGCAGGAGGGCCACGATCGCCGTCATGCGGGCCAGGCGCCGGCCCGGCGACCCGGCCGGCCGCAGCCCCTCCAACCGGTCCCCCACCAGGGATGCCGCCGCCAGCCCGACGCACACCAGCAGGTGGAGGTTGGAGAGCGTGATCGCCGACCACGGCCCCCCCGCCGGCCTCCCCCCCACCCACACCACTGGCGCCGCCACCGCCGCCGTCGCCAGGGCGCCCCAGCCGACGACCCGCAGCCGCCGTCGGTCCCCGAGCAGCGTGAGGGCCAGCAGCAGGCCGCCGTCTGCAACCACCACGTAGAGCAGGCTGCCGGCCCAGCCGAGCAGCATTGCCGAGCGCGCCACCGCCAGGCCGAGGCCGAGGCCCCAGAGCGGCCGCGGTGACCCGTCCCCTCGCAGGAGGCCGAGGGCGAGGGCGAGCCACGCCGCCCCCACCAGGGCGACGAAGGCGTGGTGGTCGCCGTAGCCCACCGCCCCGTACTGGAGCCCGACGCCCAGCACGGCGTGGACCGCCGCCGCCCCCACCGCCACGCCGCGACCGGCGAGGGCCCGGGCGGCGGCGTAGACCGCCAGGCCCGTGAGGGCGCCCAGCACCGGGTTGGACCAGGCCAACACCGCCTCGACGGTCTCGACCCCACCGCCCGAGACCTTCGCCACCGCGGCCACCAGGAGGTCGAAGAGAGGCGGCCACGGAACCGGCCCGCCGAGGGGCCCCGCCAGGTACGGGTCGAAGGAGAGCCAGCCCGGGAAGTTGGCGAAAGCCCACGCGGCGAGGCGGGCGTGGTAGGCGCCGTCGCCGATGGCCAGCACCACCACCCCGTCGCCCGGGAACACCTGCTCGAGGCCGAGGCAGCGCAGGAGGAACGCGGCGGCGGTCACCACGGCGAGCGCGACCGCGACCTGGGACCGTGACCGGAGAGCGTGGACCTCAGCCACGACCCGCCACGACCTCGACGCGGTCCCCGACCCGCACCGTGCCCGACCGCAGCACGCGAGCGTAGACCCGGGACCAGCCCGGGTGCCGATCCTGGAGGATCCTCTCGATGGCGCCGCCGGCGAACGCGCCGGCGATGGTCCGGCAGGGGGTGGTGAAGCGGGTCACCTCGAGCTCGACGCCGGCGCCCACCTCCAGGCGCACGCCAGGGCCGACGGCATCCCAGTCGAGGCCGGCCAGGGTGAGGTTCTCCCCGGTGGCCCCGGGAAAGACCGGGTGCCCCTCCCGTTGCAGGTCGAGGATCCGCTCCAGCGAGTACAGGCACAACGCCCGCTCCGGCCCGCCGTGGTGCCGGAGGTCGTTCTGCCGGTCCCCCGCCAGCCCGCCGGTGGTCACCGCCGCCTCGGCCACCGGCAGCTTCGGCACCCCACCTGCCGACAGGTTGACCTGGAACACCCAGCCGTGGTCGCTCATGGTCAGAGTCTACCCTTAGGGTGTCCCTTGGCGTACCCGTGAGATGATGACCGCATGAGCCGGCTCAGGGGACGGTTCGAAGGTGAGGTCGACGAGCTGATGCGGCGGGTGTCGTCGTCGCTTCCGGCCGACCTCGACATGGCGGAGGACGACGTCGAGGGTTCCGTCGCCCACGTGGCGGTGCTCGCTGCCGCCGGCCTGCTCGCCGAGCACGAGGCGGACGTGCTTCGCGAGGGCCTGCAACGAATCCGCACCGAGCTCGCGGACGGCGCCTGGAAACCCGATCCCGCGATCCACGAGGACATCCACATGGCGGTGGAGGCTCGCCTGGTGGAGCTGGTGGGGGAGCCGGGGCGGCGCCTGCACACCGCCCGCTCCCGCAACGACCAGGTCGCCACCGACGTCCGCCTCTGGCTGCGACGGCGGCTGCGCGAGGTCGACCTGGCGGCGGCCGGGCTCCTCGCCGCGGTGCTCGACCGGGTCGAGTCCGACGGGCGCACCCTGATGCCCGGCTACACCCACCTCCAGCGCGGTCAACCGGTGCTCCTCGGCCACCATCTCCTGGCCCACGCCTGGGCGCTGTCCCGCGACCGGGAGCGGCTCGCCGGCGCCCTCGAGCGGGTGAACCGCTGCCCCCTCGGCGCCGGCGCCCTGGCCGGCACGCCGCACCCGATCGACCGCCAGCTGGCGGCCGACCTCCTCGCCTTTCCCGCGCTGGTGGAGAACGCGATGGACGCGGTGTCGGCCCGCGACCACCTGCAGGAGGCGGCGGCCGCCTGCGCCATCCTGATGGCCAACCTCTCCCGGATGGCCGAGGAGCTGGTCCTCTGGTCGACGGCCGAGATCGACCTCGTCCGCCTTTCGGACCGCCACAGCACCGGCTCCAGCATCATGCCGCAGAAGCGCAACCCCGACGGCGCGGAGCTGGTGCGGGGCAAGGCCGGCCGCGTGTTCGGCGCCCTGCAGGCACTGCTGGTGCTCGTCAAGGGGCTGCCCCTCGCCTACAACCGCGACCTCCAGGAGGAGCGGGAGCCGCTCCAGGACCTGCTCCGGCAGACCTTCGACAGCCTCCGCCTGATGACCGCCATGTGGCGCGACCTCGAAGTGCGGCGCGACCGCTTCGAGGCGACCCTGCGGGGCGACTTCGCCCTCGCCACCGAGCTCGCCGACGCCCTGGTCCGGCGCGGGGTGCCGTTCCGCGACGCCCACGAGGGGGTGGCGCGGATGGTGCGCTGGTGCGAGGAGCAGGGGGGCGACCTCACCCTGCTCGACCATGGCCGCGGCACCGTGTTTCACCCGTCCCTCCCGTCCGACCTCGGCGAGCTCCTCGACCCCCACGCCGCCGTCGCCCGCCGCACCTCGCGCGGCGGCACCTGCTGGCCCGAGGTGGAGCGGCAGGTCGAGCTCCTGCGCCAGACGCTGCCCGCCTGAGGGGCCGACCGCACGCCCGCTCCGTGCAGGGTGGAGCGCTTGCCCACCCCGTCATCCCGAACGCGAGCCCGAAGGGATCGCGGAGGGATCTTCACCGGTTGGGGGAGATCCCTTCCCTCGCGTTCGCTCGGGACAGGCTCTGCGTCGCTCCTCGGGATGACAGATTGCTGAAAGGCGCCACGACCGAGGGCATTGCGCTGTTGACAGGACGTTGCCGCACCGGAGCCTGAGCTGGGTGGTGGGAGGTCCTCACCCCAGGGGGAGTCAACGGTGACGGGGAGGGCGATGCTGCCGGGGAGCCGGCTCGGCCGATTTCACCCCAGCGGCAGCGACAGGGGCAGCGACAGGGGCAGCGGCAGCCGCAGCGACAGCGGCAGCGGCAGCGACAGGGGCAGGGGGCAGTGGACAGCGACGGCGATAGGGGCAGCGACAGCGGGCAGCGGTGGGGCTGACCATGCTCGAGCCCCCCGCAAACCAGCTCATCGCCCTCACCACCGCCCTGAAGGCCGCAGGAGAAGCCCTCGCGATCGCCCGGAGGGTGCCCCCGCCGCTCACCTGCCTCGCCGACCAGGTGGTGCGATCCGCCACCTCGGTTGCCGCCAACCTCTCGGAGGGACACGGTCGATCAGGTCGAGATCGGACCCGGCACCGGCGGATCGCCTATGCCTCCGCCAAGGAGGTCGACACCCACCTCCGCCTCCCGGCAGGAGCGGGAGCGGTCGACGTCGGGCGCGCCCGATCAGCTCTCGATCTCTTCGACCAGGTACACGCCAAGACCTGGCGGCTGCTGCACCCGAGGGCGTGAGCGGCCTCCCCCCGAGCGCGCTCGCAACAACGCTGCGCCCGCCCCTGTCGCTGACCCTGCCACCGGCCGCTGTCCCTGGTCCCTGCCGCTGTCGCTGTCACGGCCTGCGCCGCACTGCGGGCTGTTCCATCGGCCATCGCCCGCTCGGAAGACCCACATCGCAACGGTCTCCCACCCAAGCACCCTTGACATTTCCCCGGGGCTCCCTGTAGGGTGCGTACTGCATGTTTATGCGTCGTATCTGCATGATCATGCACTTTCGAAAGGAGCGCGCCCCGTGACCACCAGGACCGAACGCCACCAGGCCCTGCGCGACATCGTCGCCTCCGGCCGGGTGTCCACCCAGGCCGAGCTCGCCGGCCGCCTCCGGGCCGCGGGCTTCCCCTGCACCCAGGCCAGCGTGTCCCGCGACGCGCGGGAGCTGGGCCTTCTCAAGCGGGGCGGCGCCTACGCGCTCCCGGCGCAGGACCCCTCGGCGGTGATCACCGCCGATCAGCTCGCTGCGACCATCGCCCCTTTTCTCCGGGCGACCGCGTTGGTGGGCGAGCATCTGCTGGTGGTCCACACCGTCACCGGCACCGCCAACAGTGTCGGGCTGTTCATGGACCAGGCCGGCTGGGCCGGGCTGGTGGGGACCGTGGCCGGCGACGACACCATCATCGCCGTGGTGGCCGACGCCGAGGCCGGGCGGGCGGTAGCGGCGCGGATCGAGGCGATCCGGGAGAACGCACGATGACTCACCCCACTGGACGGGTCGTGGTCGCCTTCAGCGGCGGCCTGGACACCAGCTACTGCACCGCCTGGCTCAGGGAGACGACTGGTGCCGAGGTGGTCACGGTCACCGTCGACACCGGCGGCTTCGCCGCGGCGGAGCTCTCAGCCCTCGAGGCCAGGTCCCGCGCCTGCGGCGCCCACCGCCACCTGCTCGTGGACGGCCGGCAGCACGCCTTCGACCGAGTGATCGTGCGCCTGATCCAGGGCAACGTGCTGCGGGGCGCGGTCTACCCCCTGTGCGTCTCGGCCGAGCGGCTCACCCAGGCCGAGCTCCTGGTCCAGTCCGCGCTCGACCTCGGAGCCGATGCCGTGGCCCACGGCTCCACCGGCGCCGGCAACGACCAGGTGCGTTTCGACGTCGCCATCCGCACCCTGGCACCGCAACTCGAGGTGCTGACCCCGATCCGGGACCGGGCACTGACCCGGCAGCAGGAAACCGACTGGCTGCGGGAGCGCGGGATTTCAGTCCCCGACAGCACCCGCACCTACTCGGTGAACGCCGGCCTGTGGGGCACCACCATCGGCGGCGGCGCCATCCACGACCCGTGGAACGCCGTCCCCGACGAGGCCTACCCCACGGTCGTGGCGCCTGAGGGGGCGCCGGCGACGGGGGTCACCGTCACCCTCGCGTTCCGTCAGGGGGTGCCGGTGGCCGTCGACGGCGCCGAGCTCGACGGTCCCGAGCTGGTCCGCCAGCTCCACGGCCTGGGTTCGGAGCACGGCGTCGGCCGCGGCGTGCACCTGGGGGACACGATCCTCGGCATCAAGGGGCGGATCGCCTTCGAGGCGCCGGCGGCCCAGATCCTCATAGCCGCCCACCGCGAGCTTGAGAAGCTGGTGCTCACCCGCTGGCAACGGTTCTGGAAGGACCAGCTGGCCGAGTTCTTCGGCATGGTGGTGCACGAGGCGCTGCCCCACGACCCGGTGTTCGAGGACCTCGAGGCGCTGATCGTCTCCAGCCAGCGACGGGTGACCGGGGAGGTGCGGGTCCACCTGTGCCGGGGCACGGTGACCGTGGCGGGGGTGCGCAGCCCCCACTCCCTGGTGGACGTGGCCGCCGCCACCTACGGCGAGACCCAGAGCCTGTGGGACCGCCGCGACGCCGAGGGGTTCTGCCGAATCTACGGTCTGCAGGGGCGACTGGCCCGGGCCGCCGCGAAAGGGGGCGACGCCCCGTGAACCGCATCACCCTCGACAAGATCGCGTCGGCGGCCAAGAACGCCCCCATCACCACCGACGCCTACATCTCCGACGAGGTGGTGGCGAGGCCGGGCTACGTGGTGGCGGTGCGGATCCTCACCGACAAGGCGGTCTACAACCAGCTCGAGAACGTGGACGGGCGGATGACCCGGCTGAAGCCCGGCGACCTGGTGGCCGGGGTGCTCGGCCGCCGTCGGGCCCTGCGGGGCTACGTCGGCGACGTGCCCGGGAGCCTTTCCCCCGGGGACACCCTCAACGTGCTCAACCTTGGCGGTGTGCTCGGACGCTGCACCTCCTACGCCCCGGACGTCGGCAAGCCCTTCGAGGCGGAGCTCCTGGGGGCGGTCCTCCACTTCCCCTACCTGGGGCAGCGGGTCGGGCTGCCGGCGAGCATCGCCGAGCACGGGCTCCCGGAGGGGTCCCCCCCGCCCGAGCCGGCGCCGGTGGTGGCCGTGGTCGGAACCTGCATGGACGCGGGCAAGACCGTGGCCGCCTGCGAGATCATCCACGGCCTCACTCGGCGCGGCCTGCGGGTGGCGGCGGCCAAGCTGACCGGCGTGGCGCTGCAGCGGGACGTGCTTGGGATGCGGGACCACGGCGCGGTGGAGGCGCTCTCCTTCGTCGACGCCGGGCTGCCCTCCACCGGGCCCGACACCTCGGCCGACGCCGCCCGCCGGATCCTCCACCGGCTCGGCCGCTCGCGGCCCGACGTCATCGTCCTCGAGCTCGGCGACGGGTTGCTGGGGGAGTACGGCGTGCAGGCGATCCTGGCCGCCGACGACATCGCCCGCCAGCTCAGGATGGTGGTGCTCGCAGCCACCGACCCGGTGGGCGCGTGGGGCGGGGTCAAGCTCCTGGAGAGCGAGTACGGCGTTGCTGCCGGGGTGGTGACCGGCCCTGCCACCGACAACGAGGTGGGGAGCGCCTACGTCGAGTCCATGCTCGGGGTGCCCACCGCCAACGCCCTCACCACGCCGGAGCGGCTGGTGGAGCTGGTGGCGCGCGAGGTCGCGGACGGGACCGCCCGTGCGTAGCGTCGCGGTCCTCGGCGCCGGTGGCTTCGTCGGCGCGGAGCTGCTGCGGCTGGTGGTCACCCACCCGCGGCTGGAGCTCGCCGCCGCGCTGTCGGCGAGCCACGCCGGCCGAGGCGTGGGCGAGGTCCACCCTCACCTCGCTCCCTGGACCGGGGTCGCCTTCTCCGACCCCGCGGCGTTTGCCTGGGACCGGCTCGCCGACGGGGCGTGGACGGTCCTGGCCGCCCTCGGCCACGGCGACAGCGCGGCCACCCTCTCCCCCCTGCTCGACCGGTTCGCCGCCTGGGACGTGCAGGTGGTGGACCTCTCCGGCGACTTCCGCCTCGGCGACGCCGACGCCTACGAGCGCTACTACCGCCGCCCCCACCCCGCGCCGGAACGGCTCGGCCAGGCGGTGTACGGCCTGCCCGAGCTGTCCCGTGGCCTCCTGCAGGGCGCCCGCCTGGTGGCCTCAGCCGGCTGCTTCGCCACCGCCGCGATCCTGTCGATCGCCCCCGCGGCAGCCGCCGGCTGGGGTCTCGACAGCATCGCAATCGCCGGCATGACCGGCTCGTCCGGCGCCGGCGCCGCCCCCGGACCCGCCACCCACCACCCGCGGCGGGCGGGAAACGTGGAGGCCTACCGCCCCCTCGACCACCAGCACCTGCCCGAGATTACCGCCGCCTTTGCCGCTGCCGGTGGGGATTCCGGGATCCGGATCGGTTTCGTGCCCCACCGGGTTCCCATGGTGCGCGGCATCTACGTCACCGCAGTGCTGGCCGGCTCCTCCCCGGTGGACGAGGAGCACGCGGTCGACCGCTACCGCGCGTTCTACCGCGATGCCCCGTTCGTGCGCCTGCTCGACCGGCCGCCGGCGGTGGTGGAGGTCTGGGGCAGCAACCGCTGCGACCTGAAGGTGACCGCTCGCGGCGGACTGGTGGCGGTGTCGGCGGCGATCGACAACCTGGTCAAGGGCGCCGCCGGCCAGGCCATCCAGAACGTCAACCTCGTCAACGGCTGGGCCGAGACCGAGGGCCTCCTCCACCCCGCCCCATGGCCGGTGTAGCAGGTCTCACCAGCATGCCCACACCGCTCCCCCCAGACCCGTACCTCTCACCGCTCCCGTACCCGAACGCTCCACGAACCCTGTCATCCCGAGGAGCCCCGGAGGGGCGACGAGGGATCCTCCCCAGCGAAGGTGGCCCAGCGCGATCAGAGCCGGGGCGCCGGTGCGTCCTGGCCCGCTGCGGGAGGTCCTCTGTCGCTCCACCCCTCCTGATGAAGCGCCTCCTCCCAGTTCATCCCGGCCGCGAGTGCAACGAGCGGAGGGATCGTCCGCAGCGAAGGGAGGACCTTCGTTGGGGCCGATCCCTCGCCGCTGCGCTCCTCGGGATGACAGGCTGCCGCCCAAACGGCCGCGACAGTGGCTCTTGGGTGCTCGGGATAACATGGAGGGTCGAGCGGTGACCAACGCCGAGATCTGCCACCTCGAAGAGCGCTTCGCGATCCCCACCTACGCCCGCTG
>Ga0068714_10003600_pt1 | contig 18183 bp, 15 predicted proteins | sample MTBNYHSulfiMetaG_FD_62988 | JGI IMG/M metagenome (GOLD analysis project Ga0068714, IMG submission 62988) | Enrichment culture microbial communities from rom New York Harbor, USA that are MTBE-degrading - MTBE-NYH (New York Harbor Sulfidogenic)... | ecosystem: Environmental > Aquatic > Marine >... | reverse complement strand
TCCGATATCTTGAGCGGGTCGACAATGAAGTTACCTTTAACCGTGGACATCTGAAGCAGGCAGACCTTTTCCTCGTAGTGATACATGGAGTCCGCTTCCATATCCACTCCAACGCACCGTTGGCCGGCCAGATGGTCGGTCAGAGAAGAGAGGCCGGCTTCATCTTCCACGAGTACAAAAGAGACATGATCCGGTTCGTTCGCCTCGATCAACACACCTCCATATAGACGAGAACGTGATATAGAAAGCAAAAATCTAAAAATTAGATATCTTATGCAGTTGCGGAAAAAGACCACCCGAACTGTGCGCTTTCCCCCAGTTCCTCTTCAATTCTTAAAAGTTGATTGTATTTGCATACTCTTTCGGACCTGCACAGGGAGCCGGTTTTTATCTGTCCGGCTCCTGTAGCGACAGCCAGATCAGCTATGAACGTGTCTTCGGTTTCCCCGGACCGATGGGAAATCACAGCATTCCAGCCGGCCCTCTGCGCCATGGCCACAGCATCCATGGTTTCAGTCAACGTCCCGATTTGATTAAGCTTTATCAGTACTGCGTTCGCTGCCTTCTCCTTGATGCCTCTGGCGATCCTTTCGGTGTTGGTTACAAACAAATCATCTCCCACGATCTGCAGACGGTCTCCGAGTCTGGATGTCATGGCACTCCAGGCCTTCCAATCGTTTTCTGCCAGTCCGTCTTCAATAGAAACAATGGGGAACCGTGAGATCCAGTCCGCATAAAATTCAATCATCTCGTCCCCGTTTCGGGATGATTTATCCGATTTAGAAAAAACATATTTCCCTTTTGAAAAAAACGAGGATGAGGCAGGGTCAAGCGCGATCATCAAATCTTTACCCGGCGAGTAGCCGGCCCGTTCCACACCTGCAAGCACCATCTCGAGCGCCCGTTCGTTGTTTTCAAGGTTCGGGGCGAAACCACCCTCGTCACCGACCGCGGTTGAATAACCTTTCTCTTTTAACACAGATGCAAGGCCGTGAAAAACCTCCGTGCCCATCCTCAAAGACTCCCTGAACGAAGACCCTCCAACCGGCATGATCATAAATTCCTGCATATCGACATTGTTGGCTGCGTGAAGGCCGCCGTTCAAAATATTCATCATCGGCACCGGCAGCCGGCAGGCCTGGGTGCCTCCCAAATACCGGTAAAGCGGCATGTAAAGCATAGCGGCGGCAGCCCTCGCCACGGCCATTGAAACACCCAGAACCGCATTGGCGCCCAGCTTGCTTTTATTCTTCGTCCCGTCGATTTCAATTAACGTCCTGTCTATAAGTCGTTGATCTGTGGGATCCATTCCTTCGAGCTCGGGAGCAATCACGCCGGTTACATTATCCACGGCCTTTTCAACCCCTTTGCCGTTGTAACGGTCCTTCGCCGCATCCCTCAATTCCACAGCCTCATATTTACCGGTGGAAGCCCCGGACGGAACCGCCGCTCTCCCGCTGCTTCCATCGGTAAGACACACATCCACTTCAATCGTCGGGTTCCCGCGCGAATCCAGAATTTCTCTGGCGACAATCGTCTCGATACGTTCCATGCTTTCCTCCCTTATACGCCCGGTGGTACGTTCCCAAAAGCCCTGAAGTGCCTGTCACCAGGGTTGGGCCGCCGCGCGCGAATTTGAGGCTTGGAAATTCGGCCCCTTTGAAAAAGCACTGCGATCATGCTTGACGCCGCAAGCTTTATATCCCGTGATGATAAATGATTCAGCATTCGCTGACAAGAGAAACCTCCCCGGCGCCGAGGGAAGATAAGAATAGCGATGAGGACAACCAAATACAGAAACCCGAATATTGAAATCTGAAATCCTAAACAATTCTCGAAATTCAAATAAAGAGATTTAAAATGAAAACTAGTCGAAATAGGAGTGCACGAAGGGGCAACGACCTTACCTCAAGACGAATAAAGGCTGGGGCGGGGGGTTCGATGCGGGAGATTCATCGGGGAGAAGGGGCGTCGTGCGGGAGGCTTCAGGGGAAGGGCCAATGCTTGCGTATGAATTAAATTCGGTGCAGACTCCCTGATCGCGATTACAAATCGCTCCCACAGGATGGGGCGTTTCTCTCGGCCAGCCTCAAGGCCGCGGCCACCCCTCCTTTAATCACATCCTGTTCCTCTGCACCGAACACGATCTCCACTTCAGGCCCAAGCGGCCGCCATTGAACCGGGTCGGAATCTTTGAAAAGGGCCAGGCAGGGTGCGCCTTTCATAGCCGCCAGGTGGGTTACTCCGCTGTCCTGGCCGGCGAAAAACGAGCATTTCCCCAGAAGCTCCGACAATTCACGGATCCCTGGACAGAACAAGACTTCGCCCAGGTCCGCAGACGCAAACGGCTCCTGAAACCCAACCTCGGCGGGGCCGAGAACCCAGATCATTCGTTCGACCTCCACAGGCCATTTTTCGCGGAGTTCGGACGCCAGCTTTTCCCAGAGTCTTATGGAATGATTCTTACGTTTATCTCCTGAACCAGGGTGAAAAACAAGCCATGGCTCTCTCCGCAAGCAGCCCGACCCGGCCAGCACGGCTTCTCTGCAGGCGGATAAAACCACTTCACTCGCTTTCAGGGGCAGTCCCGCAGCTTCGAGACCCTCCGCAACGTAACCGGCGACATGGATCGAACGGCCCGGTTCTGGAAACGGCGGGAACATACGAACGGTGGAGCCCGGAAAGCAGCGCTTCAAGTTTTCAAATACGGGGCCCGCCTGGTTTGAAAAAAATCCGACCACGACATCGGCAGCGTTAACCGGCAGCTCCCCTTGTCGAAGCCCATCTGCAAACAACCGGTGCCACCCCCCGCGTTCAATATCATGAATGTGTGCGACCACCGCTTCAAGAAGGCTGATACCCGGTTCCCTTCCGGCGACATGCAGCCGGTGGCCTGACGAAATCCGCAGCGCCGCGGGCGCGAGCATCAAGGTATCCCCCAGGGCCCCCGGCCGAAGTATAAGTATCTCCATGCCAGTCCTCCCGAATGTTCCTGAACAAGCCGGCAAAGGATCAACCATTCAGGGCCGGTCTTATCGGTGCCGCCCCGACTTTTCCTGACTTTCCCCTTGATCATCCGGCCTGGAAAATATTATAAATTTCCAATCGATAACGAACAAGTTATAAACCTTACGCCTGCCACACTCGCAGGAAGGAGGAACCGGTATGGAATCCAGGATCGATCCCCGGGTCAATCGGATGCAGGACGCGGATTTGCGCGGTAAAATCGTGCTGCTGCGCGTCGATCACAATGTGGTTAAAAACGGCGAAATCAAGGACCCTTACAGAATAGACGCCACTGTGGGCACGCTGTATGCCGTGGCGGAAAAGGGAGGAAGACCCATCTTGATGACCCACGTAGGCCGGCCGCGTGACAAAAAGACGGGTGCGATCATTTGCAGGGAGAAAGAATCGGTGGAGCCTATCGTCCGGTACCTGGAACGCAAGCTGCCTGTCCGGATTCACATGCCGGATATCCCTGCCGAAGGGGACCGAGGCATCATCGACATTCAGAAACACTTGAAACCCGCTCTTAAAGACCTGGTCACCGGCCGAGTAAACATGATTTACCTTCCGAACACACGGTGGTTCCGGGGCGAAGAAGCAAAAGGCGGCGAACGGGCCGATTTCGCCGGACAACTGGCCTCCCTGGCTGATATCTATATCAACGATGCTTTCGGCTCGTGGCAGCCCCATGCCTCCACCTACGATGTCGCCAAATTGCTGCCCTCTTTCGCAGGAATGCTTCTCCAGAGGGAACTTACCCACCTGGAACTTGTACTTTCCCCTGAAAAGCCTTTCACCGCCGTGGTGGCTGGGGCGAAATTCGACACCAAAATAGGCCCTTTGAGAGCACTGTACCAAAAGGTCGATCACCTGATTCTCGGGGGGGTGATGTACAATGCCTACCTTTCGGCCAAATACAACATCGAGATTTCGGGGGTCAGATCCGAAGACAGGCTTGCCGCGAAAGAACTGGTGGAAATGGACAGCACCGTGGGCAAAATCCTGGAACTCGACCCGGTCGTCGAATCCGATACCCTGGATGGTCGCAACGAGGGTGACTATAGAACGATTTCGTTGAAAGAACTTTCCGATAAAAAGCGATGCGGTTACATCGTGGATATTTCACCCGAAGCCTTCGACGCCGCCCCGATCGATGAAGCCTTCGGTCAGGCCCGGACCCTGTTCGCCAACGCGGTGATGGGCTTGATGCCCTTTTTCTTCGAGGGAAGCCGGGAACTGTACAAACGGATGGCGGCATCGGCCGGAGCCAAAAAACTTCTTGGCGGAGGAGATACGTTACAGGAATTCAAAAACCTTTGTCCGGGCGACTATATGAAAGGTCTGGATTCCCCTGAAACCTATTATTTCACCGGCGGCGGAAGCGTTCTCACTGCGATCGAGCAAGGCACTGCCTATGGCCTGAAACCGGTACAGGCTCTGATGAAAGGTCCGTCCGAAGCGTGAGGTATTGAATGGAAATCAAACCGTTGTTCGACCCTGAGCGTGCCGGCAGACCCATGAGGGTTGCCGCATTTCTCTCGGGTTCCGGTTCAAATATCAGAAGATTGATAGAACACTGGAAAAAACTACAGGCGAAGGAAAAAACAGCCCCTTTCGAGGTGGTCCTTCTTTACAGTGACAGGTCCGACGGCTCATGCGCGGGGGAATCCATCGCTCATGAATATGCGCTTCCCTATGCCAGCTTCGATATCAGGGCCTTTCACCGTTCCAGAGGGCTTAGACGCAACATCACGATACCTGAAGGGATCAAGGCCAGGAAGGACTATGACCAAATCCCGTCCCTGCTCCTCAAAGCATTCGACGTGGATGTGACGGCCCTCGGTGGATACATGAGCTACACCACGATAAAAGGGTGCGTAAACGTCCACCCTGCCGACCTGTCCATCACCGATGCCTCGGGAAAAAGAAAATTCACGGGAGACCACGCGGTCAGGGATGCGGTGATGGCCGGAGAAACCGAGCTGCGTTCTTCGACCCTGTGGACGGATAAAGGTGTGGATACAGGCCCCCTCTTGATGGTATCCGACCCAATCCCGGTGACATTGCCCAAACCGCTTCCCGACCTTGCCGAGGACAAGGAAGCACTCGAAAAGGCCGTTGACGGTCTTCAAGAAGAACTGAAACGCGCGGGCGATTGGCTGATATTTCCCCGCACCGTTGAAATGATCGCCCGGGGCCGTTTCGCACTGGACGAAGGGGGAAGCGTTTACGTGGACGGCAAGCCGGTCCCCGCTGGTTTCAGAGAAAACGCCACCGGGCTCTAACCAAGCGTCTTTATTTCAGGATACTCCTGGTTTCCTCGATAGAAGAGCGAATAATATCCAAATCTTCCTCTTCGAGCATGGCTGCCGAACCCGGGGACGAAGCTCTCTGCTTCAACGCCTCCAGCTCCTGCTCCAGGTTGCCTATAGCATCTAGAAGCCCGGCATAGGCACTTGACGGATAATCTTCGATTTCCGGGACCTCCGCCGTTGAGCCGACCGGGGAAAGCCGCAGTTTCTCCTTCCACCGCGGGACCTTGGCCTTGAATCCGAACCGTTCTTCAATGAGCCGAGCAAGGGTTTCAGAAGCTGTACTTTCGCCATGGGTAACGAAGACCTCGGGACGCCCTTCAAAATGACTTATCCAGTCAAGCAGCTCACTTTGATCGGCATGGGCGGAAAATCCCCCTATCGTAAACACCCTTGCGTTTACGGCAACGTTTTCCCTGAATATTTTGACCTGCCTGGCTCCGTCCACGATTTTGCGTCCGGTGGTTCCATGGGCCTGAAAACCGACGATGACCAGGGATGCCCCGTCGCGCCACAGATTGTGTTTGAGGTGGTGTTTGATCCGGCCGGCGGTGCACATTCCATTCCCGGCTATCACGATGGCCGGCCCTGCTTTCTCGTTTATTGCAATCGATTCCGAGGTACGTTCGGTGAATGTCAGGTTCGGCAGGTCCAGTGGATCGTCACCGTTCTTCATCACCTCTCTTGCGGCCTTGTCATAGTGACGCGAATTTTTTCTAAATATTTCAGTTGCTTTGATTGCCAGCGGGCTGTCGAGATAAATCGGGATATCCGGTAATTCCCCGCGCCTGTGGAACTCCCCGAGCATATAAATGATTTCCTGGGTTCTTTCGACCGCAAAGGCGGGAATCATGACTTTTTCACCGTGGGAATAGCTGAAATGGATGGCTTCCAGCAATTCTTTGCCGCTCTCCTCCAAAGACCGATGCAGCCGGTTCCCGTAAGTGGATTCAACGAAAAAATAATCCGCGGAAAGCACCGGCTCCGGATCTTTGACGATTAACTGGTCTTTTCTTCCGAGGTCTCCGGAAAAAACCACGTTGACGCTTTCCCCGTTCTCCTCGATCCACATTTCCAGGATTGCAGAACCCAGAATATGGCCGGCGTTTCTGAGCCTGACCTTGATACCGTCTTCGACCTCAATCACCGGGCCCCGCTCGATGGGAGAAAAGAGTTTCAGGCTCGCCTCCGCGTCCGCCACCGTATAAAGAGGGTCCACGGGCGGACGTCCGTTCCGTTTGTTCTTGCGTGTCTGCCATTCTGCATCCATTTCCTGGATATTCGCCGAATCCAGAAGCAAAATCCGGCAAAGCTCGGCGGTCGGGGCGGAGCATAGGATCCTCCCGTGGAACCCATCCGCTGCAAGACGAGGTATTCTGCCGCTGTGATCTATATGGGCATGCGTGAGGATAAGTGTATTCAGAGACTTAGGGTCGAAACCCCACGGTCCCCGGTTTCGTTCTTCGATACGGCGCCCCCCCTGGAACAATCCGCAGTCGACCAAAACTCTCTTCCCTCCGCGGGATTCCACAAGATAACTGGATCCGGTTACACTGCCGGTCCCTCCCAGACATGTTATTTCCACCATAAATACCTCCTGACCGGCGCCCGTGAATGCCTTGCCGTAGTTTTTATTTTGTCAAACCGTGAGAAAGCCTCGAAATATCTTCGTTTTGTCTCATAATACACCGCGCTCGACACAGGCATCACATGCTGTGAGCAATCCCGGACCTGCCCGATTTACGCCCGCTCTATATAGCACGCAGAATCAGCCGAAGCAAGTACCGTGATACATTTGGACAAGAAACCTATAGTGTGATAAAAATTATTTCCGGTTGGACTCCAAGGGGATTGCATACCCGGTCGGATTACTTCAAAATGGAGCGGTCGCGATTGAGTCAATGTCTTAGTACAAATCGATATACTCTCCTTCTGCAGCCGATTCCTTTAAGCTCCTGACCTTTTTATCGGAGAATCCAAAGAAACATGCTCAACGAACCTGACAGCGGCGAAAGATCAAAAGAAAATGGAGGCGACGGCCCTGTGCTGAAACGTTCCTTTTTCTCCTTGTCCACCTCCGGCTTTTCGGATTCCAGGATTTTAGTTCAATTTTTCAATTTTCTTTTTTTATTTATTATAATTTTGTTTTTAATTTTACCAATAGCTATTTTTAAATTTCCAAATGAAATCACAATTACTGGTGGTCTTTCTCTCATTTTTCTTTTTACGGCGGCCGTAACGTGCCTTCTCGGACGCTGGGCCGCTATTCAATCAAGCCTGTACAAGCGTGATCTCCAAGCGCTTAGAAACCAGATTTTTCACGATCACAAGCTGGTGTCCGTCGGTCAACTCGCCGGTGGTGTGGCCCATGAGATCAACAACCCACTTGCGATCATTGCCAGTGAAACCGGATTGATCAAGGATATGTTGAATCCGGAGACCGGGCTCGAAAACTCACCTGAAGCCATTATCAAAGAACTTGATGAAATCGAGAAAGCCACCTACCGCGCAAAAAACATTACCGGTAAAATATTAAGTTTTGTGAAAAAAAGGGAGCCTCAAACCGTACCGTGTCATGTCGAACAACTGATCGAAGATGTCATGAGTGGTTTCGTCGAGCAGGAATTCAAGGTTTCAAACATCACCGTGCAGAGGGATTTCGCAAAGAATATACCGTTGCTGATGCTGGACCCCGATATGATGAGACAGGTTTTTTTGAATTTGATCAACAATGCAAAAGATGCGGTCAGCGAAGGGGGCATGATCAGGTTGAAGACGTGCGTGCAGGACGATTATCTCAAAATCACGATCTCCGACACAGGCCCCGGGATCGCTGAAGAGGAAATAGACAAGCTTTTCATGCCATTTTACACGACCAAAAAAGCTGGAAGCGGCACAGGGCTCGGCCTATCAATAAGCCTGAAGATAATAGAAGAATTTGGTGGCACAATAGACGTAAACAGTTCAAAAGGCAAAGGAAGCGATTTTATTATATTTCTACCTATATCCAAATTAAACATTCAATAATACAAAATTGCATCGAGATTTGGTTTGCCAAATTCCAGGTTGAATCTGCTTCAGGAGGCTGAAATGTCCGATCAGGAAAAAAATCGATTCCCGGATGAGAAACCCACGATTTTGCTCGTGGACGATGAAGATCAGTTTCGAAAAACCCTTTCAAAACAACTTTCGATAAGAGGCTACAGGGTTCTCGATGTCGGCAACGGCGAAGAGGCGATAAAGATTGTCAGACACCAAAACCCGGAGGTAGTGGTTCTGGATCAAAAAATGCCGAAAATGGACGGCATTCAAACGCTTCAGGAACTGAAAAAAATCCGGCCGGAGGTGCAGATCATCATGCTGACCGGTCACGGCAGCATTGAGTCAGCCAGGGTGACCGGAAAATACGATGTCTTTAAATATCTTCAGAAGCCGTGCCCGATCGATGAACTTGTTGAAGCGATAGAATCCGGCCGGCAGGAGCGCGGCTACGCGATGGCTCGGAATGAAATTCCGGTCATCGCAAGGAAGAGTTTTAAGGACTGGTTCATCGGGGTTCAAAACGCCAGGCCTGGAATAATCATTATCGGTGCCCTGATTTTTGCGACCATGTTTTTTCTGCCCCCCTCGGACCGGTTGAAGCTGTTGTTGACCACCTCGAAGGGAAGCGCAGGTGAAGAACTGATACTTGGATACTCGGAATACCGTAAAATGAAGCCAGGTCAAACGGTCGCCGACTATTACGCCGAGAGGGCGGACCTCTATCAAACAGAAAAAACCATCGACGGAAAAAAGGTCAAGGTTCCTGTCGGAGCAGACGCGGTGGCACGACGGGCGCATGTGATGATTGGCACGTTGATTGTGGCCGCATTGTTCTGGGCCACCGGAGCGGTACCTGTAGGGGTGACGGCGCTTCTTGTGGGGGTTTTGATGTATTTCTTCGGCATTCTCCCTCCTGACGGGGTGGCACGGGCCTATGCCAAGGATGCCGTCATTTTTATTTTTGGTGTGCTGGCGCTGGCTTCTGCGATCTCAAAAACCGGACTCGACAAGCGTATCGGTATTATATTGCTGTCTTCAAGCACCAATCTTGTTCGAATGTCATTGATTTTTGCACCTATGCTTGCTGTAACCGCTTCTTTTCTTTCGGAACATGCTTTGATTGCCTTTATTGCCCCGATCTTCATGATGGTATACATGGGCGCGGTAAAAGTTTCAGGCGTTTCCAAAGACAAGGCCCTGGTTGTTATGATGCTGCTCACACTCAATTACTCCGCCAACATCGGGGGGCCTGGATCTCCGGCCGCAGGCGGTCGCAACGCGATCATGATCGGGATTCTTTCCGATTACAACATCCCGCTGACTTTCGGCCAGTGGGTCCAGTACGGGCTTCCATTCGTTCCTGTCATGGCGGTGATTATTGGGCTATATTTTTACATGGTTATGAAAAATAAGCTAAAAATCAAAGAGTTGAACATTTCTGCGGCGGTCAAACGCGAGGCAGAAAAAATTGGCAAAATGACTCCGACAGAATACAAGACAGCGATTGTGCTGGTGCTTCTTATCGTCATGTGGTCCGCCTTTTCGTCCAGGTACGGCATGGGTGGACCGGTGATCATGGCGCTTGTAGCACTGAACATTCTGGGTATCCTTCGCTGGAGGGACGTCAATTCGATTCACTGGGATGTCGTAGCGCTGTACGCCGCCGCAAGCGCAATGGGCACCGGCCTGGCATTAACCGGAGCGGCTCTGTTGATCGCCGACACCTTCATCAGGATCCTTCCGGAATTTTTCGTTCACTCAGCCGCGGGTCTGAGTATAGCGACGTCAATCTTTACAGGAATTCTGACCAACTTCATGAGCGACGGGGCCACCGTGGCCGCCATCGGCCCGATCTGCGTCCCGATGGCAACAATCGCGGGAGTTTCACCGGTGATGGTGGGGCTGGCAACCGCTTTTGCCTCCTCGTTCGCCCATATGTTAATCATCGGAACACCCAACAACGCGATTATTTTTGCTCTGGCAAAAGACTATGAAACCGGCGAACAACTTGTAACAATGAAGGATTTTTTCATACACGGATCGGCCGTTCTGGTCCTGTCCTTTATCGTTCTGTGGTTCTGGGTCATCCTGGGGTATTGGCAGTTGATGAACTTTCCGGTATAGGCATGGAAACCTTTGCATCAACAATCCGCAACGGTGAAAACCCGCCTGGAACCAGTTGCGCCCGTTGATAAAAAACCATCTCCTGTCGAAAAATAAATTTAAAAGGAGATTATTTTGATTGACCAAAAGATAAATTTACTTCTTGTAGACGATGAGCAGCCCTTGCTCGATTCTATAAAGAGAAGGCTCGACATCAGAAACTTCAATGTGATCATCGCTGATCGGGGGGAAAAAGCACTGGATATTGCCAGGACAAATAGCATCGATGTGGCGGTGGTGGATTTAAAAATGCCCGGCCTGAGCGGGAAAGAGGTGATTTTAAGCCTGAAGGAATCCTATCCATGGCTCGAAATTATCATCCTAACCGGCCATGGATCTTTCGATCCTGAAAAAGAGGATTTTTTCCAACGTGCATTTTCCTGCCTCGCCAAACCGTGCGAATTAGAAACCCTTTTAAATATTTCAATAGATGCCTATAAAAAAACTATTATTAATAAATATAATTTATCTGAAGAACAAATCGATGAATTTTTTAGGTTCCATGAGATTAAAAAAACTGAAGAAATAAAAAAACTAAAAGAAATAGAATACAATTTAAAAGAAAAGATTGAAAAATTTGGCTTGAATGACTCTATAAATAGGAGTACATGATGAAATCAGTTTTAATCAAAGATATTATGGTAACGCTTGAGGATTATGCCACCGTTTCAGAAGAAGCAACGCTGTATGAAGCTGTCAACGACCTTGAGAAAGCCCAGAAACGTTTCGATGAAAACAAATACAGGCATAGAGCGGTCCTGGTCTACGATTCACAGGGAAACATCATCGGGAAATTAAGTCAGCTTGATGTCTTGAAAAGTCTGGAGCCGAAATACGAGGGGATTGGAGACCTTAATAACCTGTCTCGATACGGGGTGGACGCCGAGCGCATCCGCCAAATGATCAAGGACTACGGCCTGTGGAAGCAGCCCCTGGATGATATTTGCCGGAAAGCGGCCACGGTCAAGGTTAAAGAGATCATACGCTCTCCCACTCAAGGGGAATATATCGACGAAAATGCGACTTTGAACGAAGCGATCCATCACCTGATTATAGGTCAGCATCAATCCCTTCTGGTGAAAAGAGGCGACAAAATCGTAGGACTGCTGCGATTGACAGATGTGTTCAAAGAAATCACCACGTTGATGAAGACATGTGAACTATAATTTCGATTTATGCCGGATTTATCCGGGGCCGGAATGAGGGGGGGGAGACTTGTTACGAGGGTATCCATTCTTTATATGTGGACACGAATAGGCTTGCGAAAACGTATTTTCCTGCTGCTTGTCGCTCTTGTCGCCATCACCGTGTGTGGGGGCGCGGTCATGGTCTGGTATACCTACCGGATGCAGGGACTCGTAACCGGCATGATTTACCGGCATGTCGATGCTTTTCAAGCGGCGGAAATGCTTCAAACCGCTCTTTCCTCCCAGAAGGGTTTTGTTTCCTACTACCTGCTGGACGGCGATCCGTCATGGCTGCAAAACCTGGGAGAACAACGCCAGATTTTCAAAGAAAAGCTTCGGGATGCCCGCTCGTTTGTGACAAACGAGGAGCAGGGGGAGTTGCTGGATAAAATCGAAACGGAGAATTCCATTTACGTGGCTGCAAAAGATCGGGTCATTTCCCTGTATAAATCCGGAGACAGGGATGAAGGAGCCAGGCTTCACGCCGAGGTCAGAGGCCACTTCGACCGTATCAACGATCTTTGCCGCGAGTTAAAAAAATCTTATACCGTGCACCTTGAAGATATGCTGGCCCGGACAAAATCGGAGGCGCTGCATTTGAGAGTCATCGCCGGCACGGCGATCGTCCTGGTTTTTGTGCTCGCTATGCTGCTGGCCTTCACCCTGATGCATCAGGTTCTTCGACCTTTGCGCCGGCTGGCTTATGAAACGGATCACAAGGCGGGCCTGGATGGCGAAGACAATGAAATCAAAGCCCTAAGCCGCAGCGTCCGGGGCTTGATTGAAGATTTCGACTTTACGCATTCCGAACTGGAGCGCAGCCGGGAGACCCTGATGCAAGCCGAAAAGATGGCTATGGTGGGCAGACTTGCGGCCGGCATGGCGCACAGCATACGCAACCCCCTGACATCCGTCAAAATGAGGCTTTTCTCCCTTAAGCGAAGCCTGGATCTTAGCGTCGACCAACAGGAGGACTTTGACGTTATTTATGAAGAAATCAGGCACACCGATACCATCGTTCAAAACTTCCTGGAATTCTCAAGGCCTCCCAAACTGAAAATTCAAACCATAAGCCCTTCGGAAATCGTTGATTTCGCAGTCCAGCTTATGGCACACCGTATTGAGTCGTACGGGGTCAGGCTCGACATCAAAAGGCATTCGGCGATGCCGCCTGTGGCCGCCGACCCGGAGCAGATTAAAGAAGTTATCGTGAATATCATCGTAAACGCCTGTGAGGCCATGCAGGGCGGGGGCAGAATACTTATCACTGAAGAGCAGGGTCTGGACGAAGAAATCGGGGATTCCATCTATATCCACATCGAGGATAACGGACCGGGCATAAGCTCCAAAAACCAGAAAAAAGTGCTCCAACCCTTCTTCACAACGAAGGAAGAAGGCACAGGGCTTGGTCTCAGCATCGCCGCCCGGATCGTCGAAGAACATAAGGGCAGGCTGACGTTTCAATCGAAGGAATTTGAAGGAACGACCTTTACGATCGTTCTTCCGGTGAAGGAGTAAAACGTGAGCAAAATTCTGATCATAGATGATGATGATCAACTCAGGAAAAGCTTCGAGCGGCTTTTGAAAGAAGAAGGCTACCATGTTATAAGCGCCCCTTCAGGCGAGGCGGGCCTGGATAAAACCGAAGAGGAAGATCCGGATCTCGTCATCCTGGATATGCGGCTTCCTGGAATGAACGGACTGGAGACCTTTCAAGCCATTCACCGCCTGGAACCAAAGCTTCCGGTTATCATTATGACTGCCTACGGAACAACCGAAACCGCCATCGAGGCCACCAAAATGGGGGCCTTCGATTATATTCTGAAGCCTTTTGACATCCCGGAGATGCTTTCCATTATCAGACAGGCCCTTGAGGCCAACCGATTCATGCGTTCTCCCGTAGCCATGGATCCCGGAAAGGAAGCCTACTCCCGGGAAGCTATCATAGGCCGCAGCAAACCCATGCAGGATGTGTATAAGGCGATTGGTCGAGTAGCCTCCACCGATGCCACGGTTCTTATCAGGGGGGAATCCGGCACCGGCAAGGAACTTGTCGCCCGGGCGCTTTATCACCACAGCATCAGATCCGAAAAGCCCTTTCTGGTCATCAATTGCGTGGCGATACCGGAAAACCTTCTCGAAAGCGAACTTTTCGGCTATGAAAAAGGAGCCTTCACCGGTGCGGCTCATCGACGGGTCGGTAAAATGGAACAGGCCGACGGGGGAACGATATTTTTGGATGAAATCGGTGATATGCCCTTCAGCATCCAGGCAAAAATCCTGCGGCTTCTCCAGGAGAAAAGCATCGAAAGGCTTGGCGGCAGGGAAACGATTCCGGTGGATGTACGCATTATCGCTGCGACGAACCGGGACCTTGAAAACGCCCTCGACAGGGGAAGGTTCAGAGAAGATTTGTATTTCCGGTTGAAGGTCGTAACCATATGGCTGCCGGCGCTTCGAGAGAGGAAAGATGACATCCCGCTGCTCACAAAGTACTTCCTTGGAAAATTTTCGGCCGAATCAGAAATCGACAACCCCGGCATTACAAAGGAGGCGACTGCTGTGTTGTATGATTATCACTGGCCGGGAAATGTCCGTGAACTTGCAAACACCCTTCAGAAGGCTCTGATTTTTAACCGTGGAGGCCCAATAGGCCCGGGAGACATCACCCAGGCGATCTGCAAAGCCACATCGGTCAATGATCCGGATGGCTCCGACAATACCGATATTGAAGAAGACATCAAAAAATGGATACGCGGGACGATTACCTCCGGCCAGGATGATAATCTATTTGAACTCTGCATCGACCGTTTTGGAAGTATGCTTATAAGCGAGGCCTTGAAGCTGGCGGGTGGCAACCGTTCCAAGGCAGCCAGGCTGCTTGGCCTGTCGAGACCCACGTTGCATGCAAAAATCGAAAAATACGGTTTAAAGCTGGAAACCAATGTCAGGCCCGATTGACAAACACAGGCTCCAATTTTTACATCATGTCAATTATTTTGACAGCTCCGCTGCATGTAGAAATTCCCTTTCTAAAACCTATTTTATTTTAGTTCGAACTATTATGAAAGATTTTACAAGGCGAAGGCGGCTGGCATGGGGATTGCTTTTTCCCTTTTATCATAGACTGCTTCGTCTGCCATCTTTTTTTAAAAAAGGTTTTGACAAACAGTTTTGTTACAAAACTAAAATTTCGAATTCGAATAAAATAGGGTTTATAATCGGGGATGCTTGTGGAACGGCCTTATACCATCTTGATCGCAGAACGGAACCGCAATGTCAGAGAACTTCTCAAACGTGAAATGCGCGCCGAAGGCTACCATGTGCACACTGTGGCCAATGCAGCCCAGCTATTCGATGCGGTTTCTGCTGAAAGCCCACCGAAAGTCATTGTTCTGGATCTGGATTTGCCTGACGCCGGAGATTCAGGTATTGTCGCAGAAATCAAATCCCTGGCCCCTGATGTGCCGGTGATTGTACACACGTTGGCTGTAGGGGTTGAAACCCCCTTGATAAACGGGACGGTGGCTTTTATCGAGAAGCAGGAAAACAGCATCGAAAAACTGAAAAAACAGGTCGGTGAACTATTGGGTTGTCTCAAAACGGCTCCCATGTCTGCCTTGGGGAAACATGAAACCTAGAAGATACGGGCACAAGGATTATGAATGATTCTTCACCCAAAGGTAATGCCTACTATCGTTCCCTCGCCAGAAATATTTCATTGACCGTGGTGCTGGTTTCATTGGCCCCGATGATCTTGATAAGCGCCCTGATTCTCTATCAGTACAGAATATCCCACTATGAAAAAGTTGAAGCCCACCTCGTTCAACTGGTTCAAAAGCATCGTCGCGATATCGATGCATTCCTCGAAGAAAAGCTGGGCGATATCCAGATTCTGGCCGACAACTTCACCTATGAAGAATTGAGCGATACCGGTTTTCTTCAGGATCGGCTCCAGGCTCTACAAAAATTCTACAACAACGCGTTCGTGGACCTCGGAGTTGTCAACAAAGACGGCCTGCAGGTAGCCTACGCGGGACCCTTCAGACTCGGGCAGGCTCTTTATTCGGAGTCATCCTGGTTTCAGGCGGCAAAAACACAACCCTATGTGATAAGTGATGTCTTCCTGGGTCTCAGGGGTCTTCCGCATTTCATCATAGCCGTCAAGCAAAAATGGAAGAGCGATGTATGGATTGTAAGAGCAACCATAGATTTCGTTGCATTCAACAATTTAGTCCAGAATATAAGAATAGGTTCAACAGGCTTTGCCTTCATTTTAAACAAAAACGGAGAATTTCAAACGACCCCGCATGGCGACATCGAATCAGGCAGCCATCCCTACCCTGAATACCTCCTTGCAGCCACCCCGACAGAAGACAGGGTGCACGTTTTCCGGGGGATGAATTCCAAAAACAGCGAAAACATCTATGCAGCCGCAATGTTGAAGGACGGCGAGTGGCTCCTGGTCTGTCAACAACCGGTAAGCGAGGCCTTTTCGGACTTTCTGAAGGCGCTAAAGCTAACGATAATGCTTCTGGTCCTGGGGGGCGGTTGCATTGTTACGATGGCCATATTTGTTTCCCGCCGAATGGTCAACCGGATCGCTCAGGCGGATCTTGAAAAGCAGGTGATGAACCAGCAGATCGTCGAGACCGGCAAGCTTGCCTCGGTCGGAGAACTCGCGGCCGGCATCGCCCATGAAATCAACAATCCTGTAGCCATAATGGTTGAGGAAGCCGGTTGGATGGGAGATTTGCTGGAGGAGGAAGAACTCAGGCACAGCGGCAATCTTGAAGAATTTAAGCGGGCCCTCGATCAGATCAAAACCCAGGGCAAACGCTGTAAGGCTATAACACACAAGCTGTTGAGCTTCGCACGTAAAACCGATACACGAATCGAAGAAGTCCAGGTTGGCGAAGTCATCGAAGAACTTGTGGTTCTTTCCGCCCAAAGAGCGAAATACAGCAACGTTCAGATAAAAACGGATATAGAGGACGGCCTGCCTTCGGTGCACATTTCCCAGTCCGAACTCCAGCAGGTCATACTCAACCTTATAAATAACGCCCTGGATGCCATGGAAAAACAAGGCGGCAAGCTTGCATTAAGCGCCCGGATGGAAAGAGATTTTATCGTTGTAGAGGTCTCTGACGACGGGCCGGGGATTCCTCAAGCCAACCTCGCCCGGATCTTTGATCCCTTTTACACGACCAAACCGGTAGGCAAGGGTACCGGCTTGGGTTTGTCCATTTGTTATGGTATCGTTAAAAAAATGGGGGGTGACATAACCGCCCGGAGCAGCGTTGGGAAAGGGGCCACGTTCCGCATCACCATCCCACACGGAAAATGACATCAAAAGCTGAAACCTTGCCGGGGGAAGGTTTCGGCCCAGGACCTTGGCACATGTGTTAAGAGGCCCCGCGAAAGGAGAGGATGCATGTCTATTGCCAATATACTTTTAGTGGACGATGAAGTCGCCTTCGTGGAGGCTATGACAAAACGCCTCAAAAAACGTGATCTGGACATTACCGCAGCCTACGGAGGCCCGGAGGCGCTGGAGGTACTCGATAAAAACCCTTCGATAGAAGTGGTTGTTCTGGACGTCAAAATGCCGATCATGGACGGAATAGAAACTCTCAGCGAAATAAAGAAGAGGCATCCTTTAACAGAAGTGATTATGCTCACAGGTCATGCCACCGTGGATTCGGCGATCGAGGGGATGAAACGCGGCGCTTTCGACTACCTGATGAAGCCCTGCGAGTTGGACCAATTGATCTCGAAGGTGAAGGAAGCTGCAGCCAGAAAGCATGCCCACGAAGAAAAAATAATTCAGGCCCGGTTGAAAAACATAACCGGAAGGCGGACTTGAAATCCGATGGACGAAAACTCTCATTCCGGAACCGATAACACCTCCTCTGCTCAGGATCATCCGGATCGGGTTATCTCTGTTCTTCTTGTGGATGATGAGCGGGACTACTTGAATGTGCTCGCCAACCGCATGAAACGCCGGAAAATCGATGCAACAAAGGCCTTCAACGGCCTCAGTGCAATCCAGGCTCTCCGCAAAAAAGATTTCGATGTCGCCGTCGTTGACCTTAAAATGCAGGACATGTACGGCATCGAGGTCCTGAAAGTCTTCAAGAAAATGGCTCCGTCGATGCCGGTCATCATGCTGACGGGCCATGGTTCCGCGGAAGCGGCCAGGGAAGGAATCAAAGAAGGGGCTTTCGATTACCTGATGAAGCCCTGCGAACTGGAAGAACTGATCGAAAAGATCCGCGAAGCCGACGCAAGCCGGGAATCGGGTTGAAAGCTTTCCGTTCGCAGGACAAAAACCTTGAACCGTTATCTCCACTGGCCGGGGAAGAGGCATACAAAGATTGTACCCTTTCCAACCTCGCTGTCAACCGATATGACCCCCCTCAAATGATCGATGATCTCCTTAACGATGACCATGCCGAGGCCGGTGCCCTCCT
>Ga0068714_10003596_pt1 | contig 18203 bp, 13 predicted proteins | sample MTBNYHSulfiMetaG_FD_62988 | JGI IMG/M metagenome (GOLD analysis project Ga0068714, IMG submission 62988) | Enrichment culture microbial communities from rom New York Harbor, USA that are MTBE-degrading - MTBE-NYH (New York Harbor Sulfidogenic)... | ecosystem: Environmental > Aquatic > Marine >... | reverse complement strand
CCTTGGCGCCGGTCCGAGCGTTCCGCTGGTAGTGAACCTCTCCCCGCTGCTTGCCAGCACAAAGTACTACTGGAGAGTTGACACTTTCTGGTCCGCGGCGCCGACATATGTTGACGGTCTTGTGTGGAACTTCACAACGCGGCCGCCGACCTGTGTGAACGTGCTTGCCGGCGACTTCAACGGCGACTGCAAGGTCACGTTCGTTGACTTCGCGATACTGGCGGCGAACTGGAAGTTGTGCAACATGCCTGTAGGCTGCCCATAGCAGGCAAGTCCATCTGATTTGAACAAGAGGCCCATCCGGAAAACCGGGTGGGCCTTTTTTTGCGCCTCCAGCACGCGCCACCGACTGTGGACACAGCCGGGCATTTCGGTTATCATGTGTCAATCCAGATGAAAGGAAAGGTGATGCCGGACAAGAAGGGCATTAATGAGTGGCGCATAGTACTTGCCGTCATGGCGGTCGTGCTGGCAGCAGCTATCGTCGGAGCAATGGTATCGAACTGGGGCCATGCAGAGAAAACACCCGAGGGCGGGGCGGGCGCGCCTTCGATACCGCGACCCGAAGCGCCTCTTTCGCCTGAAAACACCTCCCCCCCTGCCATCTCGGCGCCGCAGCCGGGTCAGAAGCCGACGCTGGCGCAGATCGCAGCACGAGCCCGCACATGGGAACCACATTTCGTCGAGTACATCGGCAAGCCTGCACCCGAGTTCAGGGCAAGGGATCTCGACGGTAAGACGCATAAGTTGAGCGACTACAGGGGTAGGGATGTGCTCATCATATTCTGGGCGATGTGGTGTGCGCCGTGCCGAGAGGAGATACCTTATCTCATCAAGCTGCGGCAAGACAGGCCCGAAGATAAGCTCGCGATGCTTGCTGTGTCGACAGACAGAATTTCCGACGACCCCATCATAAACAACTCCATGCAGGCTCAGCTCATCCAGAAGCTCAAGGACTTCGTCGCGGCAAGAAAGATGAACTATACCATTCTGCTGATGCCGCCATCCGGCGAGAGGCCCTATTCGCGGATCTCGTCGCTGCCGTCTGCCATTTTTGTTTCGCCAGATGGCACCATCAAAATGGGCACGACTGGATACGTGCCGCTACAGGATATAGAGGCGATACTGGCTGCTGAGAGATAACCGCACTGCGAGAGGATATAGATGAAGATAGGTGTTGCCGATTTCGGGATGAACGTATGGGATGGTGGGTGCTTCGATATTCAGCGGAGACTGCTGGACCTGAAGGCGATTGGCTACGAAGGCACGGAAAGGCTGGAGGCCGTCACGGAATCCGAAGTGATACACAGAAGCGCGATGTATCGCAGGTGCGGTATGGGTTTTGCGCTTTGCCGTGGTACAACCATCCAGAATACGATCGAATGGACGGCAGCCCTCGGCAAGGAATACGTATGGGTAACGGTTGCCGGTAAGGACTTCGAGACGTATTGCCGGCAGGCGCAGAAGCAGGCGAAAGCGAGTCTGGCGTATGGCGTGAAAACCGTTGTGCATAATCATCTCGGTCAGACGGTTGAGAGCCAGAAGCAGGTTGAGGATTTTCTGGCGAAGTGTCCGGATTGCGGGCTTTTGCTCGATACGGCGCATCTTGATGGCGCGGGCGGGGATTGCATGGAGATAGTGGGGAAATATCACGATCGCATAGCTGCGCTGCATCTGAAGGACTGGGTGATGCTGGATGAGACGAAGGGGCTCGCGGAATGGGGCAAGCGGCTGCGATTTTGCGAGCTTGGGGCGGGCAGGATGGGTGACCTCAATGCCAGGGTGCTGAAGACTATGGTGAAGAAGGGGTTTGACGGCTGGGTGTTTGTGGAGCATGACCATCACCAGCAGGAACCCGTCAAGGAGCTGGCGATAAGCCGGGAGTATATCCGCAAGGCTGGATTTTGATTGCGCAAACGGCGGGGTGAAATGTCGCAGTGACGCATGAATGGTGGCCAAAGTGGCCGCGAATGCGGCCAGTCATAAGCTGTAAGCCCTGAGCTATCAGCTACTTAGAGAATAATAGACGGGTCTGCTGGACAATTTCCGGGCTTCGATTCTGGCTAATCTCGACTCTCTACTTTCAATTCTCTAGCCGCAGCGCGGCTCGGGGTGGCTGGGGTGTTGTTTGGGACATTGAACTGGGTATTTGCAATTTACGATGTACTAATTGCAAAATACAGAGTGTCGAGGTCTGCATAGAGGCTCCGCACCCACAGATTGCGACGATTTCCCTGATCCCGCTTCCTAACTGTCCACTGACGACTGAAGCCCCCCCGCCACTTGGCCACGGCGGTTCCGTGGCAACTCGGAGAAGCAGCGCCCGGGGACGACCGCAGCCTAGTCTCCGACATAGGGCACTTTCGGCTTAACCGGCCGCGGGTACTTCTTCACGAATTCCTCTGTCGCCTCACGAACGCCGGGAAGGTCCTTGTCGCGCATCGTATACACCGCCAGTACGAGGTTCTCATCGTCAATCGCACACTTTGGTGCCGGGTCTTCAAGAACGGCAATCACACCCTTGGCTGCGCTCACAGTGGCAGTGCGTGCCAGTGACTCCAGCGCATACATCTGCCGGTATGCCAGCCTATCATCGCGAAGGAGTTCCAACTGATACCGTACGGCAGCATCCCCCTCCGCGAAGGCAAGCATCTCCATGCCTGCAATCCTGGCCTCAAGACCCTGTCTCCCGGCAAATGCGCCGGCAGCTCGCAAGTCTGACATCTTACGGGCCAGATCCGCCAGAATGGCCGCGTACTTGGCGTCGTCCGGAGCACCTATTTCGAAGCTGAATGTTACCTGTGCCTTACGCTCGGGCGCACGCGTCTTAGTTGCCACACCATTGATCTCAATTGGCCTCCTTTCACTCAGCGCATAGTACCTTATCGTACATGCCGCGATGATAGGACCCTGCTGGATGAGCGTGGAACATCTGTGATTGAGCACGAATGTACGCCGTGCTGTACCCCCGGCCGGAATATCCAGCAGGCGCTTGTCACTGACGCCGCGTGGCTCCTCTGAACCCATTCGGCACGCAATCGGACTCCCATTTGCGTCAGCCAGTGCGATGCTGAAGGCGTTGTCAGCCCCGGCAAAGGCAATCCGCTTCGGCTGGTTGGCATCGTTGCTGATGATCAGAGTCACCAGTACCGGCTCGCCAGGGAGGTACTGCCGCTTGTTTGTCTGGGCCCGCCAACTCAAGTCTTCCTGTAACTGCGAGGCTAGACCTCCACATGGCAACGCAAGGACCATTCCTGCGAGGGCTCCACAAAAGACCCTTATCACACGTATCTTACCTGTTCCAGTGCTCATCCAGCTACTCCTGCGAGAACGAAGTCCTACCGCCGACACATCTGCGGGATAGACACTCTTAGCAATTCCACGGCGAACGTCCCGAATGCCACCAACCACGGTCACTATGGCAGCGCATAACGAATCCACCCGTCATTCTTTGTAATCGAGAAGTACCAGACGCCGCCCTGTTGGCAAACAAAGTAGTTCAAGGCCACAGGCCCCAACAGGCTGCCATAAACCACTTCATTTGTCGTAGGCGTCCAAGGGTAATTTGACGTCTGGCCGGTACCGCCGGTCCTATCTGGATTTCTGTACCAGTATCTCTGGTAGGCTGTCACATATACTCCGGAGTAAGGCTCTCCAAAACCTGTACTCCGGAGTAAGGCTCTCCAAAACCTGGTGACTCATGCATATCCTCATTATAGCAGCACTCGGCGGCAACGTTGGTTCGGACTACCGGATTGTATGACCACCCGAACATGGGCTCTTCAAAGAAGTATGCACCAATGTTTCTGGTGACATTGGGCCAAGTGTTGTTGCTGTCAGGCCAATCTACCCACTCCCCCACCCGCAAGCCCGTCAAGTCATTGTCTTCGCCAGAACTGGACTCCCAGACATAGGCGAAATACAGGTCAGTTCCTTCCTCCCACCAATCTACCTCCTGGAAGTTCACGGGGCACGCCACGCGAACGCTCGCGCTAGCGGATGCCACGCCAGCTACCGTTGCATATGCCGTCTGCTGATTGCCAGCCGCCCCCCACCACGTTGTGAAGGATTGGCTGTTCTCTGTACTTGCCGGAGGATTGCCGCCCGGTGCGGTCCACGAGGTCTTGTGGCCCAGTCCGCTGGGCGTGGTACTGGCCGTGAAGCTAACATTACCGCCAACACATGTGCCTTCTTTGTCTGCCGTAACGCTCACCTCGACAACGCATACATTGATGCCCTTTGATGAATCGCCACAGGTCGCGGTTACAGTATACTCCCCGGCTTCGCCTGTGGAAAGCGCTCTTTGTTCGGGATGGTCCGGCACAGCCGTTCCACCAGTCCACTGCGGCTGGCCCGTAGGCCAGGAGAACCACCATAGGAGGGGCGATGCAGTAATCGTCACAGCGCCGCTGCCTTTGGCGACATAAAGTGTCTCCGCTTCGCCCGGGGTGGCCGTATAGGACTCCACGCCGCCTGCGGAGAGCTTGGCGACACCCGCAACTGCCACCCAATAGGCCGCGGTTGCGACCTCGTGGCAATCATCAGTATCCGTCACCTTCAAGGTCACAAGATATCCATTTATGTTGGAGTACTCATGGGTGACTGTCATTCCTTCCGCTGTCTGACCATCGTCAAAATCCCACCTGGGAGTACCGCCACTGGTACAGGTAGAACCTGCCTTGAAGGTCATTTCCGTTCCCAAGCATGCCGGGTTAGGTGTTATGCTTTCTATGCATGCTTCTGGACACGCCCATGCGGCATCGCCGGCCATAGCTAGAAATATCATGATGGCGATCTTCCTCAGGGTACTCATTTCGCACCCCCTTCCGCCAGCATCCGTGTATAGCCCTCCTCACAGACCCTCACGAAATCCATCACCATCTTCTCATCCGGGCAGGCATCCCGTGCCATCCTGCACAGCCTGAGCACCTCCCCTATGGCTTCCTGGCGCATCGAAGGCTCCGTTCGGCCGATTGCATGCCAGCACTCGATGGCAACAATATGGCAGTGACCGGCGTACTCGTGCCGACGGCTGGGGCGCAGGGACAGAGCTCTGAGCTGATGCGGCGCTGTGTCATGCTGTTACCGGCATGCGGGGCCATTGTAGCGCGTCACCCTCCCCTTGAGCCAGCCATCCGATTACTCCCGCCGGAGTTCCCTGAGCGCGGGCATAAGCTTGTATATCTCAACAATTGGGCCGCTGGCATCGGCTGGTACCGGGCCGGGCTTATCGAGCTTCGCCTCTCTGCGGGGCGATGAATTATCGACCATCTTATCCTTCATGACCCAGTATATATTGCCCCTGTCGTCATCCCGTATCGCCATCGTGACGCCCGAAAGGTCGTCCACTTGCCTCACCGTCACGCGTTTCTCATTGACACCCTTGAAACGGTCGAGCGCTTCGCGCGTTATCGACATGCCGTAATCTGTAGCGTTTGGCTCTACCACTCCGACCGACATCTCGGGGAGGCGAGGCTTGTCAAGACCGTCGGCATCGAATACCCGCCCATCCTCGCACCAGAACAGGACCTTCTTGCCATGATGGAAGACGCGAAAGGCACAGTCAAATGGCACGTCGAATATTGCCACCCTGAGCCATTTGCTGCCACGATAGAGAGGCTGGCCAGCAATGACGACAGGTCCGAGAGTCTGACCGATGTGCGAGCTGCCATAGCTGTAGTACCACACGGTCATCCGCTCGCCGACCGCCAGATACACCAGGAAGGATTCAACGCTGATGGGAATGATATCATAGACCACGCCTTTGCCCACCGTTTTGAACATGTACGCAAGTGTGTTGTAGTGGCGCAGTGGCCGCAGCGGTACATCCTCGTCAGTCACCTGCTGAGCCACGTTATTGGTGCACTTCTGCAGAACACCAGACTCCGCATATGACACATCCCGTAAGGGCCATTGGTCCAGCAGAGCGACAGGCATTCGCCTCATGGTGAAGATTCGATCCCGGGCATACAATTCCAAGTCAGTACTGCCAAGGGCATTCCAGAAATATCCGTCTGATATATCCCAACAGTATTGGACCCTGTCCTGATCGTGCGACCATATCTGTCTAGACAAGTCCATAGGGAAGAGGAGGGACGCGCTGTAGGTCATGCCACCGTGATCGCGCAATTCCTGAAGCACAGTATTGACAATGTTGCCAGAATTCCACTCCAGGCCCGCAGCAACATATATTGTGTCGTCTCTGACGATGCCCTTGGCCATAGGCATTGGCCACAGACTGGCTGCATCCGAGGTTGCCGCGCAGCTCCAGAAGGTCACTGCCAACACACTAAATGTTATATCAATTCCCATTAGGCGTCCTTTCTTCTAGTACCATGAAATATCACAATCACGGTTGCGTGCGGAAGTAGCGAACGTAGCGTACCACAAGGTCGGCCTTGTCGCCATCGCCATTCAAATCAGTATTAATAGCTTGTTCGGAGACGATACGCAGCACCCGATTTGAGCTTGCATACCCACTTATGGCATTCTGGAAGAACTGGTTCGATGATGTATAGGTCGCTCCATAGGATGGGTCATAGTAATTCCCGTTGCGCAAAACCACAAAGTGGCGATTGAATAGTGACTTCGGGTTCTGATTTGACTGGCCCTGAACGCCCGTCTGGTCGTTCACCTCCGCGTAGCTCCACACATACGCATTTCCTGCGCTATTGATACAGTCGCCGTTCGCAGGATAGATGTTCCAGCATGGCCAGTCCTGGTTGTCGCTTGTTTGGCTGCCGGTGTAAGTCCAGTTCTTAACAATGAAGGCCTTCCCGCTCGGTTCGAATGTCTCGAAGCTGCCCGGATTGGCCACGCCTTGGGCCTTGGCCATTTCCATGAGGAAATACGCCCATGGACCGCATTCACTGTCACACTTCTCCATCAAGCTCGCTAGATCTGTGTTTGGAGTCCGCCAGTTAGCATAGTAGGTTAGCTGGGCGTTGTCAGACGCACGATGCACATCCAGACCTTTGACAGCGTCCCATATTCCTTCAAAAACAGCATCGTCCTTGTTGGCGTCGCCGCCCTTCCCGGCTGCCGCCCCGCACGAGACGGCAAGCACCGTCTGATAGAGGTCTCCGCTTGGCGCCTTGTAGGTGACATAGACGTCATTTGAGGTATTTCCGACAACATCCCACGACAGACCGTTGTCGCGTGAGATGCTCCATCTGAAGCCAGCGTTCATCGCAGTGGCCTGATACTGCTCAAAGGCGGTGACATAAGGCTGCGGTCCGCCGCTGAAACTAAGCGTCGTGCCGGATACACTTCCAGCCCCCTCTAACAGGACGGGGCCGGATTGGCCGCCATCCGCCTTGATCCTCCAGACGGCAGCAGGAAAGGCGTTTTCCGGCTTTACCTGAATGTCGACGTCAGCGGTCAGGAAGGAGTCGAGCGTGGCTCCCGATGACTGGTAGCACACGGGGTACTTCCTGTCACATGGGTCATCGGCATCGCCATCCGGCGGATCACTGTTGTCCTGCCAGTGCGGGGCATCGAAGTCGCCTGGGCCGTCATCCTTCTTGACCATATGGTATTTGCTGCCGGAGAAAGATACACTTTTGAATGCCATTGAATACACGGTGATGTTTATCGCCTTGCTGGAATCGCCGCACTGGGCTGAGATAGTATACTTCGTCTCAGTATCTGTCGCAACTTTCCTCTGTTCGGGATGACCCGGCACAGCCGTTCCGCCAGTCCACTGCGGCTGGCCCGTAGGCCAGGAGAACCACCATAAGAGGGGCGATGCAGTGATCGTCACATCGCCGCTACCTTTAGCAACGTAGAGCGTCTCCGCTTCGCCCGGGGTGTCAGTATAGGACTCCACGCCACCCGCAGAGAGCTTGGCGACACCCGCCACCGCCACCCACTGGGCCGCGGTGGCAGTGTGGCCGCAGTCCTCGGTATCCGTCACCTTCAAGGTCACGAGATATCCATTTATGTTGGAGTAGGTATGGGTGACTGTCATTCCTTCCGCTGTCTGACCATCGTCAAAATCCCACCTAGGCGTGCCTCCATACGTGCAAGTAGAACCTGCCTTGAAGGTCATTTCCGTTCCCAGGCACGCCGGATTAGGCGTTATGCTTTCTATGCATGTGTGTTCCCAAGCCCACGCGGCATCGCTGGCCATAGCCAGAACTATCATGATGGCAATCTTACTTGCAGTACTCATTTCGCACCCCCTTCCGCCAGCATCCGTGTATAGCCCTCCTCACAGACCCTGACGAAATCCATCACCATCTTCTCATCCGGACAGGCATCCCGTGCCATCCTGCACAGCCTGAGCACCTCTGCTATGGCTTCCTGGCGCATCGAAGGCTCCGTTCGGCCAATTCTGTGCCAGCTCTCGATGGCAACAATGTAACAGTGGCCGGTGTACTCGTAGTATGGGTCCTTTTCGACAGCTGTCATGGCGTATGCTATGGCTGCGCCATAGTCCTGAAGATGCTGGGCACAGTCCGCCCTTTTGTGCCACGCGCTGGCAGTCGATGAGAAGCTGGGGCAGTTCGTGGTGACATACCCCAGTACCTTGTCTGCGGCTGCAAAGAGCCGCCTTGCATCAGCGTCCTTGCTCTCGATCTGGATACCCCGGTACAGTAGCGCTCGGCCTACTTCGTAGAGCGCGTCGCCAGCCGTCTTACCGTCTGTCTGTGGTGCAAGTGCGGGAATCCATTCGTCCGGGGCCGCACCTTCAGCTATCGCGATGGCTGCCTGTGCCGCGACCTCCCATCGGGAGTCGTCGCCTTGGAGAGCACCACTTGCCCGTGCGACGACGGACCTGGCCCTGTCCAGCCTGCCCCTGATCACGTATCTGCGAGTGTAGTCAAAGAACGTACTGCCCTTGTCATTGCGGTCGCCATATCCGGTAAGCATCTTGTCAAGTGTCTCATCCACAAGGGCGTCTGAGCCAATGCGGATAGCACACTCAATGACCTTGCCATTCGCTCCCCATCCAACGCCCGTGTTGTTGTCGGCGGCCGCCACCCGTTGGAAATATGGAATAGCCTGGGCGTATTGCGCCACTCCGATGTATGCCCCGCCCAGTCTGTCGCACACCGCTGGATCGGAGACCTGTCCATTCGTGTCCTTCAGGGCATCAATCGCTGCCTCAGCTTCGATATGGCGGTTACTCGCAACAAGCGCCGCGGCTCTGCCGCCATCGGCTATCATGCGAGTCTGTTCATCTGAAGCTGCATCCCGAAGCGCGGCATATATCGCGAGGGAGCCCTCCGCGTTACCTTGCTCGATCATCTCGGCGGCTATGGCATCGACTGCCCGAGCCCAACCCGCGACAGACCTGTAATCGGCTGCCATTAGTCTCTCGGCGGCATCCGCCGCAAGTGCGAAATCGCCGCGCTTGGTCGATGTCACGCCTAGCAACCTCAGCGCCTTGAGTCCCTCAGGCCCGGCAGGCATTCCGTCAGCCACGGCCTCGTATACTAAACAGGCTTCCTGCTTGTGACGGTGTTTCACCAGCCTGTCGCCGGCCTGCATGAGGCCCTTGCCTGCTTTCTCGTCGTTTGGGAACTGGCTCATCGCCCGCTTGGCAGCCTCAACCGCCTTTGCAGCGTCGCCGCCTTTCTCCGCCTCGGAACGAGCTACGCCGCAGAGAGCCAGCTTGAGGGTATCGCCCTCGGCGTATTGGGAGGCATAGCCGTAGAACTCCCTGGCGCAGGGCCACTCGCCTCTTGCAGCCATCTCCTTGGCGATCCGTTCAGCAACTCGCGCGGTCTCTGCATCTGCGGATAGAGTGGTGATCATGGTTCTGACAGTGTCGGACGCCCCCGCGATGTCAGCCGCTGCCAGAGCACCCTGCGCCTCAGCAAGGTATGTGTCAGGAGTTTTCTCCAGCGAGGCTTCGGTCGTGCCAGTCCATTCCGCATTTACGACCTTTGCGGCTGCATAGAGCAATACCCCCGCAGCCACTATGACAAGGGCAACCTTCCCAATAACCGCCCCCCTTCGCAATAACCTGCTCATACACTTCTCCTTCAGTATCTGTACGCTTCACGCTGCGCCTGTACGCTGATATAGAAAGGAAGACATATGCCGGCCCCGCGCACTCCTCAGCAGCCAGCCATCCCATAACCTCGGAGCAATACTATACCCCCCCCTCCACAATACCAATGGAAAAAAGCCCTGCTGTGACATTTCCCCGGGCTGCCATTTGCGACAAGAGCTAAGTCTTTGTGCGGAAAAGAGTTACAGCCCGGCCTTGTCACCCCAGAAAGAAGACCTTGAATGTAACTCTTTGTAGTATATAGAGTTACGTGTTCTGGAGGGTCGCGACATCCGCCAAATCCGCCACCGTTCGTGCGCAGCCATCGCACTTCCCGTGGACTATTGCGCAGGAAATCCGAAACCCGAAACTCGAAATCCGAAGGTACTCAGCTCCCATCGTGCCAACACCGGTTTTTGGCATTGCATCCGGGTGGCGTTATCAGTACAATTGCGCGGATTTTGGGCTGGACGCGGCAGCTGTTGATGCGTATTCCCGGGACAAGGAAGACGGAAGTTCCCTGTACAGACGAGGACAGCGTACAGGCGCAGCGTACAGCGTTCAGTTAGATGCCGGAAGAAGTCAGCGGATGCCAAAACGGAAGGACATCAAGAAGATACTGATAATCGGCTCGGGCCCGATCGTCATCGGCCAGGCCTGTGAATTTGATTACTCCGGCGCGCAGGCCTGCAAGGTGCTGCGCCGCGAGGGCTTCAAGGTCGTCCTTGTGAACAGCAACCCGGCGACGATAATGACCGATCCGGAGCTGGCCGACCGCACGTATATCGAGCCCATCACGCCAGACATCGTCGAGATGATAATCAAGAAGGAGCGTCCGGATGCGCTATTACCGACACTCGGCGGGCAAACGGGCCTGAATACGGCTGTGGCGCTTGCCGAGCGGGGAGTGCTGAAGAAGTACAAGGTCAAGATGCTTGGGGCGAACCTGAAGAGCATCCGTAAGGCCGAGGAGCGCGACCTTTTCAAGAAGACCATGCAGGACATCGGCCTTGAGGTGCCGCGGAGCGGGTACGCAACGAATATGAAGGAGGCGATGGAGATAGTCAAGGAGGTGGGCTTCCCAGCCATCATACGTCCATCTTACACGCTCGGCGGGACGGGCGGCAACGTGGCCTACAATATGGACGAATACAAGGCGATGGTGAAGTGGGGGCTGGACCTGTCGCCCAAGAGCCAGATACTCATCGAGGAATCGGTCATCGGGTGGAAGGAGTACGAGCTCGAGGTGATGCGCGACCGCAAGGATAACGTCGTCATCGTCTGCTCTATCGAGAACCTAGACCCCATGGGTATTCACACGGGCGATTCGATAACGGTCGCGCCCGCCCAGACGCTGACGGATAAGGAATACCAGCTGATGCGGGATGCGTCGCTGAAGATAATCCGCGCGATAGGCGTTGAGACGGGCGGCTCGAACATCCAGTTTGCGGTCAATCCAGCCAACGGCAAGATGTACGTCATAGAGATGAATCCGCGAGTGTCACGGTCGTCGGCTCTGGCATCGAAGGCGACTGGCTTCCCCATCGCCAAGATCGCATCGCTGCTTGCCGTCGGATATACGTTGGATGAGATTCCGAACGACATCACGAAGAAGACCCCTGCGTGTTTCGAGCCGACGATAGATTACTGCGTTGTGAAGTGGCCTCGGTTCACATTCGAGAAATTCCCGGGCACGAGCCCCCTGCTCACCGTGCAGATGAAGTCGGTGGGCGAGGCGATGGCCATCGGGCGGACGTTCAAGGAGTCATTCCAGAAGGCGATACGCTCGCTTGAGATAGACCGCTATTCGCTTGATAGCCGGCACATACCGGCGGGGATAAGCGACGAAGATCTCTCGGCAAAGCTCAAGATGAACTGCTGGGATAAGCTCTGGTATGTGGCTGAGGCGATCCGGCGCGGACGCACGATCGACGAGATACATGCTCTCACCAATATCGACCCCTGGTTCATCAACAACATCCGCGAGATCATTGAGATGGAGCGGGAGATCAAGGCATCGTCGCTGGATTCAATGACGCCGGAATTCATCCGCAAGATGAAGGAGTACGGCTTCAGCGACAAGTATGCTGCATGGGTGCTCGGGGTTCCTGAGATGGAATTCCGGCAGAAGCGCAAGAGCGTCGGTGTGGCGCCGGTGTACAAGATGGTTGATACATGCGGAGCGGAGTTCGAGGCGGGCACGCCATATCTCTATTCCACATATGAGCAGGAATGCGAGGCAGCCCCGACGAAGCGGCGTAAAGTGATCATACTTGGCGGCGGACCGAACCGGATCGGCCAGGGCATCGAGTTCGACTATTGCTGCGTGCATGCTGCCTTCGCGCTGAAGGAGATCGGCGTCGAATCCATCATGGTTAATTGCAACCCGGAGACGGTGTCGACGGACTACGACACGTCGGACAAGCTCTATTTCGAGCCACTGACGTTCGAAGATGTGATGAACATCGTCGATAAGGAGAAGCCCGACGGCGTGATAGTGCAATTCGGCGGGCAGACACCGTTGAAGCTGTGCGTGGCGCTCGAAAGGGCCGGCGTGCCCATCATAGGCACGACACCGGATTCGATAGATATTGCAGAGGACCGTGAGCGATTCAAGCTGCTCATCGACAAGCTTGGTATCCGCCAGTCGTTCAGCGGCACGGCGACATCATGTGAACAGGCCCTCAAGATCGCCGGTGAGCTTGGTTATCCGCTTCTGATACGGCCATCGTTCGTGCTGGGCGGGCGCGCGATGGAGGTTGTGTATGATGAGACGGCCCTGCGAAACTCTTTTGCCAATGCGATAGAAGCATCGCCGGACCATCCGGTGCTGGTCGACAAGTTCCTTGATGACGCGACTGAGCTGGACGTCGATGCGGTGTGCGACGGCAAGATGGTGGTCATCGGCGGGATTATGGAGCATATCGAGGAGGCTGGCGTGCATTCAGGGGATAGCGCATGCTCGTTACCGCCGGTGTCATTATCCAGGGAGGTTATGGCGGTCGTTGAAAAGCAGACGAAGCAATTGGCGCTTGCACTGAATGTCCGCGGATTGATGAATGTGCAGTACGCTGTGAAGGATGAGCAGGTGTATGTGCTGGAGGTCAATCCACGTGCATCACGGACAATACCCTTTGTAAGCAAGGCGATAGGAAATCCGCTTGCAAAGATAGCTGCGAAGGTGATGGCGGGCATGACGCTGGATGAGCTGGGCTTTACGAAGGAAGTCGTACCGACGCACTACTCTGTGAAGGAGGCTGTGTTCCCGTTCCTCAAGTTCCCGGGGGTAGATGTCATACTCGGCCCGGAGATGCTCTCAACGGGGGAGGTCATGGGCATATCGAACGACTTCGGGATCGCCTTTGCCAAGAGCCAGATGGCTGCGAGCAACTCTCTGCCGGCCAGCGGGACGGTTTTTGTGAGCGTGCGCGATGCTGATAAGCCTCGAGCTGTGAAGCTGGCCCAGCAGCTTTCGAAGATGGGCTACAAGATCTGCGCCACCAAGGGCACATGTATCGCGCTCATCAATAACAATGTTCCTTCGCAGTTCGTGCTGAAGGTAGCGGAGGGCCGGCCGAACATCGTCGATGCTCTCATCAACAGCGAGATATCGCTGATCATAAACACCGTCACAGGTAAGCAGGCGGTCAAGGATTCGTTCACCATCCGCCGCACAGCGATCGAGCGGCAGGTTCCGTATGTCACGACCATCAGAGGTGCGATCGCTATTGTAAAGGCGCTTGAGGCGCTCACGAAGAACAAGCTGACCGTAGACCCGATACAGGCATATTACAGAAGGGAGCGAAAGAAATGAAAGCCATTCTGCTCCTGCAAGACGGTACGGTCTTCGAGGGACACGCATTTGGTGCGCATGGCGAGAAATGCGGCGAGGTTGTCTTCAACACCAGTATGTGCGGCTACCAGGAGATACTGACCGACCCATCGTATCATGAGCAGATTGTCACGATGACCTATCCGCTTATAGGCAACTACGGGACCAATGTTCAGGACGTTGAGAGCCTGAAGATACAGGCTGCCGGATTCATCGTGAAAGAGGCCTGCGATTACCCGAGCAACTGGCGAGGCGGCATGTCGCTGGCCTGCTATCTGGAGAAATCCAACGTCGTCGGCATAGAGGGTATCGATACCCGCAGGCTCGTGAAGTTGCTCCGGACGCGAGGGGCGATGAATGGCATTCTCTCGTCAGTGGATACTGATCTGGGCAGCCTGAAGAGCAAGCTGGCGAAGTACCCGGGGCTTGTTGATCGTGACATAGTCAGAAACGTGACTATCGGGAAGTCGTACAAGTGGGACAAGCCCGTAGTTGATGTGTTCAATACTGCGGCGGCTGCTCCGGAAGTCAGGTACAGAGTGGTGGCTATCGATTACGGCATAAAGCATAACATACTGCGGCTGCTTGTATCGAATGGATGCGATGTGACGGTTGTTCCGGCGGCTACGGCGGCTGAGGAGATACTGGCCCTCAAACCTGATGGCGTGTTCCTCTCCAATGGGCCGGGTGACCCAGCTCCTGTTCAGTACGCTGTGAGGACGATCCAGTCACTCCTTGGGAAGAAGCCGATATTCGGCATATGTCTGGGTCATCAGCTGCTCGGGCTGGCTATGGGCGGCAAGACGTACAAGCTGAAGTTCGGACACCGCGGCGCCAACCACCCCGTGAAGAACCTGGGAACGGGCAAGATAGAAATCACCAGCCAGAACCACGGTTTCTGCGTGGATCTGGACAGCCTCAAGGACAAGGATGTCCAGCTTACGCACATAAACCTGAATGACCAGACGCTCGAGGGTTTCCGCTGTCGCAGCATCCCCGCGTTCTGTGTGCAGTATCACCCCGAGGCTTCGCCGGGGCCTCACGATTCAAACTACCTGTTCCAATCGTTTGTCAAGCTGATGGCCGAGTCCTGATGCCGGCAGGCGGCCATATATCAAGGCCTGACTCTCGCAGACAGCAGTCTACATTATTGTATTTGTGTTGTCGCGGCATGACAATCGTGTTATCATCAAGTAGAACTCTACTCCCACTCTGGAGGCAATGACATGGCAAGCAGGCTACCGAAAGAGGTGGAACTCCTGAGCGACATATCAAAGGCACTTGCCGAGTCGCTCGACCTGGAGCTGACCCTGGAATCGATTCTCAGGCTGCTCGAAGAGCACATGAGGCTGCGTCGCGGCACTATCAATATCCTCGACCCCGACACCGAGACGATCAGTATCCGCGTGGCGCACGGGCTCAGCGAGACATCGAAGAAGCTTGGCACCTATCGCATTGGCGAAGGTATCACCGGGCTGGTCGTTCAGACAGGCAAGGAAGTGGTCGTTCCGGACATAAACAAGGACCCGCGGTTCCTGCACAGGACTGGCACCCGCGCGGCGTCCAACAAGAGAACGTCGTTCTACTGTGTTCCCATCAAGCTGGACGGTCGCACCATAGGGGCATTCTCGGCAGACAAGGAAGCCGGCCGCGTCGACGACTTCGAGGCCATTCTGCAGATGCTCAACATAATCTCGACGATGATCGGGCAGGCCGTCAAACAGCATCGTCTTATCGAGAGTGACCGACGCCAGCTGCACGACGAGAACCTGCGCCTCCGCCAGGAACTGAAGGCCAAGTTCAACGTGACGAACATCATAGGCAAGTCAAACGCGATGCAGCAGATATACCGCCTGATCGAGCAGGTCGCCGAGAGTAACGCTACGGTTCTCATACGTGGCGAATCAGGAACGGGCAAGGATCTTGTCGCGCACGCCATTCACTACAACAGCCTTCGCGCATCGAAGCCCTTCATCAAGGTCAATTGCACTGCCCTGCCTGAGACATTGCTCGAGAGCGAGCTCTTTGGTCATGAGAAGGGAGCCTTTACAGGCGCCACAGAGCGGAAGATCGGCCGGTTTGAGCGGGCACAGGGTGGAACTGTCTTCCTTGACGAGATAGGTGACTTTTCCATGCAGCTCCAGGTCAAGCTCCTGCGGGTCATACAGTTCAAGGAATTCGAGCGGTTGGGCGGTACGGACACCATCAAGGCTAACGTACGAATTATTGTTGCCACACACAAGGACCTGGAAGAAGAGATAAAGAACCGCCTCTTCCGTGAAGACCTTTACTATCGAATCAATGTTTTCCCGATCTTCATGCCGCCCTTGCGTGAGAGGAAAGATGATATCATCCTGCTGGCGGACCATTTCCTCGAGAAGTACGCCCGTGAGAACAACAAGGCCATCAATCGTATCTCCACGCCGGCCATCAATATGCTGACAAGCTATCACTGGCCGGGCAATGTTCGTGAGCTTGAGAATGCCATTGAGCGCGCGGTTCTTGTGTGCGATTCCGATGTTATCCGGTCGGAGCACCTGCCCCCTTCTCTCCAGATGGCACGCCGCGACGAGCCACGCGGAGCTATGAGCTTCACCGAAATCATGCAGAACAAGGAACGGGAACTGATCATAGACGCGTTGAAGCGTGCTTCAGGCCAGCAGCGAAAGGCTGCAAAAGACCTGGGCCTTACCGAGCGCATCCTCGGCTACAAGATCAGGAAGTACGGGATATACCCCAGGCACCTGTCCTAGACCGGAATACATATTTGTCGCCCTTTTCACATATGGCTACATTTATGTAGCCACACCCCTCGCTAACCGCAGACACTGGCAATCGCTGTAACTGCTTTTCTATTAACATGTTATGGTTGACCGCCGCTGCCTTACACCTCCTGGCACAGCGGTTGCAAGGGCATACTGCCAGAGGTCACCAGCGTGAAGTGGCCCGAGTGTATGACTTCACGCGTAACGTAATGTGTCAGGAGCAGAATAATGAAGAAGAGCATCACAATGGCCATGGTTGTAGCGATGCTTGCGGCAGCGCCAGCCGCACTCGCCGAGGACGCAACGCTGGGTTTCAGTATGGGGGCCGACTACCTGAGCAAGTATATCTGGCGCGGACAGAATCTGTCGGACGACCCCGTGTTCCAGCCGTCGGTGGGGGTAACATATGGACCGTTGTCTCTGTCGTTGTGGGGCAACATGGACACGACAAACATCAATGGCAACAGCGGCGACTTCTCCGAGCTTGATACGACATTGAGTCTGGCTGGCGATGTGCCGGGCCTCGAGGGGGTTGGCTATTCGCTCGGCGCCATATACTACGATTTCCCCGGCACTGCGTACCCTGATACAACGGAGGCATATGCCGGAGTGTCGCTGGCGCTTCCCCTGAATCCGTCGCTGACTGTTTACAGGGATATCGACGAGGCGAAGGGAACCTACTATGCCCTGGGCGTGAGCCACAGCATTGAGAATGTAGCAGAGATTGCGGCTGATATGCCGGTCGGAATGAGTCTTGGCGCAAGTGTCGGCTATGGCAATAGCGCTTACAACAAATACTACTGGGGCGTAGATGGCAACAAGGCACAGGACTTTACTGTGACGCTTGGATTGCCAACCACCGTCGGCAGCTGGACAATTACGCCGAAGATGGGGTATTCCACGCTTCTGAGCAGCGATCTTCGGGACTCTGATGCCTATGGCACATCGAGTGACAATTTCTATATAGGCATCGGTGCATCCATAAGTTTCTAGCGAATTCTTAAGGGATATAGATCATGAGATGGGCGATTCTTGCAGCAGTTTTACTTGTGGCAGTCGTCGGGCCCCCCGCAATTGCTGATGAGCCAGCTGCCCCGGAGGCTTCCCCGTTAGCGGCAGCCACAGAGGCCCTGCAGACGAATCTGAATATCGTATGGACCTGCGTTGCGGCGTTCCTGGTATTCTTCATGCAGGCCGGTTTTGCAATGGTCGAGACTGGTTTCACCCGTGCGAAGAACACGGTGAACATCTTGATGAAAAACCTGATGGATTTTTCGATAGGCACCATTGCCTTCTTCTGCATAGGCTTTGGCCTGATGTTCGGAGAGTCCAACGGCCTGTCTGGAACGACATTGTTCGGCCTCAAGGGAATAGTCGGCAACGACTGGCAGTTCACTTTTCTGATCTTTCAGACTGTGTTCGCAGCGACAGCCGCGACAATAGTCTCGGGCGCAATGGCGGAACGCACAAAGTTCATCGGGTATCTTGCCTACAGCTTTGTGATCTCACTGGTCATCTACCCCGTATTCGGTCACTGGGTCTGGGGCGGCGGCTGGCTCGCCGAGATGGGATTCTGTGATTTCGCTGGCTCGACTGTGGTTCACTC
>Ga0068714_10003593_pt1 | contig 18205 bp, 13 predicted proteins | sample MTBNYHSulfiMetaG_FD_62988 | JGI IMG/M metagenome (GOLD analysis project Ga0068714, IMG submission 62988) | Enrichment culture microbial communities from rom New York Harbor, USA that are MTBE-degrading - MTBE-NYH (New York Harbor Sulfidogenic)... | ecosystem: Environmental > Aquatic > Marine >... | reverse complement strand
GGGGTGGACCGCCAGGAGGCTTACCACCTGCGGGTGGGGCGCCAGGTGCTTTACCACCGGGAGGCTTACCGCCTGCGGGTGGGCCGCCGGGGTGACGACTTTGTGCACTTTGCATACCTGCGGGACCGCCGGGCTTGCGCGGCTGGCTCGGCCTGCTGGCGGTAGCTCCAGGTCTTCTTGTCGGAGCTGACCCTCTGCCGCCCAACGAACCTCTGCTTGCAGGACCGCCCGCCGAGAAGCTCGTTCTGCCCATTGAACGTCCGCTGCCAAAAGACCCGCGGCTTGCCATTCCGCCTCTTGAGAAGCCACCGCCTCCGCGACCTCCACCTCTTGAAACACTGCGCCCCCCGCCGCCTCCTCCACGACCGCCACCTCTCCTTGCCTCAATTTCCGTCGCGGTAATCGCCAAAACCAGCAGCAATATGGTGTGTATGGCAATGCATTGGAGCCATGATTTTCTACTCATCGCTACTCTCCTTTCCCGCCACCTGCCGAAGCCCCGAGCTGCATGGTCGCTGCAAAAGCGATCCGCTCAGCCCCTTTGGGTGGCGTAAAATTAAAGAGCGAACCGGAGATTTTCGGCGAAAAATCCCAATCCTTCAGTTGCGCCCGGTATTGTGGCTGGCCCAAAGCATTTTTGTAGGTGACAATGATCCGGCGAAGGAGCGGTTTGTTGCCCTGCTCAATCCAGACCTGGAGGTCCCCGTCATCCATCCGCGCTGCCAGATGATCGCAGTCTACACCGTCAATTCGCGCCTCTTCGACATAGTCGAGAACGCGAATGTTTTCCTTCAGAAATTTTGGAAGTTCGATTGAGTAGAGCTCCGATAGAGGCATTCTCATTCCCAGGTCATCAGTGAAATATTCCACGGCGGCATCGATGCTGCCGGGTTTTTCTACCGTGCCGTATACATTGTTTTTGGCGTTGAAGACATAGATTTCCTTGCCGTTAAAGATGAATTCCGCCTTGGTTCCATCCCTTTGCTCGACGGCTTCGCGCATACGATTCGGGCGGTCGATCAAGACCTTGCGAACCGACCCAAACTCTATTTTCTGTCCGTCGTCCTGAACAGCGTCATAGCCGCTTTCGATGGTCACACTGAAACTTTTGGCCTTCGCCAGGAAATCGGCCATTTTCAAAAAAATGGCCATGGCTTCCGGATCGATAGGCGAGGCGTTCTCCACCTCATTCGTTGCAGCGAAGACCGTACCCGCGCAAAGCAAACCAAGAATACCCACGATACAAAAAAGCAGTTTCATTTTTTTCATCGCTTCTCTCCTTTTCTTTAATGTTAAATTACCTCGTTCGCACGCCCCTGCGTGGGAACGTGTATCCTTATTTCATAATATTCTGTTTGGGTAAGGCGTTGACCGGCTTCCTACGGACCAGTCCCATCTTTTTTTTCCGCTTCGATCTCGGCGGCCGCAATGACTGCTGCCGCCCCGGCCGCGAGGGCTTGCCTTCTTGCTTCATCCTGAGGCGCCGCAGGGCTTTCATCATCCTTTCCAGGAGCTTCAGGAGTTAATTCGTGCGGGATATACACGGTCACGTTGCGATGAGCGAACTCGACTCCCTCCTTCTGGAAAGCTTCTTGAAGAAGTCTCAGCAGTTCGCGCTTAATTAGAAACTGACCTCCCGGAAGTGCTTTGAATTTGACTCTCATGATCATCGCCGAATCGTCCAGCTGTTTCACTCCCTGGGATTTGATGTCACTCAGCAAATTGGCTCGCATTTTCTCATCGTCTTGAATCAGCTTGTTGATTTTTTTAATAATCCTACGCACCCTGTCCACATCGGTGCCGTAGCGGACGCGAAATTCAAGCTTTTCAATAAGGTAGTCGCGGCTAAAATTCGTGACGGCATCAAGAGCGCTGAAGGGTATGGTGTGCACCATCCCACGATGATGTCGAAGGCGCAAAGAGCGCAGCGAGATGTGCTCGACGGTCCCTTTCAACTTACCCGTATCGACATAATCACCCACCCGGAATGCATCGTCGATGAGGAAGAATATGCCGGAGATGATGTCTTTGACCAATGTCTGAGCGCCGAAGCCAACGGCCAATCCGACTACTCCGGCGCCAGCAATCAATGGACCGATGTTGACGCCGATGGCGGCAAGAATGATCATGGTGACCATCACAAACAGCACGGCCAGCACGAACTTTCGCAATAGAATCAACAAGGTCCCGGTCCTGGAGCCGCCCGCACCGCCTTCTTCCATCTCTTCGTCGGCATCCGGAAGGCCCTCGCGAAGCTTGCGCTCTATGGTGCTTTTGGTGTACTCCCAAACGACATAGGCCAACAGGATCGTCACCAGAATCGACAACACGGCGCGCGTGAACACTCTGCCCACCGGTACGTCTATTCCCCACAACCGGAGGATTGAAAAGACGAATCCAACCAGAAGTAGAATTCGTGCAGCTCTTTTGAGCTGCGGAGCGTAAAGGCTCATCCCTTCAGGCTTTGACTTAGAGGCAGGCTGCTGCGTTCCGGTTGGTGTCGAAAGCCCCTGTTCTTCGGGCACGGCCTCAGGCTGAGCGAGAGCTTCTATTGAAGAAGAAGGCCTCATAGCCGTATCCAAGAGCCGCTGAATCCAGTGGTCTAAAATGATGAAAATGGGAACACCGAGGAAGCTCAACAATACCCTGCCGCCCAGTGCCCGGGTTCCGAGCAACAGATAAACCAGCCAGATGGCACTGATCAGGAGCACATAAAAACCGGCGAAGATGTGCCAAAACTCTCCAAGCATTCGGCGGAGCGCGTCCTTTTCTTTAATCTCGCCGAAGTATCTTGCACGTATCGCATATGCTACCCGCTCACGGCTTTGCAGGATCATTGCGATCAGCATCGCCGTCAGGGTTAGCCCTGAGCAGCCATACATGATCAGAAACAGCGGCTGGCTTAGGCCCATGAGACCCAGGGTCATGGTCGTTCGCACAGAAAGAAATACCACAGCGGCTGTCGCAACAATCCATTTGTAAAGGAAGGCTGCATCACGATCGCTCAATGAAGCCAGGCGTATGGAAGCAAGTTCGGGACGTAGCACGCTGCCGGTCAAGAACATCGTTCCTGCAATCAAATAGCTGGCGATGAGATAATTGGAAATGAACACATAGTCGGGCTGCCCCTCTTCGAAAAAGAGAATAAAAAGAAAAAAGGTTGTTGCCGCATAGGTGCACAAATAAAGCAGATCGAGAAGAACGAACAGAATGCCGCTTCTCATACGGAACCATGCGCCCAGGTTAACAGTATCCATTACCTTAGAGCGGAGACCGGCTGTGAGGCCACGGACCAGCCACACCATCGCGACTCCCAAAGCGATTAAAGCAGCACATTGCAGCATCATTTGCAGGAGGCGCGGCAAGCCCTTGCCTTCTGTCAGGCGATCATAAGCCGCCGGTAATTCCTGCGACGCCGAGCGAAGAGCGGCTGAGAACAAAGCACTTAGGCGGTCTATCAACAGATTGGACTTCTGTTCCGTTTCGGAAAACAGAACATCAATACTGCCCCGTCCCACGGTGCGAGGTGCATCGTGCGCCTTGCCTGGACCTTCAGCAGGTTTTTGGGAGGCGGCGACCGGCAGAGCCGATGCAGGCCGGAGGTAAATGACAACTGACAAGTGCCCCGCCAATACCAGGCAGAGCAAAGCAGCTATTACAATTCGCTTCATTTTATTACCTCAACTGACGAGGGTGGTGGCAATTCAAGATCAGCTTCGGGCTCTGCCCATGCACTGGCGCTGATAAGCACAAAAACGATGAGATGCGCAAAAGCCACGCTGCCCGTCAACACAACATCGAGTGCTAAAATTTGCCGGGAACGAAAGAGTCTGCCCTTCATCGCAATTTCCTACTCGAAAAGCTTAAACAAGATGGCAGCCAGGAAGCCCGCCAGAGTGCTCAGACCCACGGCGCTTGAATTGCCGATATGCACAGCCTCCGGAATCATGGCCGCGGCAATCATGGTAAGCATGGCCCCGGCAGCCAGTCCTTCGGCAAAGACCAGCCAGCCATGATGCAAAGCTCCGGCAAGCAGATAGCCAAAACCGGCTCCCAAGGCGGTGATTATCATTAGCGAAAACCACATTGAAATGATGCGTTTCCAGTTCCAACCCAGACGCTGCATATTGACCGAACTGGAAAGCGCCTCGGGAAAATTAGACAGAAAAAGTCCGGCGATCAGGGTGAATGGTATCACCTCCATGAATCTGACGGCGTGCGCGGCAGATGCCTTGGCTTCCAGGAGAACCAACAGTCCCGCCCCGATGACGAAGCTCTCCGGGATGCCGTCAATCAGTATTCCCAGCCAGATGGCGAGGGGAGCGCCCCCATGTTCCTTTTCAGCCCGCCGAAGGTCCACGGCCGTGGGAATGTCGGTTCCTGTCCTGAGGGCCTGAACAGCAGATTTGGCCCAACTGACAGCCCGTTCTTGCCGACTGCTGACGTGTTGTTGCAGGAGCTCCAAGCGCTGACCGGCCAGTTCCCGATATGCCTGATCAAATTCCGGGGACAGCACTCGGATGCCCTCAAAGTCAGCCCTACTCAACGAGACTCCTGTGACCGTATCGACTGCGGTTACCGTGGCAGGACTTGGAAGATCGGTCAAAAAGGGGATAATTCCGAGAACATTGCCACCACTCGCTTCCGTAAGCTGTTGGCCGTCCCTTGTGGCGCTAATGGTCCCTTCTAGAATAAAAAGCAACGAATCAATTCCAAAGTCCTGCCTGGTGATTACTTCACCCGGATGGAATGCCACCGGGCGCACCAGGGCTAGCAGGCTGTTGATGTGATCGGCGGGAGCACTTTGCAGCAAAGGGAACCGCGACAGCTCCTGCAAGAGCTTCTGCAGGCGCCGACGCTTGGTGGTCCGAAAGTACGTGATGGCGGTGGCCGTTTTTCTGAGGAACCCACCGTGGGCGTTGACAATCTGGTCAAGAATGACGAACAAAATGCCGCCTAGAGTTGCTCCCAACAACAAGGCAAAAAAATTCTCATAGGGATCGCCGGGATGGGAACGGACAGCTTCCTTCTCCAGGGCGGCCACGGTGGGGGCCACCAGCTCTACCGACAGAGCGGCGATGAGCGCCCCGGCCCCGAAGGCAGCCAGAATGGAAATATACAGGGACCTGGGATTTGTGCGCAGTCCCACCAGGGAGCCCAAAGGCAGGGACACGGCGCTCAAGGCGCCCAACAAGATGGCCCAGACCATGTGTAGCCAAGAAAGTCCTTCCATGGCTTTATTCTCCGCAACTAGCTCTTCCGAGACAAGGTTGATGCCCAAAACGTGCCAAGCCAACGCCGTCTTCAATCAGACATCGAAAGAGTGTCGGGTACGGCTCTCCGCAACCAAGAAAAGCGCTCACTGAGTTTCGCTCCGAGCGACTAACGAATGAACGCCTTATGTCCGGCATATACAGCTGTTGCACCCAGTTCATCCTCGATGCGCATGAGCTGGTTGTATTTCTCCACCCGCTCACCGCGGCAGGGAGCTCCGGTCTTTAGATGACCGGTGGCCATCGCCACGGTGAAATCGGCGATGAAGCTATCTACTGTCTCGCCTGAGCGGTGTGAGACCATTGCACCCCAGCCGGCCTTGCGTGCCATTTCTATCGCGGCGATCGTCTCACTCAGCGAACCGATCTGGTTGAGCTTGATCAAGACGGCGTTGGCCGCATTTTCGGCGATGCCGCGAGCGATGCGCTCGACATTGGTAACGAATAGATCGTCGCCTACCAGCTCGATTCGGTTCCCCAGAGTCTGGTTGAGCAGCCTCCAACCGTCCCAGTCGTCCTCGGCCAGGCCGTCTTCGAGAACTGCGATGGGATACTTCTCAGCCCAAGTCGCCCATAGTTCGACCAACTCAGCGGAGGTAATTTTGCGACCTTCTGTGCGCAGGTTGTAAAGCCCATCCTCATAAAAGCCGCTGGTAGCAGGGTCGAGGGCTATGACTATCTCTTCCCCGGGTTGGTAGCCGGCCTTTTCGATGGCCCTGAGGATCATCTCCACAGCTTCAGCATTGGTCTTGAGCGCCGGGGCGAAGCCGCCTTCGTCGCCCACGCCGGTGGCATGCCCCCTGGACTTCAAGACGCCTTTCAACGCCTGATAGACTTCGCTGCCCCAGCGTAACGCCTCGCGGAAATTAGGAGCGCCGACCGGGGCGATCATGAACTCTTGGAAGTCAGTGCCCTGCCAGTTGGCGTGGACGCCGCCGTTCAGGATATTGAACATGGGCACCGGCAGCACCGTGGCCGCTACTCCGCCCAGATATTTGTAAAGCGGCAGGCCGACCCAGTCAGCCGCGGCTCTCGCCACCGCCAGGCTGACACCAAGAACCGCATTCGCCCCCAGCTTGCTTTTATTAGGTGTGCCGTCCAAGGCTAGCATGGCATGGTCAACAGCGCTCTGGTTGAGAGCGTCCAGGCCTACGATGGCGTCGGCAATATCGTCATTGACATGCTTGACCGCATTCAGCACTCCCTTTCCGCCGTAACGCGATTTGTCTCCGTCGCGCAGTTCCAGTGCTTCATGCACACCCGTGGATGCGCCGGATGGAACCGCTGCCCGGCCAAATGCGCCGCCATCGAGAGTAACTTCCACCTCAACAGTCGGGTTGCCCCGCGAATCAAGGATCTCTCTTCCAACTGTCCTGACGATGTCGCTCATTATATTCTCCTCTTGTATCTCCATTCAAAAACCCTGTAAGCCGCTTCAAGAAAGATGAATTTCCGTGGTGATGAGCAGCGATGTTCAAGTTCCCCGCCCGAGCTGATCGGCAACGGCCTGAGTTGCCCGTTTCGCCTTTTCAGGGTCCCCCAGTTGTTCCATTCGCTCTCGCCGTGCCTTAACAACACAACTTTTGTCATCGCTCACTCCCCGAATCATTTTCATTGAGCTGTTGTTAAAGAATTGTCGGTTCCGCCTAACTTCCTTTGAGATTTTCCCGGCGGCCCAAGTCGATAATCTCAAGACGGTTACTGGCGTCTGGATGCCTGCGGGAGGGGCCTTCGGTCACTACCGCAAGTTTACCTTGTATTCCTCTGGTATTGACCCAGTCCACGATATAGCTCTTCCACTTTTCGGGATGTTCGGGCTCACGATCCGGGTAAACCCCTGAGGAGAACTGCAACTGCTGGCATGTGATTTCCTGCGAACTGACCGCGACGATCCATACGGGAAGACGCAATCGTGCAATGCTTCTGGCCGTGTCGCCGCTGTGCGTTGGAACAAATACCGCCACCGGGTCGGCGTACTGGAAAACGTTCTCCACACTCAGGTCGATGAGCTTGGCCGCGGGCACCTTGCCCTTGAGATCGATGCCCTTGAACAACTCGCTGACATTGACCATGTTGCGGTATGGCTCAATGGCGGCGGCGATCTTCGCAAGCATCGCGGCCGAATCTACCGGGTAGCTGCCCATTGCCGACTCGCCGGAAAGCATGACACAGTCTGTTCCATCGAGGATGGCATTGGCCACATCGGTCGCCTCTGCCCGGGTGGGTCGTCGGTTGCCGGTCATGGACTCGAGCATTTGCGTTGCCGTGATCACCGGCCTGGCGTGCATGTTTGCCTTGCGCATAATTTGCTTTTGCACTACCGGAATCTGTTCGATGGGCAGCTCCACACCGAGGTCGCCGCGGGCGATCATGACGGCGTCTGCCGCGGAGATGATGTCATCCAGGTAGTTGAGCGCCCTCGATCTTTCGATTTTGGCGATAATGAAGGGACGATACCCGAGGGCCGCCGCCGCATCGCGCACCGCCTGGATGTCTGCTGCGTTTTCAACAAACGATTGGCTCACCGCGTCAATATCGTTCTCGAAAGCAAACTTCAGGCAGTTGTGATCGTGTTCGGTGAAGGCGCTGATGCCGAGGTCGATGCCTGGAAGGTTGAGCCCTTTACGCGAGCGCAGTTCACCGCCCACGATAACACGGCATACGACATTAGGACCCTGAACCCTGTCCACTTCCACCTGAATCAAACCATCGTTTAGATAGAGCGTGTCGCCCGGCTGCACCACCTGAGGAAGGCGGTCAAAGGTGACCGAGACCTTTTGTGGATTCCCTATTAGGTCGTCTGTAGTGAGCGTAAACGGTTCACCCGGGTTCAGATTTATCGGCTCAGACTCGAATTTGCCGATGCGCATCTTCGGACCGGGCAGGTCAGCCATGATGGCAAGGCGGCGTCCAGCAACCCTGGCCGCGGCGCGAAGATCTCTGATCACCTCTCTGTGATGCGAGAAATCCCCGTGGGAGAAATTGAGCCGGGCGATATTCATGCCTGCCAGCAACAGCTTCTCCATCACAGTGCGGGACTGGGATGCGGGTCCTATGGTGCACACGATCTTGGTTTTGTTGAGCGGCAGGATCATGAGTCTACTCCGTTAGTGTGACGTGGATCAGAAATAGAGGGTAGTCCCGGCCCCCTTGAGGGTTGTCACCGCGGCTTTAACCCGCTCTGCCAGAGCCGCCTCGGCCAAGGCAAGGTAGGACCGGGGGTCGTATTTCTTCTTATTGCCTACTTCACCATCCACTTTAAGCACCTCGTTGTAGTTCTTGAGCATGTGGTCGGCTATGGCCCGTGTGAAGGCGTATTGAGTGTCGGTATCAATGTTCATTTTGACCACACCATAATCGATGGCCTCATGAATTTCTTCCGGAAGGGAGCCGGAGCCGCCATGAAATACCAGATAAAATTTGGCATCCTTGCCGTATTTTTCTTCAACGGCATCCTGACCAGCTTTCAGAATAGACGGTTTCAGCTTGACGTGTCCGGGTTTGTAGACTCCATGGACATTGCCGAAGGTTGCGGCAAGGAGAAACCGCGCCCCTTTGACGGTACTCAGGCGGCGAGCGACCTCCAGCATGTCCTCGGGGGTAGTGTAGAGCTTCTCGGCGAGGGCGCCTTCCGCTCTGATTCCATCTTCCTCGCCGCCAACAACCCCGGCTTCAACCTCCAAAATCAGCTCGTTTCGATGGCAGCGCTCAAGCAGCGGGACGGCGATGTCGAGGTTGTCCTTCAATGGCAGGGAGCTTCCGTCAAACATGTGGCTATTGAAGAGATTTGACAGTCCAACCTTGCGACGTCGCTCGGTTTCTTCCACAAGAGGGATGAGAAAGCTGTCCAGTACCTTAGCCTGGCAATGATCCGTATGCAGAGCAACGTAGATGCCATAGCGTTCGGCGACCCTGTGGACATGCTCGGCTATGGATATGGCCCCCAAAACCATGTCCTTCAAGGATGAGCCGGAGGCGAAAGCCGCTCCCCCCGTCGAAACCTGTATAATTCCGTCGCTCCGGCTCTCAGCCAATCCCTTCAAAACTGCGTTTGCGGTAGTGAGAGAACTGACATTGATGGCCGGGTAAGCAAAGTGGTTTTCTCTGGCCCTGTCCAGCATCTTGCAGTAAGTCTCATAATCAGCAACTGGCATATCGCCTCCTCTTCATTCCATAAGCGTATACGGGATGATCCCAAGACACCCGGTGCGTTGATGCAAAAGACGAGATTACTCCACAGAAACAAGAATAGCGATGCGAGCCTAACGGAGCTGACGAATAGTCTATTTTGGCCGTCGCAGACGCCGTAGTCTGTGACGGCCGGCTTTCGTCATGCTCTAGCGCATCAGGACGAGCTCCACGCGCCTGTTTTGTGCTCGCCCCTCGGCGGTATCGTTCGTCGAAACCGGACTCTGTGGGCCAACACCCACCGCGGTGAGCCGGTTGGCCGCTACGCCATCCTTAATCAGGGCGTTGGTAAAAGCTTTGGCCCGCCGCTCCGACAGCTCGATATTGTAATTGTAGTCGCCAGTGTTATCGGTGTGTCCGACCACGGAAATGTTGAGGTCGGGGTTCTTCTTCATCACCTCTGAAACCCGCATGACCAGGTCCTCGGCGCTTGGCGCTAGCTCGGCGCTGTCCGTCGCGAACAGGATGCCGCCACTGATCACGACCTTGCCGTCTTTCTTGAGGGCCTTCGCGATGTCCTCCGTAGACGCATTGGCTATGTCGAACTTAGACATTTGACCGATCTTGCCGGGTGTTTCGCACCCCGAGAGCGCGAGCAAGCTAGCCAAGCAAAGGGTAATCGCACAAAAACAGACCATTTTCGTTTTGAAGTAATTCATCATCCTCTCCTTCTCGCTGAAAACGTGTCAAAAAAGTTATCTCGAACCTTCTCCTTCTTAACTCACCGTGTTCACGGGGACCTCGCCTTCGAAGCCGAGGAAAGCACAATCTGAAAATGTTTCATTGCAGTGCACCTCGCTAACAGTTGTCCTCGCTCTCATCGCGGGCGAGCACCAGGATGGCGTCGGCATACGCGTCTTTAAGATTATTGAGGTATGCACCGTCTATCCTGCCCTTCCAGGTCTCAAATTCGAGGAAGCGTTTCGGTATCGTGACCATACGCGGGTCAAAGCTGTGCGGAGGCGTGCCTGGGCATGGCTGGAAACCTCGCCAAGGCGTTCTGCAAGCGTGGTATAGCCGATGGAGCGCAGGCAATCGGAGAGGACCGGCTCTCCATAGACACCTCCGGCGAAAAGGCAGCTCACCGTGATCTGCGGCATGTTATGCAAGCCGAAACCCATTGCATTATGGCCACGTCTCGCCTGGCTACCGGCTCCGCACCGGAAATCCGGCCGTCGCGCGACTCGGTGTCAGCTTTGCTGCCTTTTCGATTGCGCTGATGGCTGTTTGACATAGCTCCCTCACCGATTGAGCCCTTGGGCCAGGCTCAAAGTGACAATTCGTCCACTGCCTCCAGGAGGATCTGTGCGCTGCTCCTCAAGCTTTCGTCCTCCGCATCGGATAGATCAGGTCGGAACTCTGCCAAAATGCCACCAGCCCCAACCAACCGGGGAAGTGAAAGACAGGTTCCTTCAAACTCACTCACATCGCTGACCAGACCGGAAACGGTGAGAATGCGTCGTTCGTTGCCGCGAACAGCCTGAACGATATGGGCGAGTCCAGCGCCGATCCCGAAATAAGTGGCTCCCTTGCTCTCAATGATGCGGTAGGCGGCACTGCGCACGCCCTCGTCAATGTCGGCAATGATCTCTGCGGTGAGATCCCGCCCTATTTGCCGAGCAAAATCTGCAAGGGGGACACCGCCGACTTCGATACTCGACCATGCCAGGACTTCGGAATCCCCGTGTTCACCAAGAACATAGGCGTGAATCGAGCTGGGGGCGACATCGAGATGTTCTCCCAGAAGGGCTCGGAAGCGGGCGGTGTCCAGAATGGTGCCGCTGCCGATTACCTTGTTCGGGGGGAGCCCGGAGAGCTTTACGGTCACGTGAGTCATTATGTCCACCGGGTTGGATGCCACCAGCAGGATGGGGTCCTTCACATAGCGAAGCACCTGCTCAACCACTCCGGAGAATATGGCGGCATTGCGCTCGAGCAGCTGCAACCGGGTTTCTCCCGGGCGCTGACCCACCCCACAGCAAAGGATGACCACATCTGCCCCCTCCAGGAGGGAGTAATCGCCGGCGACCACACGGACCGCTCGCGAAAAAGGGGTTGCGTGGAGGATGTCTTCTGCGTGTGCCTGAGCCACTTTGGCATTGATGTCGATCAGCACCAGGTCCTTTACCAGCCCCTTCAGTACGAGTGTATACGCTGCCGTGCTGCCGACAAATCCGCATCCCACAATTCCAGCTTTCATGATTGTCCTTTCGCGTTACTGATTGCCCGAGGAATATGCTTTCTCACGCTCCAGCACCACAATCGATCGCGCTTTCACGAGATACTGCACGTTTGCAACAGGCGATTTTTCTCCTGGTTCCGCAATGTCATCCGGGCTGGCAAGGCTTGTGTCCACAACGCGGCTCCATTGGTCCGCCGGACCTTGTTGAATGGTAAAAGCCAGATCTTCCCAGTAAGCATTGATCATCACGTAAAGGTCGTTGTCTCGTAGCCTTGACCCACGCAGATAGTAAGCGAGGGAGCGGGAGTGCGGCGACAGGTCAACTCCTCCGGCTGTTCCATGCCATCGGACGTCTTCACGCCAGTAACGTCCCCGTCCGATGGACGGATGGGACTTGCGAAACTCGATCACGGATTTGAAGAAGCGGAACATGTCCCGATTTTTCTCAAGAAGGCTCCAATCCAGCCAGGTGATATCATTGTCCTGGTTGTAGGGGTTGTTGTTTCCTTTCTGGGTGTTCATGAATTCATCGCCGGCGCAGAACATGGGAGCTCCGTTGGAGAGCATAAGCAGGCAAAAGAAATTCTTGATCTGTTGCTTCCGCAGCAGCATGATTTTCTCAGGTACGCCCGAATCGCCTTCCCAGCCGCAGTTCCAGCTAAAGTTGTCGTTGGTTCCGTCGGTATTGTTGTGACCGTTGGCTTCGTTATGTTTTTCATTGTAGGCTACCAGATCGTAGAGACAGAAGCCGTCGTGCGCCGTGATGAAATTCACACTCTGGTAGGGGCGATAGACTTCCACCGGACCATCCGGAAACAGATCATCACTGCCGTATAGACGCTGCATCAGGGGCCCGATCATGCCTGCATCTCCTTTTATGAAAGCGCGGATGTCGTCGCGGAATTTACCATTCCACTGATGCCACATAAGACCTGGAAAGCTTCGGCCAAGCAGGTAGCTGCCGATGTCCCAGGCCTCCGCGACGAGCCTCACCTGACGCAGGTATCCGAGCAAACTGATTTCGGCGATCAGCGGCGGATCCAGGGTATTGACGGAGCCGTCGAGTGCGCGCGCAAATATCGAAGCCAGATCGAAGCGGAATCCGTCCACGTGCATGTTTATTGCCCAATGATGCAGACTCGAGAGGATCAGCGCACGGACGATCGGATGTGAACAGTTCAGCGTGTTGCCGCAGCCGGTGTCGTTGAAGTACTCGCCGGTTTCCTGCCTGGTGAGATAGTAGCTTTTATTGTCGATGCCGCGGTAGCTGTAGGTCGGACCCTCATTCCCGGCCTCGCTGGTATGGTTGTAAACAACGTCGAGCCAGACCTCTATGCCGGCCGCGTGGAAGGCCTTGACCATCTCGCGGAATTCATGGTGGGGGTCTCCCGAGGCATAGCCATGGTGGGGCGCAAAGAAATTGAGGGTCATGTAACCCCAGTAGTTGCCCTCCTGAGGATCGAACTGATGGACCGGAAGGAGCTCCACCACGGTGATTCCAAGATCCTTGAGATAAGGAATCTTCTCTATGAGCCCGGTGAAGGTCCCTCGGTTTCGCGGGCTCACACCCGAGTTGGACCGGGCGGTGAACCCCTTTACGTGAAGCTCATAAACGATGAGATCGTGGCGATGCCGGGGACGAGGGTCCGCACCCCCCCAGTCGAATGCCGCCGGGTCCCTGGTAAGCCTTCCAAGAGGCGCTAGTCCATCGGTGGGACCAGGCATGGAGGTCGAGGAGCGGCTGTATTGCGGCGGAAAATAGACGGAAAGGGCGAAAGGGTCGAGCAGCACCTTCTGATCATCGAAACGGTGGCCGCTTCTCAGGTCGGATGGGCCATCGATCCGATAGGCATAGAGAGAAGCGCCGCGCAAATCTTCTTCAGGCAGCCGACAATGCCAGATCAAGCCGCTTTTGTTGAACACCGGGTCGAAAACATATTCGCTGACCGGGTTGGCGGGGTCCTGTTCGGTGTAGAGAAGCAGCGTGATACTTTCCGCATGGCGTGAATACAAGGCAAAATTATACGCCATCTGCGAGTCCATCCAGGTGGCCCCTAGAGGCCACGGCCATCCCTCGGCTCGTTCCCATTCATCAACTGCCTGTAGTGTTTCCATCTTTTCTTCCTGATCACTCCAAAGCGACAGGGGCCGGTTTGACATGCCAAATGTCCCTGCAATATTCGCGAACTGCGCGGTCGGATGAGAACTTGCCCATGCGAGCCGTATTGAGAATTGACATGCGGGTCCAGCGTTCCTGGTCACGGTATGCTTGATCAACGTGCTTCTGGGCATTTACGTAAGCCCCGAAATCAGCGAACAACATAAACGTGTCGTGAAAAAGAAGCGAATCGACCAGCGGTTTGAAGAGCTCCTGATCGCCGTTGGAAAAATGGCCTGAACTGATACGATCGATGACCGCCTGAAGCTCCTGGTTGCTCTGATAATACTCAAAGGGCTGGTAACCATTCTTCTGCAAAGAGCAAACTTCCTCGGCAGTGAGTCCAAACAGGAAGAAATTTTCGACTCCCACTTCCTCTCTGATTTCAACGTTGGCCCCGTCCAAGGTTCCGATCGTCAAGGCGCCGTTCATGGAAAATTTCATGTTTCCCGTTCCGGAGGCCTCCTTCCCGGCAGTAGAGATCTGTTCGGACAGGTCCGCGGCCGGATAGACGAATTTCGCGTTCTTAACGTTGAAGTCGGGAAAGAATACGATTTTAAGCCGTCCGGCCACATCGGGATCACGGTTGACCACCTCGGCGACAGAGTTGATCAGTTTGATGATCCGTTTCGCCATGAAATATCCGGGGGCGGCTTTCCCTCCGAAGATGAAAGTCCGGGGGCACAGGTCGTAGGCCGGATCTTGTTTGATCCGATTATACAAGGCGATGATGTGCAGAACGTTCAAATGCTGGCGCTTGTATTCGTGGAGCCGCTTCACCTGGATATCAAACAGCGAGGATGGGTCGACTTCGATCCCGGTGCGCGCGTGGATCAGCCCGCTGAGCTTTCTCTTGTTCTCGAACTTCACCCGGTGCCACTCCTCGCGGAACGCACCATCGTCGACAAAGTTTTCGAGCTGCTTGAGCTCCTCTGGATTACTGACCCAGGAATCACCGATTTTTCCGCTGATCAGCCGGCTCAGTCCTGGATTGCTTAAGACCATAAAGCGGCGCGGCGTGACCCCGTTGGTCTTGTTGCTGAATTTTTCCGGCATCATGTCGTAGAAGTCACGCAGAACGTCCTCTTCGAGCAGGCGGGTGTGAAGCTCCGCCACCCCATTGATAGCTTTGCTGCCGACACAGGCCAGATGTGCCATCCGGACATAACGTCCACCGCTCTCGTCGATGAGTGACATCCTTGCCACCCGTTCTTCATCCCCCGGGAATCTGCTGCTGACTTCCTCCAAGAATCGCCGGTTGATCTCAAAAATGATCTCCATATGTCTGGGGAAAAGACCGGCAAACAGATCGACCGGCCACTTCTCGAGGGCTTCAGGAAGTAGAGTATGGTTGGTATAGCCAAAAGTGTTGCAGGTGACCTCCCAGGCCGTGCTCCAGTCCATATCGTTTTCATCGATGAGAAGGCGCATCAGTTCGGCAATGGCTATCGCGGGATGAGTATCGTTGAGCTGGATGGCAAAACGGCTGGCAAAACGACTGAGCTCTCCACCAAGCAATCTGTAAATTCGCAACATATCCTGAAGGGAGCAGGAAACGAAAAAATACTGTTGCTCAAGCCGCAGTTGTTTGCCCTGGACCGGCTCGTCGTTGGGGTAGAGCACCTTCGTGATATTTTCTGAGTAGATCTTTTCGTCCACGGCCCGGTAGTAGTCGCCCACGTTGAAAGCCTCGAGCTCAAAAGATTCAACTGCTTCAGCTTTCCAGAGTCGCAACAGGTTGCACGTGTTCACACGGTATCCCAGAATCGGGGTATCGTAGGCTACACCCTTGACCGTCCGGTGGGGAATCCAACGAACCTGGTATCGACCTTGATCGTCCTCATAAGGCTCGGTGCGCCCACCAAAATTCACCTGGTACGCTATCTCAGGTCGAGCCATCTCCCAGGGGTTGCCCAATCGAAGCCACTCGTCTGTACGTTCCACCTGCCAACCGTCTCGAATCGCTTGGTCGAAGATGCCGAATTCATAGCGGATGCCGTATCCAATGGCAGGGATCTCTAGGGTCGCAAGGGAATCGAGGTAGCAGGCCGCGAGTCTGCCCAGTCCTCCGTTGCCAAGCCCGGGTTCTTCCTCCTGGTCGAAGATGGCTTGAATATCAATTCCTTCCTCCTCGGCAGTCCGGCAAACTTTCTGGTAAATCCCCAGATTGATCAGGTTGTTTTCCAAATGGGGGCCAAGGAGGAATTCGGCCGAGAGGTAACTGACAACTTTGTGGTCTTCTCTACCCATTTGCTCAACCGTCTTGATCCAGCGATCCAGAAGCTGGTCCCTTACGGTGTAGGCGAGAGCCATATAAAGGTCGTTTCTCGTAGCGCCATCCGGGAATCGTCCCTGAGTGTAATAGAGGTGCTCACGAAAGGTGCGTCTCAAACCTTCGATACTAAGGTCCGCACGGCTACCGAAGTTAACGCCTGCTGATGATTGCCCGGATTTTGATTTCTTGACCATCTTGCGGCTCCATGATGCTTGTCAATTGCTGAAATGGACCGTTAAACCGTCGAGGGCAGCCAGTCGGGAAATCAGGTCTTCGACCCGCGAACTGTAGCCCCATTCGTTATCGTACCAGGCGATCACCTTGACGAGTGTGTCCTCCATGACTTGGGTGAGCTGAGGATCGAAGATGCTCGAATGGCTGTTTCCAATGATATCGGTGGAGACGAGCGGATCTTCCTGATACTCGAGGATGCCCTTCAGATCACCCTCGGCAGCCTTTCGAACCGCCTGGTTTACCTCTTCCTTGGTTACCCCCCTGTTAAGCTCCACCGTCAGGTCAACAACACTTCCGTCCGGCACCGGGACCCGCATGGCCATTCCGTCGAGCTTGCCCGCCAGTTCGGGAATGACTCGACCGATGGCTCGCGCCGCCCCGGTTTCCGTTGGAATAATGTTCACACTGGCATGACGCGAACGGCGAAAATCCTTGTGCGGTGCATCCACCAGCCGCTGGTCTGCAGTGAACGCATGCACGGTGGTCAGGAGGCCGCGCCTGATGCCGAATTCACAGTGCAGTACCAGGGCGAGCGGCGCCGCACAGTTGGTCGTGCAACTGGCATTGCTGATGATTCTGGCTTCTTTGGTCAGGACATGATCGTTCACCCCGAGCACGACGGTGCTCTCCAGATAATCCTTGGTCGGCACCGTCACGATCACGCGTTTGGCTCCGGCCCTGAGATGACTTTCCAGTTCACTGATCTTGCGGAACCTTCCGGTGCTCTCGATGACGTAGTCTACCTCCAACTCGCGCCAGGGAAGCTTCTCGGGGTCCTTCTCGCCGAACACTTTGAACGGATCGTTGTCGACGGTCAGTATGTCTCCTTTAAGATGGACTTCACCCGGGTACACCCCATGAACGCTGTCATATTTGAATGCGTAGGCGAGATGCTCAGGGTCGGTCAGGTCATTGATGGCAACCACATCGAAATGCTTGCGCATCTTGGCGATACGGGTGACAATCCGTCCGATGCGGCCAAAACCATTGATTGCAATCTTGGGAACCGCCATGGTGAACCTCCTGTTTGGTTGGTTGTTTTATCAGAGCGCCTGGTTCCCAATCCTTGTGGGCACCGGCCGGCCGGTTCAAGAAACCTGTGACTAAAGAGCGATGTGTGGAGCTCATGTGCGCGGCTGCCACCTTGAAACGGAGCCAACAGAGTAGACGTATCCTTCATCGAATCCCTTGCAGACGGCATGCCGCGATGGTCATATCGTTTCCGGCTGGCCTGTTGATGCCAACACGGTACTCCATACATGCCCTGCGGGATCGATCTTCTTTCGTTTGGAGACGGCCATGGGAATAGGAACATGAGTGAACGCGCCACCCCAGTCGCCCACCACCATGTTGGTTCGTCCGGCCATGCCCGCATGCACAGCATTTTGACCAAGGAGCAGACAGAACGCAGAGTCGTGAGCATTGGCCGGAACGCTTCGTATCGTATAGCTGGGGTCGATATATTTCAGGTTGATTTCTTTCCCGCTTCCTTTGAAATGGGAATTGATCTGATCGCGCAGGAAGCTCCCGATATCCCCAAAGCGGATGTTTCCTGAAGCGTCTTGTTGTTGCGTATCTTGCATGAGGTTCTGACCCGCTCCTTCTCCCACCACGATTACCGCATGCCCTTTCTTGTCCAACCTCTCTTCAAGAGCCGTGAGAAAGCCCTCGAGGCTAAATGGAACCTCTGGAATCAAGCAGTAGTTCACATCGTTGTAGGCCAGAGCAGCGAAGGCAGCAATGAAGCCTGATTCGCGCCCCATGAGCTTCACCAGGCCAATCCCGTTTCTGGCTCCCGTCGCCTCGGTGTGGGCCGACTTGATTGCGGCTCCAGCCTCGGTGACAGCCGTCTCAAAACCGAAGGACCTCTGCACATAGGATATGTCGTTGTCGAT
>Ga0068714_10003589_pt1 | contig 18218 bp, 29 predicted proteins | sample MTBNYHSulfiMetaG_FD_62988 | JGI IMG/M metagenome (GOLD analysis project Ga0068714, IMG submission 62988) | Enrichment culture microbial communities from rom New York Harbor, USA that are MTBE-degrading - MTBE-NYH (New York Harbor Sulfidogenic)... | ecosystem: Environmental > Aquatic > Marine >... | reverse complement strand
ATTCAAGGCACCGACAGAGACACCGCAGAGGATTTCGAAATCGAGTCCCCGGTTGAGGATTAATTCCTCCATGACACCGATTTGGAAGGACCCTTTCGCTCCTCCACCACTTAACACCAACGCCCTTCGAGTCATCGCTCACACTCCTCCTAAACATTAAGAAGGTAAAAACCTGGACAATAGCCAACTCACGATGCTGATCAAAATCGACCCGAGCACCGCGCCCCAGAAACCACTGACATGAAATCCTCTCACCAGAACCGATACCAACCAGAGCATCAATCCATTGATGACCAGCAGGAAAAGTCCCAGAGTCACCAATGTGAGAGGGAGGGTGAGCAGGACCAGAATGGGCCGGATGATCGCATTGACAATCCCAAGCAGAAAAGCGGTCACTAAAGCCGCCCAGAAGCTATCCACCCAGATCAAACCGGGGAAGAGGTAAGAGATGATCAGGATCGCCACTATATTGATGAGTAACCGAACGATGAAGAACATAATCCCTCCTGTGAAAACCTAAGTCTTTCCTTTAGTAAGAGTTTACCAATTTACACAAAAAATTCCAAAGAAATTTTACTATTGACAGGGAGGCCATTATTTGTTAACTCTATTTTTCAATTCGGTTGACAATCCTTCCAGTTGCGGATTTTGGAATGCGGAGTGCGGAATTTTTGAAATAAGATTTTTAATGACATTTTAGAAGATAATCTGATGCCCATTGAAAAATTAAGGTGGATGGTCTTTGCCTCTCTCATGGCGGCCCTGACAGCGGTGGGGGCATATATTCATGTTCCTATCGGACCGGTGCCGATTGTCCTCTCCACCCTCTTTGTTATTCTGAGTGGCCTTCTTCTGGGGAGTCGCTGGGGGCTTGCCAGTATGGGTCTTTACCTCCTGGTAGGAGCTATTGGCCTCCCTGTTTTTGCAGGAGGGAAGGGAGGATTTGCCCATTTTTTCGGTCCCACCGGGGGATACCTTTTCGGATACCTTCTCGCTGCATGGATCACTGGTCTCATTTCAGAACGCTCTCGCAGTCTACTGATTCTGGATATTTTTGCTGTCCTGGTTGGATCGCTCGCCATTTATAGCTTCGGAGCCCCTTGGCTTAAAATGGTTACTCAACTGTCGTGGAAAAAAACGTTTTTGTTAGGGATGATTCCTTTTCTCATCGGCGATGCAATGAAAGCCGCTGTCGCTGTTGTCCTTGCGAGGTCTGTTCGGCCTATTTTGAAACGGCAGTTGAGTCTGTCAGCAATGGACAATGAAAAATAGTTTTTGGGTTAAGGTTACCCTTACCTTTTGACTATTTCCCTTTACTCTCTGGTCAATATGATCGAAATCCAAAATCTTCATCATCATTACCCTGATGGAACCCGTGCTTTGAAAGGCATTGACCTCACTATTTCGAACGGCGAATTCCTTCTCATCTGTGGTCCCAATGGAAGTGGTAAAACCACGCTCATCCGTCTCATCAGCGGCCTCTTGAGACCCACGGCTGGATCCGTCCTGGTGAACAGTCTGAATCCCGTACACGACTCGCGGGAAGTTCGACGTTTAGTGGGTATGGTTTTTCAGGACCCCGATAGTCAAATCGTTGGAGAAACAGTAAAAGAGGATGTTGCCTTTGGTCCTGAAAATCTAGGACTTCCAGTCGAAAAAATTACTGAGCGGGTAGATTGGGCGCTTCACGTGATGGGGCTTAAAGATCTCTCAGAAAAACCCTGCTACCTGCTTTCAGGAGGGGAAAAAAGACGCCTTGCCATTGCCGGGGTGCTTGCCATGAGACCTCAAGTGATTCTTTTTGATGAGCCTTTTTCATTTTTAGATTATCCCGGCATTCAAGAAGTCCTGAAGCACATGGTTCACTTACATCGAGAAGGACACACATTAATAGTGACCACCCACGATATAGAAAAAGTGATCGCCCATGTAAATCGCATTGCCATCATCCACGATGGTAAACTCAAAGTGGCAGGGCCACCCGAAGAGCTTGTGATGAAACTCTCTCAATTTGGAATCCGGCCTCCTTGCTATGCGCTTCTTGGAAAGGAAAAAGTTTCATGGCTCGAATAGCGTTTCACTACTTTCCCGTAAATTCCCTTCTTCATCGTTGGGATGCCCGAAGTAAATTTTTCGGACTCCTGATGATCACTGCGACCCTTTTCCAATCTAAAATCACATGGCTTGCTTTCGATTCAACTTTACTGATAGGCCTTTTCATTCTTTCAAAATTACCTCTCAGGCAATTTTATCGTGATTTCTGGACCTGGGCAATCTTTCTTTGTATCCTCTTCTTATTTCAGTCTTTATTCACTCCAGGGTCCAGGCTGCCTGCTTTTCCATGGCTTCCTGTGAGCTTGGAAGGGATTTATCTCGGAAGTTTCATTTGTTGGCGCCTTGGCCTTATTCTCAGTTATGCAATTCTCTTTACGGCAGTCACCCGTCCCCGTGAACTTCAGGATACCCTTATCTGGCTTTTAAAACCTATCCCATTTCTTCCAGAACGCCGGATCGGGCTGATGGTTTCCCTTACCCTCCGCTTTTTTTCAATCATTCTGGATGAGGCTGAAGAGGTACGTCTGGCCAACAAGTCAAGAATGGGAGACCAGAACAAAAATCCTTTTCGTAGAGCTAAATTTCTTGGGCTCCCTCTACTTCGTCGCTCGTTTTCACGGGCAGAAGATGTTACTCTTGCCCTTGCCGCAAGAGGCTATCGTGATGACCTATCCCTTCGGCTTCCAAAACTGCCTCTTCTTCATCTGATTCCACTCTTCATTCTTCTTGGGTGTTTCGTAGTCATAGGTTGGTTTCAACGATAAGGAAATAAAGAAATGACAGGAAAAAAATAGCCGCAGATTTTTGCGGCTTTAACAAAGGAAGGAATCATTTAAAGATTTTCTTTAAAGCTAAAGAAATTATGCCCTTGAGCGAGGGATATGAATGGTAAAACCCCCAGGCTAAGAATTGTCCATTTTAACCATTCATAACTCCGATGTAAAAATCCTAAAGCTTGAACTTGAACCTTTTTCTTCCCTGTTTATGCTGGAACCAGCTCTGGGGAAAGAAAGGAAAAGAAACCTTCTTTGGGATTCTCCCGTTCAATCTTTCCAAAGGCACATTCCACAGCGGATTTGATTTCTCCCAAATCTACGGGTTTCATCGCCTGATAGAAGATCCCCGCTCCCCGAAGCCGTTTTACCAACCCAATTGATTCTTCTGACGAGATCACGATCACCTGAATTTTCGGATTGATATTCTTCAACAAGGGAATGACATCACAAGCCTTTACCCCTTCGATCTCATCGTCGATGAGAAGGACATGGATATTCCCCTTTCGAATTTTCCGAATCATTTCGCTCATGAACTTGGTGGCTTCAACCCTATATCCAATGCCATGGAAAAAAGTGGAGAGTGATCGAGTCCAGAGATCATCTTGATAGGCTATCAGTATCATTTTCGATTTCATAGTCGTTACCCCCTATTCCATTCTTCCTAAGTCTCTTCCTACGTCACGCGGATGGGGATCTCAGACTTCCTTGTAGGAGAGGTAGCAGCTCCGATAAAAGAGGAGATGAGGATACCCGCAGGGATCAATTGAGCCAAAACCACTATGATCCCGAAGGTTAGGAAGAACATGACTCCGATCAGCCCTACTCCCCTAACTCCTCCCTTATAAGCAATCCCTAAGGAGAACATGGCAATCGACATGATCAAAACCAAACTCAGAATTATTAAAACCTTTTTCATCTTTTCAGACATGATCTTAATCTCCTTTGCAGTGATTACCTCTACTTTTTAACTGCTACTGGCTCAGCACCTGGAAGAACTACTTCCTCTTCAACTTTCCTCTCTTTCTTGAAAGCCATGGTGGTTGCCGTGCCAATAAAGCTGAAGAAGAGAACGGCTGCCGGGATCAACTGAAGAAGAACAATAATCGCCCCTATAATGATGAAGATCCAAAGGGCGGTCCCAGCTTCTTTCAGGCTGATGGACCGTGCAAATGCTGGAGAAGCAACCAAGCTCATTAACCCTACCATTAACCCAACTTTTAATCCTTTCATCGTTTTTTCCATTTTAATTTCTCCTTTCTTTGAAGTTCAATCTAATTAATGCATTTGGCATGCCAGGGACTAAAAAATTATTTAAGTATTTGAAATTATTAAATTATTTAAAATTTCGAGATTTATTGAGAGGGGTTTCTAAGGTCTAAATGAATTGTTTAAATATACATATTTATGGATCTGTGATTTTAGTTTTATATAACCACATGAAATTATTAACTTTAATTACTTATAAAAAATTTATACATAAAAGCTAAGTTGGATAAAAAAAATATACAACTTGTTTTGTCGATCCTTTTTTTCTGAAATCTTTTTAAAAATCCACGACCCTTTCTCCATAACAAATAAATCCATTCATCTCTCGTCTCGGTGCATGGTAAGGGACATAAACAATTATTTCCCCTCGGTAAGCTTTTAGGGTGGCTATGATGGCATCGGTTCTGCTTAAATCTGGATCCTTTAGAGGATTCTTTATTTTCAATTTGGACCCTGCAAGACTTGGAAAAAAGGCAGGCGGGGTAGCCCTCTTCGGCTACCCCTCAATGAATGATTAATCTGCAGTCACTTTAATCTTTTGTGGTTTCGCCTTTTCAGCCTTGGGTAGGACCAACCTCAGAACCCCATTGTCCATTTTAGCTGTGATTTTCCCTTGATCAATGACATCAGATAAGGTAAACAGTCTGAAATAGTCGCCCCAGTGAAACTCTTTGTAAAGGGAAGCCTCCTTCTCGTCCTCGATTTCATCGATTCGACCAATAATAGTCAGTTGATTATCTCTCAGATCAATATCAACATTTTTACTATCCACACCCGGCATATCGGCCAGGACAATGAGTTCTTTCTCATTTTCGAGAATGTCAACGGCAGGAACAAAGACAGGGCCAGGTCGAGTACCCTCCCCAGCCTCCTTCTTTATTTCTTTTTTTTCTTTAAGCTCCATCTCTTTGGTTGCCATTTTATACACCTCCTCTTTATCCATTTACTGCATTTTTACAGTAATCTTTTTCGGTTTTGCCTCTTCCGATTTCGGAAGAGTGATCGTCAGAACCCCATTCTTCATACTGGCCGATACCTTACTGGAATCAACCTTGGCTGGCAAAGCAATCGTCCTTCTAAAGAATCCTGCTTCCCGTTCTCTGCGGTGATAGTTTGTGTTTTGTTCCTCGACATCAATCTTTCGTTCTCCCCTGATATGAAGTCTTCCTTCAACAACAGAAATATCAAGACTCTCGGGCTTCACCCCTGGAAATTCTGCACGGACATAGAAGCTGTTCTCCTTTTCTGAAAGGTTGATTGCCGGATAAGCACGGCTAAAAAATGGTTCGGTGCCTGAAAGGAAATTGCCAAACAGGTGATCTACTTCCTGGCGAAGACGATCAACCTCATCGATAGGTTTCCATCGAATAATTGCCATATTGAGTCCCTCCTTTCATAAATTTCTTTAAAAATAGAATTAACCCTTTTAAAATTTCAAGGCCTGTTCTCCCTGATTTTTCCTATGATCGCATCGAATCTGTTCTCACGTTGAGGAAAAAATAGCACCCACAAAGGAGCCTAATTTTTAATGAAGTTTCGACCAGAAATTTACTCCACCTCGATCTTGATCTCTTTCTTCTTGGCTTCTTCGGATTTCGGGAGAACCACTTTCAAAACCCCATTCTTAAAAGAGGCTTCGATCTTGTTGCTTTGAACATCCTTCGGAAGCCGAATGGAACGAATAAAACTTCCATAATTTCTCTCGATGAGATGATACCCTTCTTCCTTCTCCTCTTTTTCCTGTTTCTTCTCACCTCTAATGGTTAGAACACCTTCATTTAGAGAGATGTCAATATCCTTTGGGTCCATTCCAGGAAGTTCAGCTTTGACTACCAGATCTCCCTTTGTCTCTGTCACATCGAGAGAAGGAAGCCATTCTCTTTCTTCCTTGGTTCTCCTGCCTGGCCTTCCTTCAAAAAAGGAATCCCAAAGCCGATCCATCTCCTTTCTTAATCGGTCAAATTCAAAGGGTTTCCAAGGTGTTAATTCCCGTCCCATATGCCATCCCTCCCTTCCGTATTTTTTTAACTTCTAACGAAAAAATAATCATTTTTTTAAAAATTTCAAGGTCTCTTTCATGCCGCTTCGCCCTGTACGCCATGCGGTGCAGGGCTTCGCTCCTCGCCCACCTACCGCAGACAAGCAATGACACCTTTCTCTTAACGTTCACTATCATTACAGCGGATGAAAGGTTGTGCAATTCAGTCAAAAAAGACCTGAAGTGGGTAAAATGGATTGGAGAGATATAGGGAAATAGGAAAAAAATGGACCTACGCCTAAAGATTCATAGGGATCCATCCAGTTCATCGACTACGGGTTGCTTGCATGACCTGCAGCGTTGGGCCCCCCTGAAAAGTGGCTTTCCACAAGCGGAACAATGATAACGCTCACATTCTGACTGCGCCCATTCGATACTGCCCCTCTCATCACCATGCTCAGCCACTTTGGCCCGCCAATAAGGAATCGTCCTTTTCATCACCCTTATACCAGCGGCAAAGCCGAAATTCTCTATCCCACTGCAGGGCCATTCCACACACTGATGACAGGAGTAATATCCTTTCGATTTCACGCAACTCCTTATCGTGCATCCTTTGCAATAACTATAGAGCTTCCCGGGGGGATCAGGCTGCATGCAGCCAAGACATTCTGTTTCTTCTGGCTTTGTTCCGTAGAGGTTACCCATCACAGCCCTGAATTTTTCATTTTTATCCCTTGTGGCAATGTAAACTCCGCAGACGCCGCAATATAACCCGCAGGGTGCCATCAAATTCTTATTCTCAAATTCTTCTTCGGTCCATCCTTCCATGCTCGTCCCTCCTCAGAGATATCAGTACTTTTTCTCCTCATCGAGATTTCCTAAAAAATGTGCAGGGAGAAGATGTCGTGCGTTAATCTGTTTTATCTTGCTGCTGAAAATATGAACCTGCCTCCGATTCTTTCAGCTATTGCGCCTTTTAGCACCACAGGTTCTTAAAAATTGTTCGAGAACCTCGTAGGGTTGGAATCCAATCACCGCCTGATGATCGACCACGAAAGAGGGGACTGCGGTGATTCCCAGGGCACGAGAACGGTCCCAGTCGGAATCGACAACCTCCTTAAAGGTCCTCAATTCAAGGACTGATCTTGCCTTCTCCTCCGGAAGGCCGATTGATTTCGTCAGATCCACCAGTTCATCTATTTTACCAATATTTTTACCACTCACAAAATAGGCTCGAAAGACAGCTTCGTGATACGGATCCCCCCTTCCCTCTCTTTCCGCCCACTTCGCCAATTCTTGAGCCAGACGGCTGTTATACGTCTTTTTCCTTTCACGAAGAGGCAAACCCAATTCATCCGCTACCTGCTTCAAGTGCGACATGATCTTCTTAACATTGATGGACCGCCCAGCGAAGAGTTCTTCAAGGGAAAGTCCTTCTTCTGGTGTTTCTGGATGAAGAGGAAAAGCAGTCCAACGGGCCTCAATTTTGTAATACTTTCGCAATTGCTCAATACGCACGGTACTGAAATAGCACCAGGGTCAAACATAATCAGAGAATATTTCCAGGACCATCGGCGCAGTCATCTATTTCCCCTCCTCGATCTCTCTCCCCGGGGCCAGCTTTATTATGGATGACACCAGATTTCTCTATCGACGATGAACCATCTGCTATCCGCAAATGGTTTTGTCCTATGTCAAGGGCAGACCCCGGATCTTTTTTGAACCTCAAGCGGTTCGTTCGGTCCGACTGCATTCCGCTTCAGCGGATGATTTATCCCTCAGGCTTCCGGTACCGCTTTACCAGATCGTGATAAATCTTCACTCCTTGATGAATTCGTTTTCTCTGCTCATCCGATAAAGGCTTAACGATTCTCGCCGGGTTTCCGGCAACGACGACGTTGGAGGGAATATGAAAATTCTCTTTCACGATAGACCCTGCGGCGATCATGATATGATCCTCACAGAAAACTCCAGTCATCAGAATCGAACCCATGCCTACCATTACATAAGATTTTATCGTGGCATCATGAAGGATGGCCCCGTGGGCAATGATCACATTGCTGTCGATGGAGACCGTTTCTTTTCCTCCTCCATGGATGACACAATTTTCTTGAATACTCGTTCCACGGCCTACCCTTATTTTCCCAAAATCCCCACGCAATATGGCCCCTGCCCCGATAAAACAGTCATCTCCTATCTCCACATCACCGATGATTGCTGCCTGAGGATGGATATAGGAGGCCTTGGCGATTTTTGGAATTTTGTTCTCAAACTTATAGATCGACATGAGGAATCATCCTTTCTCTCTCATATGGTAGAAGTCTACCAAATTGCCGTGAAAAATCAAGTAAAGAACCCCGTCCACAGGACGGGGTTGTCAGGTGCGATCTCAATAAAATTATAGAATTTAGTTGGCCTTTAAATCAATTTGAAGAATTGCTCAAAATGATGAATAAAAATATTGGACTTTCAGTCCCAGATCGCTATAAGAATATAAAGGGAGGAGATAAATGGAGATGTTAAAAATGACGGTGGGGGACCTATTAGATCAAATTGCCACTCAATTTCCTGAAAAGGAGGCTCTGGTCGATTTTTCTAAAGGGGTGAGATATTCCTACCGGAAGTTTCTAAGGATGGTCCACTCCCTGGCTAAAGGACTTCTCAATCTCGGGCTAAAAAAGGGCGATCCTGTCGCCCTCTGGGGCCCGAATCGATGGGAGTGGATCGTTACTCAATTTGCTCTCACAAAGATTGGGGCGATTTTAGTCAGCGTGGATATAAATTATCAACTTCAACAACTTGAATATCTACTCAAACAATCAGATTCAAGGTGCCTGATCCTGACAGAAGGTTTGAGAGGATCCGAATACATTGAGATCATCCGTCAACTCTGTCCTGAAATGAGTCAGTCGAATACAGGTCCATTGGGCTGTTCCGCCCTTCCGGAGCTTAAACATTTTGTTTTGATCTCTGACCAGAAGATGGGTGGGATGCTCAATTGGTATCAGATTCTTGAGGCGGGAAGGAATCTTCCGGACAGTCTATTGATAAGACAACAACGTTCCTGTCATGAGGAAGAGGTCATTACCCTCCTCTATACTTCAGGAACGACTGGTGTTCCAAAAGGAGTGATGTCCACCCATTTTGGGGTCATCAACACCACCCTGGCGAGCGCTGAAAATCAAAGGTTAACCGGGGGGGATAAGCTCTGTCTCTCCGTTCCTTTATCACATATGTTCGGTTGTATTTGTATCGCTCTCGCATCCATCATCAAAGGAGCAACCCTTGTGATCCCCTCTGAGATATTTGATTCGAGGAAGATCCTTGAAGCAGTTGAAAAGGAGCGATGCACCGCCATCTATGGATCCCCCAGTGCTTTTATCGCCCTGATGGATGACCCAAAATATCAAGCCTCTGATCTCGGATCCCTTCGGACGGGAATTATGGGAGGGGCCCAATGCCCGATAGAGGTGATGAGGAGGGTTGTGGAAGAAATGGGTGTCAGGGAGATCGTCATCGGATACGGGCTGACCGAATCCTCCTCATGGATTACGGAAACACGGCCAGACGACCCCCTTGAATTGAGGGTTTCCACGGTTGGAAAGGCCCTTCCTGGGATAGAAGTAAAAATCATCGATCCAGAGGCAGGTCAGGAGGTGACCCCGGGTGCTACGGGCGAGATCTGTGCAAGAGGCCTTAATATGAAAGGGTATTATAAGATGCCTGCTGCTACAGCCAATGCGATTGATCCTGAAGGGTGGCTCCATACCGGAGACCTCGGGAGTATGGATGAGAATGGTTACGTGAGGACCTCCGGAAGACTGAAGGAGGTGATCAATAAAGGTGGAGAGACGATCTATCCAACTGAGATTGAAGAGATTCTATTTGCCCATCCGAAAATTTTGAATGTTCAAATCTTCAGTATCCCGGATAAAGAGGCGGGAGAAGAGATTGTTGCTTGGATTAAATTGGAGGAAGGGACTGCCGCAACAGAAGAAGAGATTACCCAGTATTGCAAGGAGAGACTTCCAATCTCCCATCTCCCCCGGTATATTAAATTTGTCACAGAATTCCCCATGACCCCCTTGGGCAAAATCCAGAAATTCAAGATGAGAGAGATAGCTGTAAAAGAATATAACCTGGATTAAAATGTCAAAGGCAGACCCTCCAAGGCCCCATTTAAATAAAGTTAGACAATGGTTATTTGGTTAGTTATAAGTTATAAGACGTATTGTGAAAATAAATCTAATATCGATCAGTTTAAGTTATTAAGGAAGCTCATTCTATGATCCATTTGATGGGCAAGGTCAGACGTTTTTATCTTGTTTACTTCAGAAAGGGGTATGTAAAGAGACAACTGGCATTACGAAAAGGGGAATGCCATCAATGCGCCCGATGTTGCTCTTTCGTTTTTGTTTGCCCCTTGTTGACGCAACAACGACTTTGCCATATTTATAATAAATTCCGCCTGGAGATGTGCAAAAGCTTTCCAATAGACCAAAGAGACATCGATGAAGTGGCTCTTTGCGGAGGCACATGCGGCTATCGCTTCGAGAAACACCCCTTTCATTATCCCCCATCGCAATCGACTCAGGCAGATTTCTCGAAACAGACAGAAGAATTTCCAGACGGAACCTCCGGCTATCTCTTCTGATAGAAATGACCAACCTTCCCACATCTCTTCCACGATTGATTAAATGAGTGTATAATGGTTTTAGTTCAAATCATTCAATGATTGGAGGGGGACACGTGAATTTCGGAGATCTGTTTAAACCTAAAACCATAGCTGTGATTGGGATTTCCCTTGCCAACGAAAAACATCCAGCCAATGTCATTTATAACAAAAACAACCTTCGTATGGAGGTAAAAGTCTTTCCGGTCAATGACCGTGGGGGTACCTATCAAGGAGAGAAAGTTTATGCCAATATCCTTGATGTCCCTGAAAAAGTCGATATGACAGTGATCGCTACCCGGGCAGAAGCCGTCCCGGAGATTATGACCGACTGCATCCGGTCTGGGGTCGGGGGAGCGGTTGTGATTTCAGGTGGGTTTGCTGAAAAAGGAAACAGGAGGTTACAGGACCAAGTTGTCAAAATCGCTAAAGAAGCAGATTTTCCATTTATTGGACCGAATTGCTTGGGAATCTATTCTCCTCCTTACATGGATACCTTTTTCATTCCCAGTGAGCGAATCATGAGACCGGAGAAAGGCAAAGTCGCTTTAGTCAGTCAGAGCGGAGGTATCCTGGTTGATCATATGGTGAAATTAGCAGGCGAGGGAGTGGGGCTCTCCATGGCTGTGAGCATCGGAAACAAAGCCCTCATTGGTGAAATTGACCTCCTAGACTATTTTACCAATGATCCCGAGACAAATGTGATTGCCTTCTATATTGAAGGATTTGCAAAAAGAGAGGGAAGGGAGTTCGTTTTGAAGGCAGGGCAATGTTCAAAGCCTGTCGTAGTATTAAAGGCTGGAAAGACTTCTTTGGGTGTAAGAGCTGTATCAAGCCATACCGCTTCGATGGCTGGCGACTATGAGGTTTTTTCTTCGGTTCTCGCCCAATATGGGGTGGTGGAAGCCAAGGATGAATTCGAATTGATTCCCTTCTGTGAAGCCCTTTCCTGCTATCAGACTCCCATTAAGGGCTCGATCGGCATTATCACAGGCAGCGGCGGGCATGGTGCATTGGCTGTGGATGCCTGTTTGTCCCACGGACTTTCGGTACCCACATTGTCAGAACCGGATCAAATTGAGATCAGAGAGAATATTTCCCAGAGGATTCAGGCTATTGCTTCATTCACAAATCCCGTTGACTTAACAGGAAGCGCCATGGACGAAGATTTTGTCACGGCGACGAATTTTCTAAGCAGACGGAAAGAGATTGACTGCCTCTTGATTCTGTTACTCCCCTATTTACCAGGGATTTCATCGGATTTGGGAGCCCGCTTAAGTCAGATTTATCGACAAACGGGTAAGCCCATGATTGCTTATGTCCCCCATGTAGAAAAATACCTAATGTTTATCGAAGGGTTTCAGCTGAACCAGATCCCTGTTGCCCATTCGATTGAAGAAGCCGTCCACATGGCGGAAGCATTAAGGAGGCACCAGCCATGTTAACCCAAGAAATGAAAAATATCATTTTGAGTTCGAAAGGGAAGGGTTGGGTTTTAGAACCCCAGGCGAAGCGACTTCTTTCTTTCGCTGGGTTGGATGTTCCCCGATTTTTCTTAGCCAGAGGGGTTGATGAGGCCGTTCGGTTTGCTAAAGAGATTGGATACCCTATCGTCGGCAAGGTCGTATCCCCAAAGGTTATTCATAAATCGGATAAAAATGGAGTGGAAGTGGGGATCGATAGTGAGAGAAAGGTGAGGGATGCCTTTGATCGATTCAGTAAAATCGAAGGGTTTGAAGGAGTGCTGGTGGAAGAGATGCTCTCTGGCCTAGAGTTAATCATCGGAGCGAAGAATGACTACCAATTTGGTCCCGTGGTTCTTTTTGGAATCGGAGGGGTCTGGGTAGAGATCTATCGAGATATTATTTTGAGAATGGCGCCACTTGTCCAAAGGGATATTGATTCGATGATGAGGTGCATCAAAGCGCGGCCTCTCTTGGAGGGTTACAGAGGTTCAAATCCTGTAAATTTTAAAGAACTCAACAAGCTGCTCCTGACTTTTTCCGATTTGGTGATGGACCTCGAAAGTGACATCGAATCGATCGATCTTAATCCTGTCTTCTGCTCCTCAAGTAAATGCATCGTCGCAGATGTAAGAATCTTGCTGAAACAATAAATTACGAACTTATTTTTTCCAATAGGGGTGTACAAACTCACCCCATATATTCTTAGGGGGGAGGTTGAAAGATGGATTAGGCCCTTCTTTGAAGGCTAATAAGATCTCCCCCTGACCTGATATGAGGAGTCATGGGACCTGAGAGGTTTTGGAAAAAGACTTAGATATGTAATTCTTGTAATTTTTGTTAACCAACTTATGGAATATTTCCTCATTTTCAATAAATCGATTGATAAAATGAAGCGCGGATTGGACTCTTTCTGGCTGGCCGATGACCGCATCGCTTCCAAAAAGGATATGATCTTGATATTGTTGGATAAAGCTTTTATAGGACACCGGTTCTTTTTCCATAAAAGATTCTAAGGAAGACATATCCGTGTAACAATTTGAATATTTGTCTAAAAGAGAGGCGATGGCCTTTCTCGAAAATCCAAAATGGGGGATATTAAAATTGGTTTTGGGATAACTCCCAAGCATTTCTCCAACAAAGTCTCCGTATTTTCTCAAATCAACATGCATCAAGATCGGTATATCCTGAGAGGAGGCATGCTCGATGATCAACGATGTAATCTTCTCAGATTGCTTGCATGTTCGACCGAAAGCCTTCTCCATGCCATCTATTCTTAGCATCGTATCTTCCTCCGGGACATAAAGCAGTTTAACGCCTCGAAAGCCCTTCTGCCTGGACATCTTGATTTTTTCTTCAATATTATTTCCAATAAACCGGGCGTCTAAAAAGGGAACCATTTCCGGTTGATGGGATAATTGAATAACGGGAAAAGGGTCTCTTTGATTTTCAAGGGCTTCCGGTGTGACATAGGGATGGTAGTCCCCGGGAATCATCTTCAGATAAGTATTTATTTCCTCGGGAAACTCGCTGATCACCAAGATATTAATACCGACAAAACCAATCTTTTCTAAAAAATCTAATTTCTCCTTGAGTGCGTTTAAAGAACATTGATAAAAAAAATGAATATGAGCATCATAATATTTCATGTTGGAACCTTTATTCATTTAGAAAAGGGAGACCCCTTTATGATCGCCTTCCTTCAATATCTCTACGACTAATACCCTTTATCGTTACTCCACTCGTTCATATCTCTTCTGATCAAGACAGAGACTGCATCGCGAATGAGAACACCATTGGCAGAATTTGCAGTCAGGGCAATGATGCTTCTTGTCCTTGCTCTCCTCCGGACAGCAGAGGAGTCCGTAAGGTGTCACCTCAAATCGCATGCCGTCTTCATAGATAAACTCCCTGTCCACATCTGCCATCGGATAAATCCACCCTCTCCTTCCCTTAGAGGCAATCCATAAAATTATAAGATATCATCCCTACAATTTCCCGAAAATCTAAGCCCGACTCGCCATAGCCTGAGCCTTTCTGCTTTGAGCCCGATATCTCTTCTTTTAAGCTCAAGATTTTCTTCCATCACCATTTTTTCCGCTGGAATGTTAAATGGAGAATTGATATATTGGAGGCCCTGCCTTAAATGGGCGGGAGAACCATCGCCGAAATTCTAATCGAGAAAGCGAGAAAAGCCATGGAAAATATTTCAAGCCTCCTTGAAGGGACTGGAAGAGGACGGATGAACCGGATTGTCATGGGAAAGCTGAAAATGGATATCGATCTTCTGGAAGGAATAAAAGAGCTGGCCAAAAACGAAAAGATTCAGACAGGAGTTATCCTCTCCGCAGTGGGGGCTCTTAAAAAAGCGATCTTCAGGAACCTCAAAACTCTTCCACTGGACCTCAAAGTCGACCAAAGCGACCGCCTCTATCCTGAATTAGAGCAACCCTTGGAAATCGTCTCCCTGACCGGATGGATGGCAACCAAAGAGGATGGTGAAATCGAGGTCCATGCCCATTACTCTGCCTCCACGGTGGCTCAGGATCAAGTGACCACCCTGGGTGGTCATCTTACATCCGGAGTCATCACCTCTTTAAAAGTCGTGGTGGTGATTGGGGTGATTGAAGAGAGTAATATCGGAGCAGGTCTGGATCCGAGAATCAATCAAATCGATGTGAGGTTCTCTGTCTAAGGAAAAGAGGGCTTTTATCAGAAACCCATATTTTTGAATAATGAGTTTGTCTTTCTATTCTTAAAAGTCACCATCCATTGTTCCCGTAACAGGAAGGGACTCTTTGCAAACTCGAGAAAAAGGTCGGTTTGCAGCATATCGAAGATTAGACTGTTTGAAAAAGCGGATTTGAGATAAGTCGCCTTCCCCGTTTTTCTTAGCCCCCACAGGAAGGCGGCCCGGGCTTTCGGAAGGTGAATCTTCAGGAATCGATGAAAGATTTTTTCATGGACCTTGCTCCATTTTAGTAATACTAAAATGGATTAATATACATCTTTCACGATGACTTCAAATTAACCAAATGTAGTTTTCGTTCGACCCAAGAAAGAAGTCATTTCTTTACGTCTGGAACCTCATCAACCTCCTCCCCCTTCCCCAATGCACAAATTGCTTTAGAACCAATGACTTCTTCTCTTGTACTATTGTTTTAATTATCTTTTGTTAAGCCGCCTTCTGGATCTCTTTAGCCTCGTATTCAGGAAACATGATGATAGCGGGATGGATGTCAAAAGCCTTTGCCAACTGCTCAACACGCTTTTTACCAATTTCCACTTTTTCGTTTTCTAAGAGGCTAATATTAGTTACACTGATGCCCGAATGTCTGGCAAGTTCAGCCTGAGTCCAGCCTTTTAACTCACGAAGCATTCGTATGACCTCTCCTGTCGTTAGTTTAGCATGCGCTTTTGCGGTCACAAATTCATCCTGACGATGAGTTCTCATAAGTCCTCCTAATAATTGTGTGGCGTGATTTCTAAAACAAACACCGTATCAATGTCCTGCTCTACGGCATAAATAACCCTGTATTGCAAGCTCAAACGTGATGAACGGTGTCCCTTGCGTTTCCCCTTTAGTTTTTCATCATGGAACCCCGGAAACTCTCTTAATTTCTCCGGACCATGCCTGAATACAATGTCCTTCCAGATTTCATACTTCTTAACAACCGCAATAGGAAGCTCACGACAAGTTTTCTCGATGTCGCGATGTTCTTTAATGCGCCACATTATTATTTATAATAAGTTATTAAATTTAATAAGTCAAATTGAAAAGATTTAGTATGAGGGTGACGGTTTTGTTTGGACACGTATTCAATTTTTTTATTCTCGTCCTACCACCGACTCGCAACCCCCTCTCCCCATTCGCAAATTGCTTTAGAACCAATGTCCTCTTCTTATTTCTCAAGTCTTACCCCGAGCCTCTTTCCCTTAAAATTTGAATTCCATCTGAGAATTTCCTTTTTGAATTATCTCCTTAATCAAATTCACAAATTTTTTCGCCTTGTCCAAAGCGTCCGATGCTTCCGATTTTGAGATCGAAATATCAATTTCATATGTCAAGACATTCCGTTTTCTTCTCATTTGGTCAAACTGCTCTACAACCACCTTAAACTCTTTACCCAATAAATGCGACATGAACTCCACTACAGTTTTATGCTGATATCCATCTGCTGGTTTGAATCCTTTCATTAAAAGAAATGCCCTTGCAGCATGTAACATGGCTTGTAGGCCACAGTATAAGCAATCCCTTCATCAATATCTAAATTGGTTTTTGCTATTCTTAAATCTTTGTACGCACGTAGAATCAATTTTTCAACGGCTCTTAGATCCGATTTCTGCCTTTTCAGCAATCCTTTTGACACAGACTCTCCCAAGAACTCCTCATAGGTCATTTTCTTCTCCAATTCGAATCATACTAACGGGCGTCCGGAGAATCCGCTCTAACTCTCTGAGATAATACTCCTGATCAGGATTGGTAAAGTAAAACCGGAATAGTTCTTTTCTGGTTTTTGACTTAAATAGTTTAGAGATATCCATAGGATTTGTAATATTTTTGTATTACAAATGTAACCCATTTATATTACATTCTTAACTGATCAAATTTTGCGAGCCGTCCCTATTCTCCAATTGGTTCTTCTGGAAGTTGGGCACCATGCCAGACAGCTACGATCCAGACAGTTTTTCCCTTTAGGCGGTAGAAGAAACGATAAGGAGTTACAATAACTTCACGAAAAGGGAGATCCGGAAATTCAGGAAGCACCCTGCCGGATTGAGGAAACTTTCTTAGCCTGGACAAGACTTTTTCTGCCTGATGGCGGAAAGCAATCGCTGCGGTCGGGTTTTCGCGGTAAATATAGACAACGGCCTCAAGGAACTGTTTCCGCCCCGATGGAGTGAAAAGGACTTTCAAGGTTTTGTCTCTTTCAACAAGGAATCGGCTTCAGCGAGAACGGCATCAAGGTCATACCCCTTGCCCGCCTCGATTTCCCTTTCGCCACGGGCGAGAAGGCGCAAAAGCTCCAGTTCATGCTGGGAATGCTCATAAGCCTCCATGCTGACCATCACCGCAGCAGCTCGACCTCTCTGGGTAATGACAAGAGGCTCTTTCGAAGCGGCGACTCGCTTTATGACAGATGTGGCATCTTGCCGCAGATCGGTAATGGGTATGATATTGGGAATTTTAGTCATTGGTAATACCTCCTACGATAGTATTAATGATACTACCAATCATAGTAAAAATCAAGGTTGACCTTGATTCCGTTTCTTGAAGCGAGGAATTGTTCGTGCGGAGAGGTTTTAGAAAAAGATTTAGTAGAAGGGAGTGCAAGTAAAAAATAGAAAAACTACACCTATATCCATTTACAACATAAGCAAGGGGGAGAATCCTCTTGATTTTTACCCCGTAGTTGATATACGATTTGCTCGGACATGGGTTTAAGAGGGTCTCCTCGAGGTTGTTAAGCCGGAAGTTAATCATACCAGTTATTTGTCATCATCTAACTGAGTGAAATACATGCCAAATACTACTTACAGGGACATTAAAGATACCTTAAATCAGCTTTACCTAAGGGATGCCCGCCCATGGCTGGTTGGGTTCAGTGGTGGTAAAGACAGCACGATGCTCACATCACTAATTTTCGCCGCGGTTCTATCCGTGCCCATAGCCCAACGTAAAAAGCCAGTGTCTATTCTTTGTACTGACACGCGTGTGGAAATCCCAGCCATCGCTGAAATGGTCGAAGGCACACTGACACGGATGCAGAAATTCTCTCAACATAATGATCTCAATATCGAAGTAAACCTTCTTAGACCACCGCCGGAACAATCTTTTTGGGTGAATCTCATCGGCCGTGGCTATCCGCCCCCTAACCGAACCTTTCGATGGTGCACTCAGCGTACGTCCACAATCACTATGGGAAAGGGAAATGAGGCCTGATTATTTCTTTATCACATTAGTAAAATTCGTTAAAAAAGCACCACCATTAGTTCGATTTAATTCA
>Ga0068714_10003584_pt1 | contig 18231 bp, 21 predicted proteins | sample MTBNYHSulfiMetaG_FD_62988 | JGI IMG/M metagenome (GOLD analysis project Ga0068714, IMG submission 62988) | Enrichment culture microbial communities from rom New York Harbor, USA that are MTBE-degrading - MTBE-NYH (New York Harbor Sulfidogenic)... | ecosystem: Environmental > Aquatic > Marine >... | reverse complement strand
GGGGTCCAGTCGAGCTCGGCGCGGGCGCGGGAGGCGTCGGCGACGAGGACGGCGGGATCGCCGGCCCGGCGGGGGCCTTCGATGACGGGGATCTCGCGTCCCGTCACGGCGCGGCAGGCGTCGATCACCTGGCGGACCGTGTAGCCGCGGCCGATCCCGAGGTTGTAGGCGAGGGCGGCTCGGCTGCTCCGGAGCGCGTCCAGGGCGGCGATGTGGGCGCGGGCGAGGTCCTGGACGTGGATGTAGTCGCGGACGCCGGTCCCGTCCTCGGTCGGGTAGTCGGTCCCGTAGATCTCGATGTGCGGCCGCCGGCCGGCGGCCGCCTCGAGGACGATCGGGATCAGATGGCACTCCGGCTCGTGGAGCTCGCCGATCTCGCCGTCGGGGTCCGAGCCGGCGGCGTTGAAGTAGCGAAGCGAGACGTGCTGGACTCCGTGGGCGATCCCGTAGTCGGCCAGGATCTGCTCGACGATCCACTTTGTCCGGCCGTACGGGTTGAGCGGCGCCTTCGGATGGTCCTCGGTCAGCGGGAGGCGCTGGGGGGCGCCGTAGACGGCGGCGCTCGAGGAGAAGACGATCCGGCCGACACCGCAGGCGCGCATCGCCTCGAGGAGCTCAAGGGTGCCGACGATGTTGTTCCGATAGTACTTGCCCGGGCGTTCGACGGACTCGCCGACGGCCGTGTGCGCGGCGAAGTGGATCACGGTGTCAACGCCGAACCGCTCGAGCGTCCGGCGCAGGGCCTCGCCGTCGGCGAGGTCGGCCTCGACGAAGTCCTTCGAAAGGACGAACTCGCGGTGCCCGGTCGAGAGGTTGTCGTAGACGACGACCCGGTGGCCGAGCCGGAGGAGCTCCTTCACCGTGTGGCTTCCGATGTAGCCGGCGCCGCCGATCACGAGGATCGTCGCTGCGTCCGATGCCCGTCGGGCGGTCTGCGTCATGTCGTTGCTCCTCCTTCATCGGTCCCCGGGCGGTCTCGCCGCGGCGATCGCGATCACATACAGCGGATCGACGGGAGGTAGCTTAGGGGGATCGGGACGGTGGATCAACCCGCCTCTCCAAAGCCAACGTCGCGGAATCGGATGCCGGTGTCCGGGACCCGATCCGCTCTCCTCGGCGCGGACGTCGTTCCCATAGCGCACCGGCGTATTGGATGAGCGCTCCCGATATCGCGGCGGGGACGCCGATCGGCGGACCGTCGGCGGACAGAGGGCCGCTCAGGTCGAAGAGGTAGTCGGTCCACCCTGGATCCCTCCACCACATCCGCGCCAAGCACATCTCACGCTACGCCAACGAGTCCACGTGGTAGGTCAGCAATCGGCGGGACCGAAGGATATTCGAGAAACTGCTTGAAAACTGCGACGGGAAAGCCCTCTCATGCGCGGCTCCCGCAGGCGGGATTGCAGGAACGATCTCACTCTCTCAGAGGCATCAGGTCAATCACAGCTGCGAGATCCACAGATGCCCAACATGCCTTACGTAATTCCATTCCATCAGGCGGGAACCCAGCTTGGATAACACGCTTGCCCTTCTCCTGAACGAACTCCACTGCCGGAATGAAGTCCGCATCAGTCGATACTAGGACAGCCGTGTCAAATGCGTCCTCCCATGCCTGTTTTAGGAGGTCGGTGACGAGACCTGTATCGATGCCCTTCTCCCCCATTCGGCGGATTGGCTCTGAACAGTGCGGACATACGGAAATCTCCCGGTGACAAGCTTGGCACTTTGGCGGGCTCTTGGGCTTCCGCTCCTTGGTAACAACCTTCATGCCAGGCGCCCTTGTCACGATGTTCTCAAGCCACGACTTCAGCTTCTTGTCATCTGGCTTCCAGGCATCATAGGAAGCGTAGGCGACTCCGCCCATGTATCTCCCTGGAGACTCGCCTGCATTGACAAGCACTTCATCAGCGCGGTTGGTCATCCAGACTGGAAGCGCGATCCAATCAAGCTTCAACTGGCTTGTGGTTCGTTCGTTGAGACTCAGCTGGAAGTTCCAGTAGTCAAGAAACACTCGTAGGCGTTGCTTGGGCTGTGCATCGTCTTCCGGCACTATGCCCCCCTACTAGTACATTCAGGGGGGTCTCAAGGACCCCCCTGGGACTATCATTTCAGGCGGCTCCCACCCTTTGGGCATAGGGCATACCACCTGAGGGCTTCAATGACTTGATTGTAGCACAGCGCCACGCGATGTCAAGTGCTGCATGTCCGCTAACTATCAGAAATAGGCGGCTTCCGGTGTCCTCACACATCTCGTCCCTCCCTGCCCGGACTCTACTTGCGGCCGGTGGAGACGACCTCGAACCGGACCGATCGGGAAGCGCAGGCTGGGGGGTCAGATCTTCATTCTTGTGATTGGGCGTTGCGTCGCAGACGAGCTGCGACCAACGTTGGCGACAAGCTCTAACGCGACAGAACGGGCAGTGCGAGGTGATGGATGGTTAACAGTTGGGGCGGTTACGGAGCGCGGGCGGGGTCCGATCGCTGCATCCACGCCCAAGCGGTCTCGACGATCGGCTCGAGCTCGGTGAATCGGGGGGTCCAGTCGAGCTCGGCGCGGGCGCGGGAGGCGTCGGGCTACGGCGCGGCCTTGCGAAGTGCAGCGCGGACGACCTCCGGGGTCAACACGGCCCGCTCCTCGGGGCTCTCGAGGAGTGGCGCGACGTCGGCAGCGATCCGCCCGAAGTCGGCCGTTTGGAGCTTCTCCTCGACCACACGCCGCCAATTCCCCCCTCCGATCTCCGGACCGGCCCATCCTGTTTGAGCCAACGCATTGCGAAGAAACGAGATGTTCGGTCGCACCGGCTCGGGACGAGTCAAGTACCACACGAGATCGTAGACATCCCGCCCCTGGGTGAACGAACGGCTGAGCAGCGCGTGGATCTTCCCGGCCATCAACGAGGGAAGGTCGTGATGCTGCAGCGCCACCAGGAAATGGCGGTTCACCAACGTCGTCTCGGTGTTCGCTCCCGACGGGGGATGGGTGTCGATCTCCAGTCGGATCGTCAGCTTCGCTGTTCGATACGGGCTCAGGGCGAGCTCGTGCAGGATCCCCACCATGCAGACGGAGGCCATCTGCACCGGCGGCGCCCGACGTAGGCGGACCTCGGTCTCGAATCCCGCGGCGTTCAGGTCGCGCCGGACCCGGGCCAATATGCGTGGGGGATGGGTCCTTCAACGCAGGTGGGTAGGGCCCTGCCATCGTCCGTCCTGCCCCGCTGGCTCTCCCTACCCGCGTACGAGCGTGGCAGCTGGGTGCCGTGTTGGGGGGGGGACGTCGCAGACGAGCTGAACCGCTACAGGATGATCGTGGGGTGAAGGTGCAGTGACCACGGCCGAATCTGAGAATCTCCACCTGGGAGGGCGAGGTCCTTGATTTCGTAGGCAGGCTGCCTACAATTGTAGTCGCTATGCCTACAAATGACCTGATCGATGCCCTCCTCTCGCGAAGCCGCAGCGCCATCTTGGCGGTGCTGCTGGCCGCGGGTGAGGAGGGACTGCATCTGCGGGAGATCGCTCGGAGGGCGGGGTTGAATTCGAAGACGGCGATGCGCGAGCTTCATTCGCTTCGCGATGCCGGTGTCCTCGTCTCCCGTGACGTCGGTCGCCAGGTGGTCTACCGCCTGAACCAGGAGTGCCCGATCTACACCGAACTCCGTTCCATCGTCCGGAAGACGGTCGGGCTTGCCGGGGGACTCCGTGAGGCCCTCGCGCCGTTGGCCGACCGAATCCACCTCGCCTACGTCTATGGAAGTCACGCGAGTGGCGAGGAACGCCCCGACAGCGATGTGGACTTGATGGTGGTCGGGACCGTGAGCCTCCGCGAACTGAGTCCCCTGTTGCGTGAAGCTGGCCGTCGCATCGGCCGTACCATCAACCCGACGCTCTATGCCCCGGACGCCTACCGCCGGGAGCAGGGCACAGCTGACTCGTTCGTTTCGCGAGTCCACGACGGTTCGCGGATCGACTTGATCAGGAGCGGAAGATGAGCCTCGAGGAGATGCTGCTGCGCTCCGAACTGAAGAGGGAGAAGGCGACCGCCGGTGAGGTGGAGCGGCTGCTATGTATGGTACGGCGACGACTTCAGGACGCCGGTCACCAGGAGATCCACCCAGAGACGCGGCTTGAACAGGCGTACTCCGCGATCCTCGGCTGCGCGCTCGTTGCGTTGCGCGCCCATGATCTTCGCCCCACCGACCGGCCGGGTCACCATGCCGTTTCGCTCGAGTCGATGGCCGATACGATCGGCGTTTCGATGGGTCGCATCGACTACTTTCAGACCCTGCGCACCTTGCGGAACAAGGATCTCTACACCGGCAGCGCGCACATCAGCGACGCACAAGCCGTTGAGGCCGTGAACGAGGCCCGCAGGTTGGCGGATGAGGTCGAGACATGGCTCAAGGAGCGGCGGTAGTCGGCGAGATCGGTCCCCGCCTTCGTTTCGAGCCTCCGGAGCACATCCTCGAGCCGTTTGAGGCGTTCGATCACAACGTGCGCTCGGAATCCCATTTCTTCGCCCTTTGTCGGAAGTAGTCGTTCTGTACCGCTCGCAGGTAGGCAGCGTCCTGGTATGTGCGGAAGCACGCCGGTCTCGAACGAGACCGCGACATGATCGGCTCCGGAGTAGATCAGGCGGCCGGTGGAGACGACCTCGAACCGGATCGATAGGGGGCATGGTTGAGGAGGAGGAGATCGAAGCGCTCCGAATTCAGGGCACGGCGGATTCCCCGCGTGACCTCGCAGTAGCTCTCATAGAGGCTCTGCTGCGATCCCTGCACCAGAATAGCGATATCGATGTCAGAGCTCCGAACGGCGGCGGCCCGGGCATGCGAGCCGAACAGGTAGTAGAGAACGGCGTCCGTTTCCGGAAAGTACCTTACCAGACGGTCGAAAAGGGGACAGGCTACTTTTCGCGGACGATGCCGCAATGCAAGTTGCCATCAGCGAGACAGCGAGCCAGAAAAGTAGCCTGTCCCCTTTCTTGCCCGAAATGCGGTATGTGTCCCCGGATTCGCACAGTTCTGTTGCGTCGCAGCGGGTCTGCGACGTTCTGGGCCCAAGCGGCGATTGCCGTCGCAGGCGACCAACGTCGTAGACAAGCTACGATGCTACCGTCCAGACGGATGTCGGGGACAGGCCCCGACGAACAGCGGTGACGAGTTGCGACGCTGCAGAGGGGCCGCAGGCGATGTCGCCGGACGAGGGGTGCGTGGTCGACGCCGTCGCCGACCGATCCCGCCGGCGTCGAATCCCCACCTCGCGCGGCTGGCGGTCCCATTCACCCGCTGCGTACGGCGTCCCGTGATCCGGAGGATGGATGCCCCCTTTGGACGCTCTTGTCCGATCACCGTCTCCCGCGAAGCGATCCCCGGTTGAGCCCTTGGATCTCCGGCCATCGCTCCGCCGCTCCCCCAGGGGGCATGTTTCTGTCATTCGCAATATGAATGACTATCATTCACGTCATGAATGATATGTGTCTACCCCGCCACGTGGAACCCCTGCTGGCGTAGCAGCTCTCCCTCATGCCGGTCGTGGTGGTCACGGGAGCGAGACAGACCGGGAAGACGACCCTCGATGAGGTGCAGCGAGAGCCGGGGCTGCTGTCGGCGATCAAGAAGGCCGTGGATCAGGAGCGTCGGACCGGGCAGTTCCTCCTCACCGGCTCGGCGAACCTCCTGCTCATGCAGAAGGTGGCGGAGTCCCTGGCGGGAAGGGCGAGCTACCTGACCCTCCGGCCGATGACTCGAAGCGAGCAGCAGGGGCGCGCCGAGGACTGCGGGCGATGGGACGATCTCCTCGCCTCGGAGGAGGACGCCTGGATCGAGCAGCTCCGTGTCCACGACGCGACGCCCGAGGACTGGCGCACACAAGCGCAACGCGGTGGCTTCCCCGCTCTGCAGATGAGCCGCCAAGCGGACCGCGCGGTATGGTTCGAGGGGTACGCGCGCACCTACCTGGAGCGAGACCTCTTGCAGCTCTCCTCCGTCTCCTCGCTTCCCGACTTCCGCCGCCTCATGAGAGCGACGTCCCTCCGAGTCGGTCAGCTTCTGAACCAGACAGAGCTCGGACGCGACATCGGTCTTCCTCAGCCCACCGTCCACCGACACCTGAACCTGCTTGAGGCGTCCTATCTCCTCGTCCGTCTTCCTCCGTACGCGGTCAACCGCACCAAACGGCTGATCAAGTCCCCAAAGGTCTACTGGGGAGACGTCGGCCTGGCCCTTCACCTCGCCGGCGCCCCGGAGCCCAGCGGGGCTCACTTCGAGAATCTCGTCCTCCAGCACCTCCTGTCTTGGCGGGATGCACAGCCGAGCCGCGCAGAGATCCTCTTCTGGCGCACCACATCCGGGGATGGGGTGGACTTCGTGATCGAGACGGACCGCCAACTCCTTCCCATCGAGGTCAAGATGAGCGCTCGACCTCGCCTGAGCGATACCAGATCTCTTCGCGCTTTTCGCGCGGAGTACCCGGAGACGGCACGAGCCGGACTCCTCCTGCACACCGGCGAGGAAGTGAAATGGCTCACGTCGGACGTGCTGGCGGCACCGTGGTGGGCGGTCTGCTAGATCGGCCATTGCCGATTCGAAGATTTGTTCGGGCGGCGCACGTCCCCGCTTGCGGCAAGCGGCTCCCGATCGGGACCGACGTCCTGCTTCGTCGGGCGCTCGTCCGGGAGGCCCGGCGGCCCTCGATCCTTCGACATTCGACCCCGGTCATGACACGTCAGGGACTCGCATGCCGGGTGAACAGATGAGAGGGGCGTCGAATGGCGAGCCCGAAAGGGTAGATCCGCGGGGGCGAATCGCGCCCGCCAGGAGCTCTCCGGCAAGACGATGCAGGAGCTCCTCGACGAGGCGTCGGAGGTCTCCCGCACCGGTTGTTCGTGCTGGAGATGAGCGCCGCGTTCGCTCGGCGGCGCGATGACCCGCGGCGCGGTGGAGAGAGCAGGAGGAGCGGGACGTCGGGGGCCGCGTGTCGTCCTCGGCGAAGTGCAGGCGACGACGACGGTCGAGCGCTCCAAGAAGGGGGGCGACCTACCGCGAAGGGACGCGGCGCAGTGACTACGGGTGAATCCAGACGATCTCCCGTTCGAGGACGCGGCGAAATCGGGGAGAACTCCTCAGGTGTTCCATCTCCTGCTCCGTGTAGACGAGGAGGTCGACGGGGACGGGGAGCGTCGTCGTCTCCCAGCCGATCGTTCGATGCTCGATCCGCTCGGGGGCATCCCGAACGACAATGAGGAGGTCGAGGTCGCTCCCAACGCTCGCGTCTCCCCGGGCGTACGATCCGAAGTAGCCGATCCGGACGGCCTCAGGGCGCTGCTGCACGATCCGCCGCGCCCAGGCTTCCACGGCCCGTATCACGGAGACGCGGTCCGGCCATCTGAGCACGGACGAAGTCGATGATCTCACCGGCATACTCGATCGCCTCCCGGCTCTGGAGCCCCCCGTAGTGCTCATACGGCGCGCCTTCGACATGCCCGTTCGGATACCGGGCTGCGACATAGAAGCCGTCGAGCACGTGCCCCCTGTCGATCATCCCCTTCGCAACGCCGACCTCCTCGGGAAGCTCAACAAGGAGCTTCGACACGACGTGTCCCCACGCCTCCAGCCCGCAGTGCAGGTGAAGCGCCCTGAGCGCCCTTTCCGCGGCTTGATGGCTCGCGAAGCAGGCCCACTCGTGCCGGCCGGCGGCCCGCGAGTCGACGGCTTGCTCCAGGTCACGCTCGGCCTGCGAAAGCCAATCGTCCGCTCGAAGTCCCATCGGCATCACCGAGTCCATTGTACAACGAGGACAGCGCGGACAAGCGTCTCAGGCCGGCTGCGATCAACGTCGGGGACAAGCTCCGACGAACGTACACAAGCTACGACCAACGTCGGAGACAAGCTCGAACCAACGTCGGAGACGAGCTCCGACGCTACAGGGGGCGCCGATCTTGGTGCGATCGGGTGTTGCGTTGCAGCGGGTCTGCGACGTTTCGGAGTTGGGGCCGGACCCGAGTGGAACGGCCCATCCCGCGACAAACGACAATCGCCGCCGAAGCGCTGTTCTGTTGCGTTGCAGCTCGTCTGCGACGTTTCGGGGTCAACGGCGGTCAGCCTTGCGCGGGGACTGTGCCCTTGAAGTGGCGGACACGTCGGCGCCTAAGTGGCCAGGTTGCTCGCCCCCTATCCTCCCAGAATCCAGGAGGTGATCCGATCCCGAATCCGCTCGAGCATTCGGCTGGGAATCTCGCCGATCTCTCCGTCGAGCAGCTCTGCATCGACCACCGCCAGCCGGCCGGCTCGGATTACGCTCGCCTTCTTGAGACCGGACGCGGGAAACTCCTCGTCCGATTCGGTGATTACCTCATCGAGATCCGATACCGCCTGATCCAATCGAGTGGAGACCATGGCCACGAGCCAGTCCGCATGGGGACCAGGGACTTGGGCAATGAGCAAGACAGGACGCAGCTTCCCACGCTCGAGATCCGCGCGCGGAAAGCGAAGCAAGGCGATCTTCCCCGGCCTCATCTCCAGCGGGCCTTCAGGTCGCGTTCGTCGTAGAGGTTCTCTTCCTCGAGCCCCCTCGAAGCCTGCCAGAGCGAGAGCAGGTTCCATTCCCGCTCGTCTTCCCGGAGTCGTTTCGCAACGAGAAATCTCGCGAAATCGTATACCTCGCCCTTCAGCTCTTCCGGCATGTCTCGGAGAAGCTCTTCCAACGGCACTTGCATCTCGCCTGCTCCACCTCCTCACAGCCGATTCTACCACAGCGGACCCCTGGACCCATCTCTGTGGCATGCGAAAAGGGGACAGGCTACTTTTTCGCGGACGATGGCGCAATGTAATTTGCCATCAGCAATACAGCGAGCCAGAAAAGTAGCCTGTCCCCTTTCTTGGCCGAAATGCGGTATGTGTCCCCCGATTTGCGTCGAACACGGCTCGGGCTCGGATGGCGGTCGTGCCGAGCTCTTCAGCTTCATTCGGTTGAATCGGGTCCCGACACCTCTTCGCTCAGGGACAGCACGACCCCTCCGGCGGACATCCGATCGACGGAATCCTGTAGTCCTTTGTATTCATCGATCGTGTAAAGGTGAGGTTCCAGCCGGGGGATGGTCAGGATCTCCTTGGCGAGGGCGTACGCATCGGGACGGGGGTCCCCGCGGTAGACGATGAGAAGATCGACATCGCTCCCCACGGTGTAGTTGCCCTTGGCATACGAGCCGAAGAGCACGACCCGGACGAGCGGGAGCACGGCGGCGAGTGGGGGAAGCCGCTCATCGAGGGTCTGAAGAAGCTCAGCCCGGCGGAACTTCGGATAGAAGACCCGCACAGAGCTCGATGATCGCCCGGGCATGAGAGATGTGCCTCCTCGCCTCTTGTTCGGTGTAGCGGTTGCTGGGAGATCCCGACGGATGGGCGTTCGGATATCGCGCGGAGATGTAGGACTTGTCGAGTTCCAGGGCCGCGTCCATATGGGCTTTGGGGATACACGCGTGGCGGGAGAGCTCGCCGAGGAGGTCCGCGACGGAGTATCCCCACGCCTCGGCCCCCATCCGCTGGAAGACCGCCTTGACCGACTTCTCGGCCGCTTGCTGAGCGGAGAAGCATGCCCAGTTGTGAAAGCCCCCCGCCAGATCGTTCTCGGCGTGCTCCAAGTCCCGGCGTGCCTCGCCCATCCAATCCGCGCTTCGCTCCATCATCCTCACCCGTCCGGCTCCACTCTGCCGCGCTGACGCAGGCTGCACAACCTGAAGCGTGGCCGGAAAAGGGGACAGGCTACTTTTTCGCGGACAATGACGCAATGCAAGTTGCCATCAGCGAGACAGCGAGCCAGAAAAGTAGCCTGTCCCCTTTTTGTCCGCGAGGAGCGTCGCCGACAGGCTGCGATGCTGCGGGAGCGCGCGGGGTCGGCGATCGTTGAGATCTCCTGGCCGTCTTCTCTCCAAGCTAGGTCGGGCGCTCGCGCCCGTAGCGGTCCTTCAGCCGGACGACGTCGGCGAGCTGCGGGGTGGAGACTTCGGCGATCCGGACGTCGGTCACGGCTTCCATCTGGTGGACGGTCCGGGGCGGGATGGCGGCAGTGTCGCCGGGGCGGAGGATCCGGTCTTCGAGCGCCTCCTGTGATGGGCCGATGCGCAGCCGGAGGGTCCCGTCGACGACGCGGATCGTTTCGTCCTTGATCTCGTGATACTGCAGCGAGAGGCTCTCCCCCGCCCGGATGTGCAGGAACTTCCCGACGTAGTGCGCGTTGAGGGCCCACAACTCCTCATGCCCCCAGGGCTTGTCGACGCGCGCGAGCTCACGGCGGAGGGCGTCCCAGCTGCCGACGTCGTTCCAGCCGGTCTCGGGCGCGGGGACGAGCCGGATCCGGTCGCTCTTCTCCATCACGCCGCGGTCGATCGACTGGGGTGAGATCCGCTCGTAGGCGCGTCGAAGCAGATCCGAGAACTCCGGGTGCGCTGGATCGTCCGGGACGTCTCCGAGCGCGCGGGCGAGCTCGGGGAGGTGGTGCTCGATCTCCGCGAGAATCGCGTCGACGCGCCAGACGAAGATGCCGCTGTTCCAGTAGTAGCCGCCGTCAGCGAGGTATCGCTCGGCGGTCGCCCGGTCGGGTTTCTCGACGAACCGCTCGACGGGGAGCGCGCCGCCGGGCGCCTCGGTCACCGGCCCGGCGATGAGGATGTAGCCGTAGCCGGTCGCCGGTTCGGTCGGCGGGATCCCGAGAGTGACGAGGTGCTCGCCGGCGCGCGCGGTGTCGATCGCCGTCTCGATCGCCGTTCGAAGACGATCGGGGCATCGGACGAGGTGGTCGGCGGGAAGGGCGATCATCACGCTCCGCCGATCCCGCGCACTGAGGATCCGGGCGGCGACCGCGATGCAGGGGGCGGTGTTCCGGCCGACGGGCTCGCCGATCGCGCGGTCGGCGGGGAGCCAGGGGAGCTGCTCTCGGATGAGCGGCACGTGCTCGGCCCCGGCGACGACGAGAACCCGGTCTTCAGCGACGAGCGGCAGGATTCGCTCGGCCGTCGCTTGGAGCATCGTCTGGTCGCCGAACAGGCGGAGGAACTGCTTCGGCCGCTCGGGGGTGCTGAGGGGGTAGAGCCGCTCGCCGCGCCCGCCGGCCATGATGACAGCGTGGGTCGTCATTTCGTCTCCGTTCTCTTCACGTAACTCACCGAGCCGCGGCCTGCCTGCGGGCGCTCGGTCGCGGGGTCCGGGCCGGGCGGAACGCCCGGAGAGGGCGGGAACGCCTCCAGATCGGACCGCGCTGTTTGTCGGCCGATTGTACGAGCGCTCCCCGATCTGTTACAACATACGAAATCACCCACGGTCCAAGGAGGTGGCATGGACGATTATGAGGTCGAGCTGATCGACTACCTTCGGGTGATCTGGTGGGGGAAGTGGATTCTGCTGGGATGCCTGGTGATCGCGCTCCTCGCCGCGGGGGCGGTCGTCTACACCCGCCCGGACCGCTACGAGGCCAAAGCGAGCCTGCTGCTGCGCGAGACGATCTCGGTCTTTCTTTCGCGGGACGAAGCAGGAGCGACGCTCGATCTGCCGGATTCGGTTCCCGCGCCGGATGGGCGCTTTACGATCTCTGTCGCGCAGGACAAGACGGGCGGGGTGACGGTGACCGCCCGCGGGACGGCGTCGCCTGCGGAGGTCGAACGAGCGTTGGGGACGGGGATCGAGACGCTGCGCGAGCGGCTCGCACGGCAAGTAACGGCCGGCGTGCTGCAGGCGGTGACCGCGGCCGAGCTTCGCGCCGGCCAGCTGTCGGGCCAGATCGCGCGGCTTCGAGCGCAGATGAGCGCGGAGACGAGCGATCCGGTCGTCCCGTTCCTCGCCGAGCAGATCGCGGCGCTCGAGGCGCAGCTCGCCCGGGACGTGGTGCTCACCGAGCAACTGACGTCGATGCCGGGGGAGCGGCTCTTCTCGCTGACCGAGATCGAGCGGACGGCCGCTCGGAAGGTCGACACGAGCCGAAAGACCACCCTGGCGGTCGCCGGCTTCCTCGGCCTCTTCCTCGGCGTCCTGCTCGTCTTCTTCGTGCACTACCTCGTGACCATACGGCAGCGCGAGCGACGCCCGAAGCCGGCCGCTCCGTAACCCGTCCATCTCACCGGGAGCGCGATCCCAACAAAGGGGACAGGCTACTTTTTTCGGCCCAATTCCGCAAGGCCTGTTACCAACGGCGAAAGCGGGATGAGAAAAAGTAGCCTGTCCCCTTTTCGGGGGGCTATTCCTTCTGCTGCACGTTGGCGAACCGGTTGTTCTCGATGACGTTGTCGGTCAGTTCGACGTGCTGGACGTTGCTCCCGATCCGAATCCCCACGCCGGTGGCGAGGTCCCGGCCGTTGTTGGTGATCGTGCATCCGGTAACGATCAGCTGGACGGTCGAGGTCGAGTCCATCCCGTCCATGCCGTTTCCGATCATCCGGCAGTTCTCGATCCGCAGCTCTTGGATCGTGCCGGTCGCGCCGATCATGTGGATCCCGGTCCAGCGGTTCCCTTCCAGATGGCACTCGCGGAGGGTCACGTAGTTGACGAACTGACGATTGATCTCGATGCCGTGGCCGCTTGTCGTCGGGTCGGCGGCGTTGGTGACACCGAGCCGTTCGAGCACGACGTGGTCGGCATCGACCTCGACGGTCCCGTGGATCCAGGCGAGTTCGTCGGCGTCGGGGTCGGTCCTGACCGTGACGTGCGGGGTGAAGATCCAGATCTCGGCCTCGTACGCGCCGGGCGCGAGGACAATCACGTCGCCGGGGTGGGCTTCGATTGTCACGTTGAACCATGTGGCGGGCCGGATCCCGTGGCTTCCCGGCCAGGCGGGGAACTCCCGCGGAACGATCTCCCGGCCGATCTTCTCGGTGAACGATTCGGCGATCAGGACGGTCCCGGCGATCGGCGCCTCGGCGGGCAGATGGATCGTCCGGGCGATTCCGCCGGTGACCCCGAGCCCCAACAGGACCACGAGCAGCGCGATTCTCTTCATCAACGATCTCCTCCGTTGCCCGCAGTGTACCCGAGAAAGGGGACAGGCTACTTTTTCGGTGGCAGGCTTCGTCGATTGCGCCTGTGCGCGGGAGGGCGGGGACAGGCAGCTTTTCGCGTTGCGCTATGACCTCGCCGGCACTCGTGCTGTGCCCGGTGGGTGGTATCGGTCTGGTTCCTGCGGCGGCGAAAACCAGCCAGTCCCCTCGACTGGCTCCCTCCAAAGAAAGGGGACAGGCTACTTTTCTCCGCTTGGACGAGGGGTCTTTCTCGGCCGTCCCCGTGGGCGGAGGGTCGATTCGAGCTCGAGGTTCCGGGCGATCTGCTGCATCCACAGCTCCGGTCCGTAGGGGGACTGCCGGCGCACGCTCGTTTGGATTCGGTCGAGCTCACTCTCCGAAAGATCGCTTGCGACGAACGCTGCCCAATCAGCGGGCTCGGGGACCGGCGCGAGGTCGAGCAGGCCGCCGTAGGTCCGCGCGAGGCGCGCTCGATAGGAGGACCACGTCCAGTCCGCGGCGGTTCGGGCGAGCCCGGCGCGCACCGGATTCGCCTCGACGTACCGGAGGACGGTCAGAAGGTGATCGTCCTCCGCGATGAGGAAGCTCTTGAAGCGCCCCTGCCAGATGTGGCCGGAGCTCCCGTAGCGCTGGTGATGGCGGCGGACGTGGCTCGTCAACAGCCAATGCAGGAACAGGCTGACTCGTCGGTCGTCGTCCGGCTGGAGGACGAGGTGGAAATGCGTCGGCATCAGGCAGTACGCGAGGATCCTCAATGGGTGCCGTTCCTTGGCGCGCGAGGAGAAGCACGAACGCGTCGTAGTCGGCGCTGTCGAAGAAGACCGCTTGACCACGGTTGCCGCGATTCAGGACGTGGTACGGGTAGCCGCGGACGATCCCGCGGGAGATCCGGGGCAATCAATCACCTCCATGAGCGGCTGTCCGAGAGGCGCGTGCGGGGGAGGCGGGGCGCCGGGAGAAAAGTAGCCTGTCCCCTTTTTCGGTCACCATGCGGCGGAGAGCCGGAACCGGAGCCGGCGGGTGTCGTCGTCGGGAGAGCCGGGGTGGGTCTGGTCGCGCCAGTCGAGGGATGCGTCGAGCTTGAGGTCGTCGAGCGCCGTGGTGCTCCAGGAGACGGCGAGGTCTTGAGTGGTCCGGTCGACGGCGCCTGCGCTGTCGAGGTTCTCCTGCACGCGGAGCGAGATCGAAAGGCGGCCGGCGTCGAGGTCCCATCGGGCGCCGATCTGGGTGTCGGTCCCTCCGGAAGGCGTGCGGCCGGGGTCGTTGGGGTAGGTTGTCCGATCGGTGCCGTACGAGAAGCTGACGTCGGCGCTCAGGAACGGGGCGCTGAGCGCGAGGGACTGCTTGCGGATCTGTTGGTCCTTGGCCAGATCGAGGTAGCTTGTGCGTTGATCGGACCACGAGATGGATGTCTCGAGCTGTCCGGCCTGAGCGTCGACGTCGAGCGATCCGGTCCAGCGGTCGGAGCTCAAGTGCGGTCGCGGGGGGGAGTCGGTCGTCCGCCGGGCGAGCTCGCTCGTGATCTTCAGAGCGCCGACCCAGCGGATCACGCGCAGTTCGGCGATCCGCACCGTCCGATCGAGCGTGGGATGCGCCGGGTACCGGTCGGTCTCCTGCTCGGCTTTGACGCGGACCTCGGTATCATCGAGGTCGATCGTCGCGGTGAGCGGGAGCTTGGTCTTCAGTCGTCGCCGCCGGGGGAGGATCCGCTCGGCTTGGGCGATCCACGCGTCGGCGGTCGGGCGGTCGATCTCGCCGTCCCAGCGGTCGGAGCGGACGTCGTCGATGAAGTCCTCCAGGGAATCGGCGGCGCCAGCGAAGTCCTCGGCCTCGAGCCGGTCGAGGGTTTCGTCGAGCCCCTCGAGCAGTGCGGATGTGAGATCGCCGGGCAGTCCGGACGCGGTTACTCGATCGTGCAGCGACCGCAGTCCTTCCCGAACCTCGTCGACACGAGCCGGCTCGAACTCGGGGTCGATCCGGCGCGGATGCACGTCGAGCTGCCAGCTCGGCCGGACCGTCGCATCGAAGCGATCGGCATCCCACGCGACGGTGAACGAGAGGTCTTGGCGGATCCGGTCGAGGTTCGCCTGCATCCGGTCCGCGTAGGCTCGGTCCTGCCAGGCGTAGGAGCCGGCGACCTCCCAGTGCTCCCCCGCGGTCTCCGCGGCGAGACCGGCACCGTAGCTTCGGACGTTCGCGCTCGGGGCCTCGGACTGGGACGAGCTGAGGAAGGCGGTCGCCTCGAGCTCCAGACCGGCGAACGTCGTCTCGAACGACGACGTCCAATCGACCGTCGCGCCGATCGTCCGGAGGCGCCGGAGCATCCGGTCGAGCCGGCTTCTCGCCCGGTCTGCGGCGTCCTCCTGAATCCCGATTCCTCGCTCGTCATCGAGGAGGTCGAGGAGCCCGACGAGCGCGGCCGCCGCCCGGTCCCGACGTCCGTCGGCGAGCGCGAGCGCGGCGTCGCGGAGGAACGCGGCGCCGGCGTCCTGGAGGGCCGGTCGGCCGTAGAGCCGGAATCGGCCCGCGACGTACCGCAGGTCATCGTAGTGGCGGCGAAGCTCGCCGGCGCGGTGCAGAAGATCGCCGCGGACGCTCCCCGGCAGGGACCCGTCCGCCTCGAGCGGCGCCGTGAAGTCGCTGTCCCAAGTCGATCGGATCGCGCCCAACAGGCTCTCCAGCTCCGAGACATCGACCGGCGCGGTGAGCTGCTCGATCGCATCGATCCCTGTGTCGATCTCGTCGAGCCCGTCGAGGAGCGCGCCGCGGAGGTCGCCCGGGCGAAGTCCCTCCACAAGGCGGCGCATCGCGTCGGTCGAGTCGAGAGCGACACCGCCGAGCTCGATGTCCTGCCCAGCGCGGACTGTCACGGCGTCGGCGAAGAACGTCCCCTTCGCGTCCCACCCGCCGATGCACCGGCTGCTCCGCAGCGCCGAGGCGGGGCTGAACTCCGCGTCGAAGCCGACGTCGGTCCCGAGGTCGATCGGGGCGCTTGCGAGAAGCGGGGAAGAGACGAGCGAGAGGGTCACGGCGAGCGACAGCGCCATCGTCAGTCGATGCCATCTCATCGGAAGCATGGGTGATAGGTTTATATCTTATGTTCGCCGATCTTGTCAAGTGCGACGTCCTCCTTCGTCAAGGACAAGCCCCGACACTACGGATAATCACGAAGCGGGAGAGAACCCCTGAGAAAAGTAGCCTGTCCCCTTTTCGCGGTGCAGTTGGGGGAAATGACGAAGCCGCGCGCGGTCTGGTGACCGTGGCGCGGCGGTCGTGGCGTTCGGTGAGCGGAGCGCTAGTTCTTGCTGCTGCTGCGTCCAGGCTCCTCTCGGTCCAAGTACTCGAGGATCGCTTCCAGCGCGACGTAGCTGACGGAGCGGCTCCGTTCTTCGGCGATCGCCTTCAGGCGGTCCATCGGCTGAAGGTCATGTTTGTCCTTGGGAAACTGGACGAAGATCTGGTCCAGCAGTCGCTTGTCGGGCACGAGAGCACCTCCTAGAACTTCTACCGTATCATTATACCAGCCGCCAACACCTGTTCCACCTTGCATCAATCATACCACACGACCTGTGTGGATATGAGTGAAGATGATGTGAAGAGGTTGTGAAGGAGGGAGTCCGGAGCACTCGGCCGCGCGCTCGTCCCACGTATCGCAGGGTAGCCGCTCTATGCTCCCTGTACGGTCCTCCTCGTCGGTCGCCACCCCGCGCTGCGTACTGCCGTTCAAGAAACGTGCCCCCCTGACGCAGAGGGGTCACTTGACACGATCGGCCACGTGCTGCGGTGCCACCATCGCGGGGACACATACTGCGTTCTCGGAGTTCCGTCTCCGATTCCGAGGACTCAGCACACGTTCTCCGGCGCTGTCCTGGAAATGAGGTTTGTGTCCCCGGGATTCGGGAAATGCGGTATGTGTCCCCGGGATTCCTAGCCAACGTTCATGCTGGGCGCACAAAGAAGGGCCCCGACACTCGTCGGGGCCCTGTGACTTCGAGACTTCAGGACTCTACCACTCAAACTCGAACCCGATCTCGAAGCTCTCCCATCCAAAGGCGGAGATCTCGAAGCCGAGGTTCAACGTGAAGTTGGTGCCGAGGCCGATTCCGAAGGTCGCTTCGGTCAACGCCCAGTTGAAGAGCGTTGATCCAGTCGCTGCCTTGTAATCGTAGTCAACCTGCACGTAGTCGTGACACAGTGCACCAGTCGATGAGGCACTGAAGCTCGCACCCGTCGTGCCATACAGGTACGTTGGCGTCCCTACAGCAGACGCACCCTTCGCCTGAACCGCATACGCGAAGTAGTCCAGTTCCTGCTTATCGCCGAAGTACGTCTTCACGTTCGCGCTAAACAGCCCGCCGCAGCAAGCATCCGCGTCGATGTCGATCTCGAACATCTCCCAGAGCTTGTAGCGGTAGAGGGACACACACTCAAGGCCGAAGAATCCGTCGCCTACGTTGAGGTACGTGCAGCTTGCCTCCGTGGCAGTCCCGTCGCAGCACTGCTTGGCGCTGCCAGCCGTGCACGTTGCAACACCCGCCCACGGGACGAAGAAGCACGTCGTTGTGTCGCCGACTACGTAGTTCCAGTCATGCACCCCTAGATACGACAGATACGGAGAGAAGAGCGTCGAGTACGCGCTGAACTCCGTGTAGCTCTTGAACGTGATCCCGTTCCAAGAGTAGACCAATCCAATGCCGTTAATCGTGATGTCTCCGATGACCGGGGGCGTCGACGTCACGTACCCCGTGCTCCCGAATCCGACCTCGAGTATGATGCACTCAAAGGCCAGCGCATCGAACGACAGGCAAAGGTCGATGCTCTTGCTGGTCGTTGTGAATATCAGCATGAAGTCCATCGACGCCCATCCGCCGAGGCTGATGTCCTTGACGAGGAACTTGGCGGACCCAAAGCCGCTGCAGGTGATCGACAATGCCATATCAATCTCGGCGCATCCAAACGCGAATCCCTCAAGCATCAGGAATTCCTCAGTGAATCCAACGCCACACCCAGCCGTTGGGATGGTGTACACGCCGCGTTTCCCTATGGCGGGGCAGTACGTGGTCCGCACGTTCGCCTCGCTCAAGTTGAAGTACGTGTAGCTCGTGACTCTTACGCGCATTGCCTCACTAAGAAAGTACTCGAAACAAGATCGTTGCCTCAGCTAAGAAAGTACTCGAACGAGGAGGTGGGGCTACGGTGTTCTTCATCCCGGACGTTCTCCGGGGACGAGGAGC
>Ga0068714_10003583_pt1 | contig 18240 bp, 10 predicted proteins | sample MTBNYHSulfiMetaG_FD_62988 | JGI IMG/M metagenome (GOLD analysis project Ga0068714, IMG submission 62988) | Enrichment culture microbial communities from rom New York Harbor, USA that are MTBE-degrading - MTBE-NYH (New York Harbor Sulfidogenic)... | ecosystem: Environmental > Aquatic > Marine >... | reverse complement strand
TTCTGCGGGAAGGACGTCCGAACGGGGACCGCGCTTCACTCGTGTGCGGGCGGCTCTTGTGGCGGGCGACTTAGCTGTTGCTTTCGTGTTGCTTGTCGTGGCGGCCTTGGTCATCAATACCTATGTCCGCATTCTGGATTTCAGCCCGGGGATCAGTGCGCAGAACGTTCTGGCGATGAGTATCGAGCTGGACACCGAAGCGAGCCCTTACTCCGACCCCGAGCGTCGGTCCGCGTTCTTCCAGCAGGTTCTGGAGCGAATCCGGCACCTGCCCGGAGTGCGGTATGCGGCGGCCGCAAACGCGACGCCCGCATGGGCCGGCTACAACTACAGTGTCTTTCGCCTGGACGGACATCGCGATGGCAGCGATGAGCAGATCATTCGCCGGACGACGGCTTCTTCCGAGTACTTTCACGTGCTGGAGATCCCTATTCTGAAAGGCCGAACGTTCACCGAGCAAGAGACCCTGACGGGCACCGCCGTGGCGATTGTCAATGAGTCACTGGCCGCGCGTTCCTGGCCCGGCCAGGATCCGATCGGACGCCGCATTACGCGGACGACGGGCATGTCGCAGGGTGTATCCCACGAGATTGTCGGGGTCGTCGCCGATGTAAAGCACTATTTTGAGTTCACGCTTGCCAAGATACCTGAGGAACACCGCAAGAAGTACATTGGTGCATTTCCCGATGATGTTGTCTACGTCCCGGGATACGGCAGCGAGCTCATGGCGCGGACGGCAGGGGACCCGGCCGATATCATTTCCGCCGTGCGACAGGCGGTGTTCGCTGTGGACCACGACGCCGTGGCGTATGGCATTGTGCCTCTCCAGGACGACATCAATCGCCTTTTCTCTTTGCAGCGGTTCAACACGCTTTTCCTCGGGGCGTTTGCGGGGGTGACATTGCTGCTGGGCAGCATGGGTGTCTACGGTGCCGTGGCTCATTCGGTGTCGCGGCGCATCCATGAGATTGGCATCCGGATGGCCTTGGGTGCCCGGAACCGCGACGTGCTGAAGGGGGTTCTGCGTGAGGGTCTGGGACTTACCCTCATCGGGCTTGTGCTGGGTCTGATTGCCGCGCTGGGCCTGACGCGGGTTATCGCCAATCTGCTGTATGGTGTCCGTCCCACCGATCCCCTGACCTTTGCCTGTGCGGCCCTGATCCTGACCGGCGTCTCGTTGCTGGCGTGCTACCTCCCCGCCCGGCGCGCGGCGAAGGTCGATCCGATGGTGGCGCTGCGATACGAATAGGAGAAACGAGTGGGAACGATATGGCAAGATGTTCGATACGGTCTGCGGGTGCTGGCGAGGACTCCCGGCTTCGCCACGGTGGTGCTGCTGGTCATCGGCGTCAGTGTTGCGGCGAACACCGCTCTGTTCAATGCGCTGGACCAGGTGTACATGCGGCCACTGGCAGGGAAGCGGCCACATGAACTGGTGTCTGTGCAGTTTCGTTTCCGACTTGACGATTGGGAGGACATCATAGGGGAGACCAGCTACTCGACTTATGAAGCATACCGCGATCGCTCGGAGGTGTTCGCGGCGCTGACGGGCTTCAGGCAACAGACTCTGACTCTGCGCATCGGCGAGGTGGTGGAATCCATAGAAGCGGCAGCGGTTTCCACCAACTACTTCTCCACGCTCGGTCTGCGACCGGCCTTGGGTCGTCTGCTTGAGCCGGAGCAGGGCCAGTCGCCAGTGGTCTATCAGCCCATCGCTGTGATCAGTCACCGGCTGTGGCGTCGGCGCTTCGAAGGTTGCTCGGATGTCATCGGCAAACAGATCGTTCTTGACGATCAGGTGTTGACCGTTGTTGGCGTCGTTCCGGCGGAATTCAAAGGAACCATTGTAGGCTATCCGGCGGAGGTCTTCGTTTCCTTGGGTACGGCCGCACATATCCAGGGGATAGAGGTTCATGATCTGCAAGGGGTCTATCAACTCGGTCGGCTTAAACGAAGTATCGACCGCGAACAGGCCCAAGCGGCCTTGCAAGTCTTGCACGCCCAGATCAATCCCACCAAACCCGGCCAGCCTGAGGTCACGCCGCGGGTCATCGATGGCAGTCAGGGCTACGTCCCTCGGGACGTGCGGGTGGCATCTTATCCTCTGGCTCTGTTCCTGGGCATCGCGGCTATGGTGCTGGTTATCGCCTGCGCCAATGTCGCGAACCTGCAATTGGGCCGGGCGGTCACTCGCCAGAAAGAGATCGCCATCCGGCAGGCGATGGGGGCCGGACACCGGCGGATCGTGAGGCAGTTGCTTGTCGAAAGTCTGCTCCTGGCGTTGATGGCCGGCGTGTGCGGCGTCGTGCTGGCGGTGGGCCTCGATCGGATCATCTGCACTTTCTTGCCCCAACTCGTCTGCCCTGACATGCCTCCGGCGATGCAAGTCCACATCGTGCCTGGGCTGCACCCTCGTGTGCTGCTCTTTGCCATGGCGATCTCCCTGGGTACGGGAATTGCCTTCGGTCTGGCCCCCGCGTTGCAGTTGGTCCGGCAAGACGTTGTGCCCACGCTGAAAGAATCGACCGGTTGTGTCGAGCTGCCGGCCCGCCGCTGGAACCCGCACAACCTGCTGGTCGTCGGGCAGATCGCCGTGGCCGTCGTGGTTACAGTGTGCAGCGGACTATGCTTGCGCAACCTGATCGGGCTCAAGGGTATCGATCCAGGCTTCGATCCGGCACGCATCGTTGCTATCTCATTGTCGCCCGAAGTATGGCCCAATCACAACCGGCCCGATCTACGTCGTTTCTTCGAGAACCTCCAGCAACGCGTAAGTCAGTTGCCCGGCGTGAGAGTGGCCGCCCTGGCTCTCTGTGTCCCTTTGGGTGAGGGCGGCGGCATGACACAGATGACACACGTCGAGGACTACGACCTCCCTCGCGGCAGGACTCTGACGCTGCACTTCGGTGCGGTAGGGCCAGGGTGCTTCGAAACACTGGGACAGACATTGCTTGCGGGGCGCGATTTCACCGACCATGACGGTCCCGTGATCATCGTCGATGAGACCTTTGCCCGGCGCTATTGGCCCAGTCAGGACCCGATCGGAAAGCACATCACGCTGAGCACCAAGGCAGGGCAAGCCCCAGTGAGAGAGGTTGTCGGCGTGGTCAGGGCCGTCAGGCTCCGCTCCATCCTGGAGGAATCCCGACCGTGGGCCTACCTTCCACTGAGCCAGCGTCCGGAGTTCACTCCCGCGCTCCTGGCTCGAACGAACGGCGATCCCCAATCGCTTGTTCCAATGATCCGGAAGGAGGCAGCGGCCATCCCACCGGCGCCGAATTGTGACGTTCGCACGGTGGTTGAGCGCGTCTGGGGATTGCTGCTGCCGCAGCGGATTCTGACGGGAATCTTGAACAGCTTTGCGCTCATGGGGCTGCTCCTGTCGGCGACCGGGATATATGCCGTGATGGCCTATGCCGTCCGGCAGCGCACACGCGAGATCGGCATTCGCATCGCGTTGGGGGCACAGAGCCGACACGTTCTGATGCCGGTCCTGCTCCGCGGCAGTGTGCTGCTGATCGTTGGCCTCGGTCTGGGCCTGGCGCTGAGTTTGGCCGGTCTTCAGATCCTGACGCTTAGTCTCTTGAAGATCCGGGAATGGGACAAGTTCTTCCTGCGCGGGACCTATATGTGGGATCCGCTGACCTACATCGGCGCGGCGGTGCTAATCATCGTTGTTACCCTGGCCGCCTGCTAGCTGCCCGCCCGGCGCGCGGCGAAGGTCGATCCGATGGTCGCGCTGCGATACGAATAGAAGAGGCATACATATGGGAAGACTTTGGCAAGACATTCGATACGGGCTACGGATGCTGATAAGGAGCCCAGGGTTTACCATAGTCGTCGTGTTGACGCTCGCTCTGGGGATCGGTACGAATGCGGCGGTTTTCGGTTTTCTTGATCGCGTCTTGTTGCGGCCCTTGCCGGTGGCCAAGCCGGACGAGTTGGTCATGGTCGAATTTCAGACCGACCACGGCGGCACCGACGACAGCTTCAACTATCCGCTCTACTGTGCCTATCGCGACCAATCTGAAGCGTTCTCCGGGTTGGCCGCCTACTGGGGCGACGCCGTGGAGATGGGGTCGGGCGAGGTCAAGAGTCAGGTCATGGGGATGGCTGTGTCAGACAATTACTTTGCCGTGCTGGGCGTCCGGCCCGTCCTGGGCCGCACCTTCACAACGGAGGAAGAGCAGGTCCCTGGCGCTCATCCGGTGGCTGTCATCAGTCACCAGTTCTGGCAGCGACATTTCGACGGTAGTCCGGCGGTTCTCGGCCAGACGATTCACGTGGATGGACACCCGCTGACCATTGTCGGGGTGACCCCGCGCGAATTCACCGGCACGGTCGCCGGCGTGGGACCGTCCGTCTATATGCCGCTCGGAACCTGGGCGTACGTGAAGGGGTTTGCCCTCGAAGATCGCGGCTATACCTGGCTGCATCTCCTCGGACGCCTCAAAGCAGGCGTCACAGGCGAGCAGACGCAGGCCAATCTCCGCGTGCTGGCCGAACAGATTCACGCGGCCGAACCGCTCAACACGCACACGGAAATCCTGATCTCGGACGGAAGCCAGGGATACAACCCCTGGCGTCAGGAGGGTTTGTGGTGGCCGCTGGCGCTTCTACAGATTCCCACGATGCTCGTGCTCGTGGTGGCGTGCGCCAACGTGACCAATCTGCTGCTGGCGCGTGGCACGACTCGCCAGAGAGAGATCGCGGTCCGGCGTGCTCTGGGTGCCAGTCGTAGGGATGTAGTTCGCCTATTGCTGTGTGAAAGTGTCCTCTTGGCCCTGTTGAGTGGTGCCTGCGCCGCCCTTCTGGCCCAGTGGCTGAGCTATGGCCTGCGCAATGTGCTGGAAGTGACGCGGGTCCTCAACACGCCGGTAGGTGTGGATGGGCGTATTCTTGCCGTCACGTTGCTGGGTGCATTGGCCTCGGTTCTCCTTTTTGGCTTAGCCCCGACTCTTCAGGTGACCAAGGCCCGAGCGCCGCAGGTGCTGAAGGAAGGTTCCGGTATTGTTGCCGCGCGAAGCCGGTGGTGGAGCCTCCGTAACCTCTCGGTTGTCACCCAGGTAGCTGTCGCCATGATCGTAGTGACGTTCGGCACGCTGTGCGCGCGTAGCTTGGGAAGACTACGCGTGGCCGACCCGGGCTTCGACGCCGCGCGGATCCTGGGGGCGTCCGTGGACTTCGACGGGGCGTCGATCCAGGGTCCGCAAGCGACGCAGTTCTTCGAGACCGTGAGAGAGCGGGTGGCAACCGTTCCCACGGTGGAGGCAGTCTGCCTGGCGGCAGAGGTGCCTTTGGCCTCGGGCCGGAGCAAGACGGGTATCAAGGGCAGCGAATTCGAAATACCGCCCGAACAAGAATGGCTCTCCGTGGACTTCGGCGTGATTGGCCCCGGGTACTTCCGCACGCTGGGTATCCCGGTGCTCCGCGGGCGAGATTTCACCATCCAGGACAACGTCGGCGCGCCCCGGGTGATGATCGTCAACGAGACCTTCGCGCAGCGGTACTGGCCCGGCCAGGATCCGATCAGCAAGCAGGTGACCTTTGCTGACGGGACCCGTGAGGTGGTTGGACTGGTCAAGGCCGTCAAGCTCATCTCGATTCGGGAGGAGCCGGTGCCCACGGTGTTCTGGCCGCTCGCCCAACCCATGTCGAGATGGTTCGCGAATATCAAGCCCGTTATGCTTGTTCGCGCCCACGGTGCTCCTGAAAACCTGGTTCAACTTGTACGCCGCGAGATGGAATCGGCCGGTCTGGGGCCAGTGGCCTGTGATGTCCGCCCGCTGCGCGACCGCGCCGCGGATCAGCTCTCAGGCCAGCGGACGATTGCGGTCATCTTGAATGTGATCGGCCTCGTCGGCCTGCTGTTTGTGGTCACAGGAATCTGCGGGGTCGTCGCCTACGACGTCAGCCGGCGGACGCGCGAAATTGGCGTGCGCGTGGCGCTGGGGGCCGGCCGGCGCGATGTGCTTGTGTGGGTGCTGTGCAAGGGTGCGATTCTGACGGGCACCGGCCTGATTCTCGGGATTGTTCTGAGCATTGTCCCGATGTGGATCCTGAGCCGGCTGTTGCCCGAGATTCAAGCGTGGGATGCCAGTTTCCTGTACGGGGTGCCCATGTGGGACCCGCTGACGTATGCCGGAGCGGCGCTGCTACTGGCGTCGGCCGCGGCAATCGCCTGCTGGCTGCCCGCCCGGCGCGCGGCGAAGGTCGATCCGATGGTAGCGCTGAGATACGAATGAGGTAAGAACGATGAAGAAGCTTGTCGAGAAGAATGGACCGGTCTTTGTTCATGGACGGCGGGCCGCTTGGCTGCTGGCGAGCCTGCTGCTGGCGGGCTGCGGCAGTACGCAGGTGCAGCGGACCCCGGAATTGGAGGCGTTGGCGGCGCGGTCCGGCGAGATCGAGAAGGTGCAGCTCAAGGACCATTCCCGGTCGGAGCCGGTGACGATCGAGCAGGCCACCGAGGAGCAGGCCGCGAGGGCCGCCGATCCCAATGTTGTGCCGCGCAAAACGGTGGAGTTGTCGCTCGAAGAGGCTCGTGCAGGCGCGCTGACGAACAACCTGGACCTGAGGTTCTATCTGGTCGGTCCCTCGATGGCTCAGCAGACGGTGGACGAAGAACGGGCCAAGTTCGAGTGGACGTTCTTCGGCTCGGCCGGATACAGCCGCCGGGAGATGGACGACGAAGGCAACAGGGTCTCCGTGCAGTCCTATGAGGCGGGTGTGGAGGCGCCGCTTCAGACGGGCGGCCTGCTCCGGGCCAGCCTTCCGATCAGTCGGGCCGACTACAGCCTTGAGGACACCGAGGGGGTCTCGGAGGCCGCTGTCAGCGTCTCCTATATCCAGTCGTTGCTCCGCGGTGCCGGCACGCGGATCAACACGCATTCGATCCGAATCGCAACCTATGAGAAGGACATGGTGGATGCCCAGACGAAACTCTTGGCCATCAATATCCTGGGCAACGTCGACATTGTCTACTGGCAGCTCTACGCCGCCCGGCGCGAGCTCGAAGTGCGCCGCGACCAGTACAAACTCGCCGAGGATCAGTTGGACCACGCCCGCCGAAAGGTCGGTGCCGGTGCCGCCCCGAAGAATGAAATCGTTCTCGCCGAGGCCGGTCTGGCCGGTCGGCTCGAAGACGTGATCAACGCCGAGACGTCGGTCCGCGACCGCGAGCGAGAGCTCAAGCGGATCCTCAATCGCGATGACCTGCCGCTAAGCGTCGAGATCGACATCATCCCGACGAGCGAACCCGACCCGATCGGATTGGACCTGGACCCCGAAGCGATCGTCACGGCAGCCCTGGAGAACCGGATGGACATGGCCGAACTCGAATTCCAACTGGCCATTGACGACCTGGACATCGAGCTGGCGCGCAATCGCAAGCTACCGGACGTGACTCTCGACTACACGTATGCGATAGGGGCCCAGTCGAACAGCCTGGGCAGTGCCTTCGGGGATATCACCGATGCCTCCGAGCACGATCACGCCGTGGGTGTATCGGCGGTTATCCCCTTGGGCAACCGGGCGGCCGAGGCTCGTTATCGCCGGGCCCGCCTCCAGAAAGTCCGAAACCAGATTGACCACGAGCGCTTGCGTTTGAGTATTCGCCAGGAGGTCTACAACGCCGTCGACGAGTTGCAGCAGAACTGGCGGCGCATTCTCGCCGCCGAGCAGGGCGTAGTCACGGCGCGTCGCGACTACGAAGTGCAGCAGTCCCAGTTCACTTTGGGCCGCCGAACCAGTACGGACGTACTACTCAGTGCCTCACGATTGGCCGATGCGCAGTCCCGACGGATTCGGGCGTTCGCCGAGTACGAGATTGCCCAGGTCCGTCTGGCTCGTGCCACCGGTACGCTCCTGGGCCATGGACGGGTCCAGCTTCGCCCGTCTGACCTCGAAGACAGTTGATCTGGATCGGGCCGTTCGCAGTGTGCCCGTGGGGGAGAATTATGATGCGCCCCCGCTGCGAACGCGTAGGTCGTTTGGAATCGGTGTGCCGCCGGAGGACGATCCCTCTGTGCCTGTCTGGGACAGCGGGGAAGAATGGCGTCGCTCGAGCATGTCCTGCATGTCCTGATTGGGCCGGCCCTTTGTGGAAATGACGGGCGTGAGGACAAAGAGCAGTTCGGTGGCCTGCTCCTCGAAATCGCGTCCGGAGAACAACAGGTTGAGGACCGGGATGTCTTTCAGGACGGGCACGCCACGGATCACGTCGCGTTTTACCGTCTTGCGCATGCCTCCGATGACAAGGCTTTCACCGGGCCGAATGCGGTTGTCTTTGCTGGTGATGGTCCGTTCGGTCACGGTCTGGGACTGCGTGACGCCTTGCGGGGCGAGATACGAGGCAATTTGGACGTGAGTCGTCAGGCTGATGGACCCGTCGGCGAACACGTGCGGCGTGATCTGGAGCGAGTCGACGACCTCATAGTATTTCGTCTGGGTGCTGAGGATGACGTCATCGCCGTATCCTCCGGACTGGACGATGATTTGCTCGAGGGGCACGCGTTGTTTCGACAAGACCTTTGCCGTCTGGCCATTCAGGACCTCCAGCGTCGGCTGCATCAGGACCTTCAGATAGCCGCGTGACACCAGAATATCGACCAGCGCCTGGACTCGGTGTCCCTCGTCGGGCCGGTTGACGCCGACTTTGAGACCGTACTTGCCCCTGGCCGGTTCCCGCAGAGAGGCCCCGGGAAAGGCGGGCAGCACGCCTCCGGCTCCGTCGTCCTTGCCCCCAAGCGCGATTCCCTCGCCGAAGAGATTCTCGATCAGCAGAGTGGTCTCGCGGTCCATGGTCATACTGGCGTTCAGTTCCGAGACCATGCAGTCGACTCGCACCTGGACCGGCGGAATATCGATTTCGTTGAGCATCTCCAGAACCGCGTCGAGGTCCTGTTCGGCAGGAGACCGCACGATCAGTTGATTGGTCGTGGGGTTGGTGGTCACGGTATAGTTCTGGACCGTGGTGGACTGGCCTTTCTGGTCGAACAACTCCGAAGCGAACTGCTCGTGCACGAGCTGCCTCATCTGATCGGCTGAATGGTATCGGCAGACGTAGACCAGTTTCCACTCTTCGGCGCCGCCGACGGTCTGCCGGATCTTCGCAGGAGGCTGCGTGTCGGTTGCCGGCCAGGGGACGTTGGCGTCCGAGACGATCTCGACCTTGCCCACCTCGTCCAGGATCTTCTCTGTTTCCATGCCGGTGGCTCGTTCATCGGGACCGTCGTGGCAACCTGCCACGACAGTCGATACGAGGACAACCAGCAGCAGGGCTCGCGCTGCACATCTTCTGCGGGCCCATGTGCTGGAATCCGCGCGCCGAGCACGCTCTGCGTAGCGGTGACCCTTCCTCCCGGATATGATGCCAGCATTGTACACGAGTGCTGCGGTGCTCCCTGACGTTCTTCTCTGCCCTCCGTGCCCGAAGCAGATTGCGCACTTCAGACTACGGGTTGGCGCTCTGAGGCGAAATCCCTTTTCGCCAATCTGCAATCCGAAATTGGCTTGGGCCTGCCACTATTGCTATCGGCGATTGTACCGCCAAATCTTGACTTTGTCAGCTCAAATCCCCTGCGGCCTCTGGCGTCGGGGCAAGGCATCACCGGCGTTCTGCCCTTGCCACGGGGCCTGTAGGACCTGCGACGACGGCATCGCCAACCCTCGAGCGTGACTCTGCTGACTGCGCCTGTCAGTGAGCTGCCGCACCTCCTGGCGCGTCGACCCGGTCTTCCGTACCTCCGAAAGCCGATCTCTGAAAAGGACATATCGTCACGGAAAAGCGGTCCCTTGCGTCCACCTGTGACGAGCGGGCAGTCATCGCATGAGTAGCGGCGATTCTAATGCGCTTCGTAGGGAATGCGGATGCCGTCAATGGAGATTCTCAGGCAACGTTCGCCCATGATCGGCGCCGGCCACTGGTAGGGAATGAGGATCTCGTCTTTGCCTTGCTTCCAGGAGGTATCGAAGGCCGAGAGCGCCTTGAAGGCGTCCTGGAGATTCAGCCCACGGAAGTAGAGCAGAAAGGTCTCCACATTTTCGTAACCGATGTCGGCGAACACGAGGTTGGCGCACTGGAGCAGATCCACCAGGGCGAGGACGGTGTCGATCGTTCCCGGCAGGTCTCCGTGAAAGTAGCCGATCTCCAGAGCCAGACGCACTGCCTTTGCAGAGCCGTCCCTGACGCCATCGAAATCCGTGAACAGAGTGCGATGTCGGATCGGAAACTGGAGCGACAAGGATTCCCTTTGCTCCTGGCCTGGGCCCAGACGTACGAATCGCCCAACGTGGAACACCGGAGCGGGTGTGGATATGGCCACGAGACTCGACGAAACCTCGGTCCGCTGCCTTATCACGAGGGTCTGCCGATCACCGGCCAGGTACACCTCGCGACTGTCCGGGTAAGGTCCACCCGCATAGCCGACCCCGCCACAGACCCAGATGTCATGACAGCAGGCGTTTCTGATGACGTACTGGAGTTCAAGAGCGGTATCGTTGACGTCCAGTCGCGCCAGTGCGATAGTCACGCCGTTTGGCTCGGTCGGTGAACCCGCCGGATTCCCCGACGCTCCTTGGGCACCTCTACTCGATTGTATCGCCACCGCACCGAACGCCAACGCCATCAGTAGGACTGCATTTCTTCTCATCGCTTTCTCCCTTCAGGAGATGCTCAGTTTCTTCCGGCCAGCATCGCCTGTTCCGTGAAGATCGCCTCTTGTCGCGACATTTCGTCATCCGGCGTATGGGATAGCCACGCCATCGGTCGTGATCGCCAAGTGGGACTCATCCTCCTCGATCGGCCATTCCCACGGGATCTCGACCGAGTCATTGCCTTCCCGGTAGAACGCATCGAAGCCGCCCAGTCTGCCCTCGAAGTCACTGAATATCCACATGCCACCGAAGTATCGGAAGAGGATTTTCATCTCCTCGGCGCGCATCTCGTTGAGTGGGGGCAGGACACACCCGAGCCGATCCGCCATTTCCAAAATGCTGTAGATCTTCTCCGGCAGGTCTTCGTCAAAACACCCGATCTCTACGACGAGGCGGGTGACAGGTATGCCCCTGCCGGCGCCCGATGCGAACAGGGTCGAGGGCAGGACGGGAAAGTCGAGCGTGAACGATGAGGCGTGCCGTTGGCCGGGAGCCACACGGACATACCGGCATCGAAGGTTCAGAGGTCGTTCCGTGGTGATGCGCAGCTCCGGTCCCAAATGTCGCCTGATCACGAGAGTGCGACCGTCCGGGTCCATCCATGGCGCATAGGACAGCGAGCCGAACGGACCCGTCTCGATGCTTTCGCACACCCAGACATCGTGATTCGAACCATTCGCAATCTCGCACTGCAGCTCCAATGCCTGCTCGGTCATGTCGAATCTGCGAAGGGCCATCGTCACGCCAACATCCGGTTGCGCCGCATTCGCGTCGGATGCGCTCAGCCCAGCCACCGGGTCGGGCGACATGGCGCACAACCACAATCCCAAAATCAAAGCGCCAAGGACACCCATGCTCACCCCTCTTTCTCATGCGTCAAGAGACCGCTCATGCTTCCCGAACCACCCTATCGGCTCAGTCACGACATCGGGCTCGGCACAGCACGGATATAAGGGGGCGGACTCGTCCTCTCGCTCCGCGCCTCCACATCTGCATCTCCTTCGTCTACTGTCCCCATTGTAGCGTTGCGGGCGGGGCGAATCAATTGCGGCGTGCGTTCGTAGTATGCCCGAGGGAGCATGCCGCGAGCTTGTCGAAGGGGCGTGGAACGCCTCACGGCGTCACCACGAACGATGGAATTTCTCTTGACGCCGGCAATAGGGCCATGTAAGGTATATGGAAAACTATTTGGGTTGGTCTCGATAGCAAATCGTGAATAGTCAATTGGAGATCCGGAGAGCTTTGGATGGACGGGAAAGCGAGAATCTGTGACAGCACGGCCGGCCCGCCGTTGCGATTTCCGCGCGGTAGGGGGCGAAATGGGGTCATCGGGCGCTGTTTTGGCACCGGAATATGTAAAACAAAGCCAATTTGCGCCAGGATGGAGTGAGCGGTAAACGCTTTTTGGGGAAAGAGTTAGGGCGAAACGCGGGGGTTTAGTGCAGCGTGAAAACAAAGCCAAACAAACCCAATTTGGGGCAGGCTGGAGGTCAGAGACCGCAGGCCGGAGGTTCTTATGTACTCTTCTATGCTCCGATGCAGGGGCCTTGTGAATTGGGCATTGTCCTACGTGAGGGGGTGGTGTTGGCAATGGCCGAGCGGATGGGTTAGAATGGCGGCGAGGCTCCGTGGGACCGACCGGTTCTATGGGGCCGATGGGTCGAACGGTGGGCGGCGGTGGTCGGCCCCGGACGCAGAAACAGCCTTTATGGCGGGAGGATTGCCATGGATATGCAGAGACAACCATCGGGATGTGCGTGTTGTGGATGGAGTCGGCGTCGGTTCCTGGCGGCCGGTTGTGGGGCCTGCCTCGGTGCGGCTGGCGTCCTGACGGTCCCTCGCGTCGCGCGAGCCGCCCAGGGCGGCGGCAAGATGCGGATTCGCATCGTCTATGCGCTACACGCACCGGTGCAGCCGGGTCCGGACTGGCCCAACGTCGGATTCGATTTCAACCCGGTGATGCAGCGAATCACATCTACGCTGACGAGCCAATGCCCCGACCTGCAGTTTGTTACGTCGATGGCGAACGGCCCGGAGCAGGCCCAAAAGATCCTTGACGACGATAAGGGCGCGATCGACGGCTATATCGTCTGCCAGTTGAACTGCTGGAACCGCGTCGTGCAGACCATGGCGACATCGGGAAAGCCCACGTTGTATGCTGACTTCCAGTACGCCGGCAGCGGCGGCTTCCTGGTTTATACCGCCGCGTTCCTGCGGAGCGCCACGCCCAACGTCGGGTTCGTGGCGTCGTCTCGCATGGAAGATCTGATCGAGGCGGTCAGATGCTTCGGCATCGTCGGAAAGGGCGGCTCGCCCGCCGAGTTCGTCGCCGCTACGGCGCGTGTGCGCACATCACGCATGCCGAAGGCGGGCGACCTGGCCTGCAAGGGCGACTCGTTTAAGACCCTCTCGCCCGCCGAGTGTATCGCGGCGATGAAAGCCTCGAAGATTCTGGCCCTGCGCGACCAGGAATCGGGGTCGGCCGATTCGGTCTCGGGCATTCCCCTGGAGCGGGTCTCTTTCGCGGAGGTCAACGAGGCGTGGAAGGCGGCCGACAAGGACGAGTCCCGCGAGATCGCCGACCGCTGGCAGAAGAACGCCAGCGAGGTGATCGATGTCTCACGCGAGACACTGGAGACATCCGCGGCGATGTATCTGGGCATGAAATCGGTGCTGAAGAAACATGGGGCCAATGCGATCACAGTCAACTGTCTGGGCGGCTTCTACGGCGGGCACATCCACGCCTATCCATGCCTGGGCTTCCATGAGCTGAACAACGAGGGCCTGATCGGCGCCTGCGAATGCGATGTGCGTTCGACCGCGACCATGGTTATGCTGACCGCTCTGACGCAGGGCCGGCCGGGCTACATCTCCGACCCGGTCATTGACACCGCCAAGCGGCAGATCATCTACGCCCACTGCGTCGCTTCGAACAAGGCGTTCGGACCTCAGGGCCCGACCAATCCTTTTGCGATCATGACGCACTCGGAGGACCGCCAGGGTGCCTCGGTGCGCTCGATCCTGCCTCTGGGCTATATGACCACCACGGTCGAGATGGAACAGGGACGCAAAGAGATTCTCTTTCACCAGGGCAAAGCGGTGGACAACGACCCGGACGACCGGGCATGCCGGACCAAGCTGGCCGTCGAGCCGGTCGGGGACATCGAGAAGCTGTTCACCCAATGGGACCAGTGGGGCTGGCATCGAGTCACCTGCTACGGTGACCTGAAGGAGCCGATCTTCGCGCTGGCCGATGCGATGGGCTACAGGGTGCTCGAAGAGGCTTGAGACCGCCTCCGGTGTTGCGATGTCGTCTGCGGCCTACAGCTCGGCCGACGTCAGTCCCTCCTGGATGGCGTACTTGGTGAGCTGGGCAATGTTGTCGATGTTGAGTTTCGACATCAGGCGGAGGCGGTGTCCCTCCACGGTCTTGGGACTGATGTGCAGCCGCAATGCGATCTGCTTGGTGGTGTTGCCCTCGGCAATGAGCTGAAGCACTTCTCTTTCGCGCTGAGACAGGAGGGAGAAGGCGGACTGTTCGCCTCCCGCGGGCTGACGCACGTAGCTGTCGACGACAATGTCGGTAATCGCCGGGCTCAGGTAGATCCGGCCGGAAATGATGGTCTGCAGCGCCGTAGTCAATTCCTCCAGCGCGCAGTCCTTCAGCAGGTATCCCGAGGCACCCGCCTTGAGCATGGCTACCACGAATTTCTTCCCCGAGTGCATGGACAAGGCGAGCACTTTGATGTTCGGATTCTCACGCAGGATCTGTTGCGTGGCGTCGATCCCATTGAGATCGGGCATGCCGACGTCCATGACAATGACATCCGGCGACAGCTCTCTGGCCAGCTCCAGCGTGGCGTGGCCATTCTGGGCCTGCGCGATGACCTCGACATCGCGTTCCTGTTGGAGCAGCTTGGTCAGTCCGTGACGCACGATCGTATGGTCGTCGGCGATGATGATTCGAATGCTCATCCTCACATGCTCCTAATGAGGGCCGCCATTTTCCAGAGGCGCACGCAGCACGACCTTCGTTCCCTTTCTGTGATCGGATTGAATATACATGCCGCCGCCCATGTGTGTCAACCGCTCACGGATACTGAAGAGTCCGAAGCCGGCGGTTCGGTGCGGCGAATGGTCCTGGAGTCGGGACGTATCGAAACCGATCCCATTGTCCTCTACCGCGATTCGAATGTCGTTGTCGACCCGGTCTACCGTGACGCTCACGCGGCTGGCCTCCGCGTGTTTGGCGGCATTGACCAGGAGTTCGCGCACGGAGCGATAGAGCAAGGTCTTCATCTGATCGCTCAGCGGCTTGGGATCTTCCGAGTCCTGCACGGTGCATTCGATCAGGCGCTCCTGGCTGAACCGCTGCGTCAATTCCTCCAGCGCCGGTTCGAGGCCCAGCGTGTACAGCTCCGGCGGGCTGATCTCGAACGTCAGGGTTCTTGTCTGTTTGATCGCTTCGTTGACCTGCTCGCGGATGTGATTCACGGTCTGCGCGAGATTGGGTGGCAGTTCGGCCCGGCGCAATTCTCCCATCTCGATCTTGATGAAGGCCAGGATCTGGCCCACCGAGTCGTGCAGTTCCGTGGCGATGGATCGCCGTTCCTGGTCCTCGACGCTGAGCAACTGCGCCGTCAAGGCCCGGAGTTGCCTCTGATTCGCCAGTATTTTCGCTTCCGCCTTCTTGGCGTCTGTGATGTCGAGCGCCACGCCCATGATGCCGGCGATCTCGTCCCGTTCGCCGCGCAGAGGCGAGCACCGCACGTCAAAGGTCCTGCCGGAGACGAACTCCACCTCGCAGACGACATCGTGCCCCTCAAGCACGCGTCGGATCTGCTTCACGAAGTCCGGAATGTCGCGGTATCGTTCGAAGATGTTGGCCCCAATCAGCTCGTCATGCTCCTGCTTCAACGCCGCTAGGCCTCTTCCCTCCAGGACAGTCACCCCGCCTTGTGCGTCCGTGGCAAACAGGATCACCGGGGCGTTGGAAACGACTGTTCGCAGGTAGGTCTCCTTCTCGATCAGGGCCAGCTCTGCCCGTCGGCGTTCGGTGACATCCTTGAGTGAGAAGACCAGCGACTCCACTTCACCGGACGCATCGAGAATCGGCACCAGAGTCCAGTCCCAGTACGTCAGACCCCACTCCGGATGGTCGGGAAAGCAGAAGGGTTTGGCCTGAACTTGGTAGGTGGTCTTGGTTCTGACGGTCTCTTCGAAGATGCGCTGGTTCTCCTGGTCGGGATAGAACTCGAAATGATTGTGTCCTTTGAATTCAGAGATGTCCCGCTGGCAGCAGTTCGCGTATGCCTGATTGACGCTGATGAAGTTGAAGTGACGATCGAGAATGACCAGCGGCGTGATGGAGTACCGGAAGAAGGCTTCCAAGGTCTTCGACAGGCTGGCGAGTTCGTATTCCATCTGTTTCTCTTTGGTGATGTCGTACATCACCCCCTGCACGCACAATCCGCTGCCGCCCGAGTCTTCCACTACGGTGGCCTTGTCGCGGAACCATAGCACCTGGTTGTCGCGCGTGAGCATTCGGTATTCCAGAACGAACGGCGTGTCGGGTTCTCGGATGCGAAACATCTCCGACAGCACGCGCTCGCGGTCGTCCGGGTGCAGACGGCTCGCCCACATGTGCGGATTGTCCGTGTACTCCGTAGAGGCAAAGCCCAGGATAGGCTCGACCTGAGGACTGATGTACAGGGTGGCGCCGGTCCCGTCGAGAGCAACCACGTGGGTAATGACCGGAACGCGCTCGACCAGCGTCCGGAACTTCATCTCCGATTCCCGATAGCGCTGCTCGGCGTGTATCCTTGCCTGGACCTCTTCCTGAAGGGTCTCCACGGCATGCGAGAGCTCAGCGGTGCGCTGCCGTACCCGAACCTCCAGATCGTCGCGGGCCTTCTGAAGATCGATCTGATGCTGTTTCAACTCGCGATAAAGAAGGTCGTGAGGCTCTCTGAGCCCGATCTCGATCAGGGCCTTGTATACGAAGTAGAATGAAAGGAGTTTTGCGAGGTGGCCGATCGCGTTGGTTTCTTCATAGGGGCTTGTGTACCGCGTGAACATAAATTCCGAGGCCATGGTCAGAATAATCGACCAACAGACCCATTTCAGCACCCTGGCATCGAATGCCTTGCGCTGTTTGAGCAGGACGAGGACGGAAGCCAGGAGGACGCCGATGATGACGAACTCGCTGACCTCCTTGAAGAGGGTCAGACGGTTCTGCACGCCGTCGAAGCAGACCGGAAAGACCTTCCAGAAGAAGATCGAAGCCAGAAGAAGGCATGAGACTGCCACATAGGACAGGAAGATCCACGTGACTTTGAGTTGACGCCGCAGGAACAGCGGAGCGAGGAGAAATGACAGGCTCTCCATGTACCGCGTCGCGATCCACAATTGTGTCGGCAGATTGGCTCCTTGGCCCGCAAAGACGCCCATCCCTTTATACGACAGGGTATGGATCAGATCGAAGGCTCCGACGAACAGGTAGGCGACGCCGAGAAACAGCATGTAGCCGTTCTGTACGAACCGCCGGCTGTTCCAGAAGATGAGGAAGATGGCGAAGGCCACAGCGACAGTGGCGATCTCCACGATACTGTGGAACAGCAGGTAGTGACGCGTGCTCAGAAGATAGAGGCTGCTCAGGATGACGATCCAGCAGACCAAGCCCACGAGCCTCCTGCTGGCGGGTGCATGATGGTCGTTCTGGTCCATGTGCCGCTCGTCCATATCACCAGGCTGTGTCGGGGTGGATGCACGATGGCATCGGAAAGGCACCTCCGTGTCATCACCCGTGACGTTCTCCGTCGGAATCGGCCAGCCGCGATAGTCGGACTAAAAAAGCCAGTCTATGCGTGCCGTGCCCGCTGCTGAATAAGGAATTTCCCTATTCTGCCTTTCAGGCCCGCTCTTGCCGAGGGCAGATCGGACCGGGCGTCGCGGCGTCTCGCGTGGCGCTCGGAACCGCAAACCATGGTTTCCCCGAAGAATCCTGCGGCCTTTGCGTGTTTTGCTCATGCCGGGCCGGGGAGATTCCTCATTCCCGTGTTGCCGAACCGGGCCGTACAAAATGGATGCCCTGTACCCATGTTGCGAATCGTCGGCCAAGGTGTACCGGTGTCTGCCAAGTCATCGTGTCCAAAGGAGATTCCATGAAACGACTATCGACGGACCGCATCGAGAAGATTCACCGCTATTGGCAGGCGGCCAACTACCTATCCGTCGGCCAGATCTATCTGCTTGACAACCCGCTCCTGAAGAGACCGCTGGGTCTGGAGCACATCAAGCCTCGCCTGCTGGGACACTGGGGAACGACGCCCGGGCTCAATTTCATCTATGTCCATCTGAACCGGCTCATCATCGAGCAGGACCTGAACGTCATCTTTGTCTGTGGTCCCGGACATGGCGGCCCGGCCATGGTGGCCAACACCTATCTCGAAGGGACCTACAGCGAGTTGTACCCGGATATCAGTCTGGACGAATCTGGAATGCGGAAGCTCTTCAGGCAGTTCTCGTTTCCCGGCGGAATCCCCAGCCATGCGGCGCCGGAGACGCCCGGTTCGATCCATGAGG
>Ga0068714_10003582_pt1 | contig 18244 bp, 17 predicted proteins | sample MTBNYHSulfiMetaG_FD_62988 | JGI IMG/M metagenome (GOLD analysis project Ga0068714, IMG submission 62988) | Enrichment culture microbial communities from rom New York Harbor, USA that are MTBE-degrading - MTBE-NYH (New York Harbor Sulfidogenic)... | ecosystem: Environmental > Aquatic > Marine >... | reverse complement strand
GCCCCAGTTCCTGTGCCAATCCTTTATGGCAACTATAGCAGAGCTTATTTATGTCATCCCTTAAAAACTTATCCTGGTTCGCGGCGTGAGGATTGTGACAGGCCATGCACTGGCCCTTGGCCACAGGATCATGTATGGTTTTCTGCGCAAATTGCTTTTTTAACTGGCTGTGGCAGCTATAACAGGTATCAGCCGAAGGCCTTGCCGCCAGCGCTTCACCTGTTAGTGTCCAGACAAAAAAGGCCAACAAAGGCAATATCGCAAACTTAACCCTCATATTGTTAACATCTCTCCATCTCATAAGCTTTCCGGGTATCGCGGAAATTTCGCCATTCGTCCCATATTAAATACGGGGGTTGTCACTTATTTTATTTATGGCACAGCCTGCAATCTCTCTTGGCAAAAGGACTGTGCTCATTTTTCTTCAACAAACTTCCCTTAGCGGCTATATGTGGTTCATGACACTCCAGACATAAGCTGGTATTTTGGAGCAACCCTTGATGCGCCTTGATATTAGTAGGTTTATCGGCGGCATGGCACTGGAGACAGAGGAATGGATCACGATTGGCCAAAAGTCCTTTTTCTTCTCCGTAATGGGGTAGATGGCAGCCGCGACAATTGCCTTGCTTGACCGGCATATGTCCCCGGGCCGAACGTAGCGCCTCCTTTAGCTGGCCATGGCAGGACAGACACAGCTCGCCTGTTTGGTTGAGGAGCAAACTGGCAAGTTTTGTACCATGCGGGCTATGGCAGCTAATGCAGTTCCCTTCCTTTATGGGTTGATGTACGGCCTGGGCATCTTTTCCTTTGGCCACGAAATTCTTATGACACTTCAGACAGAGTTCAGAAGGTGGGATCATCTGCTGCATAGGATAATTACTGGCATGGGAGTCATGACAGCCCTGGCATTCTCTTCTCATAAACGGCGGGTGACCCTTGCCTTCTATACCTATATTCTTCATTTCTACATGACAGGAGAAACAAATATCAGTCTTGGAATGCTTGAGAAGAGACTTATAATTCGCTCCGTGCGGCTTATGACATCCTGTACAATTCTTTTTACTTACGGGCGTATGAACGTATGCCTTATAAAATTTATCTCTGGCCTCCTTATGACAGCTGTAGCACAGGGCCTCCGGAGATACGCTCAGCATTCCCTTATAATTGGATCCATGGGCGTTGTGGCAGGTCGTGCACTGATCAGCTAGAAGAGGTTTATGTATATAAGCTGCGCTTAGCTCTTCCTCCGCCTTCTTATGACACCCGAGACAGAGCTTCTTTTTTTCCATTTTGAGCAATTGCTTATTAGCCGCAGCATGCGCATCATGACAGGCCGTACAACCCTGCTTTTTGAGTGGCGCATGGGGCACACCTGCCTTCAAAGAGCCTGTCTTCTCTTTATGACAGACAAAGCAAAGAGAGTTAACATCCTTAACCAACTGGGGGACAAAATCCGTGGCATGGGGACTATGGCAGACCAGACACTTACCCTCTTGTATGGGCTTATGCCGGCAGACCTGTTCAAATCGCTTGGCGACCTGCTCGTGGCAGGAATAGCAAAGAGCGCCATCCTGAGCCACCGCCTTTAGCGGCTCTTTATCTGCAGATGGACGGTGGCAGGAACTACACCTTTTTTCCGCCAGAGGCTTATGTATAGAAGGCCTTAGTAACTTAGGATGGGCTGTGGCATGCGGGTCATGGCATCCCGTACAATGCGCCTTTTCCACCGGATAGTTCTGATGCGCTGCCCGGAAAGAGGCGCTCCCTGAGTTATGGCAACCGAGGCAAAGCTCTGTCTCAGGTTTTACAAGATGATCGGCCTGGGGTGAGGCATGAGGTCTGTGGCAGGTCGAGCACCCCTTTTCTACCGGGGCATGGACTTTAGCGCCTTTAAATAGCGTCTCCTCGTGGCAATCAAAGCAAAGGCTATTACCCTGCTTTTTTAAGAAGAGCTTATTGTCACCGGCGTGTGGGGCATGACAGGGTATGCATTTGCCTTCTTTTATAGGGGTATGAACCGCAACTTTTTCACTTATCCCCAGTTTTTCCGCGGCATGGCAGGTATAACACAACGCGGCACCCGGTTTCTTGAATGTCCTGATGGGTATCTTACCATGGCGATCATGGCATACTTCGCAGTCTTTTTTGAGCACCGGACCATGGACATAAGGTTTTTTGAGATCATCGAATTTCTTGCCATGACAGTCCAGGCATGCCTTCGGAGCAAAACCTCGCTGAGGTCTGGTTGGACTTTCAGCACAACTTAAAACGATAAGAGCGATCGCTAGTACAAATACTGCAATGCTTATGGCGTTAAATTTTATTTTCCGAGTCTCACACCAAAGACAGCTTCGCCGCAGGCGGACGTGCTTCGAATTTTTCATGCGCTGCACCATATCATCAGCCTTCATTGCTTGTCAAGAGTAGAAGATTTCACAGTAGGCAGGAATCGTTCTTTCAATTCCTGGATAAAGGGATCGTTCATCCTGACTTCAGCATCCTGTCTTAACTCCTTGGCATAATCCGTCCATAATTTCTCATAGTTTTCCTTGACATAATCCCTTTGCACTACGTCCTTTATTTGTTCAAGGTCCTCGTAGTCAACATCGGACCTGGCCTCCAACTTTACGATATAATACGCATCGCCTTCTGAAAGCACATTGCTGTTCTCTCCAACCTTCAGGGCAGAAACAGCCTTAGATAAAAAAGACAGTTTATCCTCTGAAATCCAGCCCCTGTCTCCTCCCTTCTCAGCCAGGCCGTCTTCGGACTTATTTTTTGCCAGCCAGGCAAAATCAGCTCCCCCGCGCAGTTGTTCCAGGATGGCCCGGGACTGCGCCTCATCACTTACAGTAATCTGCCTTATCCGGTACTGAACCGGCTTGAGATACTTGTCACGGTGTTTATCGTAATAATCCTTGAGGAGTTCGTCTGAAATCTTTATCTGTGGGTATATAACCTTCTGGGCAAACAACTTCTTTAGTAGGTATTCTTCATAATACTTAAGCATGCGACCGAAATCTGCGTCTTGTTCATAATGCCGATTTAAAGCAACTACATCCACAAGTTTGCGGTCGATCCAGTTATCTACAAACTTTCTCTTTAAGTCCGGCGAATTATCCGCAACTAATTTAGAATCCGGTATGTCTTTTAGCTGTTGATAGAAATCGCGCACCGTCAATATTTCTTCCCCGATTTTTACAATAGGCCGTTCATCCTTGGCCCACTTTTCATCCCTTGCGGCGTCAATAGAAACCGGCAACTCTGCCAACAAATCTTCGCTTATGACTATATCGGCCTGCTTGTGATATCTCTTTAAAACTTCCTGACCCTGCGCCTCTTCCTTCTTCTTACGAAAATGTTTTTCTGCAACCTGCCGTATCTCCTCTAAACTTTTCTCCGGCGCCGGCTTCTTCTCCTCAATTTTTATTATTTGATAGCCGGAAGGAGTCTTAATTAAGGGTGTTAGCTGGCCGGCCTTAAGAGAGAAGGCCATATCTCTAACTGATTCCGGAACCTGCCACCGGCGTAAAAACCCCCGGTCTCCTCCCTTATCTTTAAACATATCGATAGAATGCTCCTGGGCGAGAGCGGCCATATCAGAGCCGGCTTCTATCTGGTCACGTATGCTCAGGGCCCCCTCCTCAGTCCCTACCGTTAGTTGGCGAATATGCGACTCCTCCATCTGCTCATTGTAAAATCGCCGCATCTCATCATCGCTTACCTGCACCCTGTCATGGACCTCTTCTTTATATAGGCGTACCACTGATTCCCGGAGCTTATATTCGTGCATCTTATTCTGCACCCAGGAATCCTTATCCAGTCCCATACGATAGGCCTCCTGGACAATCAGGCGGTCATCGATCAATTTATTAACATAATCCATAAGGTCGAGATGCTCATCCGGCCGTACGGCCTCAGTGCGATGCGTTATCTTTAACGCCTCTTTTAAATCCCCCTCAGTTACCGGCACGCCGTCCACCCAGGCCACGGGTTTTTCACCTGAGATCATGAACCCGCTACAGGCCGCAAGCAACAAAAGCACCCCGATAATCATATAGTTTCGTAACAATATAAATAGTGACATATCTAACCTCTCAAAGGACTGGCTGAAGCTCAAAGCAAATTTTTCTAGTTTTCATCCGAAAGCCCTTATATTCCCTCCCCCCTTTGACGGGGGAGGGTTAGGGTGGGGGTGAAAAAGAGTAAATTCAAGTAACCCCCTCCCCTTAATCCCCTCCCGCCAGAGGAGGGGAGATTTACGGATAAAAAACTATCTAACCTCAATATAGGGCAGACGCTGTACCAATTTTTTGATTACCTTTTCGGCAACCTTATCGGCCGTTCTTATTCGCCCCCAATCCAGGACTAAGATATCGTCTTCGCCCGTAGCTCCCAGTCGATCTGCCCAGATGATGGTCTTATTAGGAACATATAAAAGACGCAGGCTGATAGCTGCCTCCGGGATAACCTGCCCTTTGGCGCCCAGATCTTCGGTATATTTTTCCACTGTTCCGAGCAGGATGCCATCGACTTCAAGTTTCTTGCCCAGCGCCTGCAACGTATCATAGTCCAGTTCTCCCCGATACGGATAATTCTCTGAAACCAGGGTATTCCAGACCTGGCCATATTCAACAGTCGCCCAACCCGTTTTTTGCGCTATGCCCGTAAGGAATAGGTACGTGGCGATAACCCCGGCATCCCTGCGCGGGCTCAGGTTCCCAAAGGGCATTACCGCCACCCGGAAACGCCATTTCTCTTGTTCCGCCTTGTCCGGCGGTGTAACCCGCTTAAGAGGAGAAAAAAGTTCCTCAATTACTATAGGGGAGAGCCCAGCTAGTGTCGTAATCTTACCCAGGCCAAGGACCGTTTTAAATTCCTCCCCACTGCGGCTGGCATGTCCGCCCCAGACAATATTCCCATCCGGCACGGATACCAGACGGGTAGAGATGGATAGTAACGGTTCATCAGAGCATGAATTTACGCTTCCCAGCAGAATATAAGCGGCTCCAAGCCCGCGATCCATACTATGAATAATTTTATCTGAGAAACGCCCGGTGCTTCTAATTTCATGCCGCAACAGAAATCTTTCTACTACTTCATCAGGCACTATTTCAGCCCCGGCATCTTTAAACCATTGCCGTATATAGGGCATAACCTTTTCCACGGCCTCTTTCTTATCAGAAAGGTTCTCAAAGGGCATCAGCGCTATAGCTTTTCGGGCCAGCGGCAGCCTGGCATCGCTATCAAATGTCGCCCGTCCGGCACAGGAAGGTAAAAAAATAAGGAGAGTTAAGAGAAAAGGCAGTATTTTCCGCATAGGGCTGTTTCATAATTATCTAGAAGCGTCTAGATTAAAGAGACTATAGGGCAGGTCCCGCCCTACCATCAATATCTTGTTTCGAATTTCGATATTCGTATTTCGAATTTTACCTCTCATGGATACAGCGTCCGGATCGCCTTTTTAACTACCTTTTCAGAGGCCTCGCTGATCGTATCTGCACGCGCCCCAAAATGGCGGGTCCCAAAACCCGCCCCACCGGTAGAAGCGCTTACTGACCAGACAATGGACCCGGAATCGGTCTCTGCCATGACTAAAGAAATGGAAATTTCGGGGGCGGCAAAGGATCCACCTTTGGGTTCCTCATACCTTTCGACCGAGCCGGTAAGAACGGCCTGTGCATTTAATGTCCTGCCGATTTCCTTGACCTGTTGGGGGGGTAGGGCTGTTACCGATTCCACTTTAGCCGTCTTAAGAGTGGCCGAAAGATCGCCGGCCACGACCACATCCATCAAACCCGAAGCCAGAAGCTCATTAATCGTCAATCTTCTGATCCTCTCAGAAGCAAACTTATCATTGGTAAGATTATCAAAAGGCAATACGGCCACCTTCTTTATAAAGCTGAAGTCAAAATCCTGGCGTATGTAAAAATTCGGCTTGGCCGCACGAGCGCAGCCGGAAAAGATGAATGCCAGTAAAAGACAAATTATAAGGTGATAAGCCCGCCGTCGCTTCATGGTAAAAACAGACTCCTTACTATAACCTTTACCGCATCCTCGGCTGTCTCGCCCAGGGTAGTACCTTCAGCCTTGAAATGCCTGCTCCAGAAGCCGGTTCCGCCGGACGTATATTGGGTCGAAGCAATAATTGCCCCCGAAGTAGTTTCCACCACAATACAGTGAATAGTTACCTCGGGATAGGATATCGTAACACCCCGCACCACTCCAAAGGCATGGACTGAACCCACCACTACCGCCGGGACCCGCAACCGCTGTCCAATAATCTTTATATTTTCAATATGCAAGGCACTGATGGAGGTAATACCGGCGCTCCGTATAGCATTTAGTACCTCGCCGGGCTCGATAACATCTACACGACCCCTATACAAAAGTTCTGTAATCATGAGATCTTGCACCTTTTTACCTGCATAGGGGTCGTTTGTCAGATTCTCAAAAGGCATAACCGCTACCTTTGTAATCTGACGAATATCAACGCCTGAACGCAAATAGGTCTTTCGGCCGGGTGCGCAGGCAGACAAAAATACAAGCGTTAAGCATAAACAAGACAACAGAACGGCTGTCCAATTTTGGCTTTTATCAGTTTTACGTATCACTGTCAACAATAATGCCTTCTCCTTTCAGAACCGTCCGGTAAAGGATAATCCCCATGTATGGGTATCTGTTTCAGACGATGATTTAACACGCCCAAGGGAGTAATTAAACTGAAAATCCATATACTTGTTTATCTGCCACCTGTTCTGGAAGGTAAGGGTCTGGTTTTTTGTGTCCCCTGAGTCCGTCTCCTGGGCGCTCAGATTAAAATTAAGTACGGGAACCGGGAGCCAATCTATACTGTAATTCTGGCCAAAAGTACGGGTAGTTCCTGTATCGGCAGTCTGAAGCGAGGCCATAAAATTTAATAGCGCACTGGGGCGATAAGTCAAGACCAGGGACTGCTGGTTGGAGGCCGTACCAGGCGCAGGCCAGCTAAAACCATACGTAAATGTTCCACTTAGCCTGCGCGTCAGTATAGCATTTATATTACCGTTAAGGGAAAGGGTATCTGTAGTGAGATTAGTCTGAAATGATTCCGAGGTAGTATAATTCAGGTCTGTAACCATATTGACGCCGTCGTACAATTTAGCCAGCGTACTGAGGAGAAGGGAGTCGCTTATGGTCTGTTTCTCGGAAAAACTGTACTGCTCACTGCGTGTCGCGGAAAATGTGGCATCCAGCGTATCAAGAAGCGGAGAATTAAGAGAAAAGGCGTATGTATTGGATGCCGAATCGGTGGTCCCCTCCGTATCCCACGAGTCCTGCCTTTGGAAACGCAAAGAGGTCATAAGCTTTGTATAGGGCTGCCAGTTAACGGAAGGACCCCAGCTCCGCGTAGTGGTTCCGCTTGATGCGCCTTCCCCCCCTTTTTGGGTCTTGCTGAAAATGGTTGAAAAAAGATTACTCGCCGCCTCGGGAAGGGATGATGGTTCTTCATCATTGCGCGTCAGGTAAAAACTGAATGAAACCGACAAATCAGGCCTGGCCTTCAAGCTGGTGTTAAAATTCAGACCCTGATCGAACCGGTCGGTAATATCGGTTTTTTCCGTCTCATCCCCATAGGCCTCTATCTCCGTGATGTATACGTTAGCAGTAGTACCTGTTTCTGAGGTATTGACGATCTTGAAAAATCTGGCGGTCGTAGGCGTAAAGCTTACCTCGTAAAAATAAACGTCCTCTGTCACCGAGGTGCTCGGGGCCGGAGAAGCGGCGCCGGTTATCGCGGTCCAGTTCGATGCCGTGGTACCCGAGTAAACAGTAAAGGTCAGTGTCTCACTAAAAGCGGAGGTCTTGGCTATGTTTGTGTAAATGCGAAGGTTCTTCACTGATTTGGTACTGGTTAGTTCCATGCCTATATTATGTTGGACATTTGTATCCCCGACTGTATCCCCGACATTAATAGTAGTTATAGCCGTGCTTTTATCCCCATCGATAAGGGCATTTTGCGTAGCAAGCGGGAGTGTCAGAGGTGTTGGACTGGCATCGTCCTGCGCATGTAGCCCCAGAAACGGCGTCCGTTCTACGGTAACTACCGCGGCTGTGGAAAAAATATCCGTAATATTCCGGTTATAGTTGGCCTGGTAACTGGCGTTAATCGGCAGCTTGCCGTCAAAAAATGATTGGCCGTAGTCCAGCCGGCCATTATGTGTGTGCGCCTTTTTCTCGGTGCGATAGATATCGCCTGAGAGGGCATCATCTGTGGTCTGGGTAAGGTAATAATTATAATAAAGCCTGAAAGGGGAGTAATCATAACTTGTATTTAGAAGATAGGTGTCGGTAGTTGTATCGAGGCGCGTGGGCGAAAGATAATCGAAATCCCGTTTGCGGCCCCATTGTAAAGCCAGTGTCGGCAAATCACGTGGAGATATATCAAAGCGGGCATAGGTATAATCACCGGTCTTCCGTATCTCATCAGCCAAAGATGCGCCGCTCCAGGTCTCTGTACGTTGATAGCCGGCGCTGGCATTATAATAAGGATTATGCAGGCTGAATTCAATCTGTGGCTCAGCGCCCTGGTTATAAGTTTTTGTGGTTATGCTGTCCTGGGTAGAAGAAGTTTTGTTGTGATTGGCCCGGAAGTTGAGAGTATAAGAAAGCACGGGCGTAATTTCATCGGCCAGATTTAAATAATAATTTTGAGAAAAATTATAACCGTCGCTTGTTTTAACTCCATCCTTTTTTTGTTTGGTTGCGTTATAACGAAGATCGGCCGTGCCGCCTATACCTGCTGCCCCTGCAGATGGGCCAGGATAAGTTATAAGCACGACCAAGGCTATAACTACCCTCCACAACCCTCGTAGGGCAGGCATTTTGCTGGTCATCACCTTTAAGAGTTTAACATCCAACCCTTATCCTCAGCCTATCAAAAAGGAACCATCGTAATCTCATAAGGCTTGCTACCCACGGGAATATTCTTGATCAATCGCCGGCTAGTCTTATCTATAACGTGAACTATGCCATCTTCACGATCCACGACATAAAGCTTTCTACTTTCGGGGTCCAAGGCCATGGATTGGTGAACCCCACTCACATCGATCACTCCCGTAATGGGCGTCATAATAGATTTCAAGGATGCAGCTATATCCTCCACCGGAGTCTTAAGGAAGAGCACTTCACCGGGCCGCTCTTTTAAAAGATACAACCTCAGAAAAAGGGCATCGACCGCAATGTCCACCCCGCCCGTGCCCACGTTGGTTAAGGTGGTTACCGCGTCCGAGGTGGAGCCATCCATGATTTTTAATGCGTCGATAATTGAGATCGTATCAGAGCCGTTATTAGCTACATAGACCTTACCCCGCTCTACATCCACGTCCAGGGCCGTCGGATTCCAGCCCACGGTTAAGGTATGGGTATCTTGCACGGCCAGTGTAGAGGTATTGAAAATGATAACGGATACGGTGTTGGTCTTACTGTTGGCTACATATATATGCAGGTGTTGATCCCGATAATCCTTCCAGCGATTCAATTGACCGGCCGTCAGCCCTTTCATATTATATATGGTGTCCGTGGGGGGGTCAGTGATTATGGCTATAGGGCCGACGCCTACCCTGACCTGTTCAATCTCTTCGTAATTATCCGTATCTATTATGGAGACATTGTTAGAGGCATAATTGGCCACAAACAGACATTCCTTGCCTGACCGGGTCTGCGCTGCGGCAATGGCCCGGGGTTGTCTCCCAAATGATATAGGCATGGTCTGCTCGACCTGATTTAGGGTCGGATCGATGACCGTAATGTTATTCGACCTGGAATTGGCCACATATACCCTTAGCCTGGTCTTTTTTGTACCGGCGGCCAGACCGCATGGCGCCTTTCCTACCGCTATGGTAGAAACGACCTCGTCCCATTCTCTGTTTATAACCGTTACATTGTCTGACCCTTCATTGGTTACATAAGCCAGTTGACTTCTTACCCCGCGAATTTCTGTCTTCAGCGCAAATGCGGGGATAAACAGATAATTATCCGCTATAGACCCCTCTACATCCCAGTTGATAAAAACTGAAGTATCCTGCCCTTTGACTATCCTGAAGTTAAAATCCATCTCCAGGCCTTCGGAAGGGATGGAAAGGTCTGCGGCCTTATTTTCCTTAATGACCTGTGCCCGATCAAAGGTAAAGCGCAGCTTTTCATAGGCCCTGGCCACAAGTTTGCTTTCCGCGAGGATGATCTGACGTCCGATTATACCCCGGGAGTTTATCGGCTGAAGTTTAAGCGGCAATTCTTCCCAACCGCCTTCTTCGCTGAAAACGCCAACGCTGCTGAGGCTAAAGGTGAGATTCAGGCCGGTCTGCGGCGGGCCATTCAAAAACAGAACGAGTCCGCCCTGTGGCCGGCTATTCATCGGTTCGGCCGGATGTTTTTCCTTTAGCCCGGCGCAGCCCCAGCACAGAGTGATTACGAGAAGAAGAGACAGACAAAGCAAATAGTATTTATGAAGGATTCTGTACATGCATCCTCCTCCCTGAGAGCACAAAGGCCCTTGTATCTATTACTATATCGGCCACGTTAGCCATTAAGAAAAGGGGGGAAATAAGAAAACTTTTTCTGCTTTATATGAGTTAGATATGATTGTCAAGGACAAAGGCGGAAAGGCCTGGACGGGTATAGAAAGCTTTCCAGCCAGTGATAGAGAAGGGGGGAATTTTTTTGAATGGATATTCATTTTCTTCTGGAAATAATCAATAACTTTCTGCTATAGTTCTACCGGTGATTTTTCAAATCTTCAATTTTTGGTGGTGTCCATTGATTGTTGTCGGTTGTTTGTTGCAAAAACAGAAGAAATTAACCGGTTCGACCAGGTAGCAACGAAGGCTCTAACGTTTCAACGCTTCGTCTAACTATCTGGATATACAGACACAATTGACCACTGACAACGGACGACTGGCACTACCGGATTTTTGAAGTGAGAAATAATTTTTCCAAAAGGAGGATTTTCATGAACATCTTAATTTTTGGTCCAAATGGAAGTGGCAAGGGAACGCAGGGGGCAATTGTTCAGAAGAAGTACAATCTCCCCCACATTGAATCGGGCGCCATATTCAGAAAGAATATAGGCGGGGGCACAGAGCTGGGGAAAAAGGCCAAGGCATACATCGACCGGGGAGATCTGGTGCCGGATGACATCACCATCCCCATGATCCTCAACCGGCTTAAGGAGGATGATTGTAAAAAGGGATGGCTTCTGGACGGCTTCCCGCGTAACGTTGTCCAGGCCGAGGCCCTGCACAAGGCGCTTAATGAGGCCGGCATCAAGCTTGACTATGTCGTGGAGATTGGCCTGGACCGCAAGACAGCCGCGGAAAGGATTATGGGCAGAAGGCTCTGCGTCAATGACAACAACCATCCGAACCATGTCCATATTGATGCCATCAAGCCGGTAGAAAAAGATGGGAAATTGGTCTGCCGGGTCTGCGGGGGTGATTTGAAGACTCGGGCCGATGACCAGGATACGGCCGCTATTGATAAGAGGCATGATATTTATTACGATACCAACAGCGGCACCATGGCGGCAGTCAACTATTTCAAGAAGGTGCCGGGGCCAAAGGTAGTTGCCGTGGATGGTGCGCCGCCCATCAATGTAGTCTCAGAAAAACTGATGGCCCAGTTGTCCTAACCTAATACCCTCCATATTTGCAAAAAAGAGGCGGGAGATTCTCCCGCCTCTTTCATAAATTCTCAGGCCGTCATGTCCCTTGCGGGTTGAAGATACGCTGGGCTGCGTAATACCTCATTTTTCCCATCTTATAACTTCACCGGATAAGATACGCCGGATCTGTCCGGCCTGATCCCTAAGGAGCAAAGCGCCGGATAGATCCACATCGACAACGATCCCTTCCAGTTCTCTTTCTCCAGAGAGTATCCTGACACGGGCGCCGCTGATAACACATCTCTTACGCCAGGCGTCCAGAATGGGCTGAAACGCCCCCTTTTTGAATAATTCATACCACCTCCCCAGATGCGTAAGTATGGCCTGCATGAGATCGGCGCGAGAGATGTCTTGTCCGCCAGCCATGGCCAGGGACGTCGAGGTTTCCTGCAGTTCAGGAAGGAACTCTTCGCGGCGCGTGTGAATATTTATGCCGATCCCGAGGATAACATAAGGTGCGGCGATATCGCCATAAAGTTCTGTCAGTATGCCGGCTACCTTTTTACCTGCCAACAGGAGGTCATTCGGCCACTTGATAACTGGGTGCAGCCCGGTGGTTTCTTCTATAGATTCGGCAACGGCTGTTCCCGCCAGCAGCGTAATTTTGGGGAGGTCGGATGGATCGAGCCGGGGCCGGAGGACGATAGAAAAATAGAGGCCGGCGCCGGGAGGTGAATGCCACGTCCGGCCCAGACGCCCCCGTCCTTTGGTCTGGGCTTCGGCAATAACGATAGTCCCCTCCGGGGCCCCTTTTTCTGCCAGGTCTCTCGCTACATCATTTGTAGAGCTGGTGGTTGGTAGATACTGAATCTCTCCTTGTGCGAAAGGGGTGGTTTTAAGTGTGCTCGTAAGGGACGCAACATCTATGGGGTTGCGGTCTGGAGAACTCATCAGGGTAGTCTTTTCCCGGTCATAAGCTGATAACAGGTTGACCCGGTGACCGCGGGGTGTTCTCCGGTGCCGAGCACTTTGATTGTAGGATCAAGCTCAACGGCAGTATTAAGAAGGGGGATGACCGTCTCGGCGCGGCGCAGCATCAAAGAGATCGGATCCCTAACCAGATTTTCCAGACAGCGCTTCGGTTCACGCACAAAATCTCCATAGCTGCCCAGACAGGCGCAACAATATACCATATGGCCGGATGGGGCTATATAGATGTTATTGGCAATCAAGACCCCGGAGCTGTGCCGCAGATAAAATCCCTTAACCTCCCGGCAGCCGTCAGCGCCGACCAGATCCAACGGATCTACCATCATATCCATGACCGGGTTGAAAGAACTTCCGGATACATTCTTAACTGTATGTTTTTCCATCCTTCCCACCCTGAAACTTCCAAATGCCCTGCCCAGATAGCCGATCCAATTATTTGGAATTCCATACAGAAAAGGGGCACTTAAGCCATATTTCCGGGTTGCCGCCCATATTCTGTCCAACATCTCCTCTACGGAACTGCCTGGCGGAGGCCGGTGGAATACGTCCACAGAGATGCAGATGCGTGTCTTCCCTCCGGCGTTTGGAGAGTTTGCATGCCGGGCCCAGACCTCGATAACTTTGTCCGCATGTTCCTGACTGACCGCGAACCGTCCGTTTGTCAATATCCACACATCATAATCGGGCAATAAGGTGCGTATTTCCCTTAACAATTGTCCCTGGAAATCCAATCTCTGGTTATCGGACAGTTCTTTACCATTCGTCCTGGCAGGCCACATAAAGAATTCTCCGCCGCTTATTCGGACGGATGGCCGGCCAAAGTTGAGATTAAAAGATGAAGAGCCAATAACCCACTGTGAGTTGCAGCCATTGCCCTGTAAACAATCCACATAGGCGGTTTTAAGCGATTCGCTCAGTCTTTTGGGCGGGACTTTCCTCGCCTCCAGGTCTCGAAATTGTTGCGGTAGTATGCAGCGGAACTCCCCTTTTCCAAAGAGCCTGTCAAGCTGCCTCAACACAGAAAATTGTGCTACGTGTTTTATAACCGTTATTGCATCATCTGGACTCAGCGTCTCCTGCCTCTCCGGTCCCGAGTTCGTAATGCAGTGCGCACAGCGGTCATTGCAGTGAAAGGAGAGATATAGCTCCACCTTATCAACGGCAGGTAAAGGAATAGGGGCTCCTTCCGGTAAAGACGGCAGGAGACCTCTGCCCTTCAGTGTTTCAATAACCTCAGCAGTCAGTATCTTCATGATAATACTGCGTTATCCGTGTACCAATCTGACTTTAGTCTTCCAGTGTAGTCAGATCACCCAGACTTATCCCGTGACCGGCCTCTTATAGTGACCGCTCTTCCCTCCTTCTTTTTCCTGGAGGCAGATGTCCATGATGATTATACCTTTGTCCATTGACTTACACATATCGTAGATGGTGAGAGCGGCTACAGAAACAGCGGTCAGGGCCTCCATCTCAACGCCCGTCTTGCCCTGGCTGTTGACTATGGCCTCGATTAACACCTTATTATTTGTTTCATCTAGGGAAAAAGAGATATGTACACTGGAGATGAATAATGGATGGCAGAGGGGGATAAGTTCGCTGGTCTTTTTGGCGGCCATGATGCCGGCCACACGGGCTATCCCCAGGACATCCCCTTTATCAGCCCGCCCTTCCTTAATTAACTGTAGGGTTTCGGCGTTTACCAATACCGAACCGCCAGCCCGGGCGCAACGATAGGTGGTCTCTTTATGGCCGACCTCCACCATAACCGCCTTCCCCTGGGCATCAAAATGGCTTAAGGGTTGCATGGCTTGAAAATCCTTACCTTACTTACGAAATATTTTCTTAAAAAAACCGGCGTGTTTTTCTGCCTCGATTTCGGCAAATTCGCATAAAATTTCTTTTTGACGGGCGGTAAGGGATACCGGTGTGTTGACAATCACCTCTATTATCTGATCCCCTTTCCCGTGCCCTTGCAAAAAGGGTATGCCTTCGCCCTTTAAGACGATAGCTTCGCCTGATTGTATGCCCTCAGGGATAGTAACTTTTTTAGTTCCTTTCAGGGTAGTAACTTCGATTTTGTCGCCCAAGGCCGCCTGAGTGAAGGGAATAGGTACATGACAATAAATATCATAGCCCTTCCGTTCAAAAAAATCATGGGGCTCAACATGTAAAACTACGTAAAGATCACCGGGTGGACCGCCTCTTTCACCGCTTTCCCCTTCTCCCCGCAATCGAAGCCTTGATCCAGTGTCCACACCCGGAGGAATCTTAATGGCCGCTTTCTTTTTGACTCGTGTCTGCCCGCTACCGGCGCAATTTTCACAGGGATTAGTGATAATGGTCCCTGCGCCGCGGCAGTGCGGGCAGGTGGTACTGATACGGAAGAAACCTTCTGCGCGTACGACCTGCCCTCTTCCGCGGCAGGTTGGACAGGTGCCGGGACGAGAATTCTCTTTACAACCGCTGCCTCCGCAGACCGAACAGGTTTCCAGCCTGCTTATTTCTATCTCTGTTTCCCTGCCGAAGGCTGCATCGGCAAATGAAATATTCAGATCATAGCGCAGGTCGGCCCCCGGCCTGGAAGCAGTTCGACCTTGCCTTGTAGTCCCGAAGCCGAAAAATTCCTCAAATATATCACTGAAACTGGCGAATATGTCATCAAATCCACTGAACCCCCGAAATCCAGCGCCCTGTAGCCCTTCGTGTCCATAATGATTGTAAATTTCCCTTTTCTGGGGATCCATAAGGACTTCGTAGGCCTCAGCCGCCTCCTTGAAACGCTCTTCCGCCTCTTTATCTCCAGGGTTTCGGTCTGGATGATACTCCATAGCCAGGCGGCGATAACTCCTTTTTATCTCCTCCTCAGAAGCATCCCGCGGGACATTAAGTGCCTCATAATAATCGCGCTTGATCATATCGTTACTGTTCTACTCTTTAACCTCCCCCTCTATCTGCAACCCTTTTTCAACCTTTCCCAGTTCATCTACATTTTCAGGCGTGACCTTCCCTGCCGCTATCTCACGCAGGGCCACAACGATTTCCTTGTTTCTGGATTGAACCAGGGGCTGCGCGCCGCTACGAAGCTGTTGAACCCTTTTTTTCGCCAGATTAACCAGGACAAATCGACTACTAATCCTTTTTAGACAATCTTCAACCGTAACTCGTGCCATGCTATATCATCCTTTCTTTAGGCCTCAGGCCTAAAAAGCCTACGAACATAATTTTGGTATGTAATTACCGTATAAAACATAAAATAAAAATTATAGTAAGTTTATTCTACTTAGCAATGTTTTTTTGTTCTTTCTTTTGATGGTTAGGATTCGGACTTACTATTATATGAAGAAATTGTAAACATAATTTGCTTGACGGTTGTCAAAAGAAATTTTATAAATACCTTTTTATGTTTCAAATCTTCAGGGAGTAGTGTTTTGTTTGAAAGCTTAACCGAACGCCTTAACCTCGTTTTCAAGAAGCTTCGGGGCTACGGCAAATTAACAGAGCAGAATATTCAGGACGGCCTGCGTGAAGTGCGCCTTGCCCTCTTAGAGGCTGATGTAAACTATAAAGTCGTTAAAGATTTTGTCAATACAGTCCAGGAACGAGCTATCGGACAGGAGGTGTTGGACAGTCTTACCCCGGGGCAGCAACTTATTAAGATAGTTCAGGAGGAATTGACCGCCCTGATGGGGGGGCAGAAACAAGACATTAATTTTTCGGGGAAATGGCCGGTGTCTATCATGCTGGTTGGTCTGCAGGGTTCGGGCAAGACCACCACGGCGGGTAAGTTGGCCCTACACCTGCGGAGTAAGGGGAGGCGCCCTTATCTGGTGCCGGCCGATATATATAGGCCGGCGGCTATCGACCAGTTGCAAAAATTGGCCAATGATTTGAACATGCCCGTTTATCCGTCTGTGCCGGACATGAAGCCTCTGGATATTTGCCGGAGGGCTATGACTCTGGCCAGGGAGAAGGCCTATGATACCGTAATCATAGATACAGCGGGGCGCCTGCACATTGATACGGTACTCATGGATGAACTGAAAGGCATCGAGGCGGCCATTGATCCTTCGGAAATTATTCTGGTAGCCGATGCCATGACCGGTCAGGATGCGGTTAATATAGCCGAGAAGTTTAACCAGACCCTGGGGCTAACGGGTATAATTCTCACTAAAATGGATGGCGACGCCCGCGGAGGAGCGGCCCTATCTATAAAAGCGGTTACTCAGAAGCCGATTAAATTTGTTGGAGTGGGTGAAAAATTATATGCCTTAGAGCCTTTCTATCCGGATCGCATGGCCTCCCGCATACTGGGGATGGGTGATGTCCTGACTCTTATTGAGAAGGCCCAGGCCACTCTTGATGCCAAGAAGGCCGTAGAACTTGAGAAAAAGATCAGAAAAGAGTCTTTCACCCTGGAGGACTTCCGGGATCAACTACAGCAGATAAAAAAGATGGGAACTCTGGAACAAATTATCGGCATGATTCCCGGACTAAACAAGATCAAATCATTGCAAGGATTGCGTCCGGACGAGAGCGAGTTGGTCAGGATAGAGGCTATTATAAATTCCATGACCAGGGTGGAACGATGCAATTATACAATCATAAATGGAAGCCGCAGGCGGCGCATCGCCCAGGGCAGCGGCACCTCGGTGCAAGATGTAAATAAGCTGCTGAAAAACTTCGTTCACATGCAAAAGATGATGAAAAAGCTCAAAAAGGGTGGACTGAGAAATATACAAAATCTGTTTTCAGGATAGTAAAAACCAACAACCGGGGAGGTAAAAAATAGTATGGCAGTTAGAATCCGATTGGCGCGGCGGGGAGACAAAAAAAGCCCCTTTTATCGTCTGGTAGTAGCAAACTCAGAATCGCCGCGAGATGGTAAATTTATCGATAAAATAGGAACTTATGACCCCAAGCAAACGCCTCATGTCGTCCATGTGGATGAGCAAAAGTTGGCCGCATGGCTGCAGAAAGGGGCCAAGCCCACAGACACAGTAAGGAGCTTACTTATCAGCGGCGGATTGTTAAAAAAATAACTTCCACTTTGGACGGATACTGTATAGAATATTTTTGCAGGGTACGATCGTCGAGCGAGCCTAACGATAGGGAGGGTTGGAGAGATGAAGGAATTGATCAGGTATATTGCACGCGCTTTGGTCGATAATCCGGATGCAGTGGAAGTTAATGAGATAGAGGGCGAGCAGACTTCCGTCATCGAATTGAAGGTAGCCAAGGAGGACTTGGGAAAGGTTATTGGCAAACAGGGACGCACTGCCCGATCTATGCGTACTATCTTAAGCGCTGCCTCGACTAAGTTAAGGAAGAGGTCAGTCCTCGAGATCATTGAGTAGCAGGCTGATGGATGAGGATTACATCCTCATCGGAAAAGTAGTTGGCGCTCACGGTGTCAGAGGAGTGTTGAAGGTCTTGTCCTACACCGAATCGCCCGATAGCTTCAAGGCATTAAAAGCCGTCTGGTTGAAAGATAAAGCTGGTGGACTTCAAGAGTTTAGGTTGGAATCTGCCGGCGTGAAAGGGAAAGTCAGCCTTCTCGGTCTATCGGGGGTGGATTCCCGCACAAAGGGGGAGTCATTTATTGATTCAGCGGTC
>Ga0068714_10003581_pt1 | contig 18244 bp, 19 predicted proteins | sample MTBNYHSulfiMetaG_FD_62988 | JGI IMG/M metagenome (GOLD analysis project Ga0068714, IMG submission 62988) | Enrichment culture microbial communities from rom New York Harbor, USA that are MTBE-degrading - MTBE-NYH (New York Harbor Sulfidogenic)... | ecosystem: Environmental > Aquatic > Marine >... | reverse complement strand
TTTACGCACTCGGTTCGTGCTGAGGTATCGAAGCACGAACTGATGGGCTGCCCTTCGATACCTCAGGGCAAACGGCTGCAGAGCGACACGATCGCGCTAATCCGCGATGAGCCAATTTTACTTCGATTGTCTGCAACAATACACGATGCTCCCTTGAATCGGCGAATAAGATCTTTCTAAAGCCTGTATTCGGCGATTACATTGGCAACCTTCCGTCAGTCCGGCGAAAGCTGGCATGACGATCACACTCTTGCTATAACAAGAATTGCCAAATTTTGGTGAATATAACCTGAGGGCTTTACAGGTTTTGTTTTTTCCATTATGCCCTACCCGGAAGGAGGAATCCCATGAGAGGATGCGAAAGTCCAAGGTTGGAATTGCAGGCAAGTCGTGTTTGGCTGTTTCTGGCACTGGCGCTGCTGATCCTTGGCGGAGCCCAACCGGCGTTTTGCTGGAACCTCAAGGAGGCCGCCGAACCCTATCGGGGAGCCACCATAAGGACCATCGGCGAAGCCTTGCCGCCCCTCGAAGCCCTCGACAAGCTCAAAGAGAGGTTCACCCGGGAAACGGGCATCGAGGTCATTATTGAACAATATGCTCACGAAGAGGCGGTGGATAAAGTCATGTTGGACCTCAACTCTCGCACCGGCCGCTACGACTTCATCATTCAGCCCCACCGCGAGCTTGGACGCTTTGTGGAAAACAACCATGTGATTCCCATCACCAGGTTCACTGACGATGCTAAGCTCAACAACCCGGATTTCCAACCCGAAAAGGAGCTCTACAACAACCTCTGGAAAGAAATTTCCTGGTATAATGATCGGCCTTACGGTTATCCGTTCAGCGCCATCACCATGTTTCTATGGTACCGGGCCGATCTGGTCAACGACCCCAAGGAACGAGAAGGATTCAAAGCCAGCTACGGCTACGACCTCAAACAACCTGAAAACTGGGACGAGTATAAAGACATGGCCGCATGGTTCACGCGCCCGGACAAGGGATTTTTCGGCACCGCCATTCAGGGCAAACGCCATGTGGCCTTGTGGTATGAATGGCTCAATTTTCTCTACAGCTTCGGCGGCGACGTGCTGGAAGCAGCCAGGGGCTACGAATACGGCCCGATCATAGTGAACAGCCCCGAAGCCATAGCATCTTTGGACTATTATAAGAACCTGGTGCAATATTCCCCTTCCGACACCATGAACTACGATTGGGACGGTGTCATGGCAGCCATGCAGCAGGCCCGCATTTTCCAGTGCATCATGTGGAACGACGCCACTTATGCGGTGGAAGATCCAAAGCAAAGCACCGTGGCCGGCAAGATGGGATTCGGCATGGTGCCTCAGGGCAAGGGCGGCAAAACAGGACAGGTGGAAGGCTGGTCCTATCTCATTCCGGCAACCTCCAAAAACAAGGAAGCCGCCTTCCTCTTCATTCAATGGGCGTTGCAGTACGATCAACAACTATTCCAGCAGCTCAACGGCGGCGCTTCACCCCGACCCGACGTTTATGCCAATCCCGAAGTGCAGAAGCTCGCGTACACCAAGGCGGCCATGGAAACCAACGCGGCGGCCAGGCCCAAGGCGACCTTCCCCGAGTCTCCTCAAATGACCGATATACTGGTGCTCGCCTTGAGCGACGCCCTGTCGGGACAGAAGTCCTCCAAGGAAGCACTGGACTGGGCCGCTGTGGAGATACACAAGCTGCTGGGGGACAAGGCGCCGTTGAAGTATCCGGTCGAGTGATAGTCCCGGTTCTGGAGGTGTGACACGGTGATGGGGGGACGCGGTGTCACGGAGAGGGGAGACACGGTGACGCGGTGAGGGGGGGATGCGGTGATACGGTGAGAGGCAGAGGTACCGCATCGGAAGGCAGGCAAGAGACAAGTATCGCTCCCGGGAATTCGATTGTCGCTCCCGCTGGACGCCCGCCGGAATGACAGGGTTCAGCCGACGACCAGGCAATTCTATATGTACATCCTTGCCGACAAGCGCAACGGCACACTGTACGCCGGAGTGGCGTCGAATCTCGTGAAGCGCACGCGGGAGCACAAACAGGGCTTTGTTGAGGGCTCCACCGGGAGGTACGGTGTGAAATCGCTTGTCTACCATGCGGTTACGAATGCCATGCGTGAGATTATGAGACTGGAGTCAGAGAAGTGATCGCCGGCTGGAGGCGGATTTTTCTGGATAAGGGGGTCGGGCCGCTGTTCCTGGCCCCCTCGCTCATCATGCTGCTTGCCCTGCTGGTGGGCCCCTTTTTGTGCATGGTGGCGGTCTCCTTCACCGACCTGAGCTTCGCCATACCCAATCGCAACGGCAATTTTGTGGGGTTTGACAACTACCGCAAGCTCATGTGCGACGATCCGATCTTCTGGCAGAGCTTTTGGACCACCATCAAGTTCGTCGGCGCCGCGGTCAGTGTTGAGTTTTTCCTGGGCTTCGGGCTGGCTCTGGTGATGTTTCACTTCGTCAAAAGACACCGCCTGCTGCTCACGCTCATTCTCCTTCCCATGATGCTGGCGCCGGTGGCCGTCGGTTTGATGTGGAAGCTGCTGCTGCAGGGGGAATTCGGGATGCTGACTCACTACGCTCGCCAGCTGGGTATGTTGGGCGCGCAGACGGCGCCGTTGTCCAGCTATTCATTGGTGCTGCCCACCATGATTCTGATCGATGTGTGGGAATGGACGCCATTTGTTGCACTGGTTCTGCTGGCCGGTTTGCTGAGTCTGCCGCGGGAGCCTTACGAGGCGGCAATCATCGACGGCGCGGGACCGATCCGCGTCTTTTTCGACGTCACACTGCCTCTGCTGCGGCCCATCATCGCTCTGGTATTGCTGTTGCGCGGTATCGACGCTTTCAAGGAGTTTGACAAGGTTTTCATCCTCACCGGCGGCGGACCCGGCACGGCCACTGAATTGCTCGCCATCTACACCTGGCGCATCAACTTCCGCAACTGGGACTTCGGTTACGGATCGGTTGTGGCTTTCATGGTCTATCTCGTGGTGCTCATCCTCTGCTCGCTCTTCTACAAGGCGATGAACTGGCAGGAGGGCGAGGCGCAGTGAGCAGAGCCTGGAGGAATATCGCCGTCGGAGTGGTCCTGGTGTCGATAGTGATAGCCTCGACGCCTTATCTCTGGCTGTTTCTGACATCCATAAAAACCAGAGTCGACGCGCTCGCTCCAACACCCCGATGGTTTTTTTCGCCCACCTGGGAACATTACCGGACGGTCTTCATCCACAAGCATTACCTGCCCCTGGTCGGCAACAGCATTTTAGTGGCTTCTGCAACCACTCTGCTCTCGTTGCTGGTCGGGACGCCCGCCGCATACGTATTTGCCAGACAGCGCTTTGCGGGAAAAGATGATCTATTCTTTTTCTTTCTCACAACGCGCATGGCTCCGGCCGTTTCCGTGGTGGTGCCCATGTTTTTACTGTTCGGCAGGCTGGGATTGCTGGATTCCCTGTATGCGGTGATTCTGGCGCACTCTTCGTTCAACTTGAGCCTGGTGGTCTGGATGATGCGCAGCTTTTTCGAAGAGATCCCGCCGGAAGTGGACGAAGCGGCCCAGATGGACGGCAACACGCGGGCCGGCACTTTCGTGCGGGTGCTGCTGCCCATGGCGGCGCCGGGCATTGCGGCTGCCGCGGTGCTCTGTTTCATTCTTTCCTGGAACGAGCTGTTGTATGCCATGATTCTGACGGCCTTCGAATCCCGCACATTGACCGTGGGCATTCCGGGCCTGGTGACGCCCCACGGCACCCTTTGGGGGCAGGTGGCCGCCGTGGCAATGGTCGCGACGCTGCCGATCGTTATTTTTACCTTTTTCGTCCAAGAGCACCTGGTGCGAGGCCTGACCTTTACAGCCATGAAACGCTAGGATGCTGCAAGCCGCGCGGTGCACTGCAACCATAAGGCATGCCATGAGTGTAATTTTCGACAAGGTGAGCAAGCAATTTCCGGACGGCACGATCGCACTTGACCATCTGGATCTTGAATTTGCCAAGGGGGAATTCGTTGTTTTCCTGGGGCCTTCAGGGAGCGGCAAGACCACCGCCTGCCGCTGCCTTTCAGGACTTGAAGAGATCACATCGGGGCGCATCCTGGTGGACGGTGTGGACGTTTCGCCGCTGCCCCCCCGCAAGCGCAACATGAGCATGGTGTTCCAGAACTACGCCTTGTATCCTCATAAAACCGTTTTTGAAAACATCGCCTATCCGCTGCGGGTTCGCAAGCTGGCCAGGGGACGGATTGCAGAAGAGGTCCGCAGGGTGGCCGAACTGCTGCAAATTGAGGATTATCTCGATCGTCGTCCGCGCCAGCTTTCCGGCGGCCAGGCGCAGCGCGTCGCCGTGGCACGTGCTTTGGTCTGGAAACCGGATATCTGCCTGATGGACGAGCCTCTGTCCAACCTGGACGCCCTGCTCAGACTGCAGACCCGAACGGAGCTCAAGCGATTGCACCGCGAACTGGGCAGCACTTTCGTCTTTGTGACCCACGACCAGGAAGAAGCCATGACTTTGGGCACCCGCATTGCCGTGCTGTGCTACGGCAGACTGGTTCAATTTGACGTCCCTCGGAAGATCTACCACGAACCGGCCACCCGATTTGTTGCCGAATTCATCGGCCGGCCCGCCATGAACACGCTGGAGGGTCATCTGATCGACGGCGTGTTTCACACCGGAGACGTCAAAATCGCAGCGCCGGGATTGATGGAGAACGACCAGGGAGCGGTACTTGGCATCAGGCCCGAACGGATCGTCCTCCATCGGTTGGCTGGTCCCGGCCGGGTCCCATTCTTCCTGGACGTGGCAGAGCTGGTGGAACCGGACACTCTGCTCTTTGTGAAGTCCAATGAGACCGGCCTGGTGGTCCGTGTGGCCGAGGACTGCAGCGATATTGCTCCCGGCGAGGCGGTCTATCTTGAATTTCCACCCGAAGCACTGCATCTGTTCGATCGGTCGAGCGGCAGGAGGTTGCCATGAACTTACCTGATCTGGCTCCGCTGGTTTTGAGTACGCAAGTGACAAAAAGCACCAAAGATGATAGAAATTGGCTCAATCAGGTTCAGCACGGCCATGACCGGTCCGGGCACATGGAATAGATCCCGGTTTCAAGTTGGAGTAAAGGAAAGCGAGGTGGAGCTTTATGGCACGGAAAACACAAAGTCGGGGATTGTGCGTTTTCTGCAGTCGCGAAATGACCAGAGGCGGTTTGGCAAAGCACCTCAAATCCTGCCCCAAGAGGCAGGAAGCCATCAATGCCGCGAACCAGGGTTCGGGGCGTGGGCAATCGATCTATCATCTGCAAGTGGAAGACGCCTGGGAGGGTGATTACTGGCTGCATCTTGAGATGAAAGGAAGCTCCACGCTAAAGGATCTGGATCGCTATTTGCGGGCCATCTGGCTGGAATGCTGCGGTCATATGAGCGAGTTTTCAGTGGGAGGTGCATGGCAGGGGCGCACAGTTGCCGCTTCCAGACGAGCAGAACAAACCTTTGAGCCCGGTTTGGTGCTGACTCACATTTATGATTTCGGGACGACGTCGGAGACGCTTATCAAGGTCGCAGACGTGCGCCAGGGAAAGCCCTTGAGTCGCCATCCGATTTTTTTGATGGCGCGCAATCATCCACCGGAAGCCAAGTGCACCGAGTGCGGAAAGCCTGCCGCCTGGCTTTGCCTGGAATGCGTGTATGATCATGACGAGCAGGGAACATTGTGCGACCTGCACGCCAAGGACCATCCACACGACGATTACGGAGAGCCCGTGCCGCTGGTCAATTCGCCACGAATCGGGATGTGCGGTTACGTGGGGCCGGCTGACCCGCCCTATTGAGGCTGTCGTCAAAGCCGACGAGGGAGAGACACGGTGACACGGAGAAGGGGAGACGCGGAAACCTTCGTAGGTCAGGGTGTGCGGAGCGCTCTCTGACGGCCCAGTCAAGTGTCTGGTATCTCCACGGCTCGCAGCCTGACCTACAATGGTCGTCTCAATATCCCTACGCCTCCGTGTCTCCGCATCCCCGCGTCTCCGCGTCTAATGCCCACCCGTCAAGGGCGCGCAGAAAGGCGGCCTTGTGCACCTCCCCTGCAAAGTGGACCGGACTTTTCCCGTAGAGCGGGTCCCAGCCCGCCGGGTCCGCGGAACAGAAATATTGAGCTTCCAGCCCGATGCGAGTCGCAGCTTCCTCTACGGGCCAGCCGATGATCCTGGCGGCGGCTTCCAGAGTAGCGCCGCACGGGGCGCCTCGCATTACCTCCACGCGAGCAATCTTGCCGCCCGAGACCTCGGCGCTAAATTCCGGAGCGCCAAATCTTTCGCCATAAGCTCCCAGGCAGACCTGCCTGGAGAGCCCGCATCAGGTGGGCGGCGTGATGGCCCACTTGACCCGGTGCTTCTTGCCGGAGGCCACAATCGGAATGTTGAGGGACTCACAGAGCTTGGCCAGATCTTCCGAGAGATCCGGATGCCTGAGGAAATCGAGCACCAGGTCGGCCGACAGCTCGGTGGGCAGATATTCGCCGGATTCGTCCAGAATCGGTGGGAGGGAGCAATCGATGGCTATGATTTGCAGTTCTATCAAGCCGTCATTTTGTGCTCTAAGGGCATGAATCTTCTTTTCACCACTGCCGTTCTGCTGAAATACGACTATCTTCTGCGGACTGGCTTTGGCTTCCGTATCCTTCTCGCGTAAGCACGCTCGCTTATCGCCGGTTTTGCTGCGGATGTGCATGTGGGTCCTCTGAGAAGTTGATCGTTTTTGCTGCTATCGAGACATAAAATATAACAATGTGGGTATGCACTTGACTCCACCGGACGTTGGCGCTAAAGTGCACCCATGGAAGATTACCCGAGAACACCCATCGAATTCAAGGATCACTTCACTACCGACGATGCCTGCTTCGAATACCTGGCATTGCTTCGGTGGCCTGCGGGGTTCTGCTGCCCTAAATGTGGACATACTGAGGCATGGCAGACAAACCGCGGGCTCTTTCTGTGCAAGAAATGTAGACGCCAGGCTTCGGTGACTGCGGGTACCATTTTCCACGACAGCAGAAAGCCCATGCGATTGTGGTTTGAGGCCATGTGGCACATAACATCCCAGAAATACGGAGCCAATGCGTTGGGGCTTCAACGAATTCTTGGCCTTGGGAGTTACCATACTGCGTGGAAATGGCTTCACAGGCTCAGACGGGCTATGGTTCGCCCAGATCGCGATAAGCTGTACGGAACTGTCGAGGTCGATGAAACCTACATAGGTGGTGAACGGTCTGGCAAACGTGGCCGTAGAGCAGAGAACAAAGCACTTGTGGTCGTTGCCGTTGAAGACAAATCCAAGCCTGAGGAGAATGACGGTAAGGGTATCGGTCGGATCCGGCTCAAACGCGTCCATGATGCATCGTCCGAGAGCCTTCTTGACTTCATAAAAGAGCATGTGTCGCCTGGCGCTAGCATTCGAACCGACGGTTGGAGTGGGTATGAACCACTGAGTACGATAGATTACGAACATATGATTGTTGGACCAAAAGAACTCAATATTGCACACCTGGTTGCCTCACTCTTAAAACGGTGGCTGCTCGGAACCTATCAGGGGGCTGTGAAGCCAACGCAGTTAGACTACTATCTCGATGAGTATACCTTTCGCTTCAATCGACGTGCATCAGCATCCGGAGGTAAATTGTTCTATCGTTTGGTTCAACAATCAGTTGTCACAGGACCTATACTTGGCCGCAACATAATCGGAGGTAGCACTCGGACTGACCACGGACCCAGTGAGCTTCATGATGCTCCCTCTTAAGAGGTACACAGGTAAAAATTGCTTCGGCCCAGGTGGAGTCAAGTGCATACCAAAAAATAATTTTTGGCTATAATTACAAGCACTTGTGAATGTTGACTAATCAGTCCTGAGCAATTAACCAGCAGCCCCATGGAAAGCCAATCCGCTATGCCCCAATTTTAAAAACCGCTCGATGAGTGTCACCTGGATTCTGACTGAGTAGCGCTGAGACTACTTTTCAACAAGCTTTTCAAGAACACAATCGGGATTCTTTCATGCAGAAACCGTTAGTCAGCGTCATTAGCCCAACATATAACCATGAAGCCTTCATCGGCCAGTGTATCGGAAGTGTTTTGGCCCAAACATACCCTCATTGGGAAATGATCATAGTCGACGATGGCTCTAGTGATAGAACGGTACGGGTGGCGAGATCATTCGGTGACAAAAGAGTACGAGTAATCGAAAACCCTCATTTGGGCATCTGGAAATTGCAGGAAACATATAATGCGGCTTTGAAGCATTCTAGCGGAGACCTCGTGGCAATCCTGGAAGGAGATGATTGCTGGCCTCCTTATCGCCTTGAACATCAGATTCCCTTCTTTCGCGACCCCAGTGCTGCACTTTGTTACGGTTCCTCTGGCATCTTGAACAGGCAGGGGAAGATTCTTCATGAATCTGCCGGTCCTTCAAGGCATGGTCGCAGTATCATGATGAACAGTCCACGGGGAAAGGCGCTTAAGATGTTGCTGAGCGCAAATCGGATTGCGGCATGCACGACCCTCATTTCGAGAAATGCGATCGAGAAAGCGGGAGGGTTCTGCCAGCCTTATGGCCTTCCTGCCGTTGACTATCCGACTTGGCTGAACCTTGCACTGGTAGGAGAATTCCGTATTGTGGATAGTCCGATGGGATACTGGCGCACCTATTCCCAACAGGTCACACGGCGCTTGCATATTCCCCTCTACAACGGTGCTAGGCGCTATGCCATCGATTTTTTCAAGAAGCTGCCGTACCATATCAAGAAACGTTCAGGATGGACTGAATCCAGGCTGATCAAGCTGGCCGACCGGACTTTTTCGTCAGCCTGTTGTATGCAGGCGCGCTATTGCCTATTATGCCATGACCGGGCCAGCGCGTTGCCCCTCTTCCGAGAGGCTGTGCACAGAGGTTCCTGGAAGATTCGAATTCTCGGGGTCCTCGGGCTATTATGCTGCGCCTCAACCTGCAATTTAGAAAAGATGATGCGCCTGACCGGAAGGTTTTCGCTTGAAGACGCCCTATGAGCTCTTGGGGATGATCATTCCCGACCACCATTTCATCCCATTTGATGCGGGCTAGGTCGTGTAGGATGCAGAGCTCAGGCATTAGTCTTGCCTACCCCACTCAAATCATATCGTAAGCATCTGATCCTCCGTTGACTCAAGCTTCTATCATTATGTGGTTCCGATCCCAAAAGCGTCTGAATATCTTGGCGGACAGAAGCAGAAACTCGGTGCAGCATTTTCCTGAAGGGCACCCCAGTATTTGCTCTGAACGTTGTTTGAATTGCGTTGAATGATCCAGCAGGCCGGATGGCTGCGACCACAACTTTTGATCGAGAAAATGGTGGTAGCTCCTCTGCACTTCTCCAAAGCCTCTTAGGTGCTGCTCAATGGCTTGGATGTTAGTACCCTGTCCAACGAATAGTGAAACCTTCGTCCTGGCCCCAAATGAAGGCAGAAGAAACGATAGGCCAGTTACACATCCGTTTCCAGAATGACGATATTGTTCTTTGTGGCTCTCCTCATGGTATTCTTGTTTGATTCTCTCAATTGAGCCAGATTTGATGCATGTCCTGTACCCGATAATCTCATTTGAGATGCCGTTGATCTCTATTTCTTCTCAAGCGCAAAAAAGGCATCAACATTGTTCTAATTCGAGAACGTTGGGCACATAGGCGAGCGTTTTCCCCGAAGAGCTCATAGCAGCACCAATCCAGGTAAGCCACGACTCGACATGGATTACACCTCAATATCCTCATCATGATTTGCCGGCCTTTACGCTTCATACCCGCCAAATAGCTGAGCCGGACAATGGCCATAAGATGAACGTACAATAGCTGAGGATAATTGTTCAAGAAGGCCGCATGGCGATCAATTATCTTTTCATAGAGTGCAACCCTGATCGGGTAATTCGTGCGATCAGTCAGCTGCGAGCCTTGATGATGGTGTATTTTGACAAGGATTTCGGGGACAACGGCAAAATCAAAACGTGACACCAGCCTGAACAACAACTCAGTGTCCTGGCCCATTTCAAACATCGGATCGAACAACCCTATATCATCAAAACACCTTCTCCTCACAGTAAGCCCAAACCCGCTGCCTATGGAAGTCGCCTCGATAATTGCGGCTTCACGTGTTGCAAAGGGAGATGACCAGTTTTTTTCGTACCATGGTACTTCTCCATCCGGTGTATCCTTAACCCTCCGAATGCCGGTCCAAACGAATCCGCATTTCCTTGCCGCCGGACTTTCAAAAAAAGCATATGTTTTTTCCAGGAATGACGGCAAGTATTCATCGTCATCGCACAGAAAAGTAATAAAGGCCCCTCTTGCCGCTCGGATGCCGGTATTGAAAGCGGCCGCCAGACCCTGCCTGTCTCTGTGTTCTAGGGTGACGATTCTATCATCTTTATAGCTACACAGAGTTTCAGCGCTTGCCCCCCCCGGGTCGTCATCGACCACTATCATTTCGAAGTCTTGGAAGCTCTGTGCCAGCACGCTGTCGACAGCTCTTCTTAACAGAAATGGTCTTTTATAAGTCGCAGTGACAATGGAAAAAACTGTCGTTCTCATATTGTTTGATCATATATCGAATGCAATGTTTGATGTCCCTCAACGTTCCAGTAACAATATTCTCATTCTGCCATGTCTCAACCACTCGGCGCATTCTCTGAAAAGCAGCGGGCTCTCTGGCATACAACCTTCTATGACGTTGAAAGAGCAGCGATAGTGCCCCCATCTGCTTTTTCCGGCTTCGTAAGAGCCTCCCCGATCGGGATTCCTCATGCTTGTGGTATTTCCTATAGTAGATTAGGTCTTCCGGGATCTTGACAACATCCCTTCCCAACTCGATGATGGAAAGCCAGAAATCATAATCCTCCAGCCCATACACAAAATCCGTGCAATATCCCCCCACCCGCTCCCAATCAGATCTTCGAAACATAGCCGTGGAGGGAATCAAATTGTCCCACAACATTTTCTCCAATGAGTATGATTCCAATGCAAACCTGCCAGTCTTTGCCCCAAAGAATTGGACCTCGGCATTCACGATTCCCGCATTGGGGAACATTTCGAATATGGCATGAGCCTTTTCCAGAAACGTTGGAGCAATCCTGTCGTCGGCATCGAGGTTGAAAACAATCGGAGCCCGTGATTCTCGGATGCCCCTGTTTCTTGCCGCGGATGGTCCCTGATTTTCGGTGTGAAAGACCCTGACCCTTCCATCGCGTATCGCTTCGAGAGTCTCCACACTATCATCGGTCGAGCCGTCATTGACGATGACGACCTCGTAGTCGGTGAACGTCTGAGCAAATATGGATTCAAGCATTTCCGGCACGTATCGCCCATGATTATAGCATGGTGAAAGGATACATACCCTGGGGTTCGTCGCCCAAGCGTCTTTCATGAATCATGCTCCTTCCATTCAGGAGTCAAGTAAAGCAGTCCGGCATGCCTGCGCAGCGCTCTGTTTCCGGCCAACGTATTAATCATGGTGAAAGAGATGCAGGACTCAAGACGATCATACAGCTCATACTTGTAGGCGAACACCTCGCTGCCAATCCAAACGCCAATAGTGTATTCTCCGGGGTAGAACCGAACATCTTTCAGAAGAACCGATATATGCCTCTCACCGTGAACATCTCGAAGTCCAAATCCCGAATCTGAATCGTACATTTGGCAAATTCTGTGGCCGTTGGCTTCCATTAAGTCGAGAATTATTTTCACCTTCCCTACCCGTGTTCGAGCTTCCAGGAAAAGGTGTATTTCAATGTCTTCTCCGATGCCGAAGCTCCCCGAAACTTCTCCTCCATGCTTGCGAGTCTCTATTCGCCTCAATACCACTTTTCGCGAACCTTCTCCTCGGGTGTTGTCTGTGAAATCGGCACTCCCCCCGTTCGATTTCCGATAATTCGCCAGATATTCTTCGACAACAGCATCGACGGTCCCGATCCTTGTGACAACACCCTGTCTGATCCATGCGCACCGGTTGCACAGTTGCCTGATGGCCGCCATATTGTGGCTGACAAAGAGAATCGTTCTCGCCTGCCCGGCGATATCCTCCATCTTCCTCATCGATTTCTCTTGAAACTCGATATCTCCGACGGAAAGAATCTCATCAATGAGCAGGATTTCAGCGTCCAGGTGGGCCGCAACGGAAAAGGCCAGTCTAGCCCACATACCGGTGGAATAATGCTTCAAGGACGTATCCAGGAACCCGTCTATTTCCGCGAAAGCCACGATCTGCCCAAATCTCTCAAGGATGGCGCGTCTGGAAAGGCCCAGGATTGATCCATTCAGAAAGATATTTTCCCGTCCCGTCAATTCCGGATGAAATCCCGTTCCGACTTCGAGAAGGCTGGAGATCTTGCCTCTGGCGATGATTTTCCCCTTGGTAGGGGGAGTTATCCTTGATAGGATCTTGAGAAGAGTCGTCTTGCCGGCCCCGTTCTCGCCTATGATTCCCAGTACTTCGCCTGGGAGGACGTTAAAAGAAACATTTTTGAGCGCCCAGAAGTCACCTTCATTCCTGTGTGAACGAAATAATCCTGAAAGGCTGTCCCTGAAGGTATTGTAGCTGGGGCTGCTACCACGTATGGAGTATTTCTTACATATTGAATGTATTTCGATAGCGGGCTTCATAGCAGGTCAGCGCTGTAAATCTCCGTCTTTTTGAAATAGAATAGGCCTATCAGAAGCGTCATGGCCGAAGATACGGATCCGCTGACTACCGATTGCCAGTCCACTGCTTCTCCAAGCAACGATCCATGTACCAGATTCAGGGCGCCGGTCAAGGGGTTCAGTCCCAATAGCATTTTAAACGTCGTGGATTCGAAGCCGTTTACGGGATAGATCACCGGCGTCATGAAGAAGAGCAACTGTAATGAGAACGGAATGATGTATCTGAAGTCACGATATTTAACTGCCGAGGCAGCAAATAACAAACCGAGTCCGAGCGCGGACGTCACCGTCAACATTACGGCCGGCGGAAAGTAAAGCAACATGCTGACGATCTTGATCCGAATGCCGAAATAAAACACCAACGGCAGGAAGATCAGCGACGTCATACAGAAGTCGAATAACGCCACAATCATTGCGGAAGTTGGAATCAAAATCCTGGGGAAGTAGACTTTCCTGATTATATTGGAGTTGTCTATCATGCTTGCCGCGGCATTGTTGACTCCCGAGGCGAACAATCCCCAAAACATCAATCCGGAGTAGGTGAACACAGGGTACGGTATCCCCTCGGTGTCCATGCTGAAACGATTTCGAAAAACCAGGCTAAACATGATCATCAACGCCAGTGGCTGCAGGATGGCCCATGCGAATCCAAGAACGGTATGCTTGTATTTGACCTTAATGTCCCGCCAGGCAAGAAACAGGAAAAGCTCTCGATACCGATGCACCTCGCCCAGGTCCAATGTCCACCAATTAGGACACTTAATCTCATATCCCTCAAGTTCACGGTTTGCCGGCAATATCAATTCCTCCCATTTGCCCTGTTCTCCGTCGAAAGATCGTCGGATGCTTCAATCTACCTCGATCATCATTTCTGAAACGGTGGTAACGACTGCGCAAATCGAGACGATGGTGGTCCTCATGGGCCCCACACCCCATCTCACAGCACCTGAAGAGAGCTAAGGACCGATCTTCTATCGGAAGAATAGCAGTAAGTGCAAGAAATCTTTCATTGAGTATCGGTTAAGCTTCTTTTCCGCGCAAAGCAAACCCTCCACTGAAGTAATCAGGGTCGCATGGAGGTGGTGAAAGGTTCTCATCGTTTCGCGCTTAACAGGAGTGCGATCGTGAATTATTGTTTTCCACACTCGCTTCATACACTGCAGCGTGTTTAGAATGAGCGGAACAAGAGTTCCATTCTGAATCGCGCGCACAGGCCGTACGAAGATGAACCGCACGGTGAACATGATCGCTATTTCCAAAGGGTAGAGTCGCCACGCGGAGACCAGCAGGTTTGAACTGGAGCGCGCGAAATTCCAGCCATTATCCCGGCTCAGTTTGGACTTATTATGATACATGACGACGGATGATTCGTACCAAATGAAATAGCTCTTTTCCGCAAGGCGTAAAGCAAACTCGTGCTCTTCTCCGCCGTATATGTAGTCTTGCTGAAAAAGTCCCACTTCTTTGAATATGCACCTCCTATGAAGCGAGGCACCCCCAGCGAACGTAGGTACGAGAAAGGATTTGTCAGCATGCTTTTGACCGATACGGGAAGGAACATAGCTTTGGTTGTTACTGCGGAGGACTACTTTCCCCGTTACAACGGCGATTTTTGCGGATTGCTGGATGGCGTGATAGGACCTTTCCAGAGCATTACTATCCAATACGCCATCATTATCCAGGAAGAATATGAAATCTCCGGTGGAGTATTGGATGCCAATATTACGTCCCCCCGTACATCCAACATTCCAGTCCAACTGAACAATTCTGATCTCAGGAAATTCAACATCGAGCCCTTCCATAGACCCATCGGTGGATCCATTATCGATCACCAAAATCTCCAAGGGACGATACGTTTGAGATCTGACACTGCGAAGAGCCTCCCGAAGTTCTTCGCGTCTGTTCCAGTTCAACACAAGCACTGTGATGAGCGGCTTAGAGTCATTGTTCATGATCAACTTTCAGAATTTGGACTCTCGCATTTTATCATTGTGCCAGCAGAGAATCCCTCGCGATTGGCAAGATATCTTTGACCATCCTTTGTTGTTGCTTGAAACCTTTGTGGACCCTCGACGCTTTCACGCCACCGTTTATAGAGCAGATATACTGATTAAGTAAATAAGGTTGCATTCTTGATGTCGATTTTGCGGGACACCAGCGCTCTTCTTTGCTAGGGTCATGTCGGATCTTCCGCCGCACCTGCAATGGCTACAGTGCTAGGACCCACTCGCCCAAAATGGTCTTCGTAAAACCACTGCGACCCAATGCACGAGAGTTGCTCTCCCGCCCACTTATCGAATCTGCCTTTAATACAGGAGGAGCCAAAATCATGATTACCGCCGAGCATATGCAGTCTTTGCCGCAATTCTTCACCGATATACCGGATCCCCGTCGTGCACAAGGACGTCGCCACAGGCTTTCAACCGTGCTCGGCATCGCGGCCGGTGCAATCTTGTGCGGAATGCGAGGCTACAAAGCTATTGCTGACTGGGCAAACAGCCTTGGCCAAAAGGCGCGTGAACGTTTCAGGTGTCGTGTGGAAAACGGCCGATGTGCGGTTCCAAGCGAATACGTCTTCCGGGATGTCCTTATCCGCGTCGATCCTCTGCACCTGGACCACGCCCTGCAAAATTGGAATGAAACCCACGGCGAAGAGGATGAAAGCCTGGCAATCGACGGCAAGGTCATGCGTAACGCAATCGATGAGCAGGGCTATCAGACTCATATCATGAGCGCCATTGGTCATCAGACCAAGAACTGCTACACTCAAAAAAAACAGGATAAAAAGAGAAAGATCGGGGTCAAAGGCTCGCGGAAGCGGGCTGGCTGGGACGAGAGCTACCTCCAGCTCCTACTCGGCCTATAAAAATTTCATGCGATTGCCCTGTTTGAGCACCCGGTATTTCAAACACACCAGATCCCGTCCGATCCTCTCCACGCTTTCCAACTCCAACTCCATCGAAATCTCTTGCGAAAAAAGCGAGAGACCGGCACCGAAGATTCTGGGTGAGATGGTGACAATGATCTCATCGATCAACCCTTCTTCGGCAAACAGGAAGTTGATCAGGGCGCCCCCGGCCAGTATGGCCTCCCGGTAGCCCTCAGCTTCCAGGTCACGAAGGATCTGCCTCGGCTTCCTACCGGTAAAGATGAGATTATCCCAGCGCGATTGCCTATCGCTCTCCCGGGTCATCACGATGTTTTTGCGGCCGGGCAGCGGGCTTCCAAACGTATCGAAGGTTTTGGAGCCCATGATCACCACGCCGGCTTTTCGGCTGATGGTGGCGAACAGCCTTTTGTCTTCCTTACCCGTCCAATCAGGAAAATGGTCGGCGGTTTTGCCGATTTTGCCATCCAGGGTCTGGGCCATCATCAAGATTAATCTCAAGCTATCTTCTCCCTGTCAACTCAACACCCGATCGGAGAACAGGCTGAAAGAGGAACGCCGTTGTTCGCTGCCCGGCTCGCGGCTTTTCTATTCTCAAGGAAAGCATCCCCGGTATTATGCCACCCAACCGCCTGGAAGGAAATCCCCTGTCCGAAAATGGCTTGACCCTGCTTGAGGAAATTTGTGATAGAGTATCCGGGTGCCGCTAAAGTTGGCGCCCACTCCAAATGGAACGCGAAGCCTGCAGCGGTAACATTGCAGTAAAAGCAAGCTCGTTTACCCCAGATTTGCTTCAAAAGGAGAAAAACCAATGCCGCGACCGGACAGCGGACCGCATCGATTTCATATGGACGCCTGGATCAGTTGTGCCCCGTTCGAAAGACTGCTGAACATGACCATCGAGGAGGCTTCCGACGGCCGGGCCATTCTCACCATGCCTTTCCTGATCGACTATGCCCAGGGCGCCGGTCTGCTCCATGGCGGAGCGTTGGTCAGCCTGGCCGACACCGCCGTCGTTATGGCTATCAAGAGCCTGGTTCCACCCGAAACCCACTTTGCCACTATTTCTCTTGAAACCAAATTTCTTTATCCGGTTAAACAGGGACGGATCACGGCCAAAGCAGAAGTGATTGCCCAGGAAGAGCGGATTTTGAAGGGGCGGGCCATTGTTTACGATGAAGAAGAAAGAGCGGTTGCGGAATTTTCTTCGACGTTTAAGGTTGCCCGGGATGCCCGCATCAAGGGTATTTCCTTCGGCGACGGCAGCGGGGACCAATAGAGCCGGCCCCCTGCAATGGCTGCTGGCAAGGCACCGCCCACATGATGCTCGCGGGTATCCACCATCAAACCCGAGTCGGCACAGGCGATCGAGTAACATTGGGCTCTGCAATCATTGCAGGACCACATCGTATCGAGTATCCTGGTGCCTTCTACCATGTGACCTCAAGAGGCAATGAACGTAACAAAATCTTTATTTGCCAAAGAAGTGCCTGAGCTCATCATGGCCGGCAACGCCAAGACAGGATTGCTGGTCTTGGTGAGTAGTCGGACCGACATCGGACACGCTATGCAAATCGGGAGGGGAATATGGGGACATCAAAGCCTGTCCATACCACGGCGACAAGAATTGTGCTTACTGCGCTGCTGACTTTATATCTGCTTGGTGTTGCCGTCACGGCGCCATTCGCTCAGGGTGTGGGCTCATGGGTGAGAGTGGGCATCGGCGACCACCCGGGCCAGGATGTGGACAGTTCCGACGGCGCAATACCGGATCCGCGGAAAGCCAGGGAGGGACACACCGCATTCTGTTGGGACGGCGTTCAGTACAGCAACAGATACAACCCCGGCAAGGCGTTCTGTACCTATAAGAATGTGCCTTTTGACAAGTGCCTGGGCGGATCCAACGTAGGAGTAATGTATAAGGGGGTTGGACCCGCGCCGCCGGCACTAGGACGACTGATCTCGTTCATCAGCGGTCCGGACCCCGAGGGAATTACGCCGGTTTACTATTTAGGTGGTGATGGACAGCTTCACCACGTGCAATCGACCGCCGTTGCTGCCTTGTGGTTTGGCGCAGACTGGATCAACCAGATTCGTTGGTGTGGTGACTCTCAACGACGGGTCCTTCCCCAGTGCAGAGATGATTTTTCCCGTTTGCGTGGTTGTCCGATCACAGACCGCACGACCCAATTGCCTTAATCGAATTCCATGGAATGCGGCTGCTGGCTCCGGATCGATATCGAGACCTGAGGGGAGTGGCTTTCGTTCGCGAAGTCTTTTATGCTGCTGAGCATCAAGAGAACTCGGCCTAAATAAGGCTGAGTTCACGCGAGAGCTTAATCTTTCTCCTGCAGCTATGGACTTTTTCCCGTAAAACGTGGGCCTGAGTCCGATTCAAAGGCGGCAGGGACCCTTATCCCGGTCGCAGCCGATTTCACTTCGATGCAAGATAAAGCGTCTCATGCATCATATTCGGCAGGCCCTCCCGGGCCAGGCCGACGTTCTTTTAAAGATGGTTTCCGGAACAGCAGCCAGCAGCCAGGGAGGTGTCGTCATGCCGTATGAGTATCTGGTCGTTCTTTTTCCGCGAAGGCGCAGGGTGAAAGTGAACCAGGAGTTCATGGGGTATACAAACTTTT
>Ga0068714_10003579_pt1 | contig 18253 bp, 14 predicted proteins | sample MTBNYHSulfiMetaG_FD_62988 | JGI IMG/M metagenome (GOLD analysis project Ga0068714, IMG submission 62988) | Enrichment culture microbial communities from rom New York Harbor, USA that are MTBE-degrading - MTBE-NYH (New York Harbor Sulfidogenic)... | ecosystem: Environmental > Aquatic > Marine >... | reverse complement strand
GCGTCCTCGATCAGCGGTCCCGTACCAGAGAAGCCCAGCTCACAGGATCATTCCACCACGAAGGACTTGAATGCGGCCAACCCCGTACAGGCCTCGTCTCGGGAAACGGGGGGGGATAAACCCCAACGAACGTGGGGGATAAACCCCCACGCTACGCGATTTTCGTTGCGTCGGGCTTCACGCCCGATGGCTAGTTCACTTCGCGCTTCTCAACTCAAGAAACCCGATCAACCCAACGGATTCAACAGCCATCTCCTGGATCGTTACATCGCCGGGCGCACGCAAGGTGCGCCCCTACAGAACAACCGGGTTTGCGGAGGGGCGGAACTCGCCTCCGCCCGCTTCTCTCGCAGAGAGGCGGACCCGCAAGCCCTCGGGCGCACGCAAGGTGCGCCCCCACGGAACAACCGGGTTTGCGGAGGGGCGGAGCTCGCCTCCGCCCGCTTCTCTCGCAGAGACGCGGAGCCGCAAGCCCCCGGGCGCACGCAAGGTGCGCCCCCACGGAACAACCGGGTTTGCGGAGGGGCGGAGCTCGCCTCCGCCCGCTTCTCTCGCAGAGACGCGGAGCCGCAAGCCCTCGGGCGCACGCAAGGTGCGCCCCTACAACAAAACAAGGCTTCTCAACCCAACGAACCCCACGAACTCCATGGACTCTAGAAACGCCTTCGCTTCTTGCTGAGGGCTGTCTGCTGAAGGCTGAGCGCCGAGACCTAGTTCTCGATCGGCGGGAGCGTCTCCTGCAGCTCGCGGAGGGTCTTTCGCTGAGCAGTCGTCACGTGCTCGGGGACGACGACCTGGACGGTCACGAAGTGATCGCCTTTCCCACTGCGGTGCAGGTCGGGCATGCCCTTGCCGCGCAGCCGGAGCACGGTCCCAGGCTGCGTGCCGGCCGGAACGGCAACCGTTTCCTCCCCCCAGAGCGTCTTGACCTTGACCTTGGCGCCGAGGACGGCCTGGGGGTAGTGGACCTTCACCGTCGAGTGGATGTCCCTGCCGCGCCGCTCGAACTCGGCGTGCGGGATGACCTCCGTCACGATGAACAGGTCGCCGGGCGGCCCGCCGCCGGGACCTGCGTTCCCCTGCCCCTTGAGGCGGAGGCGGGAGCCGTTGTCCACGCCCGGAGGAACGGTGATCGAGATCTTGCTGCGCTCTTTCACGCGGCCGGTGCCGTGGCAGTGACGGCACGGCTGCTCGATGACCTCGCCGCTCCCGTTGCACTCGGGGCAAACTCGAACGTTCACGAAGTTCCCGAGCAGTGTCTGCTGCTGATACTGGACCTGCCCCTGACCGTGACAGGTGGGGCAGGTCTTCTTCCCGGTTCCCGGCTCGGTCCCCTCGCCGTGGCACCGGTCGCAGGTCACCAAACGGGGGGCGGTGATCTTCATCCGCGTCCCCTGTGCGGCGTCCTCGAGCGTGATGCGCAGCTTGTACTCGACGTCCTCGCCGTGGCGAACCCGCTGGCGGCGCGTTCCGGTGCGCCCCGCGCCGCCTCCCTGGCGGAAGAACATGTCGAAGAGATCGTCCAGCCCCCCGAATCCGAACTCGGAGAACGCCTCACGGGCCCGGTGGAAGTCGCCGGGCCCGAAGTCGAAGCCCTGCGACGGTCCGGCGTGTCCGTACCGGTCGTACTGGGCACGGCGCTCCGGATCGGAGAGGACCTCGTAGGCCTCCGCCACCCGCTTGAACTCCTGTTCCGCCTTCTGGCGGTCCTCCGGGTTCTTGTCGGGGTGCAGCTCCTTCGCCTTGCGGCGGTAGGCCTGCTTGATCTCCTCGGGGCTGGCGCCTCGGGTGACCCCGAGGACTTCGTAGTAATCCTGCTTCGCCACGTTCCCGCCTTCCTTCCGGTCCGCTACTTGTCCTCGTACTCAGCGTCGATGTAGTCCTCGTCGGCTCCGTCGTCCGTGCCGCCCTCGGCGGCCTCGCCCGAGCCTTCTGACGACGGGGATCCATCCGGGGCTTCGGAGGTCGACTTGTAGGCCTCCTGCGCCACCTGCTGCAGCGTTTTCGAGAGCTCGTCGGTGACCCGGCGCAGCGCATCGGCCGACGCGTTCTGGGAGAGCTTCTCCCGGACACGGCGCACCTGATCCTCGATCTGCGCCCGCTTGTCCTGCGGGACCTTGTCACCGAGGTCGGAGAGCGTCTTCTCGGCCGTGTAGGCTAGCTGATCGGCCTGGTTGCGCGCCTCGACCTCTTGGGCTTTCTTCTTGTCCTCCTCGGCGTGCGCCTCGGCCTCGTTCTTCATCCGCTCGATCTCCTGCTCCGAAAGCCGCGACGAGTCGAGGATTTCGAGCGAAGCCGACTTCTCGGTCGCCTTATCCTTGGCGGTCACGTTCAGGATCCCATTGGCGTCGATGCTGAACGTCACGTCGATCTGCGGTACACCGCGCGGAGCCGGTGGCAGGTCGGTCAATTGGAACTTCCCGAGCGACTTGTTGTCCGCGGCCATCTTGCGTTCCCCTTGCAAGACGTGGATCTCGACGGTCGTCTGGTTGTTCTCTGCCGTGGAGAAGGTCTTCGTCTTCTCGGTGGGAATCGTCGTGTTCCGCTCGATCAACGGGGTGGCCACACCGCCCAGCGTCTCGATGGAGAGGGTGAGCGGGGTCACGTCGAGCAGCACGATCTCGTCGACCTCGCCAGCAAGCACACCGGCCTGGATCGCCGCGCCGGCGGCCACGACCTCGTCGGGGTTGATCTCCTTGTTGATCTTGCCGGGGATCCGGGAGGCGATCAGCTCCTGAACCTTGGGGATCCGGGTCGAGCCGCCGACGAGAACGATCTGATCGATCTGGTCGGACGTCTTCTTCCCTTCCCGCAGGGTTCCGTCGACGATGTCCATCGTGCGGTCGAGGTAGTCGCCGATCATCTGCTCGAACTTGGCGCGGGTGAGCTTCTTCTCCAAGTGCTTGGGACCACTCGCGTCGGCGGTGATGTAGGGCAGGTTGATCGTCGTCTCCTTGCGGGCCGACAACTCCATCTTCGCTGACTCGGCCGCGTCCTTCAGCCGCTGCATCGCGCTTTGGTCCTTGGACAGATCGATCCCCGTGTCCTTGCGGAACTCGTCGACAAGGTAGTCCATGATCCGCTGGTCGAAGTCGTCCCCACCGAGCTGCGTGTCCCCATCGGTCGCCACGACCTCGAACACGCCGTCGCCGATCTCGAGGATCGACACGTCGAACGTTCCGCCGCCGAGATCGTAGACGAGGATCGTCTGCTCCTCGGACTTGTCCAGCCCGTAGGCGAGGGCCGCGGCGGTCGGCTCGTTGATGATCCGCATGACCTCCAGGCCCGCGATCGTTCCCGCGTCCTTCGTGGCCTGACGCTGCGAGTCGTTGAAGTAGGCCGGGACGGTGATCACGGCCTTGTTGACCTTGGTGCCGAGGTGCTCCTCGGCGTCCTTCTTCAGCTTCTGCAGGATCATCGCGGAGATCTGCTCCGGCGAGTAGTCCGTCGTCTTCCCGTCGGTGGCGATCTTCACCTGGGCGTCGGTCCCCATCTTGCGCTTGATCGACGCGACAGTGTGCTTCGGGTTGGTGATCGCCTGCCGCTTGGCAAGACGACCGACCAGCCGTTCACCGCCGTCGGTGAAGGCGACGACCGAGGGGGTGGTCCGCTCGCCCTCCGCGTTGGGAATCACCTCCGGTGAGCCGCCTGACAGGACGGCGACGCAGGAGTTGGTCGTTCCAAGATCGATACCAATGATCTTCTCTTTCATGTCTCTTCCTCCTTGGTCTCTGGCGTCCCCTTGCTCACTTTTACCTTGCACGGCCGCAGCACGCGGCCCGAGCGCAGGTACCCCCGCTCGAACTCCTCGAGAACCGTGTTGCACGCTTCATCACTCTCGACGCTCATGAGCGCCTCGTGGTACTCGGGGTCGAACGGCCTGCCGGCCGCGTCCATCGGGGACACGCCTTTCTGTTTCAGTATTCCCTCGAACTGCGCGGCGATCTGCTTCACGCCTTTGGCGAACGCCTCGTGATCGCCGGTCTCCGAAAGGCTCGCGAAGGCACGTTCGAGGTTGTCATAGAGCGGGAGGAAATCCAGGATCACGCGGTCCGCGATCCGCTCCTCCTGCGCGACCATTTCACGCGCCACCCGCTTCTTGTAGTTCTCGAAATCCGCCTGCAGGTGCTTGAGCCGGTCGATGCAGGAAGCGAGCTCCTCCTGTTTGGCGGCAAGCCGTGCCTCCGTGTCCGTCCCTTCGACCGTCTGTTCCTCCAAGACCTGCTTTGCTTCTTCGTTTGACATGAGTCACTCATCACCTTGCATCAAGTGTTGGGGCATCGTGCACACGACGCGACGAGCAGGGACTCCAAGCGGTTCTTCACGTAGCTCGCGGCGGAGAGAACCCGCCCGTAGTCCATCCACTCGGGTCCGATCACGCCGAGAACGCCGGCGTGCGGGCGATAGTCGAGACTGACGATGCTGTAGCGCTCCAGTCCAGGCAGCGGCAGGTCCCCGATGGAGACGACGATTCCCTCTCGCTCGCCGCGCGCCCGGCGGATCGCCTCGACGAATCCGCGTTCGTCCTGCACGGCATGGATGAGTCCGACGAAGTCGTCGAGCGCGCGCTCCGGCGCAATCGCGCGGAGACCATCGACCAGGTTCAGCAACCCCTCGAAATAGAGCTTCTGCGGCGAGCGCCGCTCTTCGAGGATCCGCTCGAGCAGGAGCAGCGCCTGGCGCACCGGGCGATCATACCACTCCTCCGGAGCCTCCTCGAGGGTGAGCTTGCGGATCGTCGAGAGCGGGACGCCGCGGAGGGTCGAGTTGATGATCTCCGTGACGCGGTCCACATCCTCCGCGGTCAGCTCTTCCTCGAGCGGGACGAGCCGGTGTTCGACAACGCCGATATCGGAGATCACGACGAACAGGATCAGCCGCGGCGCCATCCGCAGGAGCATCACCCGGTCGAGGCGCGTCTCCTCGAGGCGGGGTGGAATGACGAAGCCCGCGTCACCGGTGATGCTCCCGAGGAGAAACGCCGTCTGCCACATCGTCTCGCCGATCTCGACGCAGTGGACCTCGTAGGCCTCCATGACCTCCTTGCGGTCCTTCTTCGTCAACTCAGAGAGGTCGAGGAGCCAATCGACGAAGAACCGGTAGCCCTTCGCCGTCGGGACGCGGCCCGACGAGGCGTACGGCTTCTCGATGTAGCCGGCGGCTTCGAGGTCGTTCATGTCGTTGCGCACGGTCGCCGAACTCACCGAGAGGCCGTAGTCCTCGAGAATCATGCGCGAGGACACCGGCTCACGATGCCGGATATATCGATCCACAATCTCTTTCAGCACCAAGCGCTGTCGCTCGGGAAGGCTCTCTTCCATAATTAGCACTCACTCATCCAGTTTGCTAAATGATAGCCCCGCGGTGCACGCTTGTCAATGTGGGACGCACCTCTTGACAAAGCCGCGACGCCGCCCTATGATGGCGTGCCATGTCTGCGAACCAGGGAAGTGCCAAGCGAGTTGCTGCTACGGCCTCCCTGTTTAGCTTTTGGTATTGGTATCGCGCTGGCTCCGCAGCGGCCGCCTAGTCGGTAGGCCGCAAGCAAGGAGCCAGCAAGAGGACTACAGGCGAATGCCTGTGGTCTTTTTTTGTGCTGGGAGGTGATCAAGGGAACGTGAACTGTAAGACATACGGACTGCAAGTAAGCTCAATACATCAAGGAGGCTAGTGTGAAACGGATTGCTGTGTTGCTTGTGCTCGGACTGATCGTATTGTCACTGGGGGCGGTGGTGGCGTCCGCGGAAGCCGTCAAGATCGGAATCACGCAGATCGTGGAGCACCCCGCCTTGGACGCGGTCCGCCAAGGGGTCATCGACGCCCTGTCCGCAGCGGGCTACGTGCAGGGAGACAACGTCACGTTCCTCTTGGCCAATGCACAGGGGGACATGGGGACCGCCCTGGCGATCGCCCAGAACTTCAAGGCGGAAGGAGTGGACCTCGTTGTGGGGATCGCCACGCCGACTGCACAGGCGGCCGCGCAGGTCTTCGAGGGCACCGAGACGCCGATCGTCTTCGCGGCGGTGACCGATCCGGTCTCCGCGGGCTTGGTGGAGGATGCGACGGATCCCAGCGGGAACGCGAACATCACCGGGGCGTCGGACCTGATCGATGTGGGCTCCGACCTCGCGATCCTGAAGGCGCTCTCGCCATCCATCAAGCGCATCGGCATGGTCTACAACCCGGGAGAAGCCAACTCCGCGTTCCTGACCGATGAGGCCGTCCGTGCGTCCGGCCCGCTCGGGCTGACGATCGTCAAAGCGGTCGCCGACACGTCGGCCAACGTGCCAATGGCCGCGCAGTCCCTGGTTGGCCGCGTGGATGCCATCTACGTGACCACCGACAACACGGTCGTGTCGGCGATCGATTCGGTGCTGGCGGCGTCAAAGGAGGCGAAGGTCCCGTTCTTGATGGCCGATCCGACGAGCATCGCTTCGGCAACGCTCGCCACGGGCTTCGACTACTACAAGCAGGGGCTGCTCGCCGGGGGTCTGGTGCTCGATATCCTGAACGGAGCGCGCCCCGACGAAATCCCCGTCGCCTTTCAGCACGATCCGGAGATCCACCTGAACCTCGACGCAGCGGGGCAGATCGGCTTCACCTTCCCGCAGGCGATCATCGACAAGGCCAGCTCGATCCTCTTCGGAGGCATCACCTGGAACCGGGCGGACTCGGAGTAGCGGAAGCGGAGGAGAGGCGATGGTTCAGATCCTGATTCACGCGGTCGAACAGGGGCTCCTCTACGGGATCGCGGCCCTCGGTGTGTTCATCACCTACCGGATCCTGAGCTTCCCCGACCTGACCGTGGACGGCAGCTTCGTCACGGGGGCGGCCATCGCCTCCTCCCTCCTCGTCATGGGGGTCAATCCGCTACTCGCCTTGGGCGTCGCGCTTCTTGCGGGCGTTCTTGCCGGCACGGTGACCGGGCTCCTCAATACCCGCTTGGGCATCACCGATCTCCTGGCGGGGGTCCTGTCGATGATCATGCTCTATTCGATCAACCTGCGGATCATGGGGCGGCCGAACATCTCGCTTCTGCGCACCGACACGATCATCCGGCAGGTGGAGCACACGTTCTCGTTTCTCGGGGGATTCGCGATCCTCGGTTTCATCGCACTCGTGGTGCTGGCGATCAAGGTCGGTCTCGACCTCTTCTTCAAGACCGAGATCGGCCTCGCGCTGCGGGCGACCGGAGACAACGAGGCGATGATCACCGCCCAAGGGGTCAACACCAAGACGATGAAGGTCGCCGGTCTCGCCCTGTCCAACGGGCTCGTGGCCCTCTCCGGGGCGTTGGTCGCCCAGTACAGCGGGTTTGCCGACGTGGGAATGGGGGTTGGGACGATCGTCACGGGCCTCGCGGCGGTGATCATCGGCGGCTCGCTCTTGCGGTCGCGCCGGGTCGTCTGGATGACGACGAGTGTCCTCGTCGGCTCGCTCATCTACCGGGTCGCGGTGATGCTCGCCCTGCGATACGGGTACGTCATCGGGTTTCAGGCGAGCGACCTGAAGCTCGTCACCTCGCTTCTCGTCATCGTCGCCTTGGTCGTCCCGGCGTTCCGCGCCCGGCTCGAGCGGAGGGTGCGAGCATGCTGAGGCTCGAGGCGCTGCGCAAGGTTTTCCGCTCGGGTCCGGACCTCGTCGTCGCCCTGGCCGGCGTCGACCTCCACTTGGAGAGAGGGGACTTCCTGACGGTGATCGGGTCGAACGGCGCAGGAAAGACCACGCTCCTCAACCTGATTGCGGGGGCGTTCCCGCCGACGGCCGGGCGCGTGTGGATCGGCGGACAGGACGTGACGCTGCAACCGGCACACTGTCGCGCGCGGCGGATCGGCCGCATCGTTCAAGATCCGCTTGCGGGCACCGCACCGAACATGACGATCGCCGAGAACCTCGCCCTGGCGTGTCAGCGCTCCGGCCGCTCGTTCCGGCTCGCCCTGCCCCGCCGGCGTCGGACCCAGTTTCTCGAGCGGGTGGGCGGTCTCCGGATGGGACTCGATCGCCGCCTCGACGATCCGGTGTACCTGCTGTCCGGCGGGGAGCGCCAAGCGCTGACCGTCACGATGGCGACCCTGTCCCGGCCGGACATCCTCCTTCTCGACGAGCACACCGCGGCGCTCGACCCGGCCAACGCCGTCGCGATCGCCTCGCTCACCGAGCAGTTCGTCGACGACCTCGGCCTGACCACCGTCATGGTCACTCACAACATGGAGCAGGCAATCGCCCTGGGCAATCGCCTCGCCATGATGCACAAGGGGGAGATCCTGACGCAGCTCCTGGGCGAGGAGAAGGCGAAGATGCATGTCGAGGGGCTGATCGCCCTGTTCGCCCGGCGTCACATCACCGAGGACGAGCTTCTGCTCGAACGGATCCCCTAGGCGTCCTTCCCGCAGCAGTTCTTGTACTTTTTCCCCGACCCGCAGGGACACGGGTCGTTCCGCCCGGGGGCCTTGGCCTTGCTCACCGGCTTGCGGCGCGCTTTCGGCGCGGTCGACGTTGTTGCGCCGCCTGCGTCCCCGCCGCCGGCGTGGACGAAACTCATCTCGCGCTCCGGCGCCTCTTCCTGTGGGTTCTCCACGGCCGCCAAGCGTGGGTTGAGGAGCGAGGAGACGATCTTCTGCGCCGCCCGGGCGAGCATCTCCTGGAAGAGCACGTAGGATTCCCGCTTGAAGGTCACCAACGGATCGGTGCCCGCGTAGGCGGTCAGGCCAATCCCTTCCTTCAAGTCGTCGAGTGTGTAGAGGTGCGAGAGCCACGTTTCGTCGATCGTCGTCAGGATCAGGTAGCGAGCGACGAGCGGGAACCGCTCGGCAAGCCGGTCCTTCTGGCGCTCGAGGGCGGCATCGAAGTGCTCGATGGTCGCCTGCGTCAACCCCTCGATGTCCTTGTCCGCGAGCGCATCGGGCGAGAGCGGCAGGTAGCCCGACAGCGCGTGAGCGAGTCCGGAGAGGTTCCACTCCTCCGGCGTCAACGCGGCCGGTGCGTAGTCCGTGACCAGACCGGCCGCCACCTCCTCGATCAGGTCATGCAGGTACTCGTCGAGGTCCTCCATCGGCAGCGACTCGGCCTCCTCGGGTGGGGGCAGCAGGAACCGGTCGCGCAGCGCGTAGATCGCCTCGCGCTGCTTGGCGAGAACGAGATCGTATTCCAAGAGGTGCTTCCGGATGTCGAAGTTCCGTCCTTCCACGCGCTTCTGCGCTCGACGGATCGCGCCCGAGAGCAGGTCGTGATGAATCGCCTGTCCCTCCTCGACGCCCAATCGGTCCATCACCGCGCCGATCCGGTCCCCTCCGAAGATCCGCAGGAGATCGTCTTCCAGGGACAGGTAGAACTGCGAGGAGCCGGGATCCCCTTGCCGGCCGGCGCGGCCGAGGAGCTGGTTATCGATCCGCCGCGACTCATGGCGCTGGCCGCCGATGACGTGCAGCCCGCCGAGCTCGGCGACCCCCTCCTCGAGCTTGATGTCGGTCCCGCGACCGGCCATGTTGGTCGCCACGGTGATCGCCCCGCGGTGGCCGGCGTCCTTGACGATCTCGGCCTCCTTCTCGTGGTACTTGGCGTTGAGCACGCTGTGTTCGAGGCCGCGGCGCTTGAGCAGGGCCGAGAGCACCTCCGACTTCTCGATCGAATCCGTTCCCACGAGAACCGGTCGCCCGCTCTCGTGGAGCGTCTCGATCTCCTGCGCGATCGCCTCGAACTTCGCCCGCTCCCGGCGGAAGATCACGTCGGGCTTCGCCTCGCGGATCAACGGCCGGTTGGTCGGAATCACGAGGACCGGCAGGTGGTAGATCTGCTTGAACTCCTCCTCCTCGGTCTTCGCGGTGCCCGTCATCCCGCAGATCGCGCCGTAGAGCTGGAAGTAGTGCTGAAGGGTGATCGTCGCGAGGGTCTGGGACTCGCGCTGGACGGTCATCCCCTCCTTGGCCTCGAGCGCCTGGTGCAGACCGTCGGAGTACCGACGGTCGGGCATCAGCCGGCCGGTGAACGTGTCGACGATCATGACCCGGCCGTCCTTGACGATGTAGTCCTGCTCCTTCTTGAACAGGTGCAACGCGCGCAGGGCGTTCTCCAGGTAGTGGAGGGTCTCCGTCTCCTCGGGAGCGTAGAGGTTGTCGATCGACAGGGTCTTCTCCGCCTTGTGGATTCCCTCGTCGGTCAGGGTGAGCCGCCGGGTCTCCTCGTCGATCTCGAAGTCGGCGTCCCGCTTGAAGCGGTGCGCGATGCTCGCGAACTTGCGGTAGCGGTCGATCGCCTGCGCGGTCGACCCGGAGATGATGAGCGGCGTGCGCGCCTCATCGATGAGGATGTTGTCGATCTCGTCGATGATCGCGAAATCGAGCGGCCCCTGGACCTTCTGGTTCGCGGACAGGACCATGTTGTCGCGCAGGTAGTCGAAGCCGAACTGGTTGTTCGTCCCGTAGGTGATGTCGGCCGCATAGGCGGGCTTGCGCTCCTCCGGCGACATCTCCTCCTGCAGAAGTCCCACCGAAAGGCCGAGCGCTTCGTAGATCGGCCCCATCCACTCTCGGTCGCGCCGCGCCAAGTAGTCATTCACCGTGACGACGTGGACCTTTCCGACGAGCGCGTTCAGCGTAGCCGGGAGGGTCGCCACGAGCGTCTTTCCCTCACCGGTCTGCATCTCGGCGATCTTGTGATCGTCGAGGGCCAAGCCGCCGATGATCTGCACGTCGAACGGCCGCATCGCGACCGTCCGCTTCGCCGTCTCCCGGACCACCGCAAAGACCTCGTCCCGGACCTCCTCGCGAGGCTCCCCGTCCGCGAGCCGCGCCTTCGCCGCGGCGATCCGCTCACGCAGCGCCTCCAGGGGCAGCTCCTGGAGCTCGGGCTCGAGGGCGTTCACGGCCTGGAGGTGCTGGCTGTAGCGGCGCAGCTGCTGGGCGTTCGTCTGTCCGAGGACGAAGTCCAAAGCCCGCTTGATTCGCTCATTTGCCATGGGGAAACCACCGATTCAGTATAGGAACGCTGCCGGAGGCTTTCAAGCGCCGCTACATCGACGGAAGCTTGTCAAGGCTCGCGGTGACGGCCTGTTTCTCCTGATTGAGGAGGGAGATCTGCCCGCTGAGCGAGCTGTATTCCGAGGCCGGCATCGAGGTGGCGGTGTCGAGCTTGCGCTGAGCGTCGGCGAGCTTCTTCTCGATCAGGGTGAGCGCGGATTCGTAGTTCTTCCGCGCCGTCACCGGCATGCCCTTGCCCCGATACAGATCGCCCAGGGCGATGTAGGCCCGCTCGAAGTCCGGGTGCTCCTTGACCAGGGCCTCCAGGAGGTCGGCGGCGCGCTCCGTGTCCCCCTCACGGATCGCGATGATCCCGTTGAGATACTCGGCCTGGAGCTGCGTCTGCGCGCTCGGCTCGGTGTCGAGCAGCAAGGTCACGTACTTCTGGGCGGTGGCCGTGTCGCCGAGGTTGACCGACAGGTTGGCGATGGTGAGGTACACCGGCTCGTCCACAAACCGCGTGAGGCAGCGCTTCAGGTCATCCAACGCCCCCTCGTAGTCGCCCTGCTGAACCTTGGCCTGAGCCAGGTAGTAGTAGGTCTGCCGCGGGCAGAAATCGAGGCTCAGGCTCCGCTCGAGCGTCCGCTGCGCGAGCACCGGGTCTCCGAGCTGGAGCTGGCGAATCCCCTCACCCATGAGGCTGTTCGCCTGGCCATCGCGAACCGCGATCACCGACACGCAGAGCCCGGCGAGCACGAGCCCGATCACCCCGGCGCGAAGCGGCCAGCCCGACACCCGGGGCCGAAAGACAGCGCCGTCCTCTCCGTACGCGCGCGAGCAGACCAGACCGAGGACGAGCACCAGAACGAGCGCCGAGGAGGGCAAGTGCGCGGGAAAGCTCACGAGCGCGTGAGCGAGAAAGACGACGGCGCCCGCTCCAAGGAGGAGCAGGTCGAAGCGGTCGGCCTCGTCCGGATTCCGGCGAAGCCGGATCCAGAAGGTCAACGGGATCATGACCAGAAGCGAGAGGACCGCGACGATCCCCAGGCTTCCGAGCTCGGCCGCGGCCTGCACATAGTCGTTGTGCGCCTGGGCCGCCCGGGCGATGTAGAAGTCGTAGGCCTTTCCCCGCGGGGTTGACAGGAAGTCCGCCTTGTACGGGAGGAAGTTCAGTTTGTAGTTCCCCAGGCCGACCCCGGTGACGGGGTGCGCCTTGAACATCTCCCAGCCGACCCACCAGTCCCAGCTCCGCACGTTTCCCGAGTTCTGGGCCCACAGGCGCCCAAGGAAGCTCTGGCCCTGCGCCGAGAGGCCGACGACCGAGTTGAGGGGGCCGGACGGCGACTCGACGAAGAAGGTGAACGCGAGCACCGCGAGCAGCGCCAGGAGCCAGATCCGGTTGCGACGGATCGGCTCGACCGGCCGGAAGATCGCCCACGCGGCGAGCAGGACCACCGCGGCGATCATGAGCGCGACGCGCGTTCCCGCCTGATTGACGAGCATCACCATCCCGAAGTTGAACGAGATGAGGACGATCGCCAGGGCGCGCAGAATCCGGGAACGCAGCCTGACGACGAGGATGATCGACGGCAGGAGGGTGTAGGCGAGGAAGCCGCCGACGTAGTTGCGGTTCCCCATCACCGAGATGATCGAGCCCACGCCACGCCCGCCCGGGGCCCCGGGCATCGCGCCGAGGTATTGCAGGAGCCCGTAGAGCGACACGAAGAACCCCGACAGGAGGAGCGCGTAGAGAAGCAGGTTGACGTCACGCACCTCGCGCGCGAGGTTCGCCACGAGGAGGAAGAGAAGCCCGAAGTACACGAACAGGGTGAGGCTCTGGATGACCACGCCGCCGTTGGTCGCGTGCAGAAGCGAGAGAAGGCTCACGACGACCAAGCCGATCGCGGGGAAGACGAGCCACGGGAGCCGCAGCCGCTCGCCCCGCTTGATCCAGGCCCCGATCCCCCAGCCGGCGAGCAGCACCGACACCCCAACCAGGGTGTAGAGCGTCTTCGCGTAGCCGTACTCCGTGATCGTCGGCCAGATGTAAAGCGGCATCGAGAAGACGAAGGCCGCGGTCACGTAGAGTAGGATCCGGTCGACGGACAGCCTCCGAGGCGAACGGCGCTCGTCCTTCCTCTTGGCTCTGATCCTGCGCTTCTTGGCCATGGCGTCGGAGGATTATACGATCGGAAGCCCGCCCGCGGCAATCAGGCTCTGGGCCGCCTCGCGGAAGCGCGGCCACCCACCGAGCGATTGGAGCAGAAGGAAGAGCCGGGGCCACAGCTGTTGCTTTCCGACAAACGCCCGCACGAGCCGGCTCGGGTAATCGATGTCTCCGACCTGCTCGATGACGCGGAGGATCTGCGGATCGTTGAGTCCAGCAAACGCCCGGTCGATCTCCTCGTCGCAGAAGCCCGACAAGACCTCGTGCGCCGCCGCCCCGAACCGCAACTCGTCGCCGATCGCGGCCCGCCAGCGCTGCTCGTACGGGTCCAGGCTCCCCGCGTCGCTCCGGCCGGCCAGGCCAGCGTAGCCTGCGATCTCGCCAGCAATCCGTCCACAGAGCGTGCCGGTGTACAGGCCGCCGCCGGAGGTCGGCTTCACCTGCCCGGCCGCGTCGCCGACGAGGAGCGCCCCGTCGGTCACCGTGCGGGCCACCGGCTCGATCGGGATGAGTCCGCCGATCCGCGCGATGACCGCTCCGGGATACCGCTCGACGAGGAGCCGGTCAAGCAGGGCGCGCGGGTCATGCCCCGGGGTCGTAGCGAGCCCCACCCTCAGCCGGCCTGGCTCCGCGGGGATCGCCCAGGCGAAGAATCCCGGTGCAACCGCCTCGCCGAACAGGATCTCGACCTCGTCCGCAGCGACCGCATCCGAGTCGAGCACGGCCTGGCTCGCCTCGAGCAGCCGGCCAGGCCGCGGCAGGCCGAAGAAGCCGGCGACGTCGCTTCGTGGACCGTCCGCACCGATGACTATCTTGACCGGGAGCTCTTCCCGGCGGTGCGTTTCGACCGCAAGCGAGCCGGCACGCGCGCTCACCGCCCGCGTGTGCGTGCGGATCTCGACCCCGGCGCCCCCCGCGCGGGCGAGGAGGTCGCGGTTCAGCCGGGCGCGGTCGATGACCAGGGCCTTGGTCTGCGAGGCGCGCAGGTGAAGGGTCGGTCCTCCCGGTGCGAGCAGAGTCCCCCCGCGGATTTCCCGCAAGACGCAGTCAGACGGCGCCCCCAGCGCCTCCCAGGCGCGCGGGCTGACGAGCCCAGCGCAACGGGCGGGCTCGCCGGATCCGTCCCCCGCCTCGACCAGAAGGACGCGAGCCCCGACCGCCGCCGCGGCGCGCGCAGCCACCGCGCCGATCGGCCCCCCGCCGACCACCCCCACGTCGTAGGCACGCGACGAAGCCGTCACAACGCCTCCCACTTCGGGTCGCGAGTCATGATCTCGTCGACGAGGGTCGCCGGCGCAACGCCGCCATCGAGCAGCCGCCACACGGCGTCGGTGATCGGCATGTCCACGCCCAGCTCGGCGGCCATTTCGTGCACCACCCGCGCCGCGTAGACGCCCTCGGCGACCATCTTCATCCCCGAGAGGATCGCCGAAAGCGGCTCCCCCCGCCCGAGCCGGTAGCCAACCCGCCGGTTGCGGCTGTGCTCGCTGGTGCAGGTCGCGACCAGGTCCCCGAGTCCGGACAGGCCGAAGAGCGTCTCGCCGCGCACGCCGAGGTGGCGGCCGAAGCGGACCATCTCCGCCAGTCCCCGCGTGACGAGCGCCCCTCGGCTGTTGTCCCCGAAGCCGAGCCCATCGGACACCCCGCTCGCCAGGGCGATGACGTTCTTCAGCGCCGCGCACAGCTCCACTCCGCGGAGGTCGCTCGAGAGGTAGATCCGGAAGCGGGGCGTCGCGAGCGCCTGCTGGAGCGCGACGCCGAGCTCGTGGTCGTTCCCCGCCAAGACGACGGCGGTCGGCAGATCGCGGCCGACCTCCTCGGCGTGGCTGGGGCCCGACAACGCGAAAACGGCCCGGTGCGCCGCGGCCTCGCGCACGAGGTCCGACACCGTCCGCCGGGTGGCGTGGTCGATCCCCTTGGTCAGACTGATGTAGACCTTGCGAGAATCGGACATCGGGGCGATCCGCTCAAGAAGCGACCGCACCGCGAAAGACGGCACCGCGAGGACGACGGTCTCCTCGGCCATCGCGCGGGGGAGGTCCGAGGTGATCGCGAGCCGCTCGCACGGAAGCGAGACGCCGGGAAGGTAGGTCGGATTCTCCCGCACCGTGTCGAGCGTTCGCGCGGTGTCCGGATTCCTGGCCCACAGCGTCACCTCGTGGCCGCGACGCGCCAGCAGCCGGGCAAACGCCGTCCCCCAGCCACCCGCGCCGAGGACGGAGACCCTCACTGGCCGGTCGCACTCCCGATCGGAATCGGCATCCGCTGCCCGGCGTGCGCCTCGATCCACGAGGTCGCAACAGCGATCGGATCGCCGTCATCCGGCACGACGATGTCCGGCGTGAGTCCCACCCCCTGCACGACATGGCCGTCGGGGGTCGTGTACTCGCCGGTCGTCAGCTTGAGGGCCGACCCATCGCGGTAGTCGAACAGCTGCTGGATGACGCCCTTCCCGAACGTCTGCTGCCCGATCAGGATGCCCATGTCGTGGTCGCGGATCGCGCCCGCTGTGATCTCCGCGGCGCTCGCCGTTCCCCCATTCACGAGCACGGCCAAGGGGAGGTCCGGAATCACGTTCCCGGTCGACCAGTAGGCTTGATCTCCGGAGGTCCTGCTGGTCGTGGACACGACGATCCCCTTGTCCACGAACCGGCTGGAGATGGAGATGGCCGCGGTCAAGAGTCCACCGGGGTTGTTGCGCATGTCCAGGATGATCCCGTCGAGCGGGTCGAGATCCTCGCTCGTCAGCGCCTGATCGAGGCCGAGCACCACATGCTCGTCGAAGCGCGACAGCCGGATGTAGAGGATCCGGCCGTCGTCAACGAGCTTGCTCGTCACCGACTGCACCGTGATCTGGCTGCGGACGATCGGGATCTCCTCTTCGGTGCCGTCCTTGTGACGGACCCGCAGGGTGACCGTCGTGCCCTCGACCCCCCGGATCTTCGTCGAGGCCTGCGTGAGGCTGATCCCCTCCGTCGACTCCCCGTCGATCGCCAGGATCTGGTCGCCCGCCCTGATCCCGGCCTGCTCGGCCGGCGTATCAGCGAGTGGAGCAATCACCGTCAGAACGTTGTCCTTGATCGTGATCTCGATCCCCACACCCGTAAACTCGCCGTTCAAGCTGTCTTCGAAGTCCTTACGCTGCGTCGGATCCAGGAACTCGCTGTAGGGATCGTCCAGCTGATCCACGAGCCCCTTCATCGCACCATAGAGCGCCTGCTGGTCGTTCACCCGGTCCGGCTGGTAGAAGTAGGCCTTGATCGTCTGATAGAGTTGGGAGAGAGGCGAGAACAGGTCCGGACTGGTCTCCTGGGCTCCCCCGACCCCGAAAGCGAACAGCAGGAGAACGACGGGGACCAGGACGGCCAGCGCCCGCACGGCTATCGAACGTCTCTTCACGCTTCCTCACCTCGCTTCGGCGCTATTTTACCCGGTCGGGCGCACCCGGTGTAGGCGGCAGGCCCAAGTAGGCGGACTGGGCCTGCGTTAGGCGATCGATCTCCAGACCGAGCGCGGCGAGCTTGAGGCGCGCCACAGCCTCGTCGATCGCCGGAGGCACCGCGTAGAGCGCGGGCGCGAACGGGCCGTCCCGTACGATGTGTTCCAGTGTCAACGCCTGTACGGCAAACGAGATGTCCATGATCTCCACGGGGTGCCCGTCGCCGAGGACGAGGTTCACCAGGCGTCCGTCGCCGAGGAGGTACAAGGAGCGGCCATCGGCCAGAGTGAACGCCTCGATCCCCTCGCGGGACGCCTTCGACGACAGCGCCAGGCGGTGAAGCGCGCCCTTGTCGATCTCCACGTCGAAGTGGCCGGCGTTCGCGAGGAGGAGCCCGTCCTTCGCCCCGCGCAGCGCCTCTTCGGACACCACGCCGGTGCAGCCGGTCGCCGTCACGAGGATGTCAGCGTCGCGGATTGCGTCGACGAGCGGTCGGACGGCGAAGCCATCCATCACGGCCTCGACCGCGCGCACGGGGTCGACCTCGCTCACCGTGACGCGCGCGCCGAGGCCGCGCGCGCGCAGGGCGATGCCCCGGCCGCACCAACCGTAGCCCGCCACGAGGATGGCCTTGCCGGCGACGAGCAGGTTCGTCGAGCGCATGATCCCGTCCCAGACCGACTGCCCTGTGCCGTACCGGTTGTCGAAGAGGTACTTCATCCGCGCGTCGTTCACGGCGAACATCGGGAACCGCAGGGCCCCGTCGCGGTCGAGCCGCCGCAGCCGGTGAACGCCGGTGGTCGTCTCCTCGCAGCCGCCCAGGAGCTCACCGGGCGTCCCGTGGTGCAAGAGGTTCACGAGATCACCGCCGTCGTCGAGAACAAGGTCCGGCCCGGTGTCGAGGACCCGTTCGAGGTGCGCCGTGTACTCCGCGTCGTCCACGCCGTGACGGGCGTGGACGACGATCCCCTCCTCCCGACCGAGTGCCGCGGCGATGTCGTCCTGCGTCGAGAGCGGGTTGCTGCCGGTCACCGCCACGCTCGCGCCGCCGTCTCGCAAGAGCATCGCCAGGCACGCGGTCTTCGCCTCGAGGTGGATGCTCATCGCGATCCGGTGTCCAGAGAACGGCCGCTCGCTCGCGAACCGCTCGCGCAGGCGGGCACGCAGCGGCATGTGGGCGGCGGCCCAGTCGATCTTGCCACGGCCGCGCGTTGCCGATTCGTCGCTTGTATTCATCACTCCCTCCCCCTCGCTGATCCAAACGAGTATGCGCCACGCGACAGTGCCGATGCAACCCGGACTTCTCACATTCTCCTTTCTTCCTTGACAAGGGGAGTGCCGCGTGCTAGATTTCCACGTAGATGGCAGTCGTTCCTGACTCCTTTTGTAGGACTGATCGAACGTTCTGCCTCGAAGCATGCGTCACAGCAAGGAGGTGACGGAGTATGGCAGAACGTGAAACCGGCACGGTGAAGTGGTTCAATAACACCAAGGGATACGGCTTCATCCAGCGCGACGCGGGTGAGGACATCTTTGTGCACTTCAGTGCCATCCGTGGTTCGGGCTACCGCTCCCTGGACGAGGGACAGCGGGTGGAGTTCACCGTGGCCCAGGGCGACAAAGGCCCGCAGGCCCAGGATGTGACCGTTATCACCTAGTTTCGACAGCCTATCGACAGACCGGCAAGCAACG
>Ga0068714_10003577_pt1 | contig 18254 bp, 15 predicted proteins | sample MTBNYHSulfiMetaG_FD_62988 | JGI IMG/M metagenome (GOLD analysis project Ga0068714, IMG submission 62988) | Enrichment culture microbial communities from rom New York Harbor, USA that are MTBE-degrading - MTBE-NYH (New York Harbor Sulfidogenic)... | ecosystem: Environmental > Aquatic > Marine >... | reverse complement strand
CGAAGAGAAAGTAGGGGACCTCCATCCCCGCGGCCTTGATCTCGCTGACGATCCGGGCCGCCTTGGGCCAGCCCTCGTGGCCGTAGCAGCCGACCACGGCCTTCTTGAAGCCCAGCCCCAGGAGCTCCCGGTACTCGTCCAGCCGCTCCCGGAGCATGATCAGGTTGGAGGTCCGCTTTATGGCCTGGAGGTGGTCGCCGCAGGTCCCGCCGCAGGGGTCGTACCAGAAGAGGTTCTCCAGGGGCGCCTCCTCGGCCCGGGCGAGCGGGGAGGCCAAGGCGGCCAGGAGGACCGCCAGGGCCCCCAGGAGCAGAAAACCGGGCTTGGTTATGCGGGTCATCCTCCCTCCCCGTGAACCCGGATTATACCCCTCGGCCTGGACCGGGGCCAACCAGCCTCAGTCGATCCAATTAAGGGTCCGCTCCACCGCCTTGAGCCAGCCTTGGTAGCCTTTTGTCCGCTCCTCCCGGCCCATGACCGGCTGCCAGGTCCTTTCGGCCCGCCAGTTCCGCTCCAGCTCCTTTAGGCCAGACCAGAAGCCCACCGCCAGCCCGGCCGCGTAGGCCGCGCCCAGGGCGGTCGTCTCCGAGACGGCCGGCCTGACCAGGGGCACCCCCAGCTGATCGGCCTGGAACTGCATCAACAGGTCGTTGTGGACCATCCCCCCGTCGACCTTGAGGCCGCTCAGGGGGGTCCCCGAGTCGGAGTTCATGGCCTCCACCAGGTCCCTGGTCTGATAGGCCGTGGCCTCCAGGACGGCCCGGGCCAGGTGGGACCTGGTGGCGAAGCCGGTCAGCCCCACGATCACCCCCCGGGCGTCCGACCGCCAGCGGGGGGCGAAGAGGCCGGAGAAGGCCGGGACAAAGTAGACCCCGCCGCTGTCCGGGACCTGGCCGGCCAGCTCCTCGATCTCTTCCGCCCCGGAGATCAAGCCCAGGTTGTCCCGGAGCCACTGGACCAGGGCCCCGGCCACGGCGATGGAGCCCTCCAGGCAGTAGGCCGCCGGCTGGTCGTCCAGCCGAAAGGCCACCGTGGTCAGGAGGCCGCTTTTGGAGGGGACCGGCTCCGGGCCGGTGTGGAGGAGGAGGAAGCAGCCGGTGCCGTAGGTGTTCTTGGCCTGGCCCGGCTTAAAGCAGGCCTGGCCCGCCAGGGCCGCCTGCTGATCCCCCAACGCCCCGCAGACCGGCACCTGGGCCTTGAGCGGGCCTTCCCGCCTGGTCAGGCCCCAGGTCCGGGAGTCCGAGGAGGGGACTATTCTCGGCAGGATCTCCTCCGGAATACCCAGGGTCCGGAGGATCTCCCCCTCCCAGGCCAGGTCGGGGAGGCTCATCAGCATGGTCCGGCTGGCGTTGGTCACGTCGGTGACCCGGGCCCCCCCGTCCGGCCCGCCGGTCAGCCACCAGATCAGCCAGGTCTCCATGGTTCCCAGGAGGGCCCGGCCCTTTGCGACGGCCGGCCCCAGCTCGGGGACGTTGTCCAGGAGCCACCTCATCTTGGGCCCGGAGAAGTAGGTCGCCACCGGCAGCCCGGTCTTCTCCCGGAAGCGGTCCAACCCCCCTTCCCGGATCAGCTCCCGGCAGATGTCCCTGGTCCGGGTGCACTGCCAGACCACGGCCGGAGCCAAGGGCCGGCCGGTCCTCCTGTCCCAGGCCACCACCGTCTCCCGCTGGTTGGTTACCCCGATGGCGGCCAGGTCACGGCCCCTCAGGCCGGCCCGGGTCAGGGCTCTCTGGATGACCTCCCGGGTGTTGGTCCAGATCTCCAGGGGGTCGTGCTCCACCCAGCCCGGACGGGGGTAGATCTGCCGGTGCTCCCGGCCGGCCTGGCCGGCTATCTCGCCTTGGCGGTCGAAGATGATGAACTTGGTGCTGGTGGTCCCCTGATCCACCGCGCCCACAAAGTCGGCCATCATCTCTCCCCCGAAGCTGATTTAAAACCTACGCTCGGGCCCGATCTCATCGTCAGGTTTGAAGCGCAACCCTCGAAACATTGACACCTACCTTTTAAGTTACGCTACTTAATTTTCCTTGATCTCGGACCCGGTCGGTAATTTTCAAGCAGCTTCTTAAACAGCCAACACCGTTTTTACGGCAAGCCCGGGTTTTTCATGAGCGATCGTCGCGAGGGGGCCCGATCCTGAGATGGACCCCGCAGTAGATCGATCATGAAATATCCGGGCTACATGACCACCATGACCTTGACCGCCCTCTCCTTCTCCTTGAGGGCGTGGTCAAAGGCCTCCTGGATCCTCTCCAGGGGGAACCGGTCGGTGATGACCTTGGTGTAGTCGATCCTGTCCCTGATCCGGGACATGAACCGGATCGTCCTGGGGAAGGCAAAGGGCGAGCCGGCCTGCCCGGTCAGGGAGAGGCTCTTCCAGATGAAGAGACCCAGCTCCAGGGAAACCTTCCGGCCGATGGAGTGGCCGATGAGCCGGATTCGGCCCTCGTGGGCGGCCACCTCGCCCAGGCTGGCGATGGCCTGGTCGGTCCCCGAGGCCTCCACCACCAGGTCGGCCCCCCTCCCCTTGGTCAGCTCGGCCACGGCCTCCTTGACCTCCACCGCCCGGGGGTCGATGGCCTCATCGATCCCCAGGTCCAAGGCCATCCGCCGCCGGAACCCGATGGGCTCCACCAGGATGACCCTGGCCCCGGCCGCCCGGGCCACGACGGCGGCGAAGAGCCCGATGGGACCGGCCCCGAAGACCACCACCTCGTCGCTGGCGTTGACGTAACCGCCCCGGCCCCAGATGGCGTAATAGGAGACCGAGAAGGGCTCCACCAGGGCCCCCTCCTCGAAGCTCATCTCCTCCGGGAGCTGGTGGAGGAACCTCTCCTCCATGACCAGGTACTCCCCCATCCCCCCCGGCGAATTGGGCATGAAGCCGGCCTCCCTCATGTTCAGGCAGGCCGCGGCGGAGAGGTTGGACTTGCAGTTCTCGCACCCCCCGCATGGCAGGACGCAGTCGCCGGTGACCTTGTCGCCCTTTCTCAGGTGGCTGACCCCGGGGCCTGTCTCGGCCACCTCGCCGGCCCACTCGTGACCCGGAACATAGGGGCCCAAATCGTACCTGCCCTCCTTGGACTTGCCGGTGTAGCACTCCAGGTCCGAACCGCAGATCCCGGCCGCCCTGAGGCGGACCAGGACCAGGTCCCCCCGGAGTTCCGGCGTTTCCGTCTCCCTCAGCTCAAGCTGGCGGGGACCGGAAAGAAAAGCTGATTTGGGGCTCATGGGGCACCTCCAGGCTTTACGTTTGCTCTCTCTTGTCACCAGGTCCGGTCAATGAGGACCAATCCTGGGCAGGCAAAAGGCCGGCTTCCAGCCCTCGGAGCCGGGCTCCTTGAGGTAGGGCTCCATCTCCTTGTTGGTCCTGAAGGTGGTGCTCTCCGGGTCCGGGACGCTCCCCGCCGGCCAGGTCTCCAGGACCTGATCGCAGAGGAGGTCCAGGTACTCGCAGACGGCCACCACCGCCCTCAAGGTCTTCCCGGCCCGGGCTCTGCTGGCCCGGCCGACCACCGCCTCGGGGGTGGCCACCAGCTCCAGGGGGATGTCCCCGGCCCGGGACTTGTAGGTGTTGGGCCGCAGCAGATCCTCCACCGACTTGTCGAAATGGCCGTCGGGAAGGTACCTGAAGCCGGGCATGGGGCCGGTGTCCTCGGCGTGGGCCATCTCCACCATCTCCGGGAAGAGCTCCAGCCCCAGGGAGGTTTCGGCCTCGTCGGCGTGGATGAAGCGGTCCTCCAGCTTGCCGCCGTGCTCCTCGGTCTCGAAGAACTCCCGCACCGCCCGGTGCCACTCCAGGGCCAGGTAGAAGCCGGGCAGCTGATAGGTGTTCATGAACCGTTTGACGGCCTTCTCGATCTCGTTCTGCTGGGCGTGGTTGTTGATCCAGATCTGCTTCCGGAAGCCGTCGTTCCAGAGCCCGTAGATGACCTGCATGATCGTCTGCTCAAAGGCGTCGTCGCTGACCATGACCGTCCCGTACATCCCCTGGTGCCAGGGGGGGTGGACCCCGTAGTTGAGGGGAAAGGCCAGGTTTACCGGCGGTTTGCCGGCCTTCTTCTGCTTCCGGCGGACCGCCTCGGCCAGGCGGGCCACCAGGAAGGTGTCGAACCCGCTGACGGTGTGGAGGCCGTGGTTCTCGGTGCAGCCCACCGGGACGAGGACGATGTCGTTCTTGCGGCGGTTCTCGATCAGCTCCTTCCTGACCGTGTTCTGGATGTAGGAGCCCGGCTTCTCCAGCTCGCCCGGCGAGGGGATCTCATACTCCCGGGCCAGGGCCTCCACCTCCTGGTCGGAGAGGGAGTGGATCCTCGCCTTAAGCCGGCCCACGGCCGTGTCCTCAAAGGGAAACCGGCAGCTTTTCCCATCCATGCTCATGCCTCCTGGAACGTTGGCGGTTGACGATCAAACCTTCAGGGGGCGGGGCCTTCGGGTCCCCCTCCGCGGCCTTGCCGGGGCCCGGCTGGGGCGGTTCGGGGCTCGAGCCCGTCCCTCTCTCCCGCCCCGGAAGGACCGGGGCGGCCGCGGCCGCCCTCGGGGAGAAACCTACTTGGTGGTGAAGACCCAGGGCATGGAGTTGACCCAGACCGCCACCGCCTTCTCCTCCCCGACGTTGGTTATCCGGTGGGGGATCTCCGAGCTCAAGGTGACCGAGTCGCCCGGGCTCAAGCGGAGGACCTGGCCGCTCACCTCCACCTCCAGCTCGCCCTGGAGGACCAGCCCGCACTCCGCCCCCTGGTGGGTGTAAAGACCCTCCCCGGTGGAGCCTCCGGGCGGCCATTCGTTGAGGATGAACTCAAAGGGGACGTTGACCCCCCTTGACAGGAGCTGGAACTGAACCCCCCCTTCCATGGACAGGACCTTGCGCTGGCCCGGTTTCATGAGCTGCGGCAGGGCGCCCTCGGCCGGGGCGGACTCCAGGACCAGCCGGGAGATGGAAACCCCCAGGGCCTCGCTGACCGCCCTCAACGTGCCCAAGGAGGGGGAGGCGGTCTCGGTCTCGATCTGGCTGAGGAGGCTGGGCGAGCAGTTGCAGGCGGTGGCCAGCTCGGCCAGGGTCAGCCCCCTTTCCTTGCGGAGCATCCTGATATTCTGGCCGATTGAGACCTGCATCCCATTTTCATCTTGACTAAACAATTCAATTATGCTGAATTTTTTTTCAGTATTTGTCAAACACAATCTGCCCGAAAGTTCCCTTGACCGACCCGGCCGGGGCTATAATGTTCCTGGCCAAACCCCGGTCGGCGAGATAGGGTTGTTCATGGTCTCCCGACGGCCGCGGCCGAGGGATGGGCGGAGGCGACCGGGGCCGGCCTTTGGGGGGGGTCTTTGCTAGGCTAAAGAAGGAGTGCTCTTGATGGGGTCCTGGCCACCTACCGGGAAGAACAACTCTCCTTCGGCTCCCGCCGGCCCTGGACCGGACCGGTCGCAGCCGGCCGCCGTTGAACGAGCCTCCCTCCTCCGGGCCGCCAAGCACCGGAGGCTTCTCAAGAGCGCCTCGACCCTCCTGATCCTCCTGGCCATGATCGTCACCTTCTCCCTCATCTCCCCCCAGTTCCTGTCCAAGGCCAACCTCCTCAACATCTTCGAGCAGAACGCGGTTCTGGGGATCATCGCCTGCGGGATGGCCTTCATGATCATCATCGGCGGGTTCGATCTCTCGGTGGGGTCCACCGCCGCCATCGCCGGGGTGGTGGCCGCCCTCATCCTCCGGGACAACCCCGGCGGCTTCCTCTTCGCGGTGCTGGCCGGGCTGGGGGTCGGGGCCCTGATCGGTCTGTGCAACGGCCTCCTCATCAGCAAGGTGGGCATCAACCCCTTTATCACCACCCTGGGGATGATGGTCATCATCCGGGGGCTGGTCTTCGTCATCACCAAGGGCAACACCATCTTCGGCTTCCCCCTGGAGTACAACGTCATCGGGATGGGCTTCTGGGGCCCGATCCCGGTCCCCATGACCCTCTGGGGGATCGTGGTCCTGATCTGCTTCTTCCTCCTCAAGTACACCCGCTTCGGGCAGTACGTCTACGCCGTGGGGGGGAACGAGACGGTGGCCCATCTGTCCGGGATCAACGTCGACCTGACCAAGATCCTGGCCGCCGTGGTCTGCGGGCTGCTGGCCTCCTTCGGGGGGATTGTCCTCCTCTTCCGGGTCATGGCCGCCTCCCCCCAGGCCGGAAACATGTACGAGCTCTACGCCATCGCCGCCACCGTCCTGGGCGGCTGCGCCCTGGGCGGCGGCATCGGGGGAGTCCTGGGAACGGTGATCGGAGCCCTCCTCCTGGGGGTGATCATCAACGGGCTGCACATCGTCGGCGTCTCCGCCTACTGGGAGGCCACCATCACCGGGCTGATCATCCTGGTGGCCGTGGCCATTGACGTCATCTCCCGGAAGATGGCCCTGAAGTCCTGACCGCCGTTTAACCCCGGGGCTGCCGGCCTTGGGTCACCGGAAGGCGGAAGGGCTGGGCTGGGTCCCTCAACGCGGGCAATCGGTCTCCATCGAGCCGAGGGCGAGATAAACCTTTTTCTTCAGGAGGGAAAGACGATGGCTGGATTCAAGACGTTGAAAGTAGGCCTGGCCCTGGCGGCCCTGATCGTGTTCGGCCTGGGCTCCCTGGCCGCGGCGGACCAAGGCCCCGTGACCTGGGAAAAGGGGATCAAGAAGCCCCAGGGCGAGTGGTTCGTGGGAGTGACCCTGCCCATGTTCAACCACGCCTTCTTCGAGGCCCAGATCAAGGCGGTCCAGGACGCCGGGAAGAAGTACGGCTTCAAGGTCGAGGTCCGGGACGGTGAAAGCGATCCGGCCAAGCAGGGGGCGATCATCGACGAGTTCATCGTCAAGAAGGTCGACCTGGTGGTCCTCTGCCCGGTGGTCAGCAACGCCCTGGTCTCGGCGGTCCGGAAATGCAACAAGGCCGGCATCCCGGTCCTGATCCTCAACCGGACCCTGGGCGAGGGGGCCGAGACCATCGCCTACGTGGGGGCCAACGACTACACCGGCGGGCTGGTCCAGGGGGAGCTCATCCACGATGTCCTCGGTGACAAGGGCAACGTGGTCCTCCTCCAGGGCAACCTGGGCTCCTCGCCCCAGGTGAACCGGGAGAAAGGGGCCGAGGACTACCTGGCCGGCTTCCCGGGCATCAAGATCGTGGCCAAGTACCCCTGCGAGTTCGACCGGGGCAAGGCCCTGGCCGCCACCCAGGACGCCCTGGTCAGGTTCCCCAAGGGCAAGCTGGACGCCATCATCTCCCAGGACAGCGAGATGTGCATGACCGCCCTCCAGGCGGTCAAGGCGGCCGGAAGGGATGAGCTGATCGGCAAGATCGTGGCCTTCGACTACCCCTCCTACGTCAAGGAGAACATCCTCAACGGCAACTTCGCCGGGTGCGTCCTCCAGGACCCCTACCAGCAGGCGATGATCGCCATGGACGCGGCCTGGCTCTACCTGGCCGGCCTGGGAGACCACATCCCCCGGCCCAACTACTTCACCCCCCTGCCCAAGGTGAACAAGGGCAACGCGGCCGGCTATCCGCCCAGCTGGTAGGCCGGTTCGGAGCCGGGACCGGGGCTCCGAGATAATCCATCCGGGCGGCCGGGGGTCATCCCTCCCGGCCGCCCCGCCTCAAGGAGATCCTGTTGGCCGAAGTTCTGCTCCAGATGAACGACATCACCAAGGACTTCCCCGGGGTCAGGGCCTTGGACCGGATCCGGTTCGAGCTGAAAAGAGGCGAGGTCCACGCCCTGGTGGGAGAGAACGGGGCCGGCAAGTCCACCTTGATGCTCATCCTGGGCGGGGTTCACCCCGACTTCCAGGGCGAGATCCTTCTGGACGGCCAGCGGGTCCGCTTCTCCAACCCCAAGGAGGCCATCCGCCAGGGGATCGGGATCATCTACCAGGAGCTGGACCTGGCCCCGGAGTTCTCGGTGGGGGAGAACATCTTCCTGGGCGACGAGCCGGTGGTCAAGAGGTTCGGCTTCCTGAGGCACATCAGCCGCCAGCGGATCTTCTCGGAGACGGAGAAGCTCCTCCGGGGCCTGGGTTTTGACCTCTCCCCCCAAGCCAGGGTGGGCGACCTGAGCGTCGGCGACCAGCAGCTGGTCCAGATCGCCAAGGCCATCCGCCTCAGCGCCAAGGTGGTGGTCATGGACGAGCCCACGGCCAGGCTGGCCTTTCACGAGACGGAGAACCTCTTCAAGATCATCGAGGGCCTCAAGCGCCGGGGCTTAAGCATCATCTACATCTCCCACCACATGGAGGAGATCCTCCGGGTCGCCGACCGGGTGACCGTCCTCCGGGACGGGAAGGTGGTCGGGACCAGGGAAAATAGTGAAACCTCGCTGCCCGAGATCATCCGCCTGGTGGTCGGCAAGGAGCTGGCCGAGGGCATCTCCCGGCCGGAGATCCTCAAGGGCCAGGAGCTCCTGGCGGTGGACAACCTGAGCCAGGAGGGGGTCTTCGAGGGGGTGACCTTCTCCCTGAGGGCGGGGGAGATCCTGGGCGTCGGCGGCCTGGTGGGCTCCGGGAGGTCGGAGATCGCCGCCTGCCTCTTCGGCGCGGCCAAGCCCACCAACGGCGAGATCCGGATCAAGGGGGAGAAGGTCAGGTTCGAGTCTCCCGCTGACGCCATCAAGAGCGGGATCATCCTGGTCCCGGAGGAGAGAAAGGCCCAGGGGCTGATTCTCAACCACTCCGTTCTCTCCAACCTCTCCCTGGCCTTCCTGCGTTCCATCAGCCGCTTCAGCCTGATCAACCAGCGGGAGCGGAGGAGCACGGCCCAAAGGATGATAAGCTCCCTCCGGGTCAAGACCCCCGGCCTCCAGCAGGAGGTCGGCCTCCTCTCCGGCGGCAACCAGCAGAAGGTCGTGATCGGCAAATGGCTGCCCCTCAACCCCAAAATCTGCATCCTCGATCAGCCCACCCGGGGGATCGACATCGGGGCCAAGCAGGAGATCTACAACCTCATTGTCGAGCTGGCCCGGAACGGAAGCGGGGTGATCGTGATCTCCGACGAGCTGGCCGAGCTGATCGGCCTGGCCGACCGGATCATGGTCGTCACCAAGGGCCGGAAGGTATGTGAGTTCCACCGGGGCGAGGTCAACCAGAACCAGCTCCTGGCCTGTATCGTCAGCGGAGAGAGGGAGCCCCGGCCCGGCGGAGGGGCGGCAGGGAGGTGGTGATGAACCCCTTTGAGACCAGAGAGATCGGACGGACCGGCCTGGAGGTGACCCGCCTGGGCCTGGGCGGAGCCTCCCTGGGCAACATGTACAAGGTGGTGGACGAGGAGGAGGCCGGGAAGACCATCCAGGAGGCCTTTGACAACGGGATCAGGTTCTTCGACACCGCCCCCATGTACGGCTTCGGCAAGAGCGAAAGGCTGATGGGCCAGGTCCTGAGAAACCTCCCCCGGGACAGCTTCGTCCTGGCCACCAAGGTCGGGCGCCTCATCGTCGACGGTCCGCCCACCGCCGAGACCGAGGAGACTCCCTTCGTGGAGATCACCGACGTCCACCCCGTCTTCGATTACAGCCGGGAGGGGATCCTCCGCTCCCTGGAGGAGAGCCGCCGCCGTCTGGGGTTCGAAAGGATCGACATCGTCCACATCCACGATCCGGACGTGGCCGGGGCCTACGCCCAGGCCCTGGACGAGGCCTTCCCGACCCTGGCCGAGCTGAGATCCCAGGGCCTGATCAAGGCCGTGGGGGTGGGGCTCAACCAGGCCGAGATGCTCTGTGACTTCGCCCGCAACGCCGACTTCGACTGCTTCCTTTTGGCCGGGCGGTACACCCTCCTGGATCAGATCGCCCTCCAGGAGCTCCTCCCCCTGTGCCAGGAGAAGAGAATCAGCATCGTCATCGGCGGGGCCTACAACAGCGGCATCCTGGCCACCGGGGCCGTGCCCGGGGCCCGCTACAACTACGCCCCGGCCCCGCCGGAGATCATGGACAAGACCAGGCGGCTGGCGGCCGTCTGCGCCGAGTACCAGATTCCCCTCAAGGCCGCCGCGCTCCAGTTCCCCTTCGGCCATCCGGCGGTGGCGGCCAATATCCCGGGAACCACCACCCGGGAGAGGCTCAAGGAAAACCTGGCCCTGCTCCAGTACCCCATCCCCCTGGAGTTCTGGCTGGAGCTGAAGAGAAGGGACCTGATCGCCCAGGAGGCCCCCCTTCCGGGGGCCTGAGCCTGATTGATCATTGGGGTGGCAGGTAAATAAGGCCGGACAACCGACCTTGGATCGAAGCCAGGGATATCAGGGAGTTAAACCCAGGCGACCGGTTCCGGGTGGATAGTCTGGAGAGCCCGGGTATTGCATGGGCGAGGGAGAGAGCCATGAGCCGGATCAAGGTTGACGCCCACCAGCACTTCATCAAGCCCGACCAGGTCAGCTACGGCTGGATGACCCCGGGGTCGCCCCTGGCCAGGGATTTCCTGCCCGGGGAGCTGGAGCCCTGGCTTGAAAAGCAGGGGATCGAAAAGACCATCCTGGTCCAGGCGGCCGAGGAGGAAAAGGACAACCGGTTCATGTTCTCCGTGGCCGGGAGCTGCGACTTCGTGGCCGGGGTGGTCATCTGGCTGGACCTGGCCTCGCCCGGCTTCGGCAGCCGGCTGGAGACCTACCTGGACCGGCCCAAGTTCGTCGGCTTAAGGCCGATGCTGGAGTGCCTGCCCGACGACGACTGGATCGCCGGTCAAGAGGTGGGCCAGGCCCTGGACCTGATCCAGGAGAAGGAGATCTGCTTCGACGTCCTCTCCCATCCCCGCCACCTGCCCTATGTCCTGGAGGTCCTGGAGAGGTTCCCCAAGCTCAGGGCGGTGGTGGATCACATCTCCAAGCCCCCCATCAAGGACGGGCGGATGGAGCCCTGGGCCGAGCTGATGGCCCGGGTGGCGGCCCACGACAACGTCTTCTGCAAGCTCTCCGGGATGATCACCGAGGCCGATCACCAGGCCTGGGGCCCCAAGGACCTTCGGCCCTACATCAGCCACGTTCTCGACATCTTCGGCCCCGAGCGGCTGATGTTCGGCAGCGACTGGCCGGTCTGCACCCTGGCCGGGTCCTACGACCAGGTGGTGGAGGCCCTCCTGGCCAACCTGCCGCGCTTGCCGGCCGGCCAAATGGACCGGATCTTCGGCGGCACGGCCCGGGAGTTCTACCGAATATAAACCGATTAATTAGGTGGCCTCAAGGGCACACCCCTGAGGCCATCTCGTTCGATCTGGCAGGATTTTACACGCCTGAGCTACCAGTTGGCCGGGGTATTGAAGATGATGATCATGCTCGCCTCCCCCCCCGGGTTGCGCCAGGAGTGAAGGGCCTCGCTGCGGTAGTACATGGAGTCCCCCTCCTCCAAGTGGTAGGTCTGGTCGTTGAGGGTGTAGACTACCCGGCCCTTGATGACGTAGACGAACTCCTCGCCGTTGTGGGAGGCCGGGCTCATCCGGCCCTGGCCGGGGGGGTTGGTGTAGAGGGTGGCCTGGATGTCGGCCCGGCCCTGACGGATCAGGGACTCGCTGTGGGCCGTGGAGCCCTCCACCTCCAGGGCCATCCCCTGGCCGCGCCTGGTCACCAGGCCCAGCCCGCGGCCGGTCTCCACCTCGAAAAGGTGAACCATGGCCAGCCCCAGGAAGTCGGCCACCTTGCGGAGGTTGTCCACCGAGACGTTGACCTTGCCCCGCTCCAGCTGGCTCAGGAAGCTGGTGCTCAGGCCCGTTCCGGCGGCCAGCTCCTTGAGCGAGATCCGGCCCCCTTTCCGGGCCCGGCGGATATTGGCCCCCAGGAGCAGGTTGTCCTCTCTTTTGGACGGAACCACGGCCGCCCTCCCTTTTGGGTTGAGTTTTAAAAATATTTAAAATTCGAAGCCCGGTCAAGCCGCCCAGCCACCTCCCGGGGGAGGTTCTAAGGGATCATCAGGGTTTACCGTTTTTATTCCGAACAATAAAACGTCCTGTATTCTGGTGTGATAGTATATTCAGGCTTCCGGTACCGGAGGGCCCGGGAGCGCTCCCGCGGCCGTGACTGGCCGGGGAGGCAATTTTAAGTATAATGAAATTTCGAATTGACAAGCGCGGTCCTTTCGGAAAAGTCTATGAGACGGGTCGGGCCTTATCACCGAATGGGAAAAGAATGGGACGCCTCAAGGTCACCGTGGAGAGGATCGACGGTTACTGCAATCTGCCCATGCTGGTGGGCGACTACCTCATCGTCGACGGCGGCCGGCTGCTCATCCCCCGGGGGAAGCACTTCTGCATGTGGGCCCTCCAGAGCATGATGCCCATCTTTCCCCTCCTCCAGAGAGCCCCGTCGGACAAGGGCGACTGGACCCACAAGGTCGACCAGTTCTGCTGCCCCGACCCCAAGGGGCTGGTTCACTATAGGATCGAACGCCTTTATCCCGAATAATTCATGAAGACCGCCAAAAAAGAGAAAAATAAAGAATAAATACAATCAGTTTTCTTCATGAAGGAAAAAAATTTGGTAATCCTTCGTAACTCAATCCAGTTTGGACGCATTTTTGGCGGGCTTCACCCTGCGGGCGAGTTAATTTGGTTGCATCTGCTGCGTTCCGTGACATTCGCCATAGGGTGACTATGGCTTCGTGTCCCGCGCCTTGCATCTGCAACCAACTTAAGCTCGTGAATTATCCGGGCTGAACCAAGGACGTCACCTTCCATGATCCTCATCGATCCGGCCAGGTGCTCCGGCTGCAGCCGCTGCGAGGTCAGCTGCTCCTTCTTCCACACCGGCCGGGTGAGCCGGAGCCGGGCCCGGGTGAGGGTGGTCAAGGTGGAGGAGCTGGGCCTGGACTACCCGGTCCTCTGCCGCCAGTGCGCCGAGCGGTACTGCACCCGCTGCCCCGAGTCGGCCCTGGAGATCGGGGACCTGGGCCAGGTGGTGGTCTCCCCGACCCTGTGCACCGGCTGCGGCGTTTGCCAGGCCCTCTGCCCGGTGGGGGCCATCGAGCTCCACCGGGAGATCCCCTATGTCTGCGACCTGTGCGGCGGCTCGCCCCGCTGCGTGGAGGCCTGCAACCTCAAGGCGGTGACCTTTGCCCCGGAGGAGTCGGAGACGGTCAGCCTCCGGGAGTTCAAGGCCAAGGCCCGATCCTTGAGCCCCGAGGAGAAGCGGGTCCGCTTCGCCCTGGCCCGGACCAAAGAGCTCCGGGAAAGCTGGGCCCGGAGGGGGGCCTAGATGCTCCACGGCTACGGCGGACATATCCTCCGGGTGGACCTGACCAGGGGCCTGGCCAGGCGGGAGAGGAGCGATCCGGCCTTCCTCCTCAAGGCCGTCGGCGGGCGGGGGCTCAACTCCTGGCGGCTCTTCGAGGAGCTGGAGCGGGAGGTGGACCCCCTTTCCCCGGAGAACCTCCTCCTGATCGGGGTCGGTCCCCTGACCGGCTCCCTCCTCCCGGCCTCGGCCTTCATGACCATCTCCGGCAAGTCGCCCCTGACCGGCATCCTGGGCGACTCGGCCGCGGGGGGCTTCTTCGGCCCGGAGCTTAAAATGGCCGGCTACGACCAGGTGGTCATCACCGGCCGGGCCGAACGGCCCTCCTTTCTCCTGATCAGCGACGACCAGGTCGAGGTCAGGGACGCCTCCCTTCTCTGGGGCCTGGACATCTGGCAGGCCACGGCCGCCCTCAGAAAGGAGCTCCAGGACAACGCCCTCCAGGTGGCGGCCATCGGCCCGGCCGGGGAGAACCTGGTCAAGTACGCCACCGTGGCCTGCAACAACTCCAGGATGTGCGGCCGGACCGGGATGGGCTGCCTCTTCGGCTCCAAGAACCTCAAGGCCGTGGCCGTGCGGGGCCGGGGAGAGGTCTCCCTGGCCAAGCCCCTGGAGTTCCTTGAGCTCTGCCAAAAGGTGGACCGCCTGATCAAGGACCACCCCGAGTGGACCGCCCGGTTCCAGCTGGGCTCGACCCTCCTGATGAAGGCCCTGGACGGGCTGGGCATCCTGCCCACCAACCACTTCCAGGAGGGGGTCTGCGACTACGTCGACCGGATCTCCGGCCAGACCCTGGCCCAGACCTACAAGGTCAAGAACAAGAGCTGCTTCAACTGCAACCTCCACTGCTCCCGCTACTACCTCACCCCCGAGGCCCAATCGGAAGGGCCGGAGTACGAGACCCTCTGCTCCTACACCTCCCGGCTGGGGATCGACGACTTGCGCTTCGCCCTGAGGACGAACGCCTTTCTAAACCGGATGGGCTTGGACTCGCTCTCCTCGGGCGAGGCCATCGGCTGGGCCATGGAGTGCCTCCAGCGGGGTCTCCTGACCAGGGACGACCTGGGCGGCCTGGACCTTTCCTGGGGCAACAAGGAGGCGGTGGAGAAGCTCCTCCACCTCATCGTCCGCCGGGAGGGGGTGGGCGACGCCTTTGCCGAGGGGACCCGGGCCCTGGCCCAACGGTTCGGCCGGGGAACGGAGAGGTACGCCTTCCACGTCAAGGGGCTGGACATGATCTGCGGCGATCCCAGGGGGATCAAGGCCTTCGGCCTGACCTACGCCATCGCCTCCAGGGGCGGCGACCACCTCCGGGCCGAGCCCTTCTTCGAGCTGACCCAGCGCTTTGACGAGGCCGAGAAGAGGTGGGGGATAAGGGAGATCGCCGACCGGCTGGGGGTGAAGGGCAAGGCCGTCCTGGTGGAGCACACCGAGCGCCAGGCCCTTCTGACCGACTGCCTGACCATGTGCAAGAACATCGGCCTGTCCATGGATATCCTGGACTTCGAGCTGGGGGCCGGGCTGCTGACCGCCGGGACTGGGCTCAAGTTCAGCCCCCAGCGGCTGGACCGGAGCCTAAGGGGGATCATCGACGCCGAGAGGAGGATGAACCTGGACTTCGGGGTAGACTCCTCCGCCGACACCCTGCCCCACCGGTTCACCCACGAGCCTCTGTCCGCCGGGGCCTCGGCCGGCCAGGTGGTCCCGGTGGAGGAGATGGTCCAAGAGTACTACCGGCTCCGGGGCTGGGACGCCCGGGGCCGGCCCAGGGAGGAAGGGTCCGAGTAGAGCCGTCGTTTTGGGGAAATCATTTTGGGGTGGTAAAGCCAAAGGGGGTTTGACATGAGAAGAATGGTCCTGGTCACCTTCATCGCCGCCGTAATCCTCCTGCCCCCGGCCGGGCCGGTCCTGGCCGGGGAGGTCGCCGACGGCCTCAAGATCGGGGCCGCGGGGCCCTTCACCGGGGCCGCGGCCGCGCCGGGGATGGAGATCTTCAACTCCATCAAGCTGGCCGTGGAGGAGCTCAACGCCAAGGGCGGGATCAAGGGCACCAAGGTCGAGCTGGTCATGGGCGACACGGCCGGCGACGCCGCCCAGGGGGTCAACGTGGCCGAGAAGTTCTGCACCGACAAGCAGATCTACGGGGTCGTCGGCCCGGCCATGAGCGACATCACCGCCGCCTCCATGCGGATCTACAACGGCTGCGACCTGGTCCAGATCTCCTCGGCCGCCTCCAAGTCGGACCTGACCGAGAAGGGCTACAACACCTTCTTCAGGGTCTGCGCCCGCAACGACGCCCACGGCCCGGCCGTGGCCAGCTTCATCGCCAAAGACCTGAAGGTCAAGAGCGCCTACCTCCTCAACGCCAAGGACGACTACTCCCAGAACCTGACCGACGAGGTGGCCAAGTCCCTCAAGGCCATGGGGGTCCAGGACATCTGGCGGGACACCGTGGTCAGCGGGGAGAAGGACTACTCGCCGGTCCTGACCAAGGTCAAGGCCAAGAACCCGGAACTGCTCTTCTTCGCCTCCAAGCCGGCCCCGGACATGACGGTCATGATCCGCCAGATGAAGGAGCTGGGGATCAAGGCCGTCTTCTTCGGGACCGAGGGGGCCAAGGACAAGAAGGAGTTCATCGGCGCCTCGGAGGGGGCCGCCGAAGGGGCCTACGTCTATCACTTTGCCACGGACATCACCAAGATCCCCGAGGCTGAAGGCTACGTCAAGGCCTACGAGGCCGGGTACGGCTCCCTGAGCGGCTTCGGGCCCTCGGCCTACGAGGCGGCCAACATCCTCCTGGAGGCCATGGCCCGGGCGGCCGAGGACGGTCAGATCACCAGGAAGGAGGTCCGGGACCAGGTGGCCGCCACCAAGAACCGGCCCGGCATCCTGGGCTTCCCGGTCACCTTTGACGACAAGGGCGACCTCAAGGGCGGGGCGACCTACATCTTCAGGGTTGAGAACGGCGACTTCAAGCTCCTCAAGGTGGCCACGGGCGAGTAGGGGCTGGCCGGCCGCCTCCGGCCGGCGGAGCCCTTCCGCCGCCGGCCGGGCTTATTAATCCGACAGTCGGCTGAATCCCCCTCCGGCGGGGTCCCGGGGCCTGCACCCCGGCCCCGCCGGGAGGGGTCAACCGCTTAGCCTCAAGGTTTGAAGCCCATGGACCTCATCCTGGCCCAGCTCCCCCAGCAGCTGGTCAACGGCCTGACCATCGGCGGGGTCTACGCCCTCATCGCCCTGGGCTACTCCATGGTCTACGGCGTCCTCTACATGCTCAACTTCGCCCACGGGGAGATCTACATGATCGGCGGGTTCGTGGGCTGGTGGGCCCTCCAGCTCCTGACCGCCGGCCAGGCCCCCCTGATCAACACCGCCCTGGTCATCGCCCTGATGATCCTGGCGGCCATGGTGGTCTGCGGTCTCCTGGGGGTGGCCGTGGAGCGGCTGGCCTACCGGCCGCTTCGCTCCGCCCCCAGGATGAACCTCCTGCTGTGCGCCCTGGGCGTCTCCATCCTCCTCCAGAACCTGGTCCTCAAGACCCACGGGGCCGAGACCCGCTACTTCCACACGGCCATGCTGATTCCGGAGGGGCTTAAGACCTTCCAGGCGGGGGGGGTGGTCTTCTCCTTCATGCGGGTCCTGGTAATCGTCCTCTCCATCCTCCTCATGGTCGGCCTGACCTGGTTCGTCAAGAAGACCAAGCTGGGCAAGGCCATGCGGGCCACCTCCCAGGACGCCGAGGCGGCCACCTTCATGGGCATCGACACCAACCGGATCATCCGGCTGACCTTCCTCATCGGCTCCGGCCTGGGCGGCGCGGCCGGGGCCATGGTCGGGCTCCTCTTCTCCCAGGTGGACTTCTTCGTCGGCTACACCGCCGGCCTCAAGGGCTTCACCGCGGCCGTCCTGGGGGGGATCGGCAACCTCCCCGGGGCCATGCTGGGGGGCCTGGTCCTGGGTCTGGCCGAGTCCCTGGGCACGGCCTTCATCTCCTCCACCTACAAGGACGTCATCGCCTTCGTCATCCTCATCCTGGTCCTCATCTTCCGGCCCTCCGGGCTCCTGGGCCAGAAGGAGCTGGAGAAGGTCTAGCCCGGATATTTCATGAAGATCGCCGAAAGGTGGAGTTAATAGACAGGTAATTCAATATGTTATGTTGTTTTTGAGGCGATTTAACATGGTGACAGTTTGGACCGGTTGCCTGATGGGAAATCTTTGGCGGTCTTCACCCCCCTGGAGGGGAATAGACCGAGCTGATTTGGCCGCATCTGCTGCGTTGAGGAACACTCGGCCTAGGGCGACTATAGCCTCGTGTCCCGCGCCTTGCACCTGCGGCCAACTCGACTCGTGAAATATCCGGGCTATATGTCCCCCCGCGCCCTGGCCGGCCTGAAGCTCGGCGAGGTTCCGGTCCTGCCCGCGGCCGGGGCCCTCCTGGCCCTCGCCGCCCTGCCCCATCTCCTGCCCAACACCTACTGGATCCGGATCGCCGGCAACGCCGGGCTGTGGATCATGCTCTCCCTGGGGCTCAACGTGGTGGCCGGCTTCGCCGGGCTCCTGGACCTGGGTTACATAGCCTTCTTCGCCATCGGCGGCTACACCTACGGCCTCCTGGCCTCGGCCCACTGGGGGATCCACCTCCCCTTCCTCCTGGCCGCCCCCCTCTGCGCCCTGGTCGCCTCGGCCTTCGGCTGGCTGCTGGGGTCCACCTCCATCCGCCTCAAGGGCGACTACCTGGCCATCGTCACCCTGGCCTTCGCCCAGATATTGAGGCTGATGCTCCTCAATCTGGACCGGCCGGTGAACATCACCGGCGGGCCTAACGGCCTGGTGGACCTGGACTTCGCCAGGCTCTTCGGCCTCCGCCTCCGCTCGGTGACCGACTACTACTACCTCATCACCGCCGCGGCGGTCCTCATCACCCTGGGCTCCCTCCGCCTCAAGCGCTCCCGGCTGGGCCGGGGCTGGGAGGCCATCCGGGAGGACGAGCTGGCCGCCGACGCCTCGGGGGTCAACGTCGTCTTC